>Ga0136615_10001548_pt1 | contig 11195 bp, 10 predicted proteins | sample AntDrymUQ2882206_2_FD_106647 | JGI IMG/M metagenome (GOLD analysis project Ga0136615, IMG submission 106647) | Polar desert sand microbial communities from Dry Valleys, Antarctica - metaG UQ288 (22.06) | ecosystem: Environmental > Terrestrial > Soil > Desert | place: Antarctica: Dry Valley...
GACTGGATGTACCGCGACGTGACGAGGAAATACGTCCTCGACGAGTCCGTGCGCGACTTCATGCAACAGTCCAACCCGTGGGCTCTGCGCGCCATCTCCGAACGCCTGATGGAGGCAGCCGAACGTGGTCTGTGGGCGGAACCGGACCCCGAAGACCTTGAAGCTCTGAAACAGGTTTACCTGGAGAACGAGGGAATGTTGGAGGAACGAACGTGAAAGAACCGGTAGTCGGGAAAAGCAATACGACCTACGACTCACGACCCACGACCCACGAACGCCCTGGAGTCAGTGGCCGATGACGGTTTCGTACCCCTTCTCCGCCATCGTCGGCCAGGATGACTTGAAGCTGGCTTTGCTTCTGAACGCCGTCTCGCCGGAGGTCGGGGGCGTGCTGGTGCGGGGGGAGAAGGGGACGGCGAAGTCCACTGCGGTGCGGGCGTTGGCGAAGTTGCTGCCGCTCATCCGGGTCGTGGCGGGTTGTCCGTATTCTTGCGATCCGGAATCGCCGAACCCGGAGTGTCCGGCTGGGCCGCACCCGGAGGACTCGCCATTGGAGGAGCGGTCGGTTCGGTTGGTGGAGTTGCCCGTGGGGGCGAGCACGGATCGGCTCACCGGGACGCTGGACCTCGAGAAGGCATTGTCTGAAGGAAAGAAGGCGTTCGAGCCGGGGCTTCTGGCGGCGGCGCATCGGGGCATCCTGTACGTTGATGAGGTGAATTTGCTCTCGGATCATCTCGTGGACTTGCTCCTCGATGTGGCGGCGATGGGCACGAACCACGCCGAGCGCGAGGGGGTGAGCGTGCGTCACCCTTCGCGGTTCATTCTGGTCGGGACGATGAACCCGGAGGAGGGTGAACTTCGACCTCAGCTTCTGGACCGCTTCGGAATAACCGTCGAGGTAGTTGGAAACCCGGACCCGGAAGAGCGCGTCGAGGTCGTGCGTCGCAGACTTCACTACGAGGCCGATCCCGAAGACTTTGCGGGCAAATGGGCTGGACCAGATGGGGAACTCGCGTCGAGCGTGGGCGTGGCTCGGGAGCGGCTGGCTTCGACGCACATCTCCGATGACGTACTGCGCCGGATCTCCGCTCTGTGCGCCGAGCTTGGGGTGGACGGTCTCAGGGGGGACATAGTGACGGCGAAGACCGCCCGTACGCTCGCCGCCTGGGAGGGCCGGGATACGGTGGATACGGAAGACGCGAAGCGGGCCGCGTTGCTCGCGCTCTCCCACCGCCGCCGTCGCGGGCCTTTCGAGAGCCCCGGCCTCGACCCGGAGGAACTAGAGAATGCCCTCTCGGACGACGACGAACCAGACCCGCCGGACGCGCGGCACGAAGAACCCGAAGATGGCGGCGATGAGCGCGGCGGTTCGAGGAGTTCGCGGGAAGCCTCCGGGGACAAGTCGGGGAAGGGGGAGAAGAAGCACTCCTCTTCGGCGAGCTTCGAGCCCGCCCGTATCGAGATTCCGGACAAAGGAGAGGGAGGTCCGCTCGGGTGGCGGAGCCGATCCTTCGGGGAGTTCGGGCATCCGGTCGGCGACCGTGAACCGAAAGACGAGCCGCGAGACATCGCGCTGGCGGCCACGATTCGGGCGGCGGCCCCGCATCAGAGAGCGCGGGGCAGGCGTGATCAGAGGCTTGTGATGTACTCGGAGGATTTCCGGGAGAACGTGCGCGAGGGGCGGGAGGGGAACCTTATCCTATTCGTGGTGGACGCGAGCGGCTCGATGGCCGCTCGGAGCCGGATGTCCGTTGTCAAGGGCGCGGTCCTCTCACTGCTCACCGACGCCTATCAGCGCCGCGATAAAGTCGGCATGATCTCCTTCCGCAAAGATGGAGCGCGCCTGCTTCTCCCCCCGACCGCCAGCGTCGAGCTGGCCTCCCCCCGCCTCGAAGACCTTCCGACCGGCGGCCGGACCCCACTCTCCGCCGGGCTGGAAGAAGCAGCGAAAGTCCTTCACCGCGAACGCCTGAAAGACAAGGAACGCCGTCCCCTGGTCGTGCTTCTCACCGACGGACGTGCGACAGCGGGCCCGGACCCGATTCCGGTGGCGACCGGTCTGGGGAGGTCCGGGGTGGCATCCATCGTTGTGGATACGGAGGAGGGTTGCGTGAGGCTCGGGATGGCCGGAAAGATAGCGGAGGCGATGGGGGCGCGGTGTCTGCGGCTTGAGGAGCTGCGGGCGGATACGCTGGCAGGGGTAGTCGAGAGGAGGCGCGTGGCATGAGCGAGACAGGCGAAGTCAGGGAGTCGCGGCAGGAGCGTCTCAGGCGGCGCTCCAGGCGGGAGCGTCCGCTCATTGTCGTCAACACCGGGCATGGAAAGGGCAAGAGCACGGCGTCTTTTGGGATCATGCTCAGGGGATGGGCCAGAGGATACAAGATCGGGGTCTACCAGTTCGTGAAATCCGGCAAATGGAACGTTGGGGAACAGCAGGCCGCCGAGGCACTAGGAAATATAGATTGGTTCAAGCAGGGCGACGGCTGGACGTGGACCGTGAAGGACCTGGAGCACTCCGCCGACCTGGCCCGCGAAGGCTGGGAGGAGGTCAAGCGCCGCCTCGCCGACGAGACCTACGACATGCTCCTCCTCGACGAATTCACCTATCCCATGAAGTTCGGCTGGGTGAACACGAGCGAGGTAGTCGAGACTCTGAACAATCGTCCCGGATTCCAGCACGTCATCATCACGGGCCGCGACGCGCCGCCGGAGCTGGTCGAGGCCGCGGATTTAGTGAGTGAAGTACAGAAGGTCAAACATCCGATGGATGAAGGCTATCGGGGGCAGAAGGGTATCGAATGGTGAGGAAGAATAGTGAATTAGGAAGTGTGAATGGTGAAAGAGGTCGGAAAAATCTTTCACCATTCACACTTCACCATTCACACTTCACGCCTGGAGTGAAGCGGCTCGTCATTGCCGGCACCCACTCGGGCGTTGGCAAGACCACCATCGCCTCCGGACTGATGGCCGCGCTCGCCGCGAAGGGACATCGTGTCGCGCCGTTCAAGGTCGGCCCGGACTTCATTGACCCTTCGTACCATTCGCTCGCCGCTGGCCGTCCGGGGCGCAACCTGGATGCATTTCTATCGGGGCCGGAGATGATCGGGCCGCTCTTTGCTCACGGCTCGCGCGGAACTGACATCGCCGTGATCGAAGGCGTCATGGGCCTCTTCGATGGGAAGAGCGGGGACGGGGAACTCGCCTCCACCGCGCATGTGGCGAAGCTACTCGGCGCGCCCGTCGTGCTCGTCGTGGATGCGCGGGCGATGGCCCGCTCGGCGGCGGCGATGGTTCACGGTTATTTGACCTTCGACCGTAAGGTTAATGTGGCTGGCGTGGTGTTGAACCGTGTCGGCTCCGCCGTCCACGAAAGTATGCTGCGGGAGGCCATCGAGCCGCTTGGCGTGCCGGTGCTCGGGGTTTTGCGGCGGGATGCTGGGGTGGAGACGCCGGGGCGGCACCTCGGTTTGATCCCGGCCTCCGAACGCGCCTCCGAAGCCCGCGACTCCATTCGACGCACAGGCGAGATCATCGCCCGCTCCCTCGACCTCGATGCTGTGATGCGCCTCGCGGCTTCCGCCGAGCCGAGCCGGACGGAGCCGTGGAGCCCCGAAGCGCCGGAGGAGGAGCGTGTGGAGTATGTCCGCGTCGCCATCGCCGCCGGGCCATCATTCAGCTTCCTGTATCGTGAGAACCTGGAACTGCTGGAAGGCGCGGGAGCGGAGATCGCCGCCTTCGATCCCACGTCCGACGAGAACCTTCCATCAGACACGGACGCCCTCTATCTCGGCGGCGGTTTCCCCGAGACCCACGCCGAAGCTCTGTCGGCCAACGAGCCGCTGAAGGAAGAGGTGCGCGCGTTCGCCAGGAGCGGACGTCCCGTTGTCGCCGAGTGCGGCGGGCTACTCTACCTCTGCCGCGAGCTGGACGGACACCCGATGTGCGGCGTCCTCGATGCGGGGGCCCGGATGACCGAGCGGCTCAAACTCGGTTACCGGGAGGCACGCGCGCTCTCCGCCTCGCCGCTCGGGCAGGCGGGAATCACCGTGCGCGGCCACGAGTTCCACTACTCGTCGGTAGAGCCGGGCGCGGGAAGCGCGCCAGCCTGGAACCTCGCCGAACACGGCCCGGAGGGATTCGTCTCGGGCGGCGTCCACGCCAGCTACCTGCACCTCCACTGGGCGGCGACGCCGAAAATGCCGCGCCGCCTCGTTCGGCAAGCGGCCCAAATGCGGACGAAGCCGGTGGGAGCGCGAGCGTGAACGAACGCGGTGGCGGGCGTCTTATCGGGGTGGGGGCCGGGCCGGGGGACCCTGAGTTGCTGACCGTGAAGGGTCTTCGCATCCTGCGCGAGGCCGACGAAGTATTCGTCCCCGTAGCGGATACCGGCGAGGTTGGACGCGCGGAGGCGACCGTGCGAGAGTACCTGGACGAGGGGCGAGTGAGGCGATTGCTCTTCGCCCTCTCCGGCGACGAGGAGGCGCGGGCACGCAACTGGGAGAATGCCGCCCGCGAGGTGTCGGGGCCGCTCTCGGAGGGCAAGACCTGCGCCTTCGCCACCATCGGCGACCCGAACGTGTATTCGACCTTCACATACCTCGCACGCACTGTCAGGCTTCATATGCCTGAAGTGCAGGTAGAGACTGTGCCGGGTATCACGGCGATGCAGGATTTGGCGGCTCGCAGCGGGACGGTGCTTTTGGAAGGGGATAAGCGGCTGGTGTTGTTGCCTTTCACGGCGGGGGAGGGGCGGTTGCGGGAGGCGCTGGATCTTTTCGAGACTGTCGTATGCTACAAGGGTGGGAGCCGGATGGTCGGGGTTCTGGGGGTCGCGGCGGAGGCCGGGAGGCTGGAGCATGCGGTCTACGGGGCGCGGCTGGGGATTGAAGGTGAGGTCCTCGCTCCGGCATCCGGGATGTCGGGGCGGGATGCGCCGTATTTGTCTACCGTGATCTTCTCTCGAAAAGGAGCTGAGTTTGGGTAAGGTGTGGTTTGTCGGGGCGGGGCCTGGGGCTGAGGATCTGCTGACCCTGCGGGGGGCGCGGATCATTGGCGAGGCGGACGTGGTGATCTGGGCTCGGAGTCTCGTCAAGGAAGAAATTTTGCAGCACGCTCGGCTCGGCGCGGAGATCGTCGAGTCCACCACCATCCCGCTCGAAGGGGTGCGGGATCTCTATGAACGGGCTGTTCGAGAAGACCTGAAGGTAGCCCGCATACATTCCGGGGACCCGAGTTTGTATGGGGCGGTGATGGAGCAGATCGAGGTGTGCGACGAGTTCGGGCTCGAATGGGAGATCATCCCCGGCGTCTCCTCGCTCGGCGCTGCGGCGGCTGCCATCGGGCGGGAACTGACGGTGCCCGAAGTCTCGCAGTCTGTGATCCTCACCCGCCGTGCGAGCCGCACCCCGATGCCCGCTGGCGAGGAAATAGTGAGCTTCGCGGCGCACGGTACGACCATGGCGATCTTCCTGTCCGCCGCGAAACCCCGCGCTTTGCAGGAAGAGTTGATCTCAGGCGGATACGCTTCACAGACCCCGTGCGCGGTCGTATACCGGGCAACGTGGCCGGACGAGGAGATCATAGAGTGCCGCCTCGAAGACCTCGCCGACCGCATCCGGGAGGCTGGATTCACGCGGCAGGCCCTCATCCTGGTCGGACCTGGCCTCGCAGCGGGAGGCACGCGCTCGCATCTTTACAGTCCTGCTTTCTCCCACATGTTCCGCAAGGCGGAGGGAGAGGATGATGTCACCCCGTAAGCTCCGCGAACCCGCCATGCCGCCGAGCATGGCGCGGGCGAAAGACGAGAAGCTTCGGCCTGGCTGGACTACCGGGTCCTGCGCCGCCGCCGCCGCGAAGGCCGCCGCGAAGGCCCTCGTAAGCGGCGAGCCGGTAGAGAATATCTCCATAAAACTGCCGAAGAAAGGCGAAGAGCGGCGTGTAAAGTTCGCGGTCGAGCGGTGCGAGGTGGGGGAAGGCTGGGCCGAGGCCGTCGTCATCAAGGATGCGGGCGATGACCCGGACGTGACCGATGGGGCGCACCTGACGGTTCGTGTCTCGTGGCGAGATGAGGTGGGGTTGGATCTAGATCGCGGCGAGGGCGTTGGGTCGGTGACGAAGCCGGGACTCGGGCTCGCGGTTGGTGGACCGGCCATAAACGACACTCCCCGGCGCATGATCCGTTACTCCGTGGAAGAAGTCCTCGACCCGGAGAAGCGTGGCGTTCGCGTGGAGATAAGCGTCCCCGGTGGCGAGACGATGGCGGAGAAGACCACGAACGCCCGCCTCGGTATCGTTGGCGGCATCTCTATCCTCGGGACGACAGGCATCGTGCGTCCGTTCTCGACCGCTGCGTGGGCCGCGAGCGTGGTGCAGGCGATAAATGTAATGGGCGCCCAGAAGCGCGATACCTTCGTCCTCTCCACCGGCGGCCTCACCGAGCGGGCCGCGATGCGCTTGCTTCCGAACCTCGAAGAGGTCTGCTTCATCGAGGTGGGTGATTTTACCGGGCAGGCTATCAAACAGGCCGTCTCGAAAGGACTGAAGCGAGGCTTCTTCGTCGGGATGGCGGGCAAGCTGACGAAACTCGCCGCCGGTGTCATGATGACCCACTGGACCCGCTCGAAGGTAGACAACGAATTGCTGGCGGAGATCACAAGCAAAGCAGGAGGCTCCCTAAACCTGATTGAAGAGGTGAAGGTTGCCAATACCGCCCGTCACGCCTACGAGCTTTGGCGGGACGCTCGGCTCGAACAGGCTACACACCTGCTCTGCGCCCGCGTTTCGGAGAACCTTCGAGAATACGCGGGTGGCGAACTCGAGATTCACGCCATCATGGTGGACTTCGATACTATGGAACCGGTCGGGGCGAGCCCTGGCGCGCTGGAGCAGACCACCTGGGGGGGCCGTTGAGCCACATCGCCGTGATCGGCCTCGACGGCGGGCCTCTGAGCGCCGAAGCGCGGAAGTGTCTGGAGGCCGCCGCGGTCGTGGCCGGGGGACAACGTCATCTCCGGGAACTCGCGGTGGAGCCTGGAGGTGCCGTTGTCCTGAAAGGAGATTTATCGGAGGCGATGGATAGGATCGAAGATTCCGAAAGCGCGGTCGTCGTGCTTGCCTCCGGGGACCCTGGATTCTTTGGCATCGCGCGGTTGCTCGGTGAGCGGTTCGGATCGGAGAAGCTGCGTGTGCTGCCAGCCGTCTCCTCTGTCGCGCTTGCTTTTGCCCGAGCCGGGATCTCCTGGGACGATGCCGTTGTGGTCAGTGCTCACGGTCGCGACCCGCGCCGCGCGATCAACGTCTGCCGCGCCCGTCCAAAGGTCGCTGTGCTTACTGCTCCGGGGTTCGGGCCGGTGGAGCTTGCGCTGGAGATGGAGGGATGGGAACGCTCCTTCTTCGTCGCCGAAGACCTCGGAGGGCCGGACGAGCGAGTGTTTCTTGGCGGCGCGGTGGAGATCGTGGATCGTCAGTTTCAGAACCCGAACGTGGTCCTTGTGATGGACGGGGAGCGGATAACGGACAAGAAGGGTTGGATCTCCTCTGGCGTCGGAAGCCCTCAGCAGTGGGCGCTCCCCGAGTCGGAGTTCGAGCACCGTTCCGGCATGATCTCCAAGCCCGCGACTCGCGCCCAGATCCTCGCCCGGCTCGGACCCGGACCCGGCGACCTGGTTTGGGACGTTGGCGCGGGAAGCGGCTCCGTCGCCATCGAGTGCGCTCGTCTCGGAGCCGCCGCCATAGCCGTCGAGCGCGACCCCGAAAGCTGCGCCCGCATCCGCCGAAACGCCGCCCGTCATGGTGTGAGCGTGCGCGTTATCGAAGATGATGCGCCCGGTGCGCTACGCGATCTACCATCCCCCGATGCCGCGTTCATCGGAGGCACGGGCGGGGATTTCGAGGAGATCGTCAAGCTCTGCGCCACCCGGACGCTCCGCTCGGTCACATTGACGCTCATCGGGTTGGAGCGCGTCGTGCCGGCGGGAGAGATCCTCGACAACTGCGGCCTGGAGACCGAGACGGTCTGTTTGCAGGCGTCGCGGGTCGAGGGCATCGGGAGCCTGCACCGGCTCGTCCCCGAATCACCTGTCTTCATCGTGTCGGGCTCTCGTCGGGAGGAGCGGTGATCCGGAATCGAACCAAAGAATTGCATCGCATGAGGGTTGCGGGAGGCGAAAGATGAAATCCCGACTCCCGACTTCCGACCAGGACAAGAGGCGAAATTACCAGAAGGATTCCATATGATCGGCCTGATCGCCACCACCGCGAACGGTCGCCGCAACGCCGCCCACCTCGCGGAAGTTTGGCCCAGTGCCCGTCTATTCGAGGACGGCCCGAAGAATTCCCTCCGGCGGGCGTGGTCCGAGTGCGACGGGATAGTCCTCTTCCTCGCCGTCGGGGCCGCCGTTCGGCTCGTCGCGCCGCTGCTCTCGGACAAGCGGCGCGACCCCGGCGTGGTCTGCGTGGATGACGCCGGACGCTTCGCCGTCGCGCTCACCGGCGGGCACCGGGAGACTGGCGGGGCCAACGCGCTCGCAAGCCGGGTGGCTGATGCCCTGGGAGCGGAGCCTGTCGTCACTACTGCAAGCGACGCCCTGAACGTACCCGCGCTGGATTCTTTCGGGGCCGACCTCGGTTTCCAGATCGAAGAAAGTTCCGACATCGCGGCGGTGGGGGCTGCGATGGTTTCGGGGGAGCGGGTGAACTTCGTATCGGACCATCGCTGGCCGCTCGGCCCTTTGCCGACGAACGTGGAGCGGACGGACGAGCCGGAGCCGCCCATGATCTTTGTCACCGACAGGTTTCTCGAAGCGCCTCGCCCCTCGGTCGTGTACCGGCCTCCGTCTCTGATCTTGGGCGTCGGGTGCAGCCGGGGCGTGGAGAGTGAGGAGATAATGTCACTCGTCCGCTTGTCCCTGGAAGGTGCCGGGCTCTCTGGGAAGAGCGTCGCCGCTCTGGCGAGCGTGGAGGCGAAGCGGGATGAGGCGGGATTGCTGGAGGCAGCAAGGATGCTCGGCGTTCCGGTAAGGTTCCATTCGGCTGTGGCACTCGCGGAGATGAAGGTTCCGAATCCGTCTGAGGTGGTGGAGCGGGCCGTCGGTACATCAAGCGTGGCGGAGGCAGCGGTGATGGCGGAGGGCGCGGAACTGGTAGTCGAGAAACGGAAGTCCGCGATGGCGACGGTGGCTGTCGGGCGGTTGCCGGTACGGGGCAGGCTGTTTCTGGTCGGGCTGGGGCCGGGAGATGGGTCTCTGATCCCACCTCTCGCCCGCAACGCTTTGACCCGCTCGGGGTTGATCGTCGGCCTCGAACAGTACGTGGACCGCGTCCGCCATCTCCTGCGGTCTGGAGCGCGAACTTCGACGCCGCCGCTCGGGGAGGAGGTCGAACGTGCGAAGCTGGCTCTGGATGAGGCTCGCGCCGGGGGGAGCGTGGCGCTGGTGTCGAGCGGCGACGCCGGGGTGTACGCGATGGCGTCGCCCGCGCTGGAGCTGGCCGGGGACGACATGGACGTGGTGATGGTCCCCGGTATTACGGCGGCGCAGTCGGCGGCCTCGTTGCTCGGCTCTCCTCTGGGGCACGACCACGCTTCGATCAGCCTCTCCGACCTCCTGACGCCGTGGACCGTGATCGAAGCTCGCCTCGATGCCGCTGCCTCCGGCGATTTCGTCATCGCTCTATACAACCCTCGCTCCAAAGGACGCGACTGGCAACTCGGGAAGGCGCGGGAGATTCTGCTTCACCACCGCTCACCCGAAACACCGGTCGGCATCGTCCGGGAGGCGTACCGGCCCTCCCAGAGCGTCGCGCTGACAGACCTCGGCTCCTTGCGCCCCGAGAGCGTGGACATGCTGACGACCGTGATCGTGGGCAGCTCCAGCACGGAGACCCGTGCTGGCCGGATGGTCACGCCACGAGGGTATGAAGCGCGGGAGCGGGAAAGAGCGTCGTCCCTTGCGCCGGACTCTCCTCTGGCTGGAGATGGGAGTATTTTGCCATGAACCCCAGAACGCGCCAGAGGACTGTCTTCGCCGTCACGGACGCTTGCGCGGGCTGCGGGAACTGCATCCGCACCTGTCCGGAGCGGGCGATCCTGCCTGCGGCCCGAGATCATCATTCTCCACTCATCGTCCTCGAAGACCGCTGCACGGGCTGCGCGGAGTGCGCCGAGGTCTGCCCGGTCGCCGCCTGCGTCGAGGTACTGATGGAAGGCCATTGATGCAAAACCCGCGCGTTTGCGATCCACCCATGCCAGGTCCGGTTGCTCTCTCGTTCTTCCGATGTCGCGCAAGAATCCGAACCTTCACGACTCACGATCTCACGGCGAAGCCATGAGGAGCGTACATCCTATAGAGGCCGAGAGCTACCGTATCCTGCGCGGTTTGGTGGACCTGTCGCGCTTTGGGCCGCTCTCACGGGCGGTGGCGGAGCGTGTGATCCACGCCTCCGCCGACCCCGAATATGCCGATACCCTGGTTCTTGACGAGGATGCCCTCGAATGCGGACTCGAAGCTCTCCGGCGAGGCGCGCCTATCGTGACGGATGTACGCATGGTGGCAGCCGGGATCACCGCCCGCGAAACCCTCTGCTTCGTCTCCGACCTTCGCGCTAAAGAGATGTCAGAAGACCTGGGCATCACGCGCTCGGCGGCGGGTTTCCGGCTCGCGGCTGATGAGGTGGGACCCGGCGCGGCATGGGTAGTCGGGAACGCTCCGACGGCTCTCTTCGAGCTCGTGGACATGGATGCGCGTCCCGCGCTCGTGATCGGGCTTCCGGTTGGTTTCGTGGGGGCGGCGGAGTCGAAGGAGAGTTTGATCCGGAGTGATCTCCCATCCGTTGCGAACCGCGGTCCCAAAGGCGGGTCGGCGGTCGCGGCGGCTGCGCTGAACGCGATCTTGTACTTAGAGGAGAGATAGTGGGTGAGGACGCGCTGTACCGTTGCCTGGTGCGCGGGCTGAAACAGAACGAGCCGCCGTGAGGAGAGCGAAGGGCCACGCCCTCTTTTGAGATATGCCTCTATTGCGGCACTGAGTTCGGCTACGAGGATGCGCCCCCGATTGCTGCGCGGAAACAACGCGAGCGATGGCTTGCCGGGGGCGCGGAATGGTTCGAGCCAATAGAAAAGCCAGCGAACTGGAGTTTGCGGGAACAACTGGAAGAATCACCGGAGGAAGGGACGATAACTTGCGAAATCATCTGAAAAA
>Ga0136615_10001549_pt1 | contig 11190 bp, 11 predicted proteins | sample AntDrymUQ2882206_2_FD_106647 | JGI IMG/M metagenome (GOLD analysis project Ga0136615, IMG submission 106647) | Polar desert sand microbial communities from Dry Valleys, Antarctica - metaG UQ288 (22.06) | ecosystem: Environmental > Terrestrial > Soil > Desert | place: Antarctica: Dry Valley...
AAGCCGGTAATCGGCGCCGCTGGGTCAAGCGTTCGCCAGCGATGGCGGCGGGGCTGACGGACCACATCTGGGAGATCGAAGAGTTGCTCACCATGTTGCCATTTCCACCCACCAACACTTGATCGGGAGACTACCTAAAACCCCCTCGGGGCGAAATTCGGAGGGGGCCCCTTATCCGCAACCGGATGAGTAGGGCGGATTACGAGGGCATAATTCCCAGCTGCCGCATCATGCCGAGGCCGTCCCTGACCGCCCAATGCTCCGCTATCTTACCGTCCGCAACGCGGATCCAGTGCGACTGCTGGGCGGCGAAATGCTCGCCCGTAGGCGGGATACCCAACATCCGTGCTCACCCTCGGGCGCCGGCCACAAGTTCGCCGTCCTCTAGGGTGGCCCGAGGCCCGTTAAGGGTTCTTTACCTGATCCTTGCGGCCCCTCAACCGGGCGATCCCCCGGCGATGCTAGGCTCAAAGTGGTGGAGGAAGCTCAAAACGGTTACCGGTAGGAGGCCGACCTTTCCCAGAACTGAAATGTCTGGCACAGAGGCAACCGCGATCTTTCCCGAGGGGTAGGAAGGAGAGGGACTGGTGGACGGAGGCAGACACACGGACCGGGGGGGCGGCCGCTGGAGCCTGACGAGGCACGGGCGCATGGCAACGACCCTGACACCGTAGAGATACACGACGGTGGTGAGCGGGCGTCCGCCCCGTCCGACGCCCAGGAAGGCTGGAACGTCCCGTCCGGGGTCCTGCCTGCCATAGGGTCCCGGGACCTGCCGGAGCCGGTGCCGCTGGGTAAGCTCTTCGGTGCCAGCGTGGTGATCCTCGCCACGGCGACCGGGTCCGGCGAGTTCGTAATCTGGCCGTACATCACCACGCAGATAGGCATAGCCTTCCTGTGGCTCGGCATAATCGGGTTCTTTGTTCAGTACGTCATGAACATGGAGATCGAGCGCTACACCCTGGCCACGGGCGAGACCGCCGTCACCGGCTTTACACGTCTCTGGAAGCCGTGGGGGATATTCTTTGTGCTGGGCGCCATTCTGCCCAACGCCTTCCCAGGCTGGGCGACCGGTGGGGCCACCCTGTTCACCTACCTCTTCGGCTTCGGCAGCGCACCCATAATCGCCTCCATAGCCCTCGTGTCGACGGCGCTGGCGCTGACCCTCTCGCCGGTGGTCTACCAGGCGCTGGAGAAGATCCAGATGGTGCTGATCTTAATCGTAATAATCTTCGTCATCGTCGGTGTGGTGGTCGCCACCGAGATTGGGGCGTGGGCGAGCGTCGTCACGAAGATGCCCGCGAGCGTCCCGGGGGTACCCGGGGCCATAGCGACGCTCGGGGCCGCCACGTTCCTGGGAGCGATAGCCTTCGCGGGCGCCGGCGGGGCCAACAACCTCACCCAGAGCAACTACATCCGCGACAAGGGCCTCGGGATGGGCTCGCGCATGCCCAAGGTCGTCTCCCCGATCACGGGCGAGGAGCAGGCGGCCCCGTCGCTCGGGTACACCTTCCCTGTGAACGAGGAAAACTTGCGCCGCTGGAGGGGCTGGTGGAGCGTGGCCAACCGGGAGCACTTCATCACCTTCTTCGTCATCGGCTGTTCGCTGATGATCGCCCTCTCGGTTCTCGTCTGGTCTACGGTGGGCAGCCGCGGCATCGGAACGGACCTCGAGTTCATCCGCACCGAGTCCCAGATCCTCGGCAACCAGATAGCGCCCTGGTTCCAGAGCTTCTTCCTGTTCGCGGGCATGGTGGTTCTTTTCTCGACCAGCATAGGCATCATGGACTACGTCAGCAGGCTCAGCGCCTCCGAATTGAAGATCAGCTTCTTCTCCGATAGCCAGACCATAACGGAGAGCCGCATCTACTTCGCGCTGGCGTGGCTCATCGCCATTAGTGGTTCGATCATCCTCCTGCTCGGCCTCGAAGCGCCGCTCGCGTTGCTGATCATCTCCGCGTCGGGCGCCGGGGTCGTGATGGCCTTCTACCTGGGGCTGCTCATCCGGCTCAACACCAGGGTCTTGCCCGAGCCCATCAAGCTTAAGGGCTGGCGCCTGTGGGTTATGTGGCCGACCTGGCTCGTCTTCGTGGCCCTCTCGATCTACCTGGTGTACTACCAGATCGCGTCCAACTTGTTTGGATCTGGAGGATAGGCTCTAGGCCGAGCGATCCGCCGACGGGGGAGCGCGGTCAGGGTAGAACGGCTCTGGCCGCGTTTCCTCGCCTTCGCCCTGATCTTCACCGTCCTGATGATGACGGCTTTCCCGCCGGAGTTGCTGGACTGACCCGACGGCCGCGCGGACGAAGGCGAGAACGAACAGGAGGTCTCGATGAGCGTCTTTCCGACGAAGATCCTGCTGCCCACCGACGGTTCGGACGAGGCGGCCGACGAGCTTTCGAAGGATACCGGCTTGGGACCCGCTAACAGAACCTTTACGCTCGCTTAACCGAATGTCTTTGATTACCAGTGGACCCCTGCGAGACTCTGGATTGTTCTCCCACGCGTGGGGTACGCGGCGGAGAAGAAAGGCGGTAAGCGCGGCGTGGACGCGTTGAACATAGCCCTGGTGACCGTCGGGAGCGTGGTCCTCGTGGTCGGGTTGCTATCCAACCCGATCCGCCGCTCTCCGGTCTCGACGCCGATGCTGGCCCTGCTGGCCCTGCTGGCCGGCGTGCTTCTCGGGCCGGCGGTCTCCGGGTTGCTCGACCCCGCCGGGTGGGGGAGCCGGACGACGATCCTCGAGCAGGCGACGCGCCTCACCTTGGCCGTCTCGCTCATGGGCGTCGCTCTCAGGCTACCCGAGGCGTTTCCTTTACGGCGGTGGCGCACGCTCGCGGTCTTGCTCGGGGTCGTGATGCCGCTGATGTGGCTCGCGAGCGGCTTGCTCGTGTACCTGATCCTCGGCTTGCCGTTTCTCGTGGCCCTGCTGATAGGCGCCGCGATCACGCCGACCGACCCTGTCGTCTCGAGCACCATCGTCACCGGGGAGGTGGCCGAGGAGAACCTGCCGGGCAGGCTGCGCCACACCCTCGCCGCCGAGTCGGGCTTCAACGACGGCCTGGCCTACCCCTTCGTTCTCCTGCCCATCCTACTCCTGACGCGCCCTCCCGGGGAGGCGCTCTCGCACTGGCTAACGCGCACGCTGCTGTGGGAGGTTGGCTTCGCCCTCGTCTTCGGGGCGATCCTCGGTTACGGGGCCGGCAGGCTCATGGAGTGGGCCAAGCGGCGGGACGCCGTGGAGGAATCCTTCTTCTTGGCCTACACCCTCGCCCTCTCGCTGGTCGTGCTCGGGGCGGCGAAGCTGCTCGGAAGCGACGGGATACTCGCGGTATTCGTGGCCGGGCTCGGTTTCGATTTCGCGGTCGGGGGAGACAGGAGGCAACAGCAGCGGGTGCAGGAGGCCGTGACCCGTTTCTTTATCCTGCCGATCTTCGTGCTGCTCGGCCTGACGCTCCCGTGGCAGGGTTGGGTCGAACTCGGGTGGGGGGCTCCCGTCCTTGTGGTCGCCGTGTTGCTCCTCAGGCGGCTGCCGGCGGTTCTCGCCACGCGCGGTTTGCTGGGCACCGTGGACGGCAGGGACGAAGCCCTGTTCCTGGGCTGGTTCGGACCCATCGGCGTCGCGGCCCTCTTCTACGCGAACCTCTCGCTACGCGAGACGGGCGTGGAGGCTGCCTGGACGGTCGGCAGCCTCTTGATTTTCGCCTCCGTCCTGGCCCACGGCGTTACTGCCACCCCCCTCACGCGGCTCTACGGCAAGCGCGACCGGCGCGATGGTGGGTAGACCGTGACAGGGGTGCACGTCTACGATCCGGTCGGCGGCGGGAGCTACGCGTCCGCCGCTTGTACGCTATTTCGGGGGGTATGAGGCCGGGTGTTCTTCGACGATTGGGGCGGGTTGGTTCGCGTGGCGGTGGTGGGCCTTCTGGCCTACGCCGGGCTCGTGCTTTTGCTCAGGATCTCTGGCAAGCGGACCCTTTCGAAGATGAACGCATTCGACCTGGTGGTGACCGTCGCCCTGGGCTCCACGCTGGCGACGATCCTGCTGTCGAGCGCCGTCGCCCTCGCGGAGGGGTTGCTCGCCTTCGCCGTGCTGATCGCCCTCCAGTTCGCCGTTACCTGGCTCTCGACAAGAACGGCCACCGTCCGGCGGCTGGTCAAGAATGAGCCGAGGCTAATGGTTTACGAAGGGAAGCTCTTGTCCGACGCCTTGCGGGCAGAGCGTGTGACGGGGGAGGAGATCGAGGCGGCGCTGCGGCAGCAAGGCATGGCCGACCTCGAGGACGTAGGGGCCGCGGTGCTCGAGACAGACGGAAGCGTCACCGTGGTTCTACGATCTGGCCTTGGAAGGGGCTCCGCCCTGGGCAACGTAATCGGGAAGCCGCCGGGCCCCGGGGGGGCGTAGGGTAACCTCCCCGGCTTCCACCCTCCAGCTCTCGGGCCCCCTCGGACAGCAGCATGTTCTCGCCCGCGCCGATCGCCTACCACGCGACGCATTACCTCCCGAACCCGCTCGTGTAGAGGCGGGGTGTCTCGAGTGGGAAGTGGCCGGAGCCCATCCGCAAACTGGCCATCGTGTTCCCGGAGGACGAGCGGCCCCACGGCGCGATCCGGCCCACCCTTCCTCGGCCCTCTTTTCGAGCCACGTCGACGAGACGTGGGGTCTGCGGACGCCGGGGCCGACCCCCTTCCGCGTCCTCGAGAGGCAGGATCGTTGCAGAACCTTTACCGAAAACTAACCGGGCCTAAGCGGAAAACGGGAGGCACGTGCGAACCTTGATTATACGAGAGGCGGGCGCGGTTCGACGGTACGAACGAGAAGAGGAGCTTGGGATCATGGTTGCACGCACATCGGGACCGGCACGGGACGAAGGGCCGAAGCGGGAGCCGGGGTTCGTCGAGACCCCGGGGTTGCTCGTCGGCTACTTCGAGCAGATAAGCAGGGGCCCTTTGCTCGGCCGGGATGAGGAACTGGACCTTGCGAGACGCGCCCGGAAAGGCGGGCTGCGGGCCCGAGAGAGGCTGATCGAGAAGAACCTGAGGCTCGTGGTGAGCGTCGCCAAGAGGTACCGGGGGATGGGCCTGCCCTTCGAGGACCTCATCCAGGAGGGCAACGTCGGCCTCATGAAAGCCGTCGAGAAGTTCGACCCCGACCGCGGCTACCGCTTCTCCACCTACGCCACGTGGTGGATCAGGCAGGCGGTGCAGCGGGCCGTCGCCGACAAGGGCCGCACCATCCGCGTCCCCGTCCACATGGGGGAGAGGATCAGGAAGGTGCGCAAGGCCCTTGGCGAGCTCTCCGCCGATCGGGAGGACGAGCCGACGGCTGAGGAGGTGGCCGGACGACTCGGATGGCGTCCCGAGGAGGTCCGCCTGACGATGAAGGTGGTGCCGGACGCCATCAGCCTCAACCAGCGTGTGGGGCACGAGGCCGATTACCCCGAGCTGGTCGAGTTCGTAGAGGACGACAAGGGGCTCGATACTGCGGGGGAGGTTGCGCGCGAGATCGGAAGGTCCCGGCTAGGCGAAGAGATCCGGCGCCTGCCCGAGCGGCACCGCCACGTGCTGATCAGGCGCTACGGCCTCGACGACCGCGACGCGGAGACCCTGGAGTGCCTCAGCGGAGAACTGGGGGTCTCGCGAGAGCGCGTGAGACAACTGCAGCGCGAAGCGGAGGCTATGATCAAGAACAGCGGTCGGGCCGAGGTCTTCCGGGATATCGTGGCCTGAGCGTGCGAAAACGGTCTTGAAGTATCTCTTGGGTTCCGGCGTCATCCACCCGCGGCGTCGGCGGGGTGCTTTTGGGAGCCGCCGTTGGCTACCCCAAGACGTCGCCTACCACGGTGCGGGCTAGGTAAGGCGAGAACGAGAGGAAGAACACGGCGATGGCCGCAATCACCGGCGGCCGCCAAGCCTTGAGCCTCGCAACCTCCGGCAGTTGCCCGCCGGTTGTTGGGCAGGATGGCCCCGAGGGCGGAGAATATGCCCAACGGCCTTCAGAAGCGGGAGTACCCCTTCGCGGCCGCCTCTCCGGTTGACAGCGCCCCACCCTCTTGCGGTTGTGTCCGGTCGCGTGGGGCCTCTGCTCAGGGACCCATGCCCACCCGGCTCCCCCGTTCCCGGCCGCTAAGAGGGACGGGATCGCCCATGACCGCTGCGTTGGCGGTACCCTGGCAAAGGCGGGGTAAAGGCCGACAAGAATCTCTATAAGACGCCGGCTACGGTCCACGGTCGCCACCGTCCCGCCGGCCAGGGGCGAGGACGGGGCCTAGACACTAGAGCGGCTGCTCCGCGCGCTGGGGCTTACGTCCAGATTCTCGAAATCAAGGGGACGCTTTTAGGGGGCGGACGTATCGTGGGCGGATACCTCGGAGATGGAAGACGACTGGGCTTAGCTGACCGATCCAGAAGTGGAGGTTTGGGAGACGGATATGACGTCTCGGGCGTAGGTCAGGTTGACCTTGCCCTCGCCGCCAGCGCCGGACTGCTGGACGGAGCGGACGTCGTCCCCGGCTGTGAGCACAATGTGCAGGGTCCCGGGCCCCTCTTTGCTTATCTCGCACTCGATCTTCCCGCCGTCTGGGCTGAAGGTGTGGCGCTCCGGAGGCTGCCCGCCGATCCGTCGCTCCTCGCCCCCCGCGGAGCAGGTGCCGGTGAAGCTCGCATCGTGGCTGCCCTTTATCTCTAGGATCACCCGCCGGGAAGAGCCCGCGACGCCGTTGTTGGCGTCCTCGGCATCCTCGCCGACGCGCACTTCCGACGCCGCGTTCCTTGCGCCTTCTACGGCGCCCGCCACGGCGTTGCCGGCGCGTGCGGCGGCAACGCCCCCGGCACGGAATTCGGTGTTTTTCGAGTTCTCGTGGGCTGCGCGTTGCGTCTCCGAAGCACGCGCTTCACCGGTGTCGCTGGCCTGGGCGCCTTCGGTGCAGCCTGCCAGCACTGGGAGCGCGGCAAGCAAAACGGCGATCGCAAAATGCCGCGTGGCGCTCACGATCGTACCCCGCATGCTCGTACCAGCTCCCTTTGCTTTGCTATCCGTCCGTCGAGTTCCAGCCGCACCGTACCGAGGATCTCCAAGAGCGGTTCGTTGTTGCGGCAACGGGCCTGCTTCTCCCAGTCGGACACTATCCCGCAGGCCTCGGCCACCTTTCCCAGGTCAAAGCAAACCTCCTGCTCGCGCGCGTGCGCTTGTGCGTGCGCTTCGCAGAGCGGGACGCCCATAACCTCCCTCTTTGCCGGGTTGGTGCATGGATCGCCTGCACCGCTCTCGACGCGACACGTAACCATTGCGCTTGCCTCCCTCAAAGCTTCCCAACCTCCCTTCGCGGTCTTCGCGACGCTGACATGCTGAGTCTTCCACTCGCGTGTGAGGAACCAGCAAACGTCCGTAAAGGTACGGTAAAGCCGGTGTTCGGTTTCTCGAAGGGGCCTCCTCGAAAACGCGTGCTTCGCAAAACCGTTACTGGTTTTCCTTGACCAGCCGGAAGAACACCTCGTCGAAGGACGGCGTCGGGAGGTCCACGGAGCGCACTTCCACTTCGCCGAGTGCCTCCATCACCAGCGGAAGCGTCGCGTCGGCGTCCTGCGAGATCAGGCGCACGTGACTCACGGGTTCTTCGGCGCGCTCGTCCTGCCGGATCTCTATCACGTGGCCGACGGACTCTACCGCCTTCAGGCTATCGCCGATGTGGCCCGGGTCGCCCGCGAGCGCGAGCTGCACGACCTCGCCCCCGAAAGCTCGGCGTCTGAGCTCCTGCGGCGTCCCGACCGCGACGAGCCGTCCGTCCACGAGAAACCCGACGCGGTCGCAGAACTCGGCCTCCCCGAGGTACTGGGTGGTCACGAAGATGGTGCGCCCTCCCTTGCGGAGCTGCTCGAACTCCTTCCAGAATCGGCGGCGGAGGATGGGATCGAGGCTGGCGGTGGGCTCGTCCACGAAGAGGAGTTCCGGCTCGTGGACGACGGCCGCCGCGAGCTGGAGGCGGCGCTGCATCCTGCCCGAAACGTCTCTCGCCGCCTTTCGCCTATGTTCCCAGAGCTCGACGAACTCCAGTACCTCCCGGACCCGCCGGCGCCGCTCCCCGGCCCGGAGGCCGTAGAGGCCGGCGACGAAACTCAGGTTCTGCTGCACGGAGAGCCCGCCGTAGAGCACGAAACCCTGGGGCATGAAGCCCACCCTGCGCCGGTCCTCGTCCTTGAAGGTGGAAGGGGGGATGCCGAGCACGTCGACCGTCCCCTCGGTCGGCTCCAGGTACCCGGTCAGGACCCTGAGCAGGGTGCTCTTGCCCGCGCCCGAGGGGCCCACGAGGCCGAAGATCTCGCCCTCCTCGATGGCGAGGTCCACGCCCTTCAGGACGTCCACGCCGCCGAGACGCCGGACCACTCCCTTTGCCCCTATCGCGTCCACCCTAATGCCTCTTTCGCCCGAGCAGGTACCGGGCCGCGGCCAGGGAGACGACCGCCACGAGCAGGAGCGGGACGAGGTCGGACGCCGAGATGCCCTGGCCCCGGATCATGACGTCCTGCAAGGCCCGGATACCGTAGCTCGCCGGCAGCAGGTAGGAGACGCCCGCGGCTGGCTGGGTCATCTGCTCCAGCGGGAAGAGGAAGCCCGCGAAGAAACCGCTGGCGATGAGCAGGAGCATCGATACCTGCACCGCCTGTAGCTCGCTCCGGGCGAGCGCCGAGATTACGAACCCGAGCCCCAACGAAGCGACCGTGAGCAGCAGCATCGCCACGATCAGCAGCGTGAACCCGCCCTCAACCGGCACCCCGAGAAACCCCGCGAGGACCGCCGCCACGGCGACGTTGGCGCCGAGGACCAGCCCGCAGTAGGCCAAGAACTTGCCGGCGAGGTGCCGCCCGGGGCCCAAGGGGGAGACCTCGAAGAACTCGTGGGCGCCGCTGAGGCGCTCCCTGATGAGGGACAGGGAACCGAGGCTCACGGCTATGTGCTGGACGAGGACCGCGAGCACCGCCGGCGCGTAGAAGCCCACGACCGGCGGCGGGGAGGCCAGGTTCTCCGTCTCCAACGCGAAGGGGTTCGCCAGCACCCGCGCGGGCACCTCGGCGGGCAGCTGCCCCAGCGCCTCTTGCAAGGAGGCCAGGCTCTCGCGCAGGTCGGAGAGGCCGCTTCGCTCTTCGAGTTCCTCCGCCCCCGCCTCCTGGGCCTCCCGCACCTCTTCCAGCGCCTGTCGGGCTGTCGCTATACGATCCAGCGTCTCCGAGACGTTCCGGTCCTCCCCCGGCCCCACGGATTGCCACACCCTCGCCGCGTTCTCCAGGTTCGTCAGGGCCTCGTCCAGACCGGCGGTGGCATCCAGGGCCTCTTCCGAGGAGAGGGCTTCGGCGGCGGCGCTGCCCTGCTCGAGCCGACGGTCAAGGTCCGCGATCTGCCCCTGCGCACGGCGGAGGTTCCCGATCTCCTCCTCTATTGCGGCCTGCACGAGGCTCTGGTTAAGGTCGAGCACCAGGCTATAGGAGCGGCTGGGTACCCTGGTCCCGAAGACGGGGTTTATAGTGTTGTAGACGACACGCAGCACCGCCTGTCGGCCTCCGGCGACGGTCCCGAGTGGCTCCTCGGGCACGAATATCACGGCGTCTACCTCGCCCCGCAGGAGCCTCTCCCTAGCTGCTTCCGGAGCGTCGGTCGTACCCACGAACTGCGTGCGGTCGGTGAACTCCTCGCGGAACCGCTCGAAGAGCCTCGCCCCTTCGCTTTTCGGCTCGACCACGATGAGGGCACGCGGCCTCAGGAGGTTCTCCACGTCGAGGCTCAGGCCAAAGGTCGTCATGATCAGGATCGGACCGACGAGCAGGAGCAGGAGCAACTGCGGCTGGCGCACCAGCTCCCGGATCTCCTTGATGGCCATCGCCTTTACCCTCAAACGCGCTCCCCGTTTTGCCACTCACGCGGGCTACCACCGCCACCTCCCCTCAAAGTGCGGCACGCTACTCGATCGAACCGGGATGGGGCCTGGCCCGCTGTTGTCCGGAGGACGGTATGGCGGCGCTTGGCCGCAACCAACGCGAGACCGAACCGCAGGAGCGTTTCGGGGACGCCCCCGTATCTCGGCGAGTGTCCCGGGAATCGGCCTTTGCGGCCGCTGAAGCCCACCCTCTCACGCCGCTAACAATGCGTTGCATACCGTTCGCACAGGGTGACAATGTCGGACATTCAGGCGCTCCGGGTTATTCCGCTCGGCGAACCTGGACGCTCACGGAGACCTTCTTCCGAAGCTGGGCCTGGCCGTGTCCCAGAACAGGACGACGCCGCCCTCCTTGAAGCCGCCGGCGACGCCGACAAGGTGCCACTCTTTGCCCTCTTTGGCGTCGAGTACCTCCTGCAACTGGGGCTCGGGATTGTCGCCGGTCACCCAGACGTGCTCGGCCTTGTAGCGGCCTCTTGGACTCTCTGTTTCGCCTGTTCTCTGCTTGGCCACGAGCTTTACCTCCTGGTTTCGCCTTCTTTCGCGTGGAGGAGAGAGCCGGGAGGGGGCGTTGAGGAAGTCAACGAGTAGGTAACCCGAGTGCCGGCTCACCCTCCACCACCTTGAGCCTAGCATCCCCGGAGGATCGCTCGGTTAAGGAACTGCGAGCACCAGGTAAAGAACCCTTAACCGACGGCGAGCCTTCCTAGACGTCGGCGAACTTGTAGCCGGCGCCCCGGACGGTCAGGACGTAGCGGGGGTTCTGGGGGTCGGGCTCGACCTTTTTGCGGATGTGCTGGACGTGGACGTCGGCCGCGCGCGCCTCGCCGAAAAAATCCCCGTCCCAGAGGTGGCGCATGATCTGCTCCCGGCTGTAGACGCGGCCCGGCGAGGAGGCCAGAAGCGATAGCACCTCGAACTCCTTAGCGGTCAGGGAGACCTGCTCGCCCCCGCTCGTGACCTCCCGCCGCAGCAGGTCCACCTCGAGGCCGGGAAACTCCAACTTCTGGGTCTGCTCGGCGGCGGACGAGTCGATGCGCCGGCGCCTCAGGTGCGCCCGCACCCGGCTGACGAGCTCCCTGGGCCTGAACGGCTTGGTGACGTAGTCGTCGGCCCCGACCTCGAGGCCGACTACCACGCTGGTCTCGTCGTCGCGGGCGGTCAGCATGATGACGGGCACGGCCTTGTTGAGGGAGGAGCCGGACCGGAGCTCCCGGCACACGGAGACCCCGTCCAGGCCTGGGAGCATGACGTCGAGGAC
>Ga0136615_10001551_pt1 | contig 11187 bp, 10 predicted proteins | sample AntDrymUQ2882206_2_FD_106647 | JGI IMG/M metagenome (GOLD analysis project Ga0136615, IMG submission 106647) | Polar desert sand microbial communities from Dry Valleys, Antarctica - metaG UQ288 (22.06) | ecosystem: Environmental > Terrestrial > Soil > Desert | place: Antarctica: Dry Valley...
CAGCGAGCTCGGGGACGAGGGTAGGGTCGAGCGTCCCACCCACATCCATCCGGGAGACGACTCCGCCACGAGGTTCGTCGGCGCGGACACCAAGGACGAGATCCGCAAGCACGCTGAGCAAGATCCCAACACCGAGACGCGCGACTGAGCCCGCGGGGGGCCCGCACTATCGGCGAGTCCCGTGATGGGCCGTGCTGGGCTCGAACCAGCGACCTCCGCCTTGTCGAGGCGGCGCTCTCCCGGCTGAGCTAACGGCCCGGGGGCGCCGAGAATAGCGCGGGTCCGGTGCTCGCGAGAACGATCCCGCTCCACTCCTCCCGATGCCAGAGCCGTCTAGGTTCGCCGTCCGCTTCTTTAGGCCGCCTCGCCCTGCGCCGATTGCGAGGTCAAGAAGACCGACGGGCCGGCGTACTCGAGTAGCCGGTGGCACGTCTTCACGGCTACGAGGGGCCCCATCGAGGGCCCCTTTGCCGTTCTCGAGCAACGCTCGAGAAGGCCGAGCGCGACTTCTACCCTGTACGCGTGTCTTTGCCTGCGTTGAGCACGCGTCATCAAAGCCAAACCGGTCCCAGACGTACGAAGCCGTCGCGAAGCGTCGCGACGCTGATCGCGTGCGTGGCGCTGCTGGCCGCAGGCGCCATTGCGGCGGACCTCCCCGGCGCCGGCGCACCTGAGGACGCGGCGGCGGCGAAGTCGAAGGGGGGGCGTGCCGAGAAGGCCGAGGCAGCGCGCCCGAACGTGATCGTCGTGATGACCGATGATCAGACGGTCGACGACATGCGGGCGATGCCGCTCACCCGACGCGAGCTCGGTCGCGGGGGCGTGACGTTTCGCAACTCGTTCGTCTCCTACCCGTTGTGCTGTCCCTCGCGCGCGACGTTCTTCAGCGGCCAGTACGCGCACAACCACAAGGTGATTAGCCTCGACCCGCCGACCGGTGGCTACGGCCGCTTCGACCGCGAGAACTCGCTTTCGACGTGGCTGAAGAACGGCGGCTACTACACGGGCCACATCGGCAAGATGATGAACGGCTACGGCAGCGACATCCCGGCCGACGTGCCGCCTGGATTTGACGAGTGGTACGGCGCGGTCGATCCGACGACCTACCGGATGTGGGGCTACACGCTGAACGAGAACGGGAGACTGAGGACATACGGGGATCCCAAGCCGGCGGCGACCACGCAGCAGCCGTCGCTGTATCAGACCGACGTCTACACCCGCAAGGCGACGGACTTCATTCACCGCCGTGCGAAGGCCACGGCGCCGTTCTTCCTCTCGCTTGCCTACCTGGCCCCTCACCACGAGAGCTACTCGATCCGCCAACAGGCGGGACGGACGGTTCGGCCGGCCCCACGTCACGACGGCGTATTCGGCGACGCCCCCCTTCCGCGCCCGATCAGCTTCGGCGAGCCGGACCTCTCAGACAAGCCCCCCTACGTGCAGCGCCGCTCGCCCCCGCTTACTCCCACGAACGTCGCGCGGATCACCTCCAACTACCGCGCCCGCCAGGAGTCGCTGCTGGCCGTAGACGAGGGCGTGGCGACGATCATGGATGCCCTACGTGAGGCGGGCATCTACGAGCGCACATACGTCCTGTTCACCTCCGACAACGGCTTCCTGCAGGGCGAGCACCGGGTGCGCAGCGGCAAGATGCTCGCCTACGAGCCGTCGATTCGGGTGCCGCTGCTGATCGAGGGACCGGGGCTACCACGCGGGAGGTCCTCGCGAGAGCTCGTGGGCAACATCGACCTCGCGCCGACGGTGATGTACCTTGCTGACTCCCCCGCGGGCAAGGTGCAAGACGGCCGCTCGTTGATGCCGTTCGCGCGGGACCCGGAGAGACGGACGGGAAGGGTGTTGCTCAACGAGACCGGTGGGGTCAAGCAGGGCGAGGTCGAGCCCGACCAGGGGCCCGTTGCGCCGCTGCGCAACATCCTCACCTACAACGCCGTGCGGACTCCCCGATACACCTACGTCCTCTACAAGAACGGCAGCCGCGAGCTGTACGACCTGCGCTATGACCCTCACCAGCTCGGGTCACGACACGCGGACGTGCGCTACCGGCGAACGCGCGAGGCCCTGCGGCGCGAGCTGCGGCGCCTGACGGCCTGCAGGGGACAAGAGTGCAGGCTCGCGGCGAAGAAGGTCCCGGATCCCTCGCCAGTGGTGGTGCCGGGCCTCGGCGTCGGAGCGGATCCGACTGGGCGCTTGCGGCGGCGCTAGCAACTCAGCGCAGCTACTCCGCTCCCCCACCCTCCGCCTGAAGCTGCTTGACCTTGTCCTCGAGCTGCTTCACGGTGTTCGCATCACGCACCGTCGTGACGTCGCCCAGCGCACGTCCTTCGGCGATGTCCCGCAGCAGTCGCCGCATGATCTTGCCCGAGCGCGTCTTGGGAAGGTCGTCGGACCAGACGATGCGCTTTGGCCGCGCCAGCTTGCCGATCCTCTTGATCACGTGCTCGCGCAGCTCGGCGATCAGCTCGTCACTACCCTCGAGGTCGCCCTGCAGGGTCACGAAGGCGCAGATCGACTGGCCGGTGTCCTCGTCTTGCTGGCCGATCACCGCGGACTCGGTGACCTTGGGGTGTGAGACCAGCGCCGACTCGACCTCCGCCGTCGAGAGCCGGTGGCCCGAGACGTTGATCACGTCGTCGATCCGCCCGATGACCCAGAAGTAGCCGTCGGAGTCCTTGCGCGCGGCGTCGCCGACGAGGTACGTCTCGGGCCCGAAGCGCTCGAAGTAGGTCTCCTTGAAGCGCTCGTCATCCTTGTAGAGCGTGCGCAGCATCCCGGGCCACGGCTTGCGCAGGACCAGCAAACCCGGTCCTTCGGCAACCTCCTCTCCGTCGGACTCGCGCAGGACGGCGGCGTCGATCCCTGGTAGCGGCCGCGCCGCCGAGCCGGGCTTGGCAGCCGTGATGGCCGGCAGCGGCGAGATCAGGATATGCCCCGTCTCGGTCTGCCACCAGGTGTCGACGATCGGACAGCGCCCACCGCCGATCACCTTCCAGTACCACAGCCACGCCTTCGGGTTGATCGGCTCGCCGACCGTCCCGAGCAAGCGCAGCGACGTCAGGTCGTGGCGGTTGGGATGCTCGGCGCCCCACTTCATGAACGAGCGGATCGCGGTCGGGGCGTAGTAGTAGATCGTCACGCCGAGCTGCTCGACCAGCTCCCAGTGGACGTCCTTCGCCGGGAAGTCAGGCGCGCCCTCATACATCACCGACGTGACGCCGTTGGCGAGCGGTCCGTACACGATGTAGGAGTGGCCCGTGACCCAGCCGACGTCGGCCGCGCACCAGTAGACGTCGCTCTCGGGCTTGAGGTCGAAGACGTACTTGGTCGTCATCGCCACGCCGGTCAAGTAGCCGCCCGTGGTGTGCAGGATGCCTTTCGGCGCGGCCGTCGAACCGGAGGTGTAGAGGATGAACAGCGGGTGCTCGGCGTCGAGCGCCTCGGCCGGGCACTCGGCGTCGGCGACTTCGAGGACCTCGTCGTAGAAGACGTCGCGTCCGTCCGTCATCGGACAGTCCTCGCCGACTGACCGCACGACGAATACGGTCTTCACCGATGGCATGTCCTCCATCACCTGGTCGACCGCGGCCTTGACCCGAGCGGTCCTGCCCTTGCGCCGTGCCTGGTCGGCTGTGATCAGCAGCTTGGCCTCGGAGACCTGCATCCGCTGCGCGACCGAACTGGGCGAGAAGCCTCCGAAGACCACGTTGTGCGGCGCGCCGATGCGCGCACACGCCAGCATCGCGGTGACAACCTCGGGGATCATCGGCAGGTAGATGCCGACCACGTCGCCTGCCTGAATCCCCTGGTCGGAGAGTGCGTTGGCGAGCCGCTGCACGTCTGCGTGCAGGTCCGCGTAGGTGACGTCGCGCTGCTCGCCCTGCTCGCCGCGCCAGTGAAAGGCGACCTTGGCGCCGTTGCCGGCCTCGACGTGGCGGTCGACACAGTTGTAGGAGGCGTTGATCTTGCCGCCGACGAACCACCTGTAGAAGGGGGGGTTGGAGTCGTCGAGCGCGCTGCCCCAGCGCTCGAACCACGCCAGCCCGTCCGCCTGCTTCTCCCACCACGCGACCGGATCGGCCGCCGCCCGCTCGTAGATCTGCGGATCGCTCAGGAGCGCGTCGTCGACGAATCTTCGCGGCGGTGCAAAGGTCTCGCGCTCGAGCAGCTCCTCGATCTCTCGTTCGAGCCGCGCCCCCGCGGGGGCGCCACCAGTCTCCATCGCTGCTCCTCCGATCGCTCCGATCTACGCCGACGGTACCCGCACGTCGGCGGGTAGACACCTTTGATCCGAGCAAATCGCCGAGACTCGCCCTCGAGCCTACGTAGAGCCCCTAGACTCCACGCGTCGGCGCCTTCGCCTCCTCTTGCTCAGCATGGTTATGAGCCGAAGGCGGCGAAGGTCGCGCGGGGTCGATCGACGAGCACGTCAGCGGCCCGGACGAGCGACACCGGCACGGCCACTGGACTCAGGCCGCCCGGGACGAGAGAATGCCCGGCGAGAGGAGGTGTGATGGAGATAGCGCTGGCATTCGCCCTCGGGGCTGTCGTCGCCATATCGGCATACGCGGCATCGCGCTTCGTGCGTTCGCCGCCCCGTGGCGTGGTTAGCGAGGAAGCCGTCGCGATGCGCTCCGCACTGCACGCCGCAACCGCGACCCTCCCCTATCTTCGGCGCGGGCTCAACGCCGACACGGCCTCGAAGGCGGCTCCCCACCTGCGCGCGCTGACTCAGGCGACCGCCCTCGCGCTCGCCGACCGCGAGCAGTTGCTCGCCGTCGACGGTCTCGCCGTCGACGGGCTCGAAGGTAAGCCGCTCGATGCCTTGTTCCAGGAGGGTCGCGACGACCGCGTCCACGTGAGCACCGCGCCGCCCGTCGGCGCCACCGAGCCGGGGTCGGCGATCGTCGCTCCGCTCGTGGTGCGGGGCGAGCGGGTCGGGTCGCTTGCGGCCTTCTATCCGCACCGACGCCGCGTGCGCCCCGAGGACACCCGGGTGGTAGCCGACGCCGCCGCGCTGGTATCGGCGCAGATAGAGCTTCGCAGCCTCGAAGACCAGGAGGAACGCCTGGCGCGCGCCGAGCTGTCCGCGCTACGTGCGCAAATCTCGCCGCACTTCGTCTACAACGCGCTCGCCGCGGTCGCCTCCTACATCCGTACCCGCCCGGACGAGGCCCGTGAGCTGCTCACGGACTTCGCCGAGTTCACCCGATACGCGTTTCGATCGACGGGCCCCTATGTCACCGTCGCTGACGAGCTGCACTATGTCGAGAAGTACCTCAACCTCGAGCGCGCGCGGTTCGGAGATCGGCTGTCGGTGACGCTCGAGGTAGCACCCGAGGTGCTGCCCGCACTGCTGCCGGTGCTGACGCTGCAGCCGCTCGTCGAGAACGCGGTCCGTCACGGCGTCGAGCGCGGACGCGGCGGGTCGATCGAGATCGTCGGCACCGATCTCGGAATCGACGCGCGGCTCGTCGTTCATGACGACGGAGCCGGCATGGAGCCCGAGGAGGTCGCGTCCGCACTCGAGGGAAGGGCGGGCGGGATCGGCATTTCCAACGTCGACCGCCGGCTACGCAGCAGCTTCGGAGAGCACTACGGCCTCGTGCTGGACTCCGCGCCCGGCGAGGGCACGACGGTCACGCTCGCCGTGCCGAAGTCGCAACCGGGGGTCCGTGCGGCATGACCCGCGGGCTCGAAGTGCTGGCCGTTGACGACGAGGCGCCCGCGCGCGACGACCTTGCCCACATGCTGCACTCACTGCCCGAGATAGGAGGCGTCAAGGCGGTCTCCAACGGCACCGAGGCGCTCCGCACAGTGGCGGAGAGCCGCTTCGACGCGCTCTTCCTCGACGTGCGGATGCCAACTCTGGACGGGCTCGAGCTGGCGCAAAAGGTGAAGCGACTCGAACGTCCGCCACCGATCGTGTTCGTCAGCGCGTACGAGACCGGCGCAGTCGGGGCGTTCGAGGTCAAGGCGGTGGACTACCTGCTCAAACCCGTTTCCAGCATACGGCTGGCCCAGGCGGTGGCACGCGTGATCGAGACACTCGCTGAGGAGACGACGCCCACGGATCGTCTTGTCTCGCTGCGGACCGCGCGCGGGGGCACCCGGCTCGTCTCGCGCGAGTCGATTCTCTACCTCCAGGCACAGGGCGACTATGTACGGATCGTGACCGACGCAGGGCGCTTCCTGGAGCGCCGAAGGATCACCGAGCTCGAAGAAAGGCTGGCGGGACACGGCTTCTCACGTGTGCACCGCGGTTACCTCGCCAACCTCGCGCGCGCGGTCGAGGTGCGCCCGCAGCCCAACGGGACCGCGAAGCTCGCTCTCTCCGGGGGCCAGGAGATACCGATCGCCCGTAGGAAGGTCTCCGAGCTGCGTCGTAGCCTGCGCCCGTGAGCGGGCGCGACATCCACGCCCGCTCGCCGCGCGAGGAGCTCGTCGAGGCGACTCCCCACGGCGACGTCTATCTGCGGCGACTGATCCGGGCGCAGCTCGGACTGTCGCTGCTGGGGTTGACAGCCTTCGGGGGCCTGATCGGCTCGCTGCCGCTGTTGTTCCTGCTCGCCCCGGGGCTTCAAGACATCGACGTGATCGGGATCCCCCTCCCCGCACTCGTCCTGGCTGTTCCGCTGTTTCCCCTAATCCTCATCATCGGCCTGCTCTACCAGCGCCGCGCCGACGCCATCGACGAGGCCTTCCGGGACGTCGTCTCCGAACGTAGGCCGGCCGATCGCCCAGCGCGATCTTCAGAGACTTCGGGCGAGCGACAGCTTTGATCGCGATGATCGCCGTCGCGACCGTCGCCGCCGGCGCAATCGGCCTCGGCATCTGGGGCGTCCGCTTGGCACGAACGACGTCCGACCTGTACGTCGCCTCACGGGCCGTCACGCCGTGGTGGAACGCAGCGGCGATCTCGGGCGAGTACCTCTCGGCCGCGAGCTTCCTCGGCATCGCCGGCCTGCAGATGAAGGTTGGCGCCAGCGCCCTGTGGCTGCCACTGGGCTTCGCGGCCGGCTACCTGGCCCTGCTGCTGTTCGTCGCGGCCCCGCTGCGCCGCTTCGGCTCCTACACGATCCCCGACTTCGCCGAGGCCCGTCTGGACTCGCGCGGCGTGCGGATGGTCGCCGCCGCCGCGGTGCTAACGATCGGCGGCTTCTACCTGGTCCCCCAGCTCAAGGGCGCGGGGCTGACGCTCGGCACGATCTCCGGCGCGCCGTACTGGGTCGGCGTCGCGCTGGTCGCGGTAATCGTCGCGCTGTCGGTAGCTCTTGGCGGGATGCGCGGCGTCACCTACGTCCAGGCGTTCCAGTATTGGGTCAAGACGTTCGGTATCGCCCTGCCCGCCTGTCTGCTGCTCGTCTATCTCGGTGGCTTGCCGGAGCGTTCTGCCCTGTTTGGCCAGGAGCTTCCTCGGGCGCCAGACGGCGGACTCGTGGTCAGGCTCGACTCGCCCCAGCGGGTCGAGTTCCCCCGCGACGCGACCTACACCCAGGACGGTCGCACGCGGGTGGCCAAGGAGGGCGAGCAACGAACGCTGCGCGGCCGAGTGGTGCTGTCGCAAGGCACGACGGTCCCGGTCGCCGACGGGACGAACGCCCAGCGTGGCGCCGACTGGGCCAAGCCCGTCGAACGCGGTGGGTCGTCGTCGCCGATCTTCGTCTACTCGCTTCTGCTCGCGACGTTTCTGGGCACGATGGGCCTGCCGCACATCCTTGTCCGTTTCTACACCAACCCCGACGGCCCGGCGGCGCGACGGACGACGGTACGTGTGCTCGGTCTCCTGGGCCTGTTCTACGTCTTCCCGGCCGTCTACGGGGCGATGGGGCGCGTGCTCACCCCAGAGCTCTACATCACCGGCGACACGGACGCGGTTGTGCTCGAGCTACCCCGAGCTGCGTGGCCCGGCCTGGGTGGCGAGCTGCTCGCTGCCCTGACGGCGGCCGGGGCGTTCGCCGCGTTCATGTCGACCGCGTCGGGGCTGACGGTCTCGATCGCCGGCACGCTCGCTCAGGACGCCCGGCCGCTCGCTCGCGTGCGCACGGCAGTACGGGACCCTCCAGAGGCGACGATGCGGCGCTTCCGTGTGGCGGCGGTCGTGGGCATGGCTGTCCCCGCCGCGATCGCGCTCGCGGCCCCCGACCTAGACATCAGCGTGCTCGTCGGGTGGGCTTTCGCGCTCGCCGCAAGCAGCTTCTGCCCGCTGTTCCTGCTCGGCATCTGGTGGCGTGGCCTGACGGCGCGCGGGGCGATCGCCGGAATGGTCGTCGGCGGGCTCGCGGCCAGTGGCGGCATCTTCGCCACGCTTCTTGGGGGGCCCTTCGACGGCACGGTCGGGGCGCTGCTGGCCCAGCCCGCGGTCATCTCAGTGCCCCTGGCCTTCGTGACGATGGTTGGCGTATCGCTCACGGACAGCCGCGTGCCCCCCGGGATCGACGCGGCGATGCTCGCGCTGCACGCGCCCGAGGGCCTCGGCCTCGAGGCGTTGCGCCAGCGCTGACCCGCGGACGGGAACAGCGACCCGGCTCGCTACGCTTGACCCGCTCTCGGCGCCGTGGCGGAGTGGCTACGCAGCGGCCTGCAAAGCCGTTCACACCGGTTCGATTCCGGTCGGCGCCTCTACCGCGAGCCCGCTCATGCTGCGGACTCGCGGCCTTTCCGGACCCGACGAGGTAGCAATGAGGTAGCAATCCTGCCCCGCCTGGTGCGCCGCCGCTGGGGGTAGCGTGGACTACATGGCACTTACCGACGACGAACTACTCGACTTCGACCACGACCGCCTCGCGCACTTCGTGCTGGAGGACGCCAAGCGCACACTGTCCGAACAGGGAGAGGTGTTCCGCTCACAGCTAGTTGCTGCTCGCTGGATCGAGGGCTGGGCGAAGACGATGGCCAAGGACGCAGAGCCCGGCAACCTACGATCGGCGGAGTACGAGGAGGGCGTGCAGTATCCGCTCGCCCAGGTCGGCGCTCACCTGCGTCAGGGCGACCTCGTGCCCGGCGGTGTTCTCTACGACGACACGGCGGGGCGCCCGGCCTAGTCCTACTGGATCTCGGCGAGGGCCTCGCGAAACGCTCTCAGGCGGGCGACAGCTTCGGCTGGTACCTGTTCCCCGATCGTCCCGGGATCAGGATTCCAGCCAACCGCCCACGGACCATGCTCGAGTAGGGCGTCCACGAGTGGCTGGATATCGCGCAGTAGGCGCAGGTTGTCCGTGGGCCTGCCAGCTTGGCGGCAAGGCAGTGTTCGCCGGTTCTGACAGTCGGACGCTGGGACCGCAGAGCAAGGGACCTCACAAACGCGCCGGGGAGCTCACAGACCGCGCGGTTTGGCTGCCGATGGCCTAGGCCGCGCGTGACTGAGACGACGCCGGTGAAAGGCGAGCCTCGACGCGCTCGACGTATGTGAGGGTGTGGGTTCGCACCTCTCGCTCTGACGGCGTCAACATCTTGGAGGCGATCGAGTCGCGGCCCACGTCGAACGACCAGTCTTCGGCAAGCACCACGTACGGCTTCCGAGGCCGAAGTATCAGCCCAGCGACATCGATGGGACTGCACACGTCCTGGCGCAGGTACGCGATCGCGTCCACAAGCGCGTTGAAGCGGGTCGGGTCTTCCTCCTCGGGACGACCGTCCAGCCACTCGCAATAGGCGTCCGCCTTGACGCCGAGAACACCTGTACCGCGAGTCCGGTCACCAGGGTGACGATGACCTCGTGTTCGCCGACCCGCGCACAGGCGAGCCCGTCGACAAGTCCATCGTCACGCGCCGAATGCGGTCAGCTCTACGTGCCGCAAAGCTGGACGACTCGCACACGTTCCACGATCTGCGCCACACCTTCGGTACCCGCATGGCCGCGGCCGGCGTGCCGATCCGCACGCTGATGGAGTGGATGGGCCACCGCGACCTCAAGACCACGCTGATCTACGCCGACTTCGCGCCAGGAGGCCAGGACGCCCAGCTCGTGGCCGCTGCCTTCGCCCGAGGTAGCAATCCAGGTAGCAATCTGAGAGAACCTCAAAGCACCCCAGCGGCCTGAAAGGCTCTAGCAAGGGCCAGGCCCCGCGACTCGCTCACCAGGGCGAGTTCGATTCCGGTCGGCGCCTCTCTCAAGCCTGGACGATCTCCCCGCGCAGCGGCTCGAGCTTGGCGGCGACCTGCTCGATCGTCTCGCTGTCGACGTCGAGACCCGACAGCGCATCGACGAGATGGCCGACGACGAGGTCGAAGTGGTCGTCGGTGATGTTGAGCCCGGCGTGGGCACCGCTCATTCCACGCCCCTGATAGGGCTCGGAGCCGCCGATGGCTGCTGCGATGAAGGACCGCTGGTGGGACTTCAGCCGCGCCAGATCGATGCCGTCGAAGTAGGGCGCCACCTCGGGATCGTCGAGCACTCTGCGGTAGAAGTCATCGACCATCAGGGCGACCGCATCGCGACCGCCGACCCGCTCATAGGTGGACACCACTCGCACTCCTCCTTCCGTTCGCAGGGTTGCTCGGGCCCTCCCACGCCCTGCGGCTGTCACCAGCCTAACCTGGGAGGGGACAGCTGTCACACCGTCCTCGACTTCCGACACCGGAGCCTTCACATGACCCTCACGCTCGGCACCAGTCCGCTCGCCAGCAATCCAGCGGGCTCCACCAACTACGTGATCGACGGCCCCAAGCACCGTCTGCTGCTCGAGGACTACCCGCGGCGGATGCGCGCGCTGGTAGCCAACAACACCGTGCTGGACTCCACACGCGGCAAGCTGCTGCATGAGAGCAACATGCCGCCCGTCCTCTACCTGCCCGTGGAGGACCTAGCCGAGCAGTTCCTTGAGGAGTCCGACCACACCACCCACTGCCCGTTCAAGAGCGATGCGAGCTACTGGTCTCTGCGCATCGGCGAACGGCTGATCGAGAACGCCGTCTGGCACTACCCGGAGCCGATCGACAGCGCGACGTGGCTGCGCGGCCTTTGCGCGTTCGACGCCGCCGCCGCCGACCTGGGCCTGAACGAGGACGAGCCCGTTCACGGGCACCTGCGCGACCCCTCCCACCGCGTCGACGTGCTCGAGAGCTCGCGCCTCGCGAAGGTCCGCCTCGGCGACGTGGAGACCGCCGCCTCCGACCGGCCCAAGCTGCTGTTCGAGACCGGCCTGGAGCCACGGGTCTACCTCCTGCGGG
>Ga0136615_10001552_pt1 | contig 11187 bp, 10 predicted proteins | sample AntDrymUQ2882206_2_FD_106647 | JGI IMG/M metagenome (GOLD analysis project Ga0136615, IMG submission 106647) | Polar desert sand microbial communities from Dry Valleys, Antarctica - metaG UQ288 (22.06) | ecosystem: Environmental > Terrestrial > Soil > Desert | place: Antarctica: Dry Valley...
GATCCACGCTGTCCGCTGAGGCACGCCGGCGGCGCTAGTCGTGGCCGCTCACCGCGCGGCCCTGGTTCTCGAGGGCGTCGCCGAGGGCGAGCAGGGCGTCGGCGTGTTCACCCGCGCCGGCCGCCGCGTGCTTGGTCTTCACGCCCAACCCCTGCAGGGTCTCGCCCACGGTGGCCTGGTCAGGCTGCTGCGCGCCCAAGAGCTCCTTGAGCCTGTCTAGGTCCTGGGCGATCTCCCGCAGGTGCGGGTCGGTCTCGTGGCTCAGACGTTCGCGCCACTGGTCGACGACGCCGACGCCGGCCTCGGGACTGAGGTCGGTGACCCCGCCCTGCAGCGCCGAGACGGTGGTGCCGAGCTGCTGCGCGTCCTCGTCTGCCACGACCGTGCTCCTTCGTGTCCGGGCCGGCGCCGCGCGCCGCGTGGTCCCTCGGCGCGACCCCTACCCCTTCCAGTCACGCGCAACCGGCGCCGTGGCGCCGCGAACCTGACAGCGCCACGCGGATGCTGCTACTCCTGGGTCATGGCGCGCACACCCCTGGTCATCGGTCTGGTTGCGCTCGCCCTCGCCGTGGGCTGCGGCGGCAGCCAGCCCGAAGTGGCGGGCCCCGACGTCCCGCCCGGCTACCGCAGCAGCGTCGTCGCCGAGGGCCTCCAAGGCCCCACGCAGTTCACCGTCGGCCCCGACGGGCGGCTGTGGGTCGCCCAGCTCGCCGGGCCGGAGGGCGCAGCCGAGGGCGAGGTGGTCGCCGTCGACCTCGCCAGCGGCGAGCGCGAGGTCCTCCTCGACGGCCTCGACAAGCCCACCGGGCTCGCCGTCCTCGACGGTCACCTGTGGCTGGCGCTGGCCGACGCGCTCGTCCGCGCGCCGCTCGACGCGCAAGGCCGCCCCGGCGCCAGCGAGGTCGTCCTCGCCGACCTGCCGAACAACGGGCGCTCGCAGGGCACGCTGACCGTCACCCCGGAGGGCACGCTGCTGTACGAGACGAGCGGGGACCAGCGCGGCGCGCAGGCCGCCGCGGGCACGGGGATCCTGTGGGAGCTCGACCCCACGACCCCCGGCGAGCCGAGGCCGTTCGCTACTGGACTGAAGAACGCCTACGCCCACACCGTGGACGCCGAGGGACGGCGCTGGACCACCGAGGTCGGCGACGGCCGCTTCGACGGCGAGCCCCCGCCGGACGAGCTGAACCTGGCTGTGGACGGCGCGGACTACGGCTGGCCCCGCTGCCTGGGCGATCGCCTGGGGGTCGAGGAGCTCGGCGGCAGCGACGAGGTCTGCGCCACCACCGAGATCCCCTTGGCCGTCTTCCCTGCTGGCGCCACGCCGACGGGCGTCGCGGTCGCCCCCTGGGACCCCGGCGCGCTGCTCGTGTCCCTGTGGACCCGCGGCGAGGTCGTGCGCGTGCTCGTGGGCGAGGGTGAGCCGGAGGTCTTCCTCGACGGCCTGGACGCTCCCCAGCACCTGCTCGCGCTGCCCGACGGGGCCCTGCTGGTCGGCGAGCACGGCGCCGGGCGGGTCCTCCGGGTCGAGCGCGAGTGAGAAGAAGGTTTAGTCGGGGGTTAGTCGTGGAGGCGCGAGGTCGCCAGCCAGGCCGCCTCCGCCTCGCCCAGCGGCGTCGACGGTGCGCTGGCCTGGCACAGCTCGCGCATGATCCGCTGCCAGTTCGCCGTGGGCTCCAGGCGCGCCAGCAGCGAGTTCACCCCGAAGGTGATGCGGTTGAGCATGAGGTAGTCGGCGGGCATGGCCAGCGACCTCAGCGCCGACTGGTACTCCGAGCGCGGGTCGGTGCTGGCCGCCGCCAGGCGGCGGGCGTAGTCGGGGGTGTAGGTGGCGGGGGCGTCGGCGTTCATCGGCTCGTGCGCCAGACGGAACCAGCGCAGGACGGTGGTGATGTCCACGTCGCCGCCCGCCGGGGCGATGTCGGCGGCGCGCAGGGCTGGCAGCAGCGCGCCGGGGTCGTCGGCCATCACGGCCAGGTGGACCGCGCGCAGGCGCTCGCGGGTGGCCGTGCCGAAGGCCTTGACGCAGCCGAAGTCGAGGAAGACCACGGTGCCGTCGCCGGGGAACAGGAAGTTGCCCGGGTGCGGGTCGGCGTTGAAGATCCGGAAGCGGTACAGCGAGCCGAACACGAAGCGGAAGATGATCTCGCCGTAGCGGTCGCGGTCGGCGGGCGACAGGCCGGGGAGCACATCGGCGAAGCGCTTGCCCGGCGCGAAGTCGGAGGTCAGCACGCGCGGGCGGCAGTGGTCGTGGTGCACCCGCGGGACACGCACGAACGGGTGCCCGGCGTAGCGCTCGACGAAGGCCTGCTGGAACGCCGCCTCCTGCTGGTAATCCAGCTCCGCGCCGAGGCGTTCGCGGACCTCGGCAAGCAGCGGGCCCACGTCGAGCCGCGGGTTCGCCAGCCGCGCGAGCCCGGCGAAACGGTCGAGGTTGGCCAGGTCGGCCTCCACCGCCTCGGCGATGCCGGGGTGCTGGACCTTGACCACGACCTCGGCGCCGTCCTGCAGCCGGGCGCGGTGGACCTGCCCGATCGAGGCCACGGCGAGCGGCTCGGCGTCCCAGCGGGCGAAGACCTGCTCGACCGGCGCGCCGAACTGCTCCTCGACGACCGCGGCGATGACCTCGGGGTCCGACGGCGGGGCGGCGTCCTGCAGGGCCTCCAGACGGCGGCGGTAGGTCTCGACCGTGTCGGGGTCGGCATCCAGGTCGACGAAGGACAGCATCTGCCCCACCTTCATCGCCGCGCCCTTCATCGACCCGAGGGTCGCCAGCAGCGCCTCCGCCACCTGGGCGTGGTGCTCGGCGGACGCGTCGTCGTCCCCGCGCCGCTCGTCGCGCCGCGCGGCCAGCAGGCCCGCTCCGGCCCGCGCGGACAGCTGCGCAAGCTGCGCGGTGCGCCGGATGCGCCCGCCGAGCCCGCTCACGAAGGCATGACAAGGCACGGCGGGCTCATGGCGCGATCAGATCGTAGGGCGCTCCGAGCGCCTCGTATGTGGCGACGGCCCGCCGGTCACGGGACAGCAGCAGCGCGCCGGCCTCGGCCGTGGTCGCCGCAACGAGTGCATCGTAGGCCGCGCCACCGGTCACACCGCGCTCCGCCAGACGCTGCGCGAGCGAGCGGTGGGCGACAGGCGGCAGCACCAGCGGTGGGTCGGGAAAGCGGCGCTGAAGGAACTCGGCGACGACAGGGGCAGCAGCACGGAACGGAGGCGGCATGCGCGTCAGGACCGAGTAGGTCTCGATCAGCACGTGACCGGGAAGCCGCACGGAGCGCTCCTGCAGTGTCCGTCGCGCTACCGCGTGCCCCTCGTGCCACGAGGCGAAGGCGGCCACGACGACGCTGGTGTCCGCGGCGATCACCGCCGTGACTGTTCGATGACCGCCCGCACGTCGTCGTCGGTCAGTGGCGGCAGGGTCTCGTCGCTGACGGCGAAGACATCCTGGCCGCTGCCCTCCAGGCGCATGGGGGTCGGGGCCGGCTCGATCTCGATTCGCCCGTCGCGTGCCACGATATTGAGGGTCTCGCCTCCGCGCAGACCAAGTGCCACGCGCAGCGACTTCGGTACCACGATGCGCCCAGCCGTGTCCATGGTTGTCAGCATGGTAGAAAATTACCATGCGGACGGCGGCAGCGCTCAACCGGCCGGCACGGCGCGCAACGCCTCGGCGAGATGCTGGTGCACGAAGGCGATAGCCATACTGCCCTCGCCGACGCTGGAGGCCACGCGCTTGATCGACTCCGACCGGGTATCGCCCGCGGCAAAGACACCGGGGACGCTCGTCTCGAGCAGCATCGGATCGCGTTCGAGCGGCCAGTTGGCGGCCTGGACGTGGCTGCCGGTGCACACGAAGCCGAGCCGGTCGCGCTGCACTGAGCCGCCCAGCCACTCGGTCTCGGCCATGGCGCCGATGAACACGAACAGTCCATCGCAGCCGACCTCCCGCTCGCTGGCGCTCTCGCGGTCGCGCAGCGTCAACGAACGCAGTGACCGCTCGCCGGAGCAGGCTAGGACCTCCGTGTTGACCTCCACGGTGATGTTGGCCTTCGAGTCCAGCTGGCGCGTCAGATACGTCGACATGCTTGCGGCCAAGGCGGGCCCACGCACCAGCAGCGAGACCTGCTCGGCGTAGTTCGAGAAGAGCATCGCCGCCTGGCCGGCGGAGTTGCCGCCGCCGATCAGGTGCACACGCTTGCCCCGCATCGACAGCGCCTCGGTACGCGCGGCGCCGTAGAACACGCCGCGCCCGGTGAAGCGCTCTACGCCAGGAAAGCCCAGCCGGCGCCACTTCACACCCATGGCGAGCACCACCGCGCGCGCGGCGATCTCGACCCCGTCCTCGAGCCGGACCGCATGCGCAGCGCTGGTGCCACCTGCCGGGAGCAGCGCCTGGGCGGTGCGTGCCACCACGAGCTCGGCGCCGAAGCGCTCCGCCTGCTGGCGCGCGCGGCCGCTCAGGTCGTCACCGGAGAGACCGGCCGGGAACCCGAGGTAGTTCTCGATGCGCGAGGACGTGCCGGCCTGCCCTCCCGCCGCGGTGCGCTCGACCATCAACGTCGACAGTCCCTCAGAGGCACCGTAGACGGCGGCGGCCAACCCAGCAGGCCCGCCGCCAACGATCACGACGTCATACGCGTCACGTCCAGGCGTCGTCCGCAGCCCCACGGCATCGGCCAGCGTTCGCAGGTCCGGCGCCACCAGCCGTGAACCGTCGGCCAGGACGATCACCGGAAGCCTTTCGGTAGTCAGACCCTCGGCCGCGATGCGCTCGGCCATCAGCGGCTCATCAGGGTCCCACCAGGAGTACGCAACCCTGTTGCGAGCCAAGAAGTCGCGCAGGTCATGGCAGGCGAGGTCGAGGCGGCTTCCCGCCACGGTCACCGCGGAGCTGGGGGCCTCGGCGCCGATCCGCTGCAGATCTGCCACACGTCGCGCCATGGCGCGCATGACCGCTCCGGACAGCGCGTCGCACTGCACGATGAGCTCGTGAAAGTCGCGGCCGTCGAAGCGGACGACGCGACAGGACTCCAGCGCCTGCAGGCCGGCCAGCGCCGCCGAGCCGAGCAGCAGCGGCAGCTCGCCGAAGAAGTCCCCGGGCGCATACGTATTGATCTGCCCGTCGATGCCCGCGACGGACTTCATCACCGCGAGATGACCCTCGATCAGGACGAAGAACGCGGGCGCCTCGCCCTCCTGGATGAGCCACTCACCCTCGCCCAGCCGAACATCGGCAGCCCGCGCCGCGATGCTCGCCAACTCACCCTCGGGCAGTGCCGAGAACAGGGGGGACGAGCGCAAGACCTCAGGAGTGATCACGAGCCTGAGGGTACGCGGCCCCGAAGGTGCACCGGACGGCGTCGCGGGATCGCGGGGCCCTCGTGGTTCGACTACCTCAGCCGAGACCGAGGAGTCGCGACAGCGGCGCGAGCATGAAGTAGAGCAGGAACGCCACGCTGGCCAGGACCATCATCCAGTGCAGCTCGCGGGCGCGGCCGGCGGCCAGGCTGATGAAGGCGTAGGAGACGAAGCCGGCGCCGATGCCGTCGGTGATCGAGTAGGTGAAGGGCATGACGACGAGGGTGAGGAAGGCCGGGATGGCCACGCGGTAGTCGTCCCACGGGATGTCGCGGGTGACCGACAGCAGCAGGAAGCCCACCAGGACCAGGGCCGGCGCGGTCGCCTCCGGCGGGATCACCCCGGCGAGGGGGGACAGGAACAGCGCCAGCAGGAACAGCACGCCGGTCACGACGCTGGTCAGCCCGGTCCGCCCGCCCTCGGCGATGCCGCTGGCGGACTCGATGTAGGTGGTGGCGCTGGAGGCCGAAGCGGCCCCGCCCGCCACCGCCGCGAGCGAGTCCACGAGCAGCACGCGGTTGATGCCCGGCAGCCGGTCGCGCTCGTCGAGGAAGCCCGCCTCGTTGCCCAGTGCGACCGCAGTGCCCATCGTGTCGAAGAAGTCGGCCAGCAGCAGGGTGAACACCGCCAGGGCCGCGGCCAGCACCCCGAGCGCGCCGATGAAGCCGAAGGAGAAGCGGCCGAGCAGCCCGAAGTCCGGGGCGGCGAACAGCCGCGAGGGGACGCGGGCGGTGTCGGGTCCCACGGCAGACCACAGGTCGCCACCGGCCACCGCGTTCACCACGATGGCCGCCACGGTCGTCAAGGCGATGCCGAGCAGGAGCGCACCGGTGATCCTGCGGGCGAGCAGCAGGGCCGTCACCAGCAGGCCCACCGCGAACACCGCGATCCGGGCCGAGTCGAGGTCGCCGCGGGCCAGCACCCCGCCGCCCGCGCCGGGCACCACCAGCCCGGCGTTCGCGAAGCCGATGAGCGTGATGAACAGGCCAATGCCCGCGCCGATGGCCTTCTTCAGTGCCAGCGGGATCGCGTTGAGGACAGCTTCCCGGAACCCGGTGAGCACCAGCACGGTGATGATGAGCCCCTCGGCGACCACCACACCCATCGCCTCGGGGTAGCTCAGCCCCTGCGCACCCACCAGCTGGAACGCGACGACCGCATTCAGTCCCAGCCCGCTGGCGATCGCGAAGGGGTAGTTCGCCACCAGACCCATGGCGATGGTCATGACGCCCGCCACCAGCGCGGTGACGGTCAGGACCTGGGGGAACGGCAGTCCGCCATCGCCGCCCAGGATCGTGGGGTTGACGAACAGGATGTAGGCCATCGTCAGGAACGTGGTGAGGCCCGCGATCGCCTCCCGCCGTGGCGTGCTACCCCGCTCCGCGATGTGGAATGTGCGCTCCAGCGCCCCGCCGGGCTGATGCTCCAAGGCCGTCGCCATGACTGCTCGCTCCCTCCGCCTGTCTGCCTGAGAACCGGCAGCCTAAGCCGCATGCGACGGCTCTACGGCGCGGTCCCTCTGGCCACCACCCAGCGCGTCTCCTGGCCCGTCTGCTGGGCGATGAGGTCGAAGTCGGCGTCGTAGTGCAGACCGCCAGGCCGGACACCTCAGCGGTGGCGGCGATCAGCAGGTCGGGGAGGCTCGCGCCCCGGTGCTGGGAGCGCCGAGCCAGCCCGCGCTGCACGTCCAGGGCCCGGCGCACCACTGCCTCCCCGGTCTCCACCCAGGCGTAGCCCGCGAGCCGGCGGGCCCGCACCGCGCACGGTCTCCACGGCGAGGTCCGTCTCGGCGAGGAGGCGGTCGACGTCCTCACGCCGCGCGCGCAGGGCCACGACCTCGTGCAGTGCGGAGTTCACCGTGCCGACGATGCTCGTGGCGCCGAGGATCTCGCGGGCCTCGGCGAGGAGCTGCTCGTCGAGCGTCACGACCGTACGGTGCCCGATGGCGTCCTACCTCTTGAGATATCTTTTCTCGGGCCTGAGGCTATCGCGAAGGAGCGTGTGTGGGGGTTGCGGCGCTGGCCGGGGGGATCGGGGCGGCGCGGTTCCTGCGCGGGCTGGTGCGGGCGGTGGACCCCCCGACGCTGACGGTGGTGGGCAACACCGGCGATGACCTCGTGCTGCACGGCCTGCACGTCAGCCCCGACCTGGACAGCATCACCTACACCCTCGGCGGCGGGGTGCACCCGGAGCAGGGCTGGGGCCGCGACGGCGAGACCCTCGCCGTCAGCACCGAGCTGCGCGAGCGCTACGGCGTGCCCACCTGGTTCACGCTGGGGGACCGCGACCTCGCCACCCACCTGGTGCGCACCCGCATCCTCGCCGAGGGCGGCACGCTGTCCGACGCCACGCGGGCGATCACCGCTGCATGGGGGTTGGGGTTCAGGCTGCTGCCCATGACCGACGACCCCGTCGCCACCCGCATCCGCACCGTGGACGGGCGCGTGCTGCACTTCCAGCAGTGGTGGGTGGGGGAGCGCGCGCGGGCCGACGTCGCCGACGTCTGGCTGGAGGGCGCCGAGGCAGCGCGCCCGGCGCCCGGGGTCGTTGCAGCGCTGGCGGCCGCCGACGCGGTGGTGCTGTGCCCCTCGAACCCCGTGGTGTCGATCGGCACGATCCTGGCCGTGCCCGGCATCCGCGAGGCCCTGGCCGGCGTGCCCGTGGTGGGGGTGTCGCCGATCGTCGGCGGCGCGCCGGTGCGTGGCATGGCCGACCGGCTGCTGCCCGCCACGGGCAGCGCGGTCAGCGCGCTGGCGGTCGCGGCCCGCTACGCGGACTTCCTCGACGGCTGGGTGGTCGACGAGAAGGACGCCACCCTCGCCGAGGACGTGGAGGCCCTCGGCCTGCGCGTCGCGGTCACCGACACCATCATGCGCACCCCCGAGGTCGCCGAGGCGGTCGCCCGCACAGCCCTCGCCCTGGCCTGACCGCCGGCCCGAAGTCGAGACCTGCGCGCTTACGCGCAGCTCTCCGGGTCAGCCCTCGTAGGAAGCGCCTCCGGTCGACCCCGTGGCAGACCCTTCGCGAGACCCGCAGTCCCTCGACGTCGTGGTGGTGGTGCGACGGGTCCGCTGGGCGCCCCCAACTGACCGTCGTACGCTGCCAGCGCCGTCGACGCACCTGATGCCCGCTCGCCTGCGGCGCCGCTCGGCGCCGCCCATCCCTGGAGGCCCCGCACGATGTCCGCCACCCGCCTGCTGCCCTGGCCCGTGCACGAGCTCGTCGACTACCTGGCGGGCGTGTTCCTCGTGCTCGCGGCCTTCCTGTTCGGCTTCCGCGACGAACCGGCGTTCCCCGTCCTGCTCGCGGTGGGGGTTCTCCTGCTGGCGGTCGCGGTGCTGACCGGCGGGCGCTTCGGGGTGGTCGACGTGGTGCCGAAGCCGGTGCACGCCGCCCTCGACTACGTGGTCGGCTTCTTCCTCATCGGCGCGCCGTTCCTGTTCGGCTTCGTGGACGTCGACGAGGCGCTGTACTGCTCGCTGTTCGGCGGCCTTGCGCTGCTGTTGATCTCGCTGGTCACCGCGTACCCCCAGCGCGCGCCGGCGGCGGAGGCCGCCGGCGAGGCCTGACGGCGAGCGTCGTCCGTCCGGACGGGCGTGACTCGCCGGGCGGTGATGGCGCTGCGCGACGCTGGACCCGGACCGACGCCGGGGCAGGACGCGGAGAGGGGGCGCTGCTTGACAGCAGAGATGGTGCGCGAGCGGGTCGACCCCGACATCGGCGACCCCGAAGCTCCCCGCCGACCCTGGGTCCGCTGGACCGCCGTGCTGGTGGCCTGCGCGCTGGCCGGGGTCGTGACCGGGCTGGTCATCGCCGGCGCGCGCAACTCGCCGCCGGTGGCCGCGGCCTTGCAGCTCGAGCAAGAGGTGACCGACGGCCGCGTGGTCTTCCCCGGTGTCGACGCCGGCAACCCCTTCCTGCTCGACACCAGCGGCTGCGCCGGGTCCCCCGAGTGCACCTTCGTGCTGGCCAAGACCTCGCTGGGCCGGGCCGACCTGCGCGGCGTGGTGGTGTCGGGTGACCTCTCGCGCTGCTCGGGCCCCGACTGCGCGGCCGCGCGCGACACCGCGCTCGCCGACGTCACCCGCCACCTCGACATGCTCCGCGCCTACGGCTTCCGCGACGTCCCGGCGGCCACTCCGGGTGCACAGACGCCGCTGGCGCGCCCCGACAGCGGCCTGGTGGACGACACTGCCGCCTCGGCCACCCCCGGCAGCGACCTGGTGGTCGCCGAGGCCCGCAGGGCCAGTCCGCAGCGGCCGCTGCTCGTCTCCACCACCTGGCCGCCCACCACCGTGGCCACGGCCTACCTCAGCGACCCGGCCATCGCGGAGCGCGTGGTCGTCGCGCTGCACGGGACCCCGGAGCCGACCACCTCCTGGGCGACCGAGATCGTCACCGGCCACTTCCGCACCGTGGTGGCCCAGCTGCCGCCGTCGCCCCCGGCCCCCGGCGCCGCCGCGGTGGCGCGCACCGAGGCCGAGATCCCGCCTGGGCCGCTGCGCGACACGCTGCTCGCCCGCCCGCAGCTGGCCGCGGCGGGGGACCTCGTCGGCGACGCCGCGTTCGCCATGCTGCTGCACCGCCCCGCCACCTGGCGCGCGGTGGGGGAGGCGGGCGGCGGGGTGGCGCTCACCTCGTTCGATCTGGCTGCGGCTGAGCAGGAGTGGTTCGCCACGCTGGCCGACCCCGGGCTGCACGGCGGGCGGACGGTCGCCGTCGCGGCCCCACCGCCGCCGCCGCCACCACCACCGCCGCGCTTCGCGGTACGCGTGGACTTCGCCCCTCCGGGCACCGAGGTGCCGGACGGCTACATCCTGGACGACGGGACGGTCTTCGCCGAGCGCGAGGGTGGGCTGCGCTACGGCTGGGACGCCGACGTGTCCGCCGACATGCGGCGGCGCGGCCTGGTGGAGGACACGCGCTACGACACCTTCGCTCACTTTTCCAAGGCCGGCGACCGCACCTGGGAGGTCGAGGCGCCCGAGGGCGCCTACGACGTGCGGCTGGCGCTGGGCGACCCCCAGCACACCGATCAGGTCAACGCCCTCGACGTGGAGGGCACGATCGTCACCGACGGGGAGCAGGACCACTTCGACGCCCCGTCGGTGACCGTGGAGGTCACCGACGGGCGCCTCACCATCCGCCCGGCCCCCGGGGCGGCCAACGCCAAGATCAGCTTCCTGCAGCTGACCCAGCGCTGAGGTAGGCCTACGTCAGGTAGCCCTGCTGAATCAGATGGGCCAGGATGCGGTCCACCGACTCCTCCGGGCTCAGGCGGGTGGTGTCGAGCTCGAGCTCGGCGTTGAGGGGGATCTCGTAGGGGTCGGAGATGCCGGTGAACTCCGGGATGATGCCGGCGCGGGCCTTGGCGTACAGGCCCTTGCGGTCGCGCTGCTCGCAGACCTCCAGCGGCGTGGACACGTGGACCAAGACGAACCCGCCGCCCGGGGCGACCATGGCCCGCACGTCCTTGCGCACCGCGTCGTACGGCGCGATGGGCGCGCACAGCGCGACCCCCCCGGCACGCGTGACCTCGCCAGCGACGAAGCCGATGCGGCGGATGTTGAGGTCGCGGTGCTCCTTGGAGAAGCCGAGCTCGCTGGACAGGTGCTTGCGCACGAGGTCGCCGTCCAGCATCGTCACCGCGCGCCCGCCCCGCTCCAGCAGCTTCACCCGCAACACATTGGCGAGGGTCGACTTGCCGGACCCTGACAGCCCAGTGAAGAAGACCGTGAAGCCCTGGGCCGAGCGCGGCGGGTGGGTGCGGCGCAGCTCGGCAGCGACCTCGGGGTAGGTGAACCACTCCGGGATCTCGCGGCCCTGGGC
>Ga0136615_10001553_pt1 | contig 11186 bp, 12 predicted proteins | sample AntDrymUQ2882206_2_FD_106647 | JGI IMG/M metagenome (GOLD analysis project Ga0136615, IMG submission 106647) | Polar desert sand microbial communities from Dry Valleys, Antarctica - metaG UQ288 (22.06) | ecosystem: Environmental > Terrestrial > Soil > Desert | place: Antarctica: Dry Valley...
CCTCGGCCCGTTCCTCGGTCTGACGCCGAGCGAGGACTCGACCGGCAAGCGCCGCCGTCTGGGCGCGATCACGAAGACCGGCAACACGCATGCGCGCCGGCTGCTCGTCGAGGCTGCCTGGCACCAGCGCCGTCCGCTGCGCGCGAGCGCCGCGCTAGAGCGCCGCCGGCAGGGACAACCGGCGGCGGTACGGGCTCGCGCCGACGAGAGCGCGCACCGGCTCCACCGACGCTGGCAGGCGCTCGAGGACCGCGGCAAGCGGCGCACGATCGTCGCCGTCGCGGTCGCCCGCGAGCTCGCTGGCCACTGCTGGGCGCTGGCGACGATGGAGTAGCCGCGAATCGTCAACGACTCGGCGAGGAGAGCGCACCGGCGAAAGACGCGAGGAGCGACCCGCGGTACAGCTACGAGCAGCCACTTCGGCGACGCCCGACTCTAGAGAGCGGCACCGCTCCTCACCTCGCACACCCGGTCATGCGGTCCCGACCCGCGCATATCAGCCGCGACACGACGCGTCGACGACGGCCGGTGCGCTCCCCCCACCGACGAAAAGGCCCGCACACCGCGGGCCTTCAACGCCTACGCACTTGACAAATCTCACTCCATATCAGCTGTCGCGGTCTCTGGAGCTCGACGCCCCTGGAGCCCGCATCGGCGGCTCCGGGCTTGCCCGGCGCAGCCACCTCGCGGCTCCGGCGCGTCTGCTCTCGAAGGAGGGGGCTCCGTGGGGGAACCAGGGGTTCCCCCACACGCTATCTCTCGTCGCCCGAGTGCCCGGTCGTGTGCGGATCGGGTGGGATGATCTGCCGCCCGGGAGATCCGTAGGTCTCGCCGGCGCCCATGTTCTCGCGTACCTCGGCCCGCTCCTGGTCGGCCGGCCTCATTCCCTGGCGCTCTGCGAGCAGAGCGGCGCTCTCCGTCGGGTCGTGCTCATCGAGCACGCCCCAGCCCTCCTCCGTCGTATTGCCTCCCGGCAGACCGTAGTAGGCCGCGACCTCGCTCTCGTCCAGGTCGTCGCCGCTTACCTTCGGCGACTCGTGGATCAGGTCCTTCGTCAGCGTGGTCCGCACCGTCCGCTCGGACTCGTCAACCTCGGCGAACGCGTTGGGCAGCGCGTTCCGCGACTTGAACAGCGCCCCGTGCTCCACGATCAGGTTGTCGCCCTGCGTGGCAACGACCTGACCCACCTTGTCGCCGTCGCTCGTGATGACCTCGTAGCCTTCCACCTCGTCCTCCTTTAGCGGTTGCTACCTCTCTACCCCCGTTGCCCCGATCGGTAACGGGAATACGCTCGCCGAGGGCGGCGTTTCCAGGCAGATAGCAAAGAGGGCGCTGCTAGGGTCGGTCCGGTGAGTGAGTCAAGCCCCGAGACCGCACGTCGCATCGCCAGCGAAGCTCGTGACCGCGTCCGATTCGAGGAAGAGGCCCTTGCGCTTGCCGATCAGGTGTACCGCGTTGCCCGCCATCTCGCCGGTTCCCGTGAGGAGGCCGAGGATCTGATGCAGGAGGCCTACGCCCGCGCCTTCCGCTCCTGGCGCTCGTATCAGTCGGGCACGAATCTTCGCGCCTGGCTGCTCCGGATCCTGACGAATCTCAACATCGACCACGGACGACGGCAGCAACGGCGACCCGACACCCAGCCGCTCGAGGCCGGCGACTACTACCTCGTCGATCGGCTCGAGGAGGCGGGCGGTCCGATCAGCGACGAGGAACGGGTCGACCAACGCCTGTCGCAGGACAACATCGTCGCCGCGCTGTCCGCTGTTCCGCACGATTTCCGCGATGCCGTCGTTCTCGTCGACATCGGCGACTTCACGTACGCCGACACAGCGCAGATCCTCGATGTGCCGATTGGTACAGTTATGTCCCGTCTGCACCGCGGGCGGCGGATCCTGAAACAGGAGCTGGCACAGGAGGTGGCGGCGAGGTGATCGACTGCGAGAGGTGCGAGGAGGTCATGCAGCCCTACCTCGATCGTGACCTCGATGCGGTGGAGTACGCCGAGGCCGAGCGCCACCTCGACGCGTGTTGCTACTGCCGCCGGCGCTATCGCTTCGAGACCGAGCTGCGACGTTACGTCCGGTACGTCGTCAGCGAGCCGATGCCCCTCGAGCTGAAGGAGCGGCTCGCGGCACTGCGGCTCGCGCTCTAGCTGTAAACGCCCCGCGGTCAGCAACCGCGATCAAGCGCGTCGGGCCGCGGCTCCGGAGAATGAGCTGCATGAGCGCGACGACCGACACTTTCTCCCGGTTCGTGGACGTCCTGGCCTCCACGCTGGACGAGCACGAGACGACCGGCGAGGTGCTCGCCGCGCGTGTGCACCTGTCCCGGTACCACTTCGATCGAGTGGTCGCGTCGGCCGCGGGCGAGCCACCTCTGGCGTTCCGCCGGCGGATCTTGCTCGAGCGGGCGGCCTACCGGCTGCTGGCCACCGAACAGACGGTTCTGGACGTCTCGATCGAGGCCGGTTACTCATCCCACGAGGCGTTCACGCGAGCGTTCGCCCGAGCGTACGGACGCACGCCGTCCGAATGGCGTCGGCATCCCTCGCGGTTCCAGATCGAGGCGCCGAGCCAGGTGCACTTCCATCCGCCGGGAAGCCTCCGCGTCCCGGCCCGACGAAAGGTGACCGCAATGGATCTGCTGCAACGGATGGTCGAGCACCACGTCTGGCTCGTGGGCGAGATGCTGGTTCGGGCCGAGCGGCTGCCCGACGACATCCTCGATGCGCCGATCGAGATCTCCGTCGAAGGTCTCGACGACGAGCCGACGCTGCGCTCGCAACTCTCGCGGCTGGTCGGCCAGCTCGCGATGTGGAACGCCGCAACCGCTGACCGCGAGTACGACTTCTCCGTCGAGGAGGGCGAGAGCGTCGCAAGCATGCGCACCCGCCTCGCGGCTGCGGGGCCGGCATTCGTGGAGAAGGTCGAGGCGATCGCCGAGGAGGGCCGGCTCGACGAGACCTTCGTCGATGCCATCTGCGACCCGCCGGAGGTCTTCACGTACGGCGGAATGATCTCCCACGTCTTGACCTTCGCGGCGCATCGCCGGACCTTGGTCTGCGGTGCGCTCATGGACGCGGGAATCACCGACCTCGGCGCCGGCGACCCGATGCAGTGGGTGGCTGTTCCGTAGCCGGCAGCGGGCGCCGACGACTCTCGATGATCGAACGGGAAAGCATCGATCGATCACCTCACGTTTCTCGATCAACCATCGAGGCCGACCCGAAGCGCTCCGGGAGCTGCCACGGGTGGTCGACGTCCCCGGGTTCCCCGAGGTCGTCGCACGGCACGAGCCGCGCCTCCAGCGCCCGCGCACCCTCCTCCGGGATGGCGTCCCAGGCCTCGCGGGCGAGCAGAACGGGGTGGCTTCGCTGCCCGCGGTAGCTCGCCGCAAGGACTGGGACGCCGTCGTGCCGCCAGCGCTCGATCACGCGATCGACGGCGCGGGGCGAGAGGTCCGGGCCGTCGGCGAGGACGACGATGGCCGCTTGTGCCTCCGGGGCCAGGGCGCTCAGGCCGCAACGCAGCGATGCGCCCGGCCCCCGCTGCCACTCCTCGCAGCGGACGGTCGGGGCACTTGTCTCGACCTCGTACGCGCCGAGCACGACGAGCACCCCGTCGACGCTGCTCGCGCGTACGCGCTCGAGCACCGGCTCGAGGAGGACGCGCTGCTTGGGCGCGCCGAAGCGGCTCGCGGCCCCGGCCGCGAGCACCACGGCGACGACCACGCTTTCCTTCGTGCTGACCGCCTGGCGTTCGGTCACGGTCGGGCGGCCGGAAATGGCCGCCTGGGAAGGACGCAGGGACGCTGCATACCGCGAGAGTATGGGCCGACGAAAGGGGGCGGCCAGCACACCCAGCTCACCGGATCGAGACATCCCCTTCACCACGCCGATGACCATGCGCCCCTCGGTGCACGGGACGATGCCGCCGCAGATCCAACCAGACCGAAGGGGGAGCATGCTCAAGGGGAAGAAGGCGATCCTCGTCGCCACACTGGCCGCGCTCGCCGCCGCGGGTGCAGCAGCCGCGGCGATCGCGATCATCAAGCCGTACGCCGTCGGGATCGACGGCGGCTACCAGACGCAGCGACTACTGTCGGTCGGGGACACCGTCCCCGAGTCGAGCGAGCCGGCCAAGCAGTTCCAGATGGTCGGGATCCCGGACGGGCTCGGGGCCCACGAATTCGGGCGAGGCAGGGCGATCGTCTACATGAGCCACGAGCTCACGAACACAGCCCTTTCCGAGCCGGTGCTCGGGGAGCCCCTCAACCGGGGGGCGATCGTCTCGAAGCTGACGCTCGACCTGAAGGGCAACGTTCTCTCCGGCGAACGCGCGTACGACACCGCCTACATCGACGACACGCTGGTCGGCCCGGCTGCGGCTGTCGGCAACACGACGCCCGGCTTCGCGCGCTTCTGCTCCGGCTCCCTCGCGGGGCCGGCCGAGGGCTTCGACCGGCAGATCTACTTCGCGAACGAGGAGTCCGGCGGGGCGGCCACGTTCGACGGCAAAGGCGGCCTTTCGGTCGCGGTCTTCGACAACGAGGCGCACGCGCTCCCGTATCTGGGCCGCTTCAACTGGGAGAACACCCTCGTCCAGCCCAACACCGGGGACTTCACGGTGATCATGGGCATGGAGGACGGTCCGGCGAGCCAGGATCCAACGCAGTCGAACAGCCAGCTGTACATGTACGTCGGGAGGAAAGACCGCAGCAGGGCTGCGAGCGCGCTCGAGCGCAACGGGCTCATCGGCGGCACCCTCTACGTGTTCCGCTCGCGGGATCGGGCGCGGAACAGCGAGGCGTCCTTCCTGAGCGGCTCGGTCCAGGGCGAGTGGGTCGCGATCCCGAATGCCCACCTGCTGACCGACGTACAGCTCGAGGCCGCGAGTGACGCCGTCAACGCGATGATCTTCGCCCGGCCCGAGGACGGCGCCTTCAACCCGAACGAGGACGACGAGTACTTCTTCGTCACGACGGGTGAGGGCACGGGCAACGCGCTCGGCCGCCTCTACTCACTCAGGCTGGACGAGAGGGACGCGACCGCTCCTGCGACGCTGACGATCGCTTACAACGCTGATCAGATCATCGCCGCCGGCGGCGACATCGCGATCAGCCCGGACAACATCGACGCCAGCCGCGACCACCTGATGATCCAGGAGGACGGCACGACCACGAGCCGCGCCGTGATGGCCCGCAAGGGCCGGGACGGCTCGATCTGGCGCTTCGACCTGGACGCGAGCGGGGTCGACGTCTCCTCGGCCCTCCGGGTCGTCGAGCTCGACCCGCCCGGCCGCGACGGCGTCCCCGTCGGCCCCGGAGTCTGGGAGACGAGCGGGATCATCGACACGGCGGAGCTGTTCGGGAACGACAGCTGGCTCTTCGACGTCCAGGCGCACTCGCCGACCGCGGCGCCGAGGCCGAACACCGTCGAGGACGGGCAGTTGCTGATGCTCTTCGGGCCTGATTTCGAGCCCGCGAACGAGGACGAGGACGAGGACGACGACGAACAAAGACGGGGACGGGGATAACGACGACTAGCTCCACTCGCCGTCCGTAGCACCCACCGCCTGCGCCCCGCTCCTTGCGGGGCGCAGGCGCGTTCTAGAGGACGCGCATCCGCTCCACGACCACCGGCCGAAGTGGCTGCTCCGTCGTCGCGTCCCCGAGCGCCTCGATCCGCTCGACGACCGGAAGGCCTCGCGTGACCCGGCCGATGACCGCGTACTCGGGCGGGAGGCCGGCGTCGGGAGCGGTGACGACGAAGAACTGACTGCCGGCCGCCCCGTTCGGCTCGTTGCCCGCCTTCGCCATCGCGACGACGCCGCGGGTGTAGCTGACGCCGGCATCGGGCGGGTCGACCGTCGTGTAGCCGGGGCCGCCCATGCCCGTCGCGGTCGGATCGCCCCCCTGGATCACGAAGCCGGGAACGATGCGGTGGAAGACGGTGCCGTCGAAGTAGCCCTTGCGCGCGAGCGCGACGAAGGATGCCGTCGTCCGCGGGGCCGACTCCGGATCGAGGGTGATCGTGAAGGCGCCGCAGCTCGTCGTCACCTCGATCCGGTAGGTCTTCCCGGCCGCGAGCCGTGTCTTCGGCTGCTGCTGGCCGCCGTCCTCCTTCGCCTCGGGCTGCTCGACCTGCCGGCAACCGCCCTCCGCCTGGGTCGTCTGGGTCGCCTGGGCTGGCCCCGCCGTGGTCGTGGGTGCGACAGCCTCCTCGCTCGTCTCGTCCTCGCCACCGCAGCCGGCGAGGGCGAGCAGGAGCGCAACGAGTAAGAACGCCCGGCCTGCCACCTACGCGACCGCGTCGAGCGCGCGCCGGACGAGCGCGCGAGCCAGCTCGAGCTTGTAAGCCGTGCCCGGGAGGGGCGTCGCCTCCTCGAGCGCGTCGAGCGAGGGAAGGAGCCACGGGGTCGGTGCGACCCCGGCCAGGCCGAGGCGGATCTCTCCCGCGATGCGCGCTGCCGCGACGCCGACGAGCGCGAACGCCCACGCCCGCCTGTCCATCGCCTTCAGGTAGACGCTCGCATCTGCCCGCGGCACGTCGAGGTCGAGAATCAGCTCGTCGGGGGCGAGCGCGACGACGTCTCGGTTCTCGTCGGTCGGCAGGCGATAGAGCTCGGCGACCGGCAGCTCGCGCCGGTCGGTGCGGACGGTCGCCCCGAGCGCCAGCAGCGCCGCCGCCGGATCGGAGGGGTGAGCCGAGGCGCAGTGCTCGTTGCCGAAGATCGCGTGCTCGCGGTGCTCGCCCTCGCGGGCGTGGCAGCGATCGCCCCCGTGCAGGAAGCACGGGAAGTCGAGTCGCCAGTACCAGCAGCGCGTCGCCTGGCGGAGGTTGCCACCGATCGTGCCCATCGCCCGGAGCTGCGGCGAGGCCGCCTGCGCGCAGGCCTCCCGCAGCGCGCGCGGGATGGTCTCATTCCGCTCGAGCTCCGCCAGCGTCGTGCCGGCGCCGATGCGTGTTCCCTCGACACCGCTCGGGACGACGTCCCGCAGCTGAACCAGCGTCTCGGCTCGAATGAGTCCTTCTCGGAGCAGGGGTACGAGGTCGGTTCCGCCGGCGAGCCCGCGCGTCCCGTTCCCGAGGAGGCCGACCGCCTCTTCGACCGTGGCGGGTCTACGAAGCTCCAACCTGCTCCTCTAGCCGCTCTCGAGCCTTTGCGAGAGCGGCCAGCATCTCCTCCCGCGTCACGGGCAGCGAGCGCACGTCGGCGCCCGTCGCGTCGCGGATCGCGTTCGCGATCGCCGCCGCCGTGGGGATGATCGGGGGCTCGCCGAGGCCCTTGGAGCCGAGGTTCGTCAGGTGCGCGTCGGGCACGTCGACGAACTCGCTCACGATCTCGGGCACATCGGCGATCGTGGGCAGCTTGTAGGCATCGAGCGTCTGCGTGAGAACCGCGCCGGTGCGCGGGTCGCTCAGCCGCTGCTCGGAGAGCGTGTGGCCGATCCCCTGGATGATCCCGCCCTCGACCTGGCTCGACGCGCCGAGCGGGTTGATCACGCGTCCGACGTCGTGGATCGCCGCGATCCGGTCGACGCGGACCTCGCCGGTCTCGACGTCGACGGCGACCTCCGCCACCTGGATGCCGAAGGTGAGCACGCGCATCCCGGTCGGGTTCGGCCCGCGCGCGCCCTTGCCCATGATCTGCGCGTCGCCGAGCAGGCCGGTCAGCTCCTCGAGCGGCCACGAGCCGCCGATCGACGAGACGATGTTGCCTCCCTTCAGGGAGAGGAGACGCTCCTCGGTCTCGTAGCGCTGCGCGGCGATCTCGATGATCTGCCGGGCGGCGTCGGCAGCCGCGGCACGCACCGCCGGACCCATGCTGGGCGTCGTTGACGAGCCCGCTGAGATGGACGCGAACGGGCCGCGCGCCGTGTCGCCGAGGGCGACCTCGACCCGGTCGAGCGGCAGACCGAGCTCCTCGGCCGCGACCTGCGCGAGCACGGTCTTCGTTCCCGTCCCGATGTCCTGCATCGCGGTCACCACGGTGACCCGCGCGTCCGAGCCGACCCGAACCCAGGCGTAGGAGGGAGGGCCGCCGGCGCCGTACCAGATCTGGCTCGCAAGCCCGACGCCGTGCTGCCACGGACCCTGCGAACGCGCGCGCACCTCGTCGCGGCGCTCCCAGTGCGGCTCCGCCCGCCGGTAGCACTCGAGCAGGTTCTTGGACGAGAACGGGCGGCCGTCGACGAGGTCGGAGTCGGCGTGGTTGCGGCGCCGCAGGTCGAGCGGATCGAGCTCCAGCTTCGCCGCGAGCTCGTCGAGCAGGCACTCGAGCCCGAAGGTGCCCTCGACGAAGCCGGGGGCCCGGAAGGCCGCGTTCGGCGGCGTGTTCAGCTTGGCTCCGAACTCCTCGATCCGCACGTTCTCGCAGGCGTAGAGCATCTGCATGGGGCCGCTCGTGCTCGCCGAGAAACCGTCCCAGCCGACCGCGTTGACGAAGGTGCCGCCGAGGGCGGTCAGCGTCCCGTCGGCGCGCGCGCCCGCTACGAGCCGCTGGATCGTCCCGTTCCGGTTGCCGGTGGCGAGGTTCTCCTCCGGGCGCGTGAGGAAGCAGCGCACCGGCCGGCCGGTGCGGCGCGCGAGCTCGGCCGCGACGATGGTGTAGTCGCCGGCGTCGTTCTTCGCGCCGAAGCCGCCGCCCATGAAGTGACAGACGACGCGTACGCGGTCGGGCGGCAGCCCGAAGTGCTCGGCCACCTCATCGCGGACGCCCCAGATGTACTGCGTCGACGTGAAGACCGTGAGGTGCTCGCCCTCCCAGCGACAGACAGAACCGTGCGTCTCGAGGGCGTTGTGGAGGACGACCTGCGTGCGGTACTCGGCCTCGACGACGACGTCCGCCTCGGCGAGCCCGCGGTCGAGGTCGCCCCGGCCGTAGCGGCGCGGGTCGGAGACGAATGAGCCGCGGGCGACGGCCTCGTCGGGGTCGAGCAGTGGGTCGAGCGGCTCCCAGTCGATCTGGATCAACGCAACCGCTGCGCGCGCCTCGGCGAACGAGTCGGCGGCGACGGCGGCCACCGGAGCGCCGGGGTAGCCGGGCTCGAGGGTGAGGACGTCGGAGTCCTCCGGGCCGAGCACCGTTCGAACCCCGGGCGCAGCGAGCGCAGCGCCGAGATCGAGGTGCGAGACCCGCGCATGCGCGTGCGGGCTGCGCAGGACGGCGGTGTGGAGCATCCCCGGAAGCTGGAGGTCGCTCGTGTAGGTCGCCTCGCCGCGGGCCCGCTCGAGCCCGTCCACGCGCTGCGCGGGGCGGCCGACCGTCTCGAGCGGGCCCTTCGGCCACGGTTCGAGTGCCACCTCGTCCTCGACGACCACCCACTGCTCGGTGTAGCGGCCCTCGACCTCCTTCTCCGTCCGGATCAGTCTCGCCACGTCTGGATTGCCTCCTCGATCTTGGGATAGGTGCCGCAGCGGCAGAGGTTCCCCGCCATCGCGTGGCGGACCTCCTCGCTGCTCGGGCCGGGGTTGGCGGCCACGAGCGCCGAGGCCGAGACGATCTGCCCGGGCGTGCAAAAGCCGCACTGGGTCGCGTCGGTGCGGACGAACGCGCCCACGAGCGGGTGATCGCGCAGGCCCTCGATCGTCGTCACCTCTCGCCCCTCCACCGTGTGCGCGAGCGTGATGCACGAGAGCACGGGCACGCCGTCGAGGAGCACGGTGCACGCGCCGCAGTGGCCGGAGCCGCACGCGATCTTCGTCCCCGTCAGCCCGAGCTCCTCGCGCAGCGTCTCTGCGAGCGTCTCGCCGACCTCGGCGCGGCTGCGGTAGTGGCCGCCGTTGACGGCGAGGTCAAGCAACGGCGGTCACCGCGAGGACGTCCGCGATGTGGATGAGCCGGAAGGTCGCGCGCGTCGCCTGCATGCGCTCTCGCTCCTCCTCCACCTCCGGAAGCAGCCGCCAGAGATCGCGCGCGGCGACCAGCAGCTCCCTGATCCGCTCGCTCTCCTCCGCGTGCCCGTCGCGCTCGTAGCAGGCATTGACCGCAAGCCCGAGGACGCCGACGGTGTCGGGCTGCCTCGTCCAGAGCAGGGGTGCGGCCATGGACAGGTACTGATGGATGCGCGCAAACGTCAGCCGCTGCGAGAACGTGTCGCTGCCCAGGGGCGCGCTCGGCTCGACCGGGGGCTCGCCCGCGATCATCCGTCTCGCGCCCCCCGCGAGCAGCGTCCGTAGCCGGTCGTCGTCGAAGCCCGCGAGCCGGGCCGTGCGCAGCGCCATCAGCAGCGAGGCGGGCTGCTGGCCGTACGGGTAGTCCGAGGCGTAGAGGACCTGCTCGGGCCCGACGGACCGGAAGAGGTCGAGCAGGTCGACCGGGCTCCAGACGGAGGTGTCGAAGAAAACGCCCGCCTTGCCTCCGAGCCGGCCGGCAAGTCCCGCGAGGTCAGCGATCCCAGCGTGCGCGATGATGAGCTGCGCGGCGGGGTAGGCCTCCACGAGGCGGGCGAGATGATCCGAGACGGGGGGCAGGCCGCGGCCGCCATGGATCAGGATCGGCACCCTGCGGTCGGCAGCGAGCTCGAAGATGGGCGCCAGCCGCTCGTCGTTCAGCAGGAAACGCTGCGCACGGGGGTGGAGCTTGATGCCGCGGGCGCCCCGGTCGAGGCAGCGGGTGGCCTCCTCCAGCGGATCCCGCGTCAGGTCGAGGCGGACGAACGGGATGAAGCGGCCCTCGGAGCGCTCGGCGAAGGCGACGGTGCGGTCGTTCGGCGCCCGGAAGCCCGGCTCGCGGTCGGGCTCGTCCAGGCAGAACATGAAGGCCCCGGAGATGCCGTAGCGCTCCTGGAGGGCCGTGAGCTCCTCGAAGGAGCCCGACATGCCGTCGATGTCGTTGCCGAGGTGCACGTGGACGTCGAAGATCTCCGCGCCTTGCGGAAGCTCGCGCCGCAGCTCCTCGTCGTACCGGACGATCAGCTCCTGGGCTCGAGCGACGCCGTCGTCCACCGCTGCAGTCTATGTACGAGCGCCCCTTACAAATCCTTCATGGGGTCAGACCCCTTAGCATGCTGCCGATGACCGCCGTCCTGATCTTCGCCGACTCGATTCGCTCGCCGGAGCTGCGCCACGAGGTGCCGATCGCCGTTCCCGATCCGTTCCTGTACGGCGAGAGCGACGGCGCCCGGCACGTTCTCGTCGCGTCGATGGAGGCGGCGCGCATGGGCGGGCTCGGGGTCGAGCTCCA
>Ga0136615_10001554_pt1 | contig 11185 bp, 8 predicted proteins | sample AntDrymUQ2882206_2_FD_106647 | JGI IMG/M metagenome (GOLD analysis project Ga0136615, IMG submission 106647) | Polar desert sand microbial communities from Dry Valleys, Antarctica - metaG UQ288 (22.06) | ecosystem: Environmental > Terrestrial > Soil > Desert | place: Antarctica: Dry Valley...
CACGTCACACCCAAGAACCCGTCTGCGCGCTACACCTCGGCGCTCGCCCGCCGGGTCGCCCAGGATCTCGTTCGGCGCGGCTGGCGCCTGGAGAAGGTCATGACCGACCACGCCAGCGAGTTCCGCGCCTCGGACTTCACCGGGACCGTGGAGCGTCGCCACGGCCACCACGTCTTCATCCGGGCCGGTAGACCTCAGACCAACGGCTGCGTCGAGCGCGTGCAGCGCACGATCCTGCAGGAGTGCTGGAGACCCGCCTTTCGCTCGTTACCTCATCCCCAAGATCACCGGTCTCCGGCTTGATCTCGATCGTTATCTCAACTACTACAACTCGGATCGCGCTCACACCGGGCGGCTCACCCACGGCAGGACGCCCGAAGCGGTCATCGGAAAGGCGAAGATGTGGAGCAAGCCGAAGTGATGCGTCGCCACATCTTGGGGTCAGTACACTCTAAGCTGGCCGCGATGATCCCCCCGGGCTACATCGTGAGGCGTCCCACCGCCGAGGATGCCCCCGCCATCACCGCCTGCGTTCTCGCCTTTGAGAAGGCGTGTTTCTCCGAGCCCGACTTCTCTGTAACCGAGCTCGAGGACGAGTGGAGCCGGCCTCGCTTCGATGTGGAGTCGGATGCTTGGATCGTGCTCGATCCTTCTGGGGCCGTGGCGGGTTACGCCTCCGTGTGGGACGAGATCCCTCATCAGGACCTGTCCTGCGACGCCGTGGTGCATCCGGAGCAGAGGGGTCGAGGCCTGGGTAGCCTGCTCGTCGACCTCATGGAGGAGCGGGCCGCCGACCACTTCGCATTCGGCAGAGGCCAAGTGCTCCTGCACAACGTCGTTGCAGGACCCGACTCGAACGCCCAGCGGCTGCTCGAAAGCCGCGGCTACGAGCGCGTGCGCATGTTTCTGAGGATGGTGATCGACCTCGGCGCGCCGCGGCCCCCTATCCTTCCCGCGGGGATCTCCATCGCCCCTCTGCGCCGGGGCTTCGACGAGCGGGACTTCTACGACACTATGAAAGCCTCGTTCACAGTCGACTTCCGCTTCAGCGAGTTTCATCCCTACGACGAGTGGGCGCAGCGAATGGCCCTGTGGGACTTCGACCCCTCCCTGTGGTGGCTGGCGTGGGATCAGGAGCAGCCGGTGGGAGTTCTCGAGGGCCGGCCCCTCGAGGATGGGGACGGCTGGGTCAAGAACGTCGCTGTGCGCCCCTCTCATCGCCGCCGGGGTGTCGCAGCAGCGCTCCTCGCGAGCTGCTTCGGTGAGTTCAGGGCCCGAGGGGCGAAGAAGGTTTCGTTGGGCGTGGACTCATTGAATCCCACTCGGGCCACCGCTCTCTACGAACGATCCGGGATGACGCCCGAGCGCAGTTACCACTTCTACAGAAAAGAGTTCCGGGCTGAGTCAGCCCTACGCCAGTTCCCTACTCGGGCAGGGAACTGAAACGCGCGCACAACGCGCGTGAAGCCCAAATGAGATCGCCGTACTCGAAAGCGCTTCACGCGCGTTGAGTACAGCAGAGGGGGACAGTTAGCCGCCCGGGTCCCAACAGCTCGGGATTCTCTGCGATAATTCCTTCACTCCCATGACCCCACGCAAGAACCAGCCGCTCGCCGCCGTCCTCGGCCCCCTCGAAGCCGAGGTCATGGAGGTCGTGTGGGACCGGCCCGAGGTGACCGTGCGCGACGTCTACGCGGTGCTCTCCGAGCGCAGACCCATCGCCTACACCACGGTCATGACCACGATGGGCCGCCTTGCAGAGAAGGGGCTGCTGCGTCGCACCGAGTCGCACCCCGCGCACCGCTTCCGTCCGGAGATATCGAGGGACCAGTACGCCAGTTCGACGGTCCATTCGGTGCTCGACTGGCTCGTGAGCCACTTTCCCGACCCCGCCGTCGCCTACTTCTTGGACCGCGTCGAAGAAGAGGACGAGCAAGTCATCGAGCGGCTGAGTCACGCCATCGAGCAGCGCAGGTCGAAGGCGGATCAGAATCCCAATTCCGACCTCGGCGGAGCCGTTGGCTAACCCCGCCCCCACGCTCGTCACTCTCGAAATTAGCTCCGCCTGGGTGATCATTCTGGCCGTCTCCATGGTCACGCTGGCGGCGGCGCTCATCCTCAGGCGCATCATCGGACGGCCGGGAGGGCTCGCTTCAGGCATCCTCGCCTGTCTGCCCCTTCTGCTGCCCCCCATCGCGGCGCTTGCCTTCGCACGCGCCCCCCTTCCTGAGATAGCGGTACTGAGGCCGGCGGGGGCCGCGCTCCTGGATAGTCCTGAGGGCTTGATCAGGCTCTTGGCGGTGGCCGATGAGTCCTCCCACACTCTTACGCCCTATGCAATCTCGTCGCGGGTGGGTCCCGGGCTGCTCTTGGTCGCCGTTCTCGCCATCGTGTTCATGCTCGGGCGCCGGGTCCTGGGCGCGCTGATGATGCGAGCGCTGGTGGCCCGATCCCGGCCCCTGCGGCCGCAGGAGTCTCAGGTAGTGGCCTCGCTGGAGGCGTTGTGTGAGCGTCGCGGGGTCAAGCGGCCGCCGGAGCTGCTGATCATGCCTTCCGGAAAGGGAGCACTGGCCATGGGGATGCGCCGTCCGCGGATCCTGCTCTCCGACGATCTGCTCGAGGATCTGGACTCCTCGGAAATGCAAGGCGTTCTGGCTCACGAGCTCGCCCATCTTGAGTCCAGCGATATCACGTTGGTGCAATTGTCGGGCGTGCTGAGGGATCTGTTGGCATGGAACCCGTTTGCCCACATAGCGTTCCGCCGCCTCTCGCTCGATCGGGAGCTGGAAGCCGACCGGTGCGCCGCATCGCTCACCGGGAAGCCTCTGGCAGTGGCGTCTGGGCTTCTCAAGGTGGCGCAGTCGATGATTGTGCAGCGTCGAGCGTTTCACGCCGGGGTGGCTTTTTTCCGGTCGCAGCGCGCAGTGTCCACGCGCGTCGCGCAGCTGGTTGCCGTGGCCGACGGGAGATCGTCGGTGGCTCCTGTAGGCCGACTCCCATACGTTGCCGCCGCCGCGCTCTCGATCGCGCTCGGACTTCAGGTCGGGGCCCAGTTCGGCCGACAGGACGCCGGCGCCCTAGCCATCGTATGGGGGGCCCAGGACATCGATGCCTCCTCGGCATGGGCGCCCAAGGCGTTCGTCAAACATCCGAAGGCGCGAGAGGTCCCCGAGAGAAAGACTTGGAATATCAGCGGCCGTCCCCCCGCACGGGTGAGCGGCCGCCCCCTCGCTCGAGTAAGCGGACGCTATCCGAGGTTCGCCCGCGGCGTCCCGGTAAAGAGTAGGCATTTCGACGACTGGATCGTAGCGATGAACAGGTGGACTCGGCGCCTCGGAGTTTCGGGCTTGACCCTGCGGTGGCAGGCGAGAAGTCACTGGGAAGCGGTCCCTCTTATCACGCCCGACGCCATCGGCCCAGTCGGCATCTTCCGGATGGAGGCGCGCCTCGATCTCTGAATTACATGACTGTATTAAGGAACGCCCATGGCGATACCGATTCAGTCTGTAGACCTAGTTACGACCGCTGTAGTAGACTCTGGTGTCTGCGCTGGGCGCTGGTGTTGCCTTGGCGAATGAAATCGGGGCAAAGGGGATCAGGCCGAATGGGATCAGGAGGGGAGTGACTAGCGGTGGTGCAAAGCGCAGCTGAAGTTGGACGGACCGGTCAGCTCGGCCCTTCCGACGAGCTGGGCGCCAAGGCGCGTTCTCCGGGCCAGATCTTCTGGGATCGGCTGAAGCAGGACAAGCTTGCTCTGTTCGGAGGAGCCCTCGTCATCCTCATGGTTCTGATGGCAGTCAGCGCGGGTGTCTGGGAAAAGCAGATCGTCAATCATCCCTATTCGGAGCAGTACCGCGACAGGCTCAATGAGTTCGGCACGCCCACACCTCCCGATAAAGACTTCTGGTTCGGAGTCGACAACCTCGGGCGCGACCTGTTCATACGGGTTCTTCACGGTGCGCGCGTGTCGCTTGGCGTGGCCATCGTCGCTACAGGCATCGAGGTCTTCCTCGGGGTGCTATTGGGAATGGCCGCCGGCTTTCTGCGTGGCTGGGTGGACACCACGCTGTCCCGGCTCATGGATTTGATCCTGTCCATCCCATTCCTCTTGCTGGGCATTGCTCTCAGCGTCAGCTTGGGTGGCGGTGTGGGGATGGTTATCGGCATTATCGCCTTCTTTGGTTGGCCCTATATCGCCCGTATCGTCAGAGGTCAGACGCTCTCCTTGAGAGAGTCGCAGTTCGTCGAAGCAGCCTTCTCGGTGGGGGCCCCGACGCGCTGGATCATGTTGCGAGAGATACTGCCGAACCTCGTTGCACCCGTCATCGTGTACGCAACGCTGATCATCCCCGTCAACATCGTCGCCGAAGCGGCCCTCTCGTTCTTGGGCGTCGGCATTCAAGAGCCAACCCCTGCCTGGGGGACAATGCTCGAGCAGGCCACGCGCTTCGTAATAGTCGGCAGCGCGTGGTGGTACATGCTCTATCCAGGACTCGCCCTCTTCATCACGGTGCTCGGTTTCAATCTCTTGGGGGACGGGCTGCGCGACGCGCTCGACCCCAAGACCGCTCGCTAGGGAGGAGGGTCGTTCAGAGGCTTTTTTGCGACAGGCTCATTCGCAACACCAGCCAGAGAGATGGACTAGACAAGGAGAAACCGGTTTGAGAGATAAGCGACGGATTCGACTCGTAGCCTTAGCAGCAGCGCTGACGCTGCTCGCGGCCGCCTGTGGCGGAGACAGCGGCGGCGGGGGCGGCAGCACCGACGGCGGCACTTCCAACCAGAGCAGCGACAAGCCCACCAAGGGCGGGCGGATGCGCTGGATCTCAGAGGGCGACACCGACTACGTCGACCCCACCGCGACCTATTACACGGTGGGCATCTCGATGCACCGGGGCGTGTCGCGCCAGCTGACTAACTATCCCAACACCGCCAACCCGGACGAGCAGATTCAGCCGGTCCCCGATCTGGCCACCGACTTAGGGACACCCAACGACGACTTCACGCAGTGGGAGTACACCCTGAAGGATGGCGTGAAGTGGGGGCTTGCACTGGGCGGCGAGGAGGTTCCCGGGGTCACTGGTGAAGCCATTACCTGTGATGACGTCAAGTACGGGATCGAGCGCCAGTTCATAGCTTCGGTAGGCGCGCAGTACAACTTCTATTATCCGATCGAAGGAGCTACCGAGTTCTCGGAAGGTAAGGCGGATGAGGTCACGGGCCTGAAGTGTGCCGACGACAAGACGATCCAGATAACGCTCACTGAGCCACTTCCGGACCTCGACTTCCGTATGGCGATGCCGGCCACGACGCCCGTGCCGAAGAGCTACGCGCAGACGTTCGACAAGAAGAAGGACTCCGATTACGACCTTCACGTGGTTTCGTCGGGTCCGTACTACATCTCCGATTACACTCCGGGCGAGAGCATGAAGCTCGACCGGAACGAGCACTGGGACCCCGCGACCGACGATATCCGTGAGGCGTACGTCGACGGCGTCGATTGGAAGATGGGCTTCGAGAACGACGTTGCGGTCCAGAAGCTGGTCGACAACGACTACGACATGCCGGTCGACGTCGGCCCGCTGGGCCCACAGCTCGAGCAGATCGTCACCGATCCGGAGCTCCAGTCTCGTTTCATCAACGAGGCCAACGACTGCACCTACTACACGTTTCTCAACACGACGGTCGAGCCGTTCGATAACCCAGAGGTCCGGGCGGCGGTCAACTTCGCGATCGACCGCGCCAACCTGGTAAAGCTCCGAGGCGGCGAGATCTCGGGACCGGTGGCGACCAGCACCTTGCCGCCCGGCGTTGCGGGGTACCTCCCGACAGACGAGTACAACCCCTTCGAGACCCCAGGCATGTCGGGTGACATCGAGAAGGCCAAGCAGATGATGGCGGATGCCGGCTACCCCGACGGCTTCCACGAGCCGCTCTTGATGGTGGGCGCCTCTGGTCCCCCGACGGAGCAGATCAACGAGTCGATACGCCAGGACCTGACCAAGCTCGGGATCGACAACTTCGAGATCAAGCTGCCGGAGTCCCCCAACCACTACTCGCAGTTCTACGGCATTCCGTCCAAGAACGTGGCAATCGGCACGGCTGCCGGGTGGTGCAAGGACTGGGCCGACGCCACGACCTATCTGGACCCCCTTTTCAACGGCGCCAACATCCTGCAGTCGGGCAACTCGAACTACGCTGAGGCCGACATCCCCGAGCTCAACAAGGCCATCGAGGATGCCAACGGCACACCTCCGGGCCCCGAGCGTGTGGCTGCCTGGGAAGAGGCGAACCGCCTGGCGACCGAGTCCGGCGTTTGGATTCCCTATCAGTGGTCGTTCGAGAAGATCGTGCTCAGCGAAAGAGTGGTCGGTGCCCACTTCCACGCCAGCTTCACGCAAATCGACTGGGTGAACTCAGGCATCGCGGAGTAGTACTCAGTTGGAGTTGGCAGTAAGGTTGTAGCAAGACGAGTAGGCGGTTTTGGAGGCCGGTGCGGGAGCCAATCCCGGCACCGGCCTCTAGCCGTGTCTCGCATCTAGGGGCGGCCTGCAATGAGGGGCCCCCGGGGAAGGGGAAAGACGGTGCTTCAGTACATCATCCGGCGGATGCTATGGGCGGCGGGAATGTTGATCCTGGTCCTGGCCGCGGTGTTCGTGATCTTTTTCCTGCTTCCCGGCGCCGCCGGCAAGGCCGGTGAAGGCGGGGCTAGCCCCGTGGCCATCAGCATGGCCGGTAAGAACCCGCGGCCCGAGATCGTGGCAAACGTCGAGAAGCGCCTGGGGCTCGATCAGCCGCTTCATATTCAGTTCGGCCGCTATCTCGGCAACGCCCTCCAGGGCGACCTCGGCTACTCCTATCAGTCCAACGAGTCCGTGACCACCGTGATTTTTCGCAGGCTGCCGCCCACCATCTCCTTGGCGCTGGGGGCCTCGGTCATATGGCTGGTGCTGGGGGTATCGTCGGGCGTAATATCGGCCCTCTATCGCCGCTCACTGACCGACCGAGTGTCGATGTTCCTGGCGCTCGCCGGGGTGTCCCTGCCGACCTTCTGGCTGGGTCTTATGGCGGTTTTCTACTTCGACTCCGCCCTCGGTATCTACGAGACCGGCGAGTACGAGGCTTTTACCAGCGATCCGATCGGCTGGGTCAGGACACTGTGGCTACCATGGCTGGTCCTGGCCATCACTTACGCTGCGCTCTACACGAGGATGGTGCGTGGCAACATGCTCGAGGTCGAGGGCGAGGACTACATCCGCACCGCTCGGGCGAAGGGCTTGCGCCAGCGGTCTGTGATACGCCATCAGCTCAGGAGCGCGCTGACGCCGGTCGTGACCATGTACGGCCTCGATCTCGGCCTGCTGCTTGGAGGAGCAATCATTACCGAGACGGTCTTCAACATCCCCGGGATCGGCTCGCTCACCGTGGACGCCATTCAGACCTCTAATCTCCCCGTGATACTCGGAACCACCATCCTCGCCTCGGCCTTCGTGATCTTTGCCAACTTGCTGGTCGATATTGCCTACGCAGCGCTTGATCCCAGAGTCAAATACTCCTGATCTGCAAGTCGGCCACCGAGCGATATCATTAGAGAGATGGCTCAGGGAGAAGTCCTGCTAGAGGTCAAGGATCTCAAGGTTCACTTCCCTACGGGCGACGGTCTAGTCAAGGCCGTCGATGGCCTCTCCTTCAAGGTGCATCGTGGCGAGACTTTCGGGATCGTGGGGGAATCAGGCTCCGGCAAGAGCGTCACCTGCCTGACCGCTCTGGGCCTCACCAACCTCGAGCGCGCCGAGGTCTCCGGCGAAGTCTTGTTCCATGGCAACAACCTGATCACGCTGAATAAGGAACAGATGCGCAGTGTGAGGGGCAAGGAGCTGGCGATGATATTCCAGGACCCCTTCGCCTGCCTCCACCCCCTCTACAAGGTGGGAGATCAGATCGCCGAGGCGATCCTGTGCCACGACTCCTGCTCCAAGAAGGAGGCGCAGGGCCGCGTCATCGAGCTCCTCGGAGAGGTGGGGATCCCCAAGCCCAAGGAGCGCTATGCCGGCTATCCGCACGAGTACTCCGGGGGCATGCGTCAGAGAGCGATGATTGCCATGGCCTTGGTGCACAACCCACATCTGCTCATTGCAGACGAGCCCACGACGGCCTTGGACGTGACGGTCCAGGCGCAGATCCTCGAGCTCATAGACCGCATCAAGAACGAATTCAATATCGGGGTGATCCTGATCACCCACGACCTCGGCGTGGTCGCCGACGTCGCTCAGACGGTCATGGTGATGTATGCAGGGCGGGCCGTCGAGATGGGCTCTCGGGATGAGCTTTTTTCCAGGCCGCTGCACCCCTACGCCTGGGGTTTGCTGGACTCCATTCCGCATATCGACCAGCGCCGTCAGAAGCTTGTGCCTATCGAAGGCGCCCCCCCGTCGCTCATCAATGTGCCGAAGGGCTGTGCTTTCCACCCTCGCTGCCCACATCAGTTCGAGCCCTGTAACAAGGAACGACCCGCGCTTGAGGATCGGGGCGGCGGACATCTCGACGCTTGCCATCTGTCGATAGAGGACAAGCGCAGGATGTGGGAGGACCGGGAGGCCCGGGCTGCGAAGGCGGGGGTGTGAGCCAGGTAGCGACGCCGCCAGAGCCGGTTGTCTCTTCGGAGAAGACGACGGGCGATCCCCTGGTCGCAGTCGAGAACCTGACCAAACACTTCCCGATCACCAACGGCATCGTCCTCCAGAGGCAAGTTGCGGCGGTCCAGGCGGTCGAGGACGTGACTTTCAGTATCTACCCGGGAGAAACGCTGGGATTGGTCGGCGAATCTGGATGCGGCAAGTCGACCACCGCTCGGCTGGTCACTCGGCTGCTCGAGCCCACTTCGGGCTCCGTCTGGTTCGACGGGCGCGATATCACGACCTTGAGCCGGCGCGAGATGAGGCCGCTACGCCGGGAAATGCAGATGATCTTTCAGGATCCTTACGCCTCGCTCAACCCCCGCCAGACCGTCGGTCAGATCATCGGGACGCCTTTTCGGATTCACAAGACCGAGGGCGAGACCAGAAAGAAGGTCCAGGCGCTCATGGAGCGCGTGGGCCTCAACCCCGAGCACTACAACCGCTACCCACACGAGTTCTCTGGTGGTCAGCGTCAGCGCATCGGCGTGGGGCGGGCTCTGGCCTTGCGACCCAAGCTGATCGTTTGCGACGAGCCCGTTTCCGCGCTCGACGTTTCCATCCAGGCGCAGATCTTGAACTTGCTGCAGGACCTGCAGAGTGAGTTCAAGCTTACCTACCTGTTCATCTCCCACGACCTCGGCGTGGTCCGCCACATCTCTGACCGCATTGCGGTCATGTACCTGGGCCACATAGTCGAGGTGGCTCAGGCCACTGAGCTCTACGACCACCCCAAGCACCCCTACACATCAGCACTCCTGTCGGCCGTGCCCAAGGGCCACTCCAGCGGCAGCCTCACCGAACGCGTTGTGCTCCAAGGAGACGTCCCCTCGCCCATCGACCCTCCGTCGGGATGCCCATTCCATCCCCGCTGTCCCAAGGCGAGAGAGGTTGCCGGCGGCGAGGGGGTGCCCGACGACTGCCGCAGCGAGATGCCGCCTCTGGGCGACGTGCTCGAAAACCACGTCGCCGCCTGCTGGTACCCGGTGGAGAGCGGCGAGGCCATAGAGAAGGCCGCGCACGCCTGACTCAGTGGCCCCCGCCCCTCAGGTGGTTCTTTCCTACATAGGGGGCGGATACCGCACCGAATGCAACACAGAGCGATATTTGGGTCGCCGCCAAGGAGCCTAGTCTCTGGGGACCGAGCCCCCGCTCCTAGTCATGTAGTAGCCGGGCTATACTTCCCCGGTAGTCCCCGGTCACCATTGGGGAGGGGGAACACAGCCAGAGCCGGGGGAAGCTCGGCCGGATCAGGGGGAGGCCTCGAGATGCTCTTGGGCAAACGTTCGGCATGGCGAAGGAGCGCGCTCGTCACCGTATTTCTTCTGCTCGCCGCGGCGTGCGGCGACAGCTCCGTCGGCGACGGCGGAGACGATGGGGGTGGCGGCTCAAACAAAGCGAGCAGCACACTGACTTTCGGGACCTCGGCAGATCCGGTAGTGCTGGACGGCGCCCTGGTGTCCGACGGCGAGTCGCTGCGAGCCATCGACCAGATCATGGAGGGCCTAGTCACTCTGAGGCCGGGAACCACCGAGGTGATCCCCGGGTTGGCGAAGTCGTGGGAGGTTTCCGACGACGGGCTCGAGTACACCTTCCAGCTCGAAGAAGGAGTCAAATTCCACGACGCGACCGACTTCAACGCCGAGGCCGTGTGCTTCAACTTCGATCGCTGGTACAACTTCAAGGCATCGTTCCAGAACCCGGATGCGAGCTACTATTGGCAGACCGTGTTCGGCGGCTTCTCAGATGGGAAGACTGCATCGCTGTTCAAGAGTTGTGAGGCGGTGGATGAGTCGACGGCCAAGCTCACGCTCACCAACCCGTCGTCTTCCCTTTTGCCGGCGCTGTCGCTGACCTCGTTCACGATCGCAAGTCCGGCCGCGCTAGAGAAATACAAGGCCGATGGCGGCAAGGTCGGCTCGGACGGTTTGTTCCGCCCCACCGGCACCTACGGGACCGAGCACCCCACAGGGACGGGCCCCTACAAGTTCGTGGAGTGGATCGAGGGCGACAAGCTTACCTTCGAGCGCAACGAGGACTACTGGGGCGAATTCACCGGCAACGTTGGCACGCTTATCTTCCGGCCGATCGAGGACCCCGCGGCGCGTCTGCAGGCGTTGCAGACTCAAGAGCTGCAAGGGTTCGACCTAGTGGACCCGCAGGATTACCAAACGATCGACGGAGATGAAGCGTTGCAGCTTCTTAACCGGCCCGCTTTCAACGTCGGCTACATCGGCATCAACCAGGCGGTCGAGCCGCTGGACGACGTCGCGGTGCGCCAGGCGATTGCCCACGCGATCAACAGGGAAGAGATAGTCAAGGCGTTCTACGCCGGACAGGGAGTCGTGGCCAAGGAGTTCATGCCCCCCGAGGTCTTCGGTTACGCAGAAGACGTCAAGGAATACCCGTACGATCCCGACAAGGCCAAGCAGCTTCTCACCGATGCGGGCTACGATCTCCCGGTCAAAGTCGATTTCGCCTATCCGACCGGCGTCGAACGCCCCTACATG
>Ga0136615_10001558_pt1 | contig 11181 bp, 7 predicted proteins | sample AntDrymUQ2882206_2_FD_106647 | JGI IMG/M metagenome (GOLD analysis project Ga0136615, IMG submission 106647) | Polar desert sand microbial communities from Dry Valleys, Antarctica - metaG UQ288 (22.06) | ecosystem: Environmental > Terrestrial > Soil > Desert | place: Antarctica: Dry Valley...
AACTTGGACAGTGTGGTCATCAGGTCCCCACGGGGTAGCAGCAGGCTGGTCTTGTCCATCGCGGTCGAAATCGTGTCGGGCAGGAACCCGGCGCGGACGGCGGGGACCGCCAGCCGGAAGCGGAAGCTCTGCGACCCGTGGCCGAGGTCGAAGAGCACGCCGCGCTCGCGCGCGCGCCTGAGCGTCTCGTTGACACCGCCGTTGCCGTCGAACACCGGCGTGGCGGGGCCGAACGTCTCGGTCACGAGATCGCCTGGACGCAGCCGCTCGAGCACGAGCTCGCGGTAGTCGAGCCCCGCGTCGGGCTGGTACTCCACGAGCGCGACGCCGTCCATCGAGCTGGCCGCCCGCAGGCTGCGCTCGATGCCCTCGCGGCCGGCGCCCCGCAGGTGCGGGCTCCGGATCCCGACGATCGTCTGCCGGTGGCGGCCGGCCATTTGGACGGCTTCCTCCACGCCGAGGTCCGCCGGATCGGCCTGCTCCTGCCCTTCGAGCATCCCGCTGCCCACGATGTTCAGGAAGGCCAGCACCCGCACGCGCGAGTGATCCACCACGAGGGTCCTGAAGGATTCGAAGTTGCGCCAGCCTGTGCTGCCGCCGTCGACTACCGTCGTCACGCCGTGCCGCAGGGCGTTGTGGTCCGGGTTGACGTTGCGCCAGGCGGTGCGCGCGTCGCCCTGGCGCAGGACCCCCTGCGCGTTCACATACGCGTGCAGGTCGATCAGCCCCGGGGTCACGCAATAGGCGCTGACGTCGACGGTACGTTTCGCCTGGTCGGCCGGCAGGTTCGTGCCGATCCGGACGATCCGGTCGCCGGCGACAGCAATGTCCATGCGGCCGTTCCGGCCCGCGGCGGGATCGATGACGTGGCCGTTCCTGAACAGATAGTCGTAGATCGGTTCGCTCTGCGCGAGCGGACGGCCCGAGCCGGCCAGCAGCGCGCAGGCGCCGGCGAGCGCGAGCGCCAGGCGGACGGGGACAGAGCGGTTGGCCGTCATTCGCGCGTCCTCCCGTTGCTGCCCGGCGCGTCCCAGTCGGGGAAGGCGATGGCGTCGCGGTCGTAGACGATTTCCCCCGCCCGGACGGTCAGCACGTTGAGGAGCCGCTGTGTGCCGAGGCGCTTCTTGCCCCAGGCGTCATGGAACGAGAAGACGCCCTCGTCCAGCCGCAGGACGGCGATGTCGGCGTCGCGCCCCTCGCCGAGCGTGCCGACCTGGGGAAAGCGCTTGATGGTGCGGGCGGGCGTGACCGTCGAGCGGTAGACCACGTCGCGCAGTGGCATGCCGAGCAGCAGCATCTTCGAGATCGAGTTGGGCATGTCCGACTCGGTGCTGAGAATGCTGCCGGCGTGCAGATCGGTGCTGATGGTGTCAGGCGGGAAGTCCTGTGCCATCGCGCGGTCGGCGACCGGCCAGAGGAAGCTGCCGCCGCCGTGCCCGAGGTCGAAGAGCACGCCGCGCTTGCGCGCTGCGTGCATGTAGGGCTGCACCCGGTTCGTCCGGCGGTCGAGGATCTCCACGTGCCGGTCGTTGTAGAAGTGCGTATGAATGTCGCCGGGGCGCATCTTCTCGAGCACCTTCGTGCGGGTGTCACGACCCGTCCAGCTGAGGATCGTGTTGTCCAGGATCACCGGCGTGTTCGAGAGGCGGCCCGCTTCGATCGCCCGGTCCACCGACGTCCAGCCGGAGCCGCCGAAGTGGGCGTTCTTCACGCCGACGATCAAGTCGGGGAAGGCCAGGATCTTGTCGGCCGTCGCCCGCGGGTTCATGTCCTCGATGTCATCCTCTTCGCCGCCCATCCCGAGCCCGACGCTGTTGATGAACGTGAACACCCGGGCCCTGGCCCGCCGGAGGATCTTCTCCTGGTAGTCCTCGAAGTTCCGCCACCCTGGTCCGCCGGCGTCCACGACGGTCGTGGTGCCGGCGGGGAAAGCCGTCTCGTCGGGGAAGAGCGACCCGGCGTAGCCATAGTGATGCGCGTGGATGTCCACCAGGCCGGGCACGACGTACAAGCCCTTCACGTCCACGATCCGTTTCGCGGAGCCTGTCGGGATGGCCGCCGCCACCTGGACGATCTTCCCGTCACGCACGGCGACGTCCCGCACGGCGTCGATATCGTTGGCCGGATCGATCACGTGCCCGCCGGTGAGGAGCAGATCGTAGACCGACTCCTGGGCCGCCGCCGGCGTGCCGGCGAGCGCCAGGAGAACCGCCAGTGAGATGCGAATCGTTCCGTGCATGCAGGACCCTCTTGTTCTCTGCGCGGTCACTCCACGCTCATTCCACGGAGGCGATGCAGTCTACCTGGAGCAGCTGCCCCTGGCGCCGGAAGTCGGCTGCGCCAAACCAGGAGAGGGTGGGCCGCGGTTCGGGGAAGTTCTGCCGGAAGACCTCCTCCACCGTCTGCTGGTTCTTCTCGGGATCGATCAGCGAGATCTGCACCTGGAGGACGCTGGCCATGGACGAGCCAGCGCGGGCGAGACTCCCGCTCATGATCTCGAGCGCGTCGGTCAGCTGCCGACGGGCGTCGCCGGGGCCCTCCGGCCGCCGCTCAGGATACCAGCCGCCGATGCCGCCGAGGAAGAGGAGGGGCCCGGAGCGGATGGGCCCTCCCACCCGTTCCATGCCGGGCGCCCACGCGGCGGGCTGTGCCGCCGCAGCGCCGCTCCGGGGTTCCGAATCAGAGCGCCGCAATGCAGTCGATCTCCACGAGCGAGCTGCCGGGAATGCCGCCGTAGCAGGCGATAGTCGTCCTGACCGGCGGCCGGCCGAACCGGCCGCGGTAGGCCTCGTTCATCGCGGCGTAGTCCTTGATGTCGTGCAGGTACACGTTGACCTTCAGCACCTTGTCCATCGACGACCCGGCCTTCTTCAGCTCCGCCTCGATCTGGTTGAGCACCGAGACGGTGTGCGCGGTGATGTCGCCGGGGCCGTGTTCCCCCTTGCCCGCCACGTACACCAGCCCGTTGTGGGTGACGGACCCGGAAAACAGCGGCGCCTGAGCCCCCTGCTGACTCTCATCCGGGACATGCGTGATGGGAGCCGCCTCCGCCGGCTTCGCGTGCGCCATCCCGAAGAGGCTGGCGCCGGCGGCGGCGATCGTGGTGAACAGGGACTTGACGGCGGATCTGCGCGAAGTGTTCTCAGTGACGTTCACGCTCTCTCTCCATTCGTGTGTGTGTGGTCGCCTTCTGCTGTGGCTTCACCGCTCCCGCGAGGATAGCGGCCCTGTCGACGAGCGAGCAAGCGAAATGCAACCACGGCGGCGCAGCCCGCTCACTGGTTGACCCGCGCGCGCGTCCCTCCTAGGATGTCGCAACGGACGAACGTGATTGCTGAACGGAGGCCACTCAGATGCAGACGACACGACGCGGGTTCCTCGGGGCGGCGGCCGCATCGACCATCGCGCTGTCCACACCGGCGCGGCTGGCGGCGCTCGCGCAGGCGCGGCAGTCGGCGGAAGCCGGACGGCTCTTCCGAGACGACATCCTGACGCCCGCGCTCCTGCTGGACCTCGACGCCTTCGAGGCGAACGTTCAGGAAATGGCGTCGTTCCTTAGGTCTCATCAGCGCGGGTTCCGCCCGCACGGCAAGTCCCATAAGTGCCCGGAGGTCGGCAAGGCACTGGCGAAGGCGGGGGCGCTCGGGCACTGCGCGGCGAAGCTGAGCGAGGCGGAGGTCTTCGCGGCCCACGGCCTCGGCGGCCTGCTCGTGACGACGGCCGTGATCGGCAAGGCGAAGATCGGTCGCGCGGTGAAGCTGGCCGCGGCCAGGCAGGACACGATCTTCTCGGTGGACCACGCAGAGAACGTGAGGGACGCGAATGCCGCCGCGGCGGCGCACGGCGGCCGGCGGCCGCTGCGGCTGAACCTCGCGGTCGACCTCCTGATCGGCCGGACCGGGATCGAGATGGGGCAGCCGGCGCTCGAGCTGGCGCAGCTCATCGACGCGCTCCCGAACGTCCGGCTGGCGGGGCTGCAGGCCTACGACGGCGGGGCGTCGCACACCACCGGGTTCGAACAGCGGAAGGCGCGGTCGACCGAGTCCATGAGCCGCGCGGCCGAGACGCGTAGGCTGATCGAGCGCAGTGGGATCGAGTGCCCGCTGCTGTCGGGCGGGTCCACGGGCACGTACAACATCGACGTCGAGGTGGACGGCGTCACCGAGCTGCAGCCCGGCAGCTTCGTGTTCATGGACCTCGACTACAACCGGATCGGCGGGCAGGATGGGCCTGTTTACGACGATTTCCGCAGCGCCCTGACCGTGCTCACGACTGTCGTGAGCCACCGGCCCGGCGTGGCGATCGTGGACGGGGGGTTCAAGGCGTTCTCGACCGATCGGCCGTTCACACCGCGCGCCACGGATCCGGCGCTCGCCGAAGTCCCGTATGCCTGGGGCGGCGACGAGCACGGGCGTCTCGACCTCTCAGCCGCCGAACGCGAGGTGAAGCTCGGCGATCGTATCGAGTTCCTCGTGCCGCACTGCGATCCCTCGGTCAACCTGTACGACGCGATGTACTGCCTGCGCGGCGACCGCGTGGAGGCTGTCTGGCGTATCGCGGCGCGCGGCATGAGCCAGTGAGCGGCCCGTGGCGGCCCAGCTGAGAAGAGCATGGGAACGGAAAATGCCGCCGGACTTGACAATGTGTGGGCCCGCGGGTACACGGTAATCGGCACTTCACAACAGCGGAGGTTGCCATGATCCCCTTCGGGAAGGAACGCGCCACTCAATGAACGACTCCGAGTCGCCGCGCCGGCTGCAGCCGGTCGGCGCCCTAGCGAAAGTAGCAAAGAAGGAGCAGCAGCCATGAGATTCCGTGCACTCGGGTACTTCCTCGCTCTGGCTGCCGTGGTGATGCCAGCAACTGCAGCCCATGCGCAGCTCGCCGCGCAGACTGCCTTGGTCGGCATCGTGACCGACACCGGCGGCGGCGTGCTGCCAGGCGCGACGGTGGTCGCGGTGAACCAGGGGACCAAAGACACCTACGAGGCGATCACCAACGCGCAGGGCCAGTACAACCTGCAGTTCGTCCGCCCGGGAGGGTACACGATCACAGTGACCGTGCCGGGCTTTCAGACCTTCAGGGCGACCGGCGTCGAGGTCACGACCAACCAGGTCGTGCGCACGAATGCAGTCCTGCAGGTCGGAGCCCTGCAGGAAGAGGTGCTCGTCGAGGCGCGCGCCGCGGTCCTTGCCACCGACCGTTCGACCGTGTCGGACACCATCGATGAGCGGCAAATCACCGAACTGCCGTCCCGCGGGCGCAACGTGTGGCAGATGGCCGAAATCACGCCTGGCGTGCAGCGCGGCACCCGGGGAGGCACCTGGATCGGTGCGGGGCAGCGGGACATCCAGAACAGTCTGACGCTCGATGGTATCAATGCGGCGGCCAACCTGATGCCCTCGACCTCAATGCAGCCGATTGCCGATGCCGTCGAGGAGATCGTGGTGCAGACCGGCAGCACCTCCGCCGAGTTCGGGTCGTATCTCGGCGTCCACGTGAACGTCGTCACGAAGAGCGGTACCAACACCCCGCACGGCAGCCTGTCGTACTTCTACCAGGGGGACGCGCTCGACGCTCGCGGGTTCTTCGAGAATCGGAGCGCCCCGAAGAATCCCCGGACCTACAACCAGTTCTCCGTTCAGACGGACGGTCCCGTGGTCATCCCGGGCTTCTACGACGGCCGCAACCGGACGTTTTTCATGGCGGCGTACGAGGGCATTCGGCAGGATCAGCAGTCAGCCGCCATCGCGACGGTCCCGACGAGTCTGATGCGGCAGGGCAATTTCTCGGAGGTCGCTACCCAGCTCCGGGATCCGCTGACGGGCCAGCCCTATCCAGGCAACATCATTCCGCCGTCGCAGCTGTCGCCAATCGCGCTGCGGTTCCTGCAGGAGTTCTTCCCGGCGCCCAGCCGGCCGGGCCTCGCCGCCAACCTCGTGGGCAGCAGCACCCAGAACGTCGACCAGGACCAGGTCCTGCTGCGCATCGATCAGAACATCGGGAACCGCGCGCGGGTGTACTTCCGCTACAACTGGCAGGACGAGTTCACCGATGACGTGGGCATCATCCCGGTTACCGGGAGCAAGCAGCCCCGGACCAATACGAACTATCTGGGCACGTACACGCACACGATCAGGCCGAACCTGCTGAACGACTTCCGGATCGGCTACCACTCCGTGCCTGAAGACACGCTGAATTACTTCTTCGTGAACGGCCTGACGTCGGCCGGGGCCGATCTCGGCATTCCCGGCTTCGACGGCGATGTGCGCTTCAACAACCCGGGCATTCCGGACATCAGCCTGACCGGCTTCAGCGGCCTCGGGCTGGGCGGCACCAACTGGCTGCAGTTCGACCGGACCTTCCAGCTTTCGAACATCCTGGCCTTAAACCGGGGCTCGCACAACCTCCGGGCCGGGTTCGACGCGCGCCGCGTCGAAACCGGCCGGCAGGCGGCGAACAGCCCGCGTGGCAACTTCGCCTTCGACGGCCAGATGACCGGCCACGCCGTGGCGGATTTCATGGTGGGACTGCCCCGGTCGGTGCGGACGCCGGTCAACCAGATCCAGGGACACGTCGGGCACTGGCGCAACGGGCTCTTCGTCAACGACACATGGCAGGCCACGCGCAACGTGACGCTGAGCCTCGGCCTCCGCTACGAACTGCACACGCCGGTGCAGACGTACGCAGGCTTGGCGACGATGCTGACGCCGGACTTCACGCGGATCATTCCCGAAACCCTCCCCGCGGTCGGTTTCGAGTTCCACGATCCGAACAACAACCTGTGGGCCCCGCGCCTGGGCGCGACCTACCGTCTATCGGAGAAGACCGTCTTTCGCGGGGGTTGGGGGATTTACTACAACCCCAACCAGATGAACACCTTCACGTTCCTGACGAACAACCCGCCGTTGGCGGCCGAGTTCACGTTCTTCTCGGATCCCGCGAATCCGACCCTGTCGTTCACCAGCCCCTTCGGCGTGGTCGGGCCCGGCGCGCCGCCGGACGTCATCTCGCCGAACCGGGACCTGCCGCCCGCGCGGAAGAACCAGTGGAGCCTCGACGTTCAGCGGGAGATCTTCCGGAATACCGCCCTCGACCTCCAGTACGTCGGGTCCCGGACGACGAACCTGGATCGCAGCTTCTTCGTCAACACTCCGGCGCCCGGGCCGGGTGCCATCCAGGCCCGGCGGCCAAACCCGGCCTTCGGCAACCTGCGTATCATCCAGAACGATCAGGTCGCCGACTACGACGCGTTCACCGTCCACATGCGGCGCCGCATGACCGACGGGCTGCTGGCGAGCGTGCACTACACGTACTCTCGCAACCGCGACATGGGCACCAACTCGAACGCGGGCGGCCGGACGATGGACGACTTCGACATCTGGCGGGATTACGGGCCCGCGAACTGGGACATCCCGCACCGGTTCGTGGCCAGCTACCTCTATGAGATGCCGTTCTTCCGCGACTCGAATCAGCTGCTGCTGCGGCACGTCCTGGGCGGCTGGCAGATCGGCGGCGTGACCACGATCCAGAGCGGCACCCCGGTCAACATCACGATCGGTACGGACCGGGCGAACACCGGCAGCCCCGGCCAGCGGCCCGACCTGGTCGGCTCGCCGTCTACGACCTGCGGCGCCAACAACCTCGTCGGCTGCATCGACCCGTCCGCGTATGCGCTGCCGGCCCAGTTCACATTCGGCGACGCGCCCCGCAACCACCTGCGGGGGCCCGGAATCTCGAGCACCGACCTGTCGCTGGCGAAGAACTTCCGGATGGCGGGACGCGGTCAGCTCCAGGTCAGGGTGGAGGCGTTCAACGTCTTCAACCAGGTGAATGTGAACAACCCGAACGGCGTCTTCGGCACCGCCAATTTCGGCCGCATCACCTCGGCTCGGCCGATGCGCCAGATTCAGCTCGGAGGCAGATTTTCGTTCTAGTTCCAGTCCCCACGGCATCTGAGAGATCCTCCCCCGTGCCACTGGCTCCGAGCAGTCCGCCCGGAGCCGGTGGTCGTTCTGCGCACCTCCAGGACAGAAGGACGGGAACATGGTGCCTGGTTGTCGGGCGCGCCCCTAGCGGTATCTCTACATCTCTACGCGTCCAGCGGGCCATCGGCCAGTAAGGCCGCAGACATGCGGCAGCAGGCAGTTTCCGACACGAGCAGAGGAGTTCGAATGAGACGCGCAAGCGCACTGGTTTGTGCCGGGGTTCTCGCAGGCACCGGGTGGGTACTGGGACAGACCGCACCCGAATACGATTTCCTGGTGAAAGGCGGGCATGTCATCGATCCGAAGAGCCGCATCAGCGCGGTCCGCGATGTCGCCATCAAGGACGGCCGGATTGCCGCCGTGGCCGCGAACATCCCGGCGACCCGGGCGCTCAAGGCGGTCGATGCATCGGGGCTTTACGTCACGCCCGGCCTGGTGGACATTCACGTGCACGTCTATCCGGGGGAGAAGATTGGTGACTATGCTGGCGGTGATTTCAGCATTTACCCCGACGGCTTCACGCTCCGGAGCTGCGTCACGACGGTCACCGACGTCGGCAGCGCCGGCTGGCGGAACTTCGAGGACTTCAACCGGCGGATAGTCGATCGATCCAAGACCCGCGTCACCGCTTTCCTGAACATCGTCGGCGCCGGGATGGGGGCAGGTCCGATCGAGCAGAACGTCGCCGACATGGAGGTCAAACCCACCGCCGACATGGCGCTGAAGCACAAGGGGCTCGTGGTCGGGATCAAGAGCGCGCACTACAATGGCCAGGACTGGACGCCGTACGAGCGCGCGGCTGAGGCCGGGCGGATTGCCGCCATCCCCGTCATGGTCGATTTCGGCGGGAACGTCCGCGCGGGACGGACACTGCACGACCTCTTCACGACGCACTTCCGCGCGGGAGACATCTACACGCACATGTACGGCGGCCGGCGGGGTGAGCAGGATCCCGGGACCAAGGGGCCCAGCGCCGCCATGCTCGAGGGGCGGAAGCGTGGCGTCCTGTTCGACGTGGGGCACGGTGGCGCCAGCTTCCTCTGGTCCACGGCCATCCCGTTGATGAAGGCCGGCTTCCTGCCGGATTCGATCTCGACCGACCTGCACACCAGCAGCATGAATTCCGCGATGAAGGACATGTTGAATCTGACGGGCAAGTTCCTGGCTATGGGCATGTCGCTCGACGACGTGATTCTGCGGTCGACGTGGAATCCGGCGAAACAGATCCAGCTCGAGGAGCTGGGCAACCTGTCAGTCGGGTCACCTGCCGACGTAGCGGTGCTCCGCCTGGAAAACGGCAGGTTCGGATACGTGGATCCCGTCGGTGGACGCCTGGAGGGCTCCAGCCGGCTGGTCTGCGAGATGACGGTACGCGACGGCAAGGTGGTCTATGACCTCAACGGCTTGATTGCCGAGCCCTGGGAGGCGCTCGGGCCCGATGCTCGAGGAGGGGATCCGCGCTGGGACAACACCCGCGGGCGGCGGCAGTAACGTAGCAGCGCGTGAAATCCCAAGGGACATCGCGAGCTTCCGTCGTCTTCGAGCCAAGCCTCCGCAGCATGTTGCGTGGGGCGTTGCCGAACGTGAACTGCGCCGGCATGGCAAAGGCGGCCGGGTCGATGCAGTTGACGAGACCGAGGCCCGTCGGGTTCGGCTGGCAGCTCACCGAAGGGTTGCCATCGGACGCTGGTTCGGGCTCCCGCCGATCAGCTTGGTGCCGACTTCCACGCGGCGCATCGCGCCGGCCGACGTCGGTCTTCTAGCCGTTGTTTAGGACGAAGCCGCCGGAGCCGGCCTGCCTGCCCGGCGGCTTCGTGTATGAGGCGCCGGAGATCGGCGCGTACCGATACTTCAGCCAGAGGGGCACCCCAATGTCATCGCTGCGCAGCTTCAGCCGCCGTCAGATGCTCCGGGTGGCAGGCGTTCTCGGTCTGGGCAGTCTGCTGCCGGCCGCCCGCGAAACAGCCCTGGCCTTTCCGGGCCAGGCCGTGCCACGGGCCGGAGCCAGCCAGCGAGCCGGCACGAGCATCTATCAGGCCCTCGGCGTTCGGCCGATCATCAATGGCCGCGGCACGCTCACCATCATTGGCGGCTCGATGGAGCTGCCGGAGGTGCGGGCGGCAAAGGATGTCGCCAACCAGCAGTACGTGCAGCTCGACGAGCTGATGGACGCCGCCGGCAAGCGGCTGGCCGAGCTCACCGGCGCCGAATGGGGGATGGTCAGCGCGGGCTGCTCCGCAGCCATGTCCCACGCCACCGCGGCGTGCGTCGCCGGCGGGAATCCCGAACTCCACGTGCGCATCCCTGACCTGACCGGGTTCGCGAAGGACGAGGTCATCATGCCGACCCACTCCCGCAACGTGTACGACGCGGCGATCCGCGCCGTGGGCGTCAGGGTCATCGAAGTCGGGACGCCGGAGGATCTGCGGCTGGCGCTCGGCCCCAGGACGGCGATGATCTACGTGTTCGCGAACAACCGGAACGAAACCGGGCCGATGTCGCTCGAGGCGATTGCCGCCATGGCCAGGCCGCACAACGTGCCGGTGATGGTGGATGCCGCAGCCGAGGTCCTGACCGTGCCGAACGTCCACCTGCAGCGCGGGGCGACGCTCGTCTGTTACAGCGGCGGAAAGATCATCCGCGGGCCCCAGAGCGCAGGGCTGCTGCTCGGCCGCAAGGACCTGGTCCAGGCTGCCTGGGTCCACAGCGCGCCGCATCGCGGGTATGCGCGCGGCATGAAGGTCGGCCGAGAGGAAATCGTCGGCATGCTGGTGGCGGTCGAAAGCTGGGTGAAGCGCGATCACCAGGCGAGTGGGCCGGTTGGGTCGAGCGGTGCGAGCACATCGCCGCGCGCGTCTCCCGGCTGCCGGGTGTCACCGCGATCGTCCAGCGGGAGGTCGGCGAGAGCCGCTCGAACCGGAGCCCCCGCGTGACCATTCGCTGGGATTCGTCCGCCCTGGGCATCACGGGACCGGAAGTGTCGGACCTGCTCTACGAGGGGGAGCCACGGATCGCACTGACCGGCGGAAGCGGCGGGCGGGACTCGCAGGATCTTCCCGCCGACACCGGCATTTCGATGACCAGTTCCATGCTGGCGCCCGGCGACGAGAAGATTGCCGCCGATCGCATTCATGCGGTGCTGTCGGCGAAGCACACCCCGAAGCCGGCCCCGGCGCCGCAGCCGCCTGTCGCC
>Ga0136615_10001559_pt1 | contig 11174 bp, 9 predicted proteins | sample AntDrymUQ2882206_2_FD_106647 | JGI IMG/M metagenome (GOLD analysis project Ga0136615, IMG submission 106647) | Polar desert sand microbial communities from Dry Valleys, Antarctica - metaG UQ288 (22.06) | ecosystem: Environmental > Terrestrial > Soil > Desert | place: Antarctica: Dry Valley...
ATCGGCTGGCAGAACGGCCTGGCCCGCACCTACGACTACTCGGCGGCCCAGATCGGTGGGCGCCAGCGCCTGCTCAGCCGTGCCGGCTCGCGCGCGGTGGAGTGCACCGACGCCCAGACCGTGCTCGACTTCTCCGACCTGCCGGCGGGCTCCGGGGAGTTTCCCACCGCCGTCCTTCGGCGTCGGCGGGACAGTCGTGACCGGCGGCGTGACGCTGACCGGGGCGCCGTTCACGCTCTCCGGCGGCGGCACCATCACCACCGGCTCCGCGCGGCGCTCCGACGCGCAGGCGGCCGGCGGCAGCGGCGCCGAGCTGTCCGACAACAACCTGCTGGTCGACTTCGGCTTCGGGGTCACCGGCTGCGAGCTGACCCTGCGCTTCGGCGATCAGGGCGGCAACGAGAACCTGCGCGTCAACGGGGCGCTGGCGGTCGTCGGCGACCTCGCCGAGCTCGACGGCACCAGCCTCGGCGGGGTGGCGATCGACGTCACCGAGCAGGCCGACACCTCGTTCGGCACCCTCACGCTCACCGGCCCGATCCGCTCGTTCGCCATCGGCGGGCAGGAGTTCTTCGTCGACGACGTGGTCCTCACACAGTCCGCGCCCGAGCGCCAGCGCTTCGTGGTCGACCCCACCACGGACCGGCTGGTGCTATCCCTGGCCTGGCAGGCCCCCAGCGGCAACGCGCAGGTGACCACGCTCACCGACCCGTCCGGCGACGTGATCCCCGGGGCGCTGCGGCGCCTGTCCCCCTCCCAGACCAACGAGGTGTGGGAGATCCCCAACCCCGAGCCCGGCGAGTGGAGCGTGCAGGTCGGCGGCCTCAACCAGGAGTACCTGGTGTCGGCGACCGCTCGCACCGACGTCGAGCTGCACCCCTTCATCGGCGCTTCCGCCGACCAGAGCACCCAGGGCGCGCCGGTGCCGATCGTCGCGGCCTTCGTCGGCGAGGGCGGCCCCCTGCTGGACGCGCAGGTCACCGCCTCGGTGCGTGATCCGCTCGGCCGCTCCCGCACCCTGACCCTTCACGACGACGGCGCGCACGGCGACACCGAGCCCGGCGACGGGGTCTACGGCAACACCTACACCGCCACGGCGAACGGCGAGACGGTGGTCGACAACCCCGTCGAGGGCGAGGCCCCGGAGGTGTCCGGCTCCTACCTTGTGGACCTCACCGCCGTCTCCGGCGAGCATGTCCGCGAGGCGCAGGGCAGCTTCGCCATCGGCGCGGCGCCTGACGGCGACGGCGACGGCCTGCCGGACGACTGGGAGGTCGAGCACGGCACGGACCCCGGCGTGCCGGACGCCACCGGCGACGGTGACGGCGACGGCCTCGCGGTCCTGTGCGAGTTCCAGGCCGGCACGGATCCCCGCACCGGCGACAGTGACGACGGCGGCGAGAGCGACGGCAGCGAGGTCGCCGTGCTGCCCGGCGGCACGTGCACCGCCGGGGACCGCGACCCGCTCGACGGATCCGACGATCGCGTCGGGCCGCTGCGCGACATCGACGTCACCGCTGAGGTCGACGCCGGTGGGCCCCTGATCGTGGTGACCTGGGGCGAGCCCGAGGAGGGCGACCTGGTCACGGTCGACGTGGCCTGCCGCACCGTGGACGCTGACGGTCTGCCGACCGGCGAATGGGTGCTGGTCGCCGACGACGCGACCGGGGGACGCTTCGAGTGGCGCTCCGGCGTCCTCGGCCAGCGCTACGAATGCCGCGTCCTTCCCACCATCACCGACGGCGACGGCAACCCGTTCCCCGGCCCCCAGGTCGTCGACGGGCCCGTGACCCTGTCGGCCGACCCCTACGCCCCCGGGGGTTCCGTCCTGATCGACGGTGGCGCGCCCTCGACCGCGGACCTGGCGGTGACGCTGGACCTGTCCGCGGCTGACAACCTGCTCGAGGAGGACGGCGACACCGACGTCGCGGCGCCCGGCACGCCGGTGGCCGATCTCGAGATGCGGCTGTCCAACTCCCCCGACTTCGCCGGGGCCGTGTTCGAACCCTTCCGCGAGCAGGTTCCCGGCTGGGACCTGGGCCCCGTCGAGCCCGGCGAGCACGGCACCGTCTACCTGCAGCTGCGCGACACCGAGGGCAACGTCAGCAGCGAGCTCGGCATGGGGATGGTCGACACCATCCTCTACACCCCGGGCGAGCGCTTCTCCGGTCCCACACGCATCGAGACCGCCGTCGAGGTCTCGGAGGCCGACTTCGGCGACGGTACGGCGGCGGCCGCGCTGCTGGCCCGGGCCGACACCTTCCCCGACGCGCTGGCCGGCATCCCGCTGGCCGTCCAGGAGGGCGGGCCGGTCCTGCTCACCGACACCGGCGCCCTGCACCCCGCCGTCGCCGCCGAGCTGCAGCGCGCGCTGCCGCCGGGGCGCACGGTGTACCTGCTGGGCGGCGAGGTGGCCCTCGGGTCCGCCGTAGAGGCGGCCGTCACCGAGTTGGGCTACTCCCCGGTGCGCCTCGCCGGGCCTGACCGGATCGAGACCGCGATCGCCATCGCCGACGCGCTGGACACGCCCGACTCGTTGCTGGTGACCACCGGCTTCGACTTCCCCGACGCGCTGGCGGCCGGCGCCGCCGCGGCGGCCAACGGCGGGGCGGTCCTGCTGACCAACTCCGAGTCCCGCCACCCGGCCACGGACGCCTACCTGGCCGCGCACGCCGGGGCGACGGTGTATGGCGTGGGCGGACCGGCCGCCCGGCCGTACCCCGAGGCGCAGGCCGTGTTCGGGCCCACCCGCGAGGGCACGGCGGTGGAGGTGGCCGAGACGTTCTTCACGCTGCCCCGCACGCTGGGGCTGACGCGACGCGACGTCTTCGCCGATGCGCTGACCGGCGGCCCGCACATCGCACGACTCGGGGCGCCGGTGCTGCTGACGCCGTCGGACAGCCTGCACCCCGACCCCGCGGCCTACGCCTGCGCCAACCGCGCCTCCGCGTCCGGTGCGTTCGTCTACGGCGGTCAGACCGCGGTCGCCGACGACGTGGCCGAGGCGCTGCAGGCCCGCCTCCGCGGAGACGGCTGCTGATCGTCTCCCGCGCACGAAGAGGTGCTGCCCGGCTGCGAACCCAGCCGGGCAGCACCACGCGTGTAAGGGTCGACCCCGCTCACACGGCTTCATGACGCCCTACGTGCGGCGGGCGGCACTGGAATGGCGGTTGCGTTGCGCCCGAACAGCCGTACTGGCCTCTTGCGCGCCAAACGTCTCGTAGGCCTCTCGAAGCGCTGACGCCTCGCGCACTCCGCTCGTTTCGACGGCGGCCAAGATCTCCTCGACGCGCCAATGGTTGGACGGAACGAGTCGACCCGTAGCGATCGCGTCCTGCGCCGTCGCGCCGGCCTCGTCCGGCTTGTTGGCGGCGAGCAGGGCCAGTCCCAGATCGAGCCGCGCCGCTGCTGCGCGACGAGGGCGGGGCGTACCGTCCGCTGGCGATTGCATCTGGGCAAGAGCCTCCCGCGCGTAGTCCTCAGCGGCGGCATCGCGGACCCAGGCAAGTGTGGTTGCCGTGTAGGAGACCGACTTGGCTGGGTCGTACTGGTAGTGGTGCTCGGGTTGCTCGGGCCGCGGTAGGTGTGATACGAGTTGATGCATTCGCCTGAGCGCGTCTTGAGTCTCCACGGGCTGTCCCATCCTGGCCCGCGCCCGTCCCTCTTGAGCCGTCGCCTGGATGTGGGCGGAGTTGCCTTGCGGGGCCATCGCTTGAGCCTGCTGGGACAGCACGAGGGCACCATGGTAGTTGCCCTCGGTGAGTACGTCCCAAGCCCGGGTTTCCAGGCACCAGGCAAGGATCTCGCGGTGCCCGGCGTGTCTGGCCATCTGCTCCGCTGTAGCGAGGTGTGCGTCTGCGGCGGTGCGATCGCGCAGGTCGATGTGGAGTGTGGCGGCCAGGAGTGACAGCCATCCGCCCGTTACAAGGAGTTGTCGCTGCTGGTCCACGGTCTTGCGTACGGCGATCAGTTGAGTGACGTAGCCCAGGTGGCGCCGCACCTGGGGCAACAGGTGCGTCGGCGCGATGTGCGCGTAGTCCAATGCCAGGCTGTCCACGGCACGGTGGAGCCGGTCGAGGGTTTCGGCGCCGAGGTCGCTGGCTTCAACCCGTCGGGACAACTCCAGTGCGTCAAGCTCGTCGTCGGCTGTCTGGGAGTCCAGCCCGTCATGATCCGACGAATCGCCGAGGGATGTCACCTTACGGTGAAGTGCGGAGAGGAGGCCGTCGTCCTGCAGCGATCGTCCGATGCGTTCTACTGCCTCGGCGCTGGGGTGTTCACGTCCTGTTTCGATGAGGGCGATGTAGGAGCGGCTGTAGTACACGCGATCGGCGAGGGCCTGCTGTGTGAGCTTGGCCGCCTTTCGCAGCCGCCTGAGCTCGTCGCCGAGCCGTGTGTTGACTGGCTGGGGGTTGAAGTCACTCTGTGGCGTTCCCACCCAACTCCCTCGCGCCTGGGATTGTTCGGAAATGGTACAAGGCCTCCTCCAGCATCGGGCTGGCGCCGCCACACCCCAGCTTGTGACCAGCAGAGCCGCACGCGGGATGCCGTGCCCCCAGCGCCGCGACAGGGCCAGCGCGAACCCGCCCCGGTCAGGCCGAGCGCGGCGATCGTCGCGCCACCGGCCCGCGCGGCGGCATGGGGGAACAGCCTGAGCGCGGCGGACGGGTCGCCCTCGCCGAATGGGAAGCCGGCGGTCCGGGACCTCGCGGCGCGGCAGACCGGCGCGGGGCCGGCGCAGGGCCGCCCGCAGCGCGCGGGGCTCACCGAACGCGAGCCAGGACGTGCTGCGCCAGATGGACCGCGCCTTGTCCAGCGCCGAGATCGCCGCAGAGTTGTTCGTGAGCCACGAGACCGTCAAGACCCACGTCGGCAACGTCTGGTCAAGCTGCACGCGCGTGACCGCACCCAAGCCGTGGTCGCCGCCTACCAGGCCGGGTTCATCACCCCATGGGGACCGATACTGCGGCGTACACGCGGTCCACGCGGGTGTACCTAGGCGTAGCGGAAGCCCATCTGCTCCTCGACCTCGGGCGGCAGGGCGGGCAGGGCGGAGCGGGGAATGAAGAAGGTGGGTAGATCGAACAGGTCCCCGAACACCCGATGTTGGAGGGCCGCCGCTTCCAGGTAGCCGTGGCCGGCGGTGCCGCCGGTGCCGATCTTGGCGCCGATCATGCGGTGGGCGAGCAGGGCGTGGCGGTAGCGCCAGGTGGCGAAGCCCTCGTCGACGTCGAGCAGGCGGGTGAGCAGGCGGAACGGCAGCTGGAAGACCGGCTCGTCGCGGTACAGCGAGATGAGCAGGGCGGCGAGCAGCGCCTGGCGTGACAGGCGGCGGGTGTAGGCGTGCGGGTCGAACAGGGCCGCGAACCCCCGCTCCGTCTGCTGCATCTGGGTGAGCTGCGCCGCCCGCGCGTCGTCGTCCAGGCTCGGGTGCGCGCTGACCGTCCGCCGGTCGGCGGCGAGCATCGCGGCGACCGCATCGCGGTAGCTGCGCCAGAAGTCGAAGTCGCCGAAGTGCAGGAACGGGGTGCGCGCGAGCCAGCGGTCGACCTGATCGAACAGCGACGGCCCGCGCTCCGACGCCTCCAGCAGGGCGACGTGGTCCGCGCGCAGCACCGAGGTGTACGCCGCACCCTTGATCTTGAGCCGACGCGCCGGGTCCAGCCCGAGGCGGTTCTCGATGAGACGGAACTGCACGCTCTGGAAGCCGGAGGCGGGGATGAGCTGGTCGCGGAAGTCCAGGAAGTCCAGCGGGGTCATGGTCTCCAGGACCTCGAGCTGGTCGGTGAGGACCCGCTGGACCGTCACGATCCGCTCCAGCCCCGCGACCACCTGGCCTACCTGCTTGTCGGGCAGGTCGTCGCCGCCCATCACGCCCAGGACGCGGTCCAACTCGGCCAGGATCTGGGAGAACCACAGCTCGAAGGCCTGGTGCACCACGATGAACAGCAGCTCGTCGGGCGCGGCGGTCACCGGTCGCTGCGCGCTCAGCAGCGCGTCCAGCCCCAGGTACTCCCAGTAGTAGCGCGGCTCGTCGCTCATACGGGGCCAGTGTCGCTCAAGCCACGCCCGCAGAAGCGCAGCAGGGTCACGACCAGGGTGCAGGCGGTGGTCATCAGGTCGGCGACCTGGACGTGTTCGTCGGGAGCGTGCGCATGCCGGACGTCGCCCGGGCCGTACCGGAGCGTCGGGATGCCGGCGGCGTCGAGCAGCCGTCGCCATGTGCCGCGCGCTGCCTGGCGGCACGGCGCCGGCCTCGGCCTGACCGCGAGGAACTCCTGATGCCCACGCCTGCCAGGCCGCGGTCGGCGACGCCGTGCCCGTCGCCATGCGGGCGGCGCTCGTACCCGCCGTCGGCGCGAAGGCCTACGAGCTCGAGCCGTCTGCGCCGACCAGCGCCGCGCCGACGTCGCCGCCCTGCTGGCCTCAGGACGGCTGCAGGCTGGCGGGGTCGAGTGACAGCGGCACGGCGCTGGCGATGCGGGCGAGGTTGTCGTCGTGGGCGAGCACGGCGGCGCCGTGGCGCATGGCGACCGCGGCGACCACGCAGTCCATCAGCCCCCGAGGGGTCACGCCCGCCCGCCGGCACTGCCGGTAGATCCGCGCCGCGCCGTCGAGGTCGACCGACGCGTCGCAGTGCAGCAGCGCGAAGGACCCAAGGAGCTGCCGCAGGTCACGCTCGCGGCGGTCGTTGCGCGCGCCGGCCGCCACCTCGGCGATGACGGGCTCGGAGACCGCCAGTTCGATGCCTGCGACGACCAGCTCGGTCATGCGACGGTCCACCGCGGTCCCGGTGGCCCGGTCGTACTCGACCCACGCCGAGGTGTCGGCGAGGATCACACGCCTCTCGGCGGCACGTCGGGCGGGATCTCGCCGATCGCGTTGGCGCCGTGCATCGCTAGCGCCTCTTCCGTCGTCATGGGCTGGCCGGCCAGATGCCGCAGCGCCAGCGCGACCGCCTCGGTCTTCGTCCGCAGTTTGTATCGGTCCATGACGATCTTGACGTCGCCGTCGTCGAGCTCGATGTTCGTCCGCGTCCTGCTCATACACCAAAGGTACACCATCGCTCAGGGCGTGGCGAGGAGGGGGCGATAGTTGGCGCGGTAGATGCGCTGGCCCAAGCGCCGGAGGACCAGGTTGCGGATGGCGGGGGGTAGGTTGCGGGTGCGGTCACGGCTGCGGGTCTGGGCCAGGACCCAGTCGTTGCGCGGCTTGCGCCGGGCGGAGAAGGCCGCGAGCGCTGCGTCGACCGAGGACTGCTCGGCGACGCACTCGGCCAGCACGAGCGCGTCCTCCAGCGCCATCGCCGCCCCCTGGGCCATGTTCGGCGAGGTCGCGTGCGCGGCGTCGCCGATCAGGAGCACCCGACCGCGTGACCAGGTGTCGAGCACGACCTCCTCGATAGCGTCCACATGCAGCGCGTCCGCGTCGCCCAGCGCCTCGAGGATCTGCTGCCCGGGCGGCCCGAACTCGCTCAGCACCTCCCACAGCCGCGCCGGCGAGCCGTCGGCATCCGGCCCGTCCAGCGCGTCGCAGTAGCCGTAGAGGCGTCCGCCGCCCAGTGGCAGGGTCAGCAGGGCCGACCGCCGCCCCAGCTGCACCGACCAGGTCGTGGCCTCGGGCGGACACGCGGTGACGAAGCGCCAGCCGATCTGCCCCGCCGGCCGCACGGCGGCGCTCGCGCCGCCGGGGCCCTCGGGGCACTCGGGGCCCAAGGCGAGGCGGCGGACCGTGGAGTGCACGCCGTCGGCGCCGATGACGAGGTCGTAGGCGGCGGAGGTCGTGTCGCTGAACTCGACGGTCACGCTCATATCGTCGAGGGCCAGCGCCGCCACGCGCACGCCCATGCGCAGCGGCACCTCCTCGGCGCCCTCGCGCAGGACCCCGTGCAGGTCGGCGTGACGGATGGCGACGCAGGGGCCGACCTCGCCCCACACCGCGCCGAGGTCGATCTCGCACAGCACGCGACCGCGCGCGTCGCAGAAGCGCTGGCTCGGGATGACCACGGCGCGTTCCAGCAGCGCCGTGCCGAGGCTCAGCGCCCGCAGCGCCCGCGTGGCGTTGCCGGGCAGGTAGATGCCGGTGCCCGCCTCGGTCCAGGCCGGCGCCCGCTCGACCATCTCGACCGAGCTTCCCCGCACCTGCAACGCCCGCGCGACCGCCAGGCCGGCCACGCCGGCCCCGGCCACGAGCACCCGCAACCCCTCCATGGGCGGTCAGTAGAGCACGGCGCGGCTACCCTGCTCGGCCGGGCGCACCGAGGGCGGCCCCACAGGTGAGCGAGGGGGTCGTCGTGCGTCTGTACGCCGAGATCGCCCGGCGCGGCTTCCGCCGCTACGCCACCTACCGGGCGGCGACGCTCGCCGGCGTCTTCACCAACACGGTGTTTGGCTTCATCCAGGCGGCCGTGCTGCTGGCGGTCTACGCGTCGCGGGAGGAGGTCGGCGGCTTCGACGCCAGCGAGGCACTCACCTACGCGTTCCTGACTCAGGGGTTGCTCGCGCCGGTCGACGCCTTCAACGCCAGCGCCACCGAGATCGGCGCCCGCATCCGCACCGGCGATATCGTCACCGACCTCTACCGGCCCGTGGACCTGCAGGGCTACTGGCTGGCGATGAACCTCGGCCGGGCCGCGTTCCATGCACTCGCGCGGGGAGTCCCACCGTTCGTCGTCGGTGCGCTCGCCTTTGACCTGGTCCTCCCCAACGGCGCCCAGACCTGGATGGCGTTCACCGCGTCCGTGGTCCTCGCGGTCGTGGCGGGCTTCGCGCTGCGCTTCGCCGTCGCGCTGTCGGGCTTCTGGCTGCTCGACACCCGCGGGCCGGAGCAGCTGACGGTGGTGGTCGTGCTGTTCCTCTCCGGTTTCATGCTGCCGATCACGTTCTTCCCGCCCTGGCTCGAGGGGCTCAGCCGCGCGCTGCCTTTCGCCGCGATGGCGCAGGTCCCCGTCGAGGTGTTCCTCGCTGCCGGGACCCCGGGGCACGCGCTGGCGGGGCAGGCGGCGTGGGCGCTGGCCCTGCTCGGCCTGGGGCGCGTCGTGCTGGCGGCCGCCACCCGCAAGGTCGTGGTGCAGGGTGGCTGAGGTCGCGGGGATCTACCGACGGCTCCTCGCCGCGCGCATCCGTGCGGACTGGCAGTACCGGACGTCGTTCGTGCTCTTCGCCCTGGCCCAGGGCCTCATCACGCTGCTCGACTTCCTGGTGATCGCGGTGCTGTTCGACCAGGTGCCACAGCTCGGGGGCTGGACGCTGTCGGAGGTCGCGTTCCTGTACGGACTGGCCAGCCTCGCGTTCTCGCTGTCGGACGTGTTCATCAGCCAGGTCGAGAACGTCGCCACGCTCATCCGCGAGGGGTCCTTCGACCGGCTGCTCATCCGCCCGCTCGGTCCGCTCGTGCAGATCTCCGCGGAGTTCTTCGCCCTGCGGCGGCTGGGCAGGGTGCTGCAGTCGGTAGCCGTCCTCACGCTCGCCATCTCGTGGTTGGAGGTCGAGTGGGATCTGGGCCGCGCCGCGCTGACCGTGGTCGCGATCGCCTCGGGGGCGGTGATCTTCGGTGCGCTGTTCGTGCTCACGTCCTCGATCGCGTTCTGGGTGGTGGGGTCGCTCGAGGTCGCCAACGCCTTCACCTACGGGGGCCAGCTCCTGGCGCAGTACCCGCTGTCGATTCTGGGCGAGTGGCTCCGGCGCTTCGTCATCTACGTCCTCCCGCTCGGCTTCGTCGCCTACCTGCCAGCAGTGCTCATCCTCGGCAAGCCGGGCTCGGCCGATGTGCCACGCTGGCTCGGGTACGCGTCGCCGGTCGCCGCCGCGCTGCTCGCCGTGGCCGCCAGGGCCGTGTGGTGGACGGCCATCCGCCACTACCGCAGCACGGGCAGCTGACCGTCTAGCTGGCTCGCGTTTCCTCCACAATCCAGCTCAAGTAGTCCATGGAGCCATGGACGATGGCGGTGGCGGTGATCTCTGGGGTGTCGTAGGGGTGGCTGTCGCGGATCAGCGTCATCAGGCGGTCCAGCGTGTCGGCTGCGGTCTTGATCTGGCATAGCCATTCCTGCTCGGTCTGGATCTCGCCCTGCCACCAGTAGTGGCTCTCGACTGGGCCGACAATCTGGACACAGGCAGCGGCCCGGCTCTCGAGGAGGGTGCGCGCCAGCGTGGCCGCGTCGTCCTTGCTCTCCAGCGCGGTCAGCACCTGGTAGTAGCCCGCATCAGTCGCCACGGCGCTGCTCCTCCCGGGTCAGCCGTCACCCTATCTATATGGTGCAGGCGTTGGTGCGCGCCGTGCTGGATCACGGCGCCACGCTCTGATCTGCACCATCGGGTCGTGTCGCCGCGCCGCTCGCCGTGCCCGCAACTACCGCAGCACGGGGAGCTGACCGTGGAGCCGCACGTCGAGCTACGCGACGTCCGCAAGACCTTCACCGTGCGCGAGCGCGCCGGGGCGGTCCGGCGCCGCCGGGTCGAGGTGCACGCCGTCGACGGCATCAGCCTGTCCGTCGACCGCGCCGAGCTGTGCGGCTACATCGGCCCCAACGGCGCCGGGAAGTCGACGACGATCAAGATGCTGACGGGCATCCTCGTGCCGACCTCGGGCGTGATCCGGGTCGCGGGGCTGGACCCGTCACGCGCTCGCCTGCAGCTCACGCGGCGCATCGGCGTGGTGTTCGGGCAGCGCACCCAGCTGTGGTGGGACCTGCCGCTGCGCGACTCCTTCGACCTGCTGCGCCACGTCTACCGCGTGCCGGCGGGCCGCCACCGCGCGAACGTGACCGAGCTGGTCGAACTGCTCGGCCTCGGGCCGCTGCTCGCCACCCCGGTCCGCCAGCTCTCGCTGGGCCAGCGCATGCGCGCCGAGCTGACCGCCGCCCTGCTGCACGACCCAGAGATCCTCTATCTCGACGAGCCGACCATCGGCCTGGATGTGGTGAGCAAGGCCGCGGTGCGCCAGTTCCTGCTCGAGGTGAATCGCGAGCGCGGCGTGACCATCCTGCTCACCACCCACGACCTGGCTGACATCGAGCGCCTGTGCTCGCGGGTGGTGATCATCGACCACGGCCGAGTCATCTCCGACGGCACCGTCGCCGACATCAAGTCCCGCTTCGGTGACCACCGCACGCTCGTGGTCGACCTCGCCGAGCCCACCGCGCCCCTCGTCGTCGACCACGCCGAGGTCGTGCG
>Ga0136615_10001560_pt1 | contig 11173 bp, 12 predicted proteins | sample AntDrymUQ2882206_2_FD_106647 | JGI IMG/M metagenome (GOLD analysis project Ga0136615, IMG submission 106647) | Polar desert sand microbial communities from Dry Valleys, Antarctica - metaG UQ288 (22.06) | ecosystem: Environmental > Terrestrial > Soil > Desert | place: Antarctica: Dry Valley...
GGCAATCGCAGTGGGCTGGCGCCCAGAGCGGCGTTTTGAGCCCGTGATCACTCAGGACCGGCGCGATGCGCTCTACGCGGGATGGAAACATGCGGTCGCTCGGGCGCGGCTTAGGGCGCTAGAACTGCAGGCGGGTCATCTTTGACTACATCACGTCGGCCGGATGAGATCGAGTGCCGTGAAGCCTGTCCGAGATCGACGAAGCCGATGCCGTCGCGGCCTCGCAGCGGGCCGAAGGCGTCGGCCTGTTGCGACTGAGCGCGCCGGTATCCTCCGGCATGTGCCCATCGTTGATATATCGTAGTGTCCGGCTTTGAGCCGGACCGTCAGCCATCGCTGCCATTCGAACCCGCCTTCGTCTTTGTTCGCCATCCACGCGCCCGCAGATATATGATTCGTGTGGCCGACGATGGAACGGTCCGCGTGACCATTCCGCAGTGGGGCTCGAAGCGCGAGGCTGCGGCATTCGCGAATCAGGAGCGAGCCTGGATAGAGAAGCAGCAGCAACGGTGTGAGCAGGAGTGCCTGCGTCCGAAACTCACGACGAGATCGCCGGCAGTCGAGCGCGAGCTCCGAGACCGCGCGAAGCGCGAGCTGCCCGCCCGCCTTCTGGAACTCGCCGCCCTGCACGGCCTTACGGTCACTCGAATCAACGTTCGCAACCAACGCTGGCGGTGGGGCTCGTGCTCGCGGAAGGGCCGCATCTGCCTGAACTGGCGCCTTGTGCAGATGCCAGATTCAATCCGCGACTACGTAATGATCCACGAGCTGATGCACCTGAAGCGGATGGACCACTCGCCGAAGTTCTGGAAGCTTGTCGCGGGGGCTTGTCCGGACTTCAAATCGGCTCGCGCATGGCTGCGTGCAATCCGGAATCTTTGAGATCACGGATTGTGACCTCAAAAGCCGGGCGCGGCGGCCGGCAGAGGGCGCCATACGCTTTTCACCGAGCAGGGTGTGGCGATAGCGGTGCGACGCTTGACCACCCAGTGTCCCTTAAGGGAACGCCCCCAGTAGTGCGTGAACCCTAGCAGATCGAAGCTCGAGGGACGAGGACCACCCCCGTCGTTCCGAGGTCGCTGAAAATCCAGTAACCGGGGCTTCTGTGGATGGAGCGTCAAACCAAATCGCTCGAAGCGCTGTGCAATGGCCGCCATCACCTTCCCAAAAACTTGCTTAGCGAGTGCGGGCGGGACACAAAGAAAAAGGATGAGGGGTACGGTCAGTATTCTGGGTAAAGTACGCACCTAATCCACTTTATTCCAACCGCAAAAGATTGATGTCTTTAACTTGTATGCCCAGTTTCGGCCACACAAGCGCTTTTCCCGATTGCGCAAATCTCCAATCCTTTTATACTTAGGTATGGCCACAGACCGACGCGTCCAGCTCGTAAATGACATTGGATAAATTAATTGACAAATTAAAAGATATAAATCGAAAGCTATTTGATAAATTTGGTCATTTATATTATGCGTCGTTAGCATACGTAGGTATAAAAGGGCTGGATATAACGTCTACTTCTTTATACCTTCACGAACAAACTAATCTTAATGCGGAGGCTAACGATCTTACTCGAGATTTGATGGAACAATATGGCATTAATGCCGGGTTGATGATAAAAAATGTTCCTACGGCTGTAATTATTTTAGGAGGGGCATACATGCTGAATAAACTCGGTCCTAAAGTTGGATTAAACAAACATCTCGGGTCTATTTTGGTATACCTAATTAGTTTACTTACCGTACAAATTGTGATAAATAATTTTGCAGTCTATTTCGGCGTTTACGGACGAAAATAACTCACCTGTCTGTTGCGAATTATTACTCCTATCCGGCAACAGGCAGATGAAACATTCCATGGCAATGGCCGAGCCACTCATGCGGCTCAATCGTTGCCCGTGACGCCGCTTTCTCGGTCCCGTAGCCGTTCGGCGTTTCGCCGCTTAAGCCGGCATGGCAACGGTGCTGGTTATAGTAGTCGCGGTACGCAAGGAGCTTGTGCTCAAGGTCTGGCCCATTCCAAAAGAATAGATGATCGAGATACTCGCGCCGCAGCGTACCGATGAGGCGTTCGACGAAAGGATGCGACTGCGGCACAAAGGGGACGCTCTTGATTTCTTCTACCCCAAGAATGCGTAGATTCGACAACCACCGATGGAAGCGGAACAGCGGATCGTTGTCGGTGGATACATACTTCGGCAAGGGGTGCTTGACGAGGGCGTGATTGAACATCCAACACACGGCAACCCCATCAACGTCTCCGCGCGCAACGCCAAAACCGATGATCCGTCGCGTGAAGACATCTATAACGACCATGACCCAATAGCTTTGCAATAAGATTGACTCACAGCGAAAGAGATCGATACTCCAGAGGCTGTCTTTGGCATGACCGATAGCCGTCAACCAGGACACACCGCCGCCGCTCGAGTCGGCATGATAATGCTTCGCCAAAATGCGGCGGACGACATCTTTTGTCGATCTCAATACCAAAGGCGTGCGAGATTTGCTCTGCAATCTTCCGACAACCCAAGCGGGCATTACGTCGTTTCATTTCAACGACCGCCGCAATGACTTCCGTTGTTGGCCCCTTGTGACCACGGCCACGCTTTCGTGACGAATATAACCACCGATACTTACACCGCACCAAGGCTTGGTGAAACGGCATAAAGCTGGAAGGTTTGAGAATCACTGCGCACTTCGCTAGGCGCTTCAGTGGGATCCAGGCAGCACACAGCCAAATACCACTCGATCCCACGGTGTCAATCTCGGCGCACGACGACGCGTCCGGTTTATTACCTGCAGTTGATGCTTCACCGCGAGTGACTCGGCCACTACCGCATGAAGACCACCATGCCGGCAGAGCTTGATCAGCGTCGTGACAAGATGCGCAAGAAGCACAGTGAGTGCTCGCATGCCACAACGTTACCAACTCGGCTACGATTCACAAGACTGCAATCAGCGTGGCATTTGTCCTAGAATTTGGAATTCGCCACAGACAGGAGCGTAGGGACTTCAAAACGGCCGAGTTGACCGAACCGGGTCTCCCCCGCGGCCCCTGAGAACTGCTGCGGGACGGACCTAGGATCCGGGGCGGCCAGACGGGCAGACCGATTTGACGATGCACGGGCCGCCGTCCTTCGTTCCGCCGAATTCCTGGCACCTACTGCCATCTTCGGCGAACTCGCGAAACGGCGTTTCGCGTACCATGCGCTCCAGCTTCATCTCCCATCCACATACAGCGGCGATTCTCTCCAACGGCCCCAAGAAGAGGTCATTGAAGACGAGACAGGGTGCACTAGGCGCGCAAAGGCTTTGTACGTCCCCTACTGGGACGTCCGCATTGCGATCGTCAGTGATGGCCAGCCCGTAGCTCGAAAGGGGAATGTTTGTGCTTCCGTTCGAGTTGGTGAGGTTGTTGACGCAAGCAAAGATCGTCTTCCGGGCATCATCTCTCGGAGGTATCCCGATCGTGCACTCATACTCCTGATCCGTCAGGATCATGCTCTTGTCCATGCCCAAGAGTCCAGCGAGCCTGTTGGCCCGATCCATCCCCAATGGTTCGTTGATCTGGTCAGGACGTCTGGTAATACTCGGGGCCAGTCGCTCCCATTTGGGGTCCGTCTGGCACTCTGTCGGCCAGCCACAGCTCTTGTTTCCCTTGGCGTTATCGTCGAAAGAGAGCGCGTAGCTGGAGTAGGAGCACCCGCCCTGTATGCCGGCATGTTGGCGGCCTCCGACCCGGGCGACCGGCTGTGCTACAAGATCCGGTGCCCGGCCCCGTCGCCGCCCGACACGCTGGTGGACCGACCAGTTCGGCACGCGGACGGTGACGCGCCTGCGGGCGCGGCTGTCCTGCACGCCGGCGGTGAAGGGCGGGCCGCCAGGGCCGACGACGACCACGACCACGACGACGACGGCGCTCACGACAACCATCACCACGACCACGACGACCTCCACGACGAGCACGACGCTGCGGTTCGTGGACAACGGGGACGGGACGGTCACCGACAACCAGACGGGGCTCCAGTGGGAGAAGAAGGTCGCCGGGAGCGGCTGCCTGCACTGCGTGGACGACACGTACACATGGTGCGCTAACGCCGACAATCCCATCATGTGTGACAATGGCAACGTACCGGACGGGACCGCCTTCACGAGCTTCCTCGCGACGCTGAACGGCGGGGCGACTGGTGTGGGTAACTGCGTGAGCAGCGACGGCAACACGCAGACGGGCGGCTTCGCCGGCCACTGCGACTGGCGGCTGCCGACCAGCGCGGAGCTGCAGACGATCCTGCTGGCGCCGTTCCTGTGCCAGCCGAGCCCGTGCATCGATCCGGTGTTCGGGCCGACCGCGGCAACCTTCTACTGGTCGTCTACTACCTTCGCCAGCGATCCCATCCCCGCGTGGCTCGTGGAATTCCAGTTTGGGAGCGTGTCCACCGCCGGCAAGTTCAACGGCCTCCGCGTGCGCGCGGTGCGGGGCGGCTCCTGATCGATCATTTGATGATTCGAGTCATTTGATCCTTTGATTCCTGGGGGTCTGGGGGCAGCGCCCCCCAGACTCGCCACGGATGGCGCAGGCGGAGCACCTCCCGATCACGCGCACCCCTGCGCGTCACCAGCGCGGGATGACCTGCAGCGTCCTCGTCTCGGTCTGCGCGACGGAGAAGACGAGGCGCCCCGTGCTGGTCGCCGAACACGCCCAAGAGATCAGCGTCGACGGCAAGCGTCTCGCCGTGGTGGGCAACAGTGTGGGTGGCAACATGGCGGCCGTCGTCAGTCTGATGGCCAAGGACAGGGGCACGCCTAAGATCAAGTACCAGGTGCTGCTCTGGCCGGTGACGGACGCGAACTTCCAGAACGCGTCGTACCACCAGTTCGCCGAAGGCCACTTCCTGACCCGCAACATGATGAAGTGGTTCTGGGACAACTACACCCCCGATCCGAAGCAGCGGCAGGACGCCTATGCCTCGCCCCTGCAGGCGACGACCGAACGGCTCAGGGATCTGCCGCCCGCCCTCACGCTCACGGGACTCCTCGGCCTGGCGAGCCCGCAGCTTTCCGCTCTCGGGAGCGGTGCCTTTGGATCCGCCGGCCTCGCTTTGGCCGCGCCCCTCTTCGATGCCCAAGCCTTGGGCTTTCAACAGCGGGCGGCTGAGGCCCAAGCCAAGCAGGTCCTGGCCCAATACCAGCAGACGATCCTGGTAGCTTTCAGGGAGGTCGAAGATGCTCTCGTCGGGGTGGGAACCGCCCGGAGCAGACCGAGGCGCAAGAGAGTCAAGTCGCTTCGCTACGATCGGCATTACATCTCGCCAAACTGCGGTACAAGGGCGGACTTTCCAACTATCTGGATGTGCTCACAGCCAAGCGGGATCTCTTCGACGCAGAGCTTGCGCTCACGGCGACCCAGCGCTTGCACTTGGTGTCCATAGTCCAGCTCTACAAGGCGCTGGGTGGAGGGTGGTCGCCAAGCGAGACGCTCCAAAGTATAGAAAGGATACGGTAAAGTGACCGGTAAAGACATGCGGGGGGGGGATCACCGCCCAGCTTGAAGAGCCACACCCAGCGCGAGCTGCAGAATGTAGTTGAGCGGGCTGTCATCCGTTCTGATGTAGTTAAGGAGCAATAGTATGCGATACAGAATTTTTGGACGGCGCACGGGTTTGCGTGTCTCGCACTGGGGACCGGCAACTTTGGAGAACCCATACCTTCAGAAGGTCTGGTCTTAATACTTATTTCAAATAGGAGGGAATCATGTCTCAGAACAATGGCCGCGCGAAGCGCAGTGAAAAAGGGCTGCTGACCCCGGACACCTGCGTTGTCGCGATTATCGATCTTCAACCGCAGATGCTCTTTGGGGTCGTCAATTTTGACCGCCAGGCAATTATCAACAACAATGTCGCGCTTTTGAAAGCGACGAAGGTTTTCGAAGTTCCCGTAGTGCTCAGCACGGTGGAAACCAAGAGTTTCAGCGGCAATATGTGGCCGCAGATCCAGGCAGTCTTTCCAAATCAGACGCCCATCGAGCGGTCTTCGATGAACTCGTGGAACGACAAGAACTTCGTGGCCGCCATCGAAAAGAGCGGGAAGAAAAAAATTGTTCTCACCGGACTGTGGACAGAAACCTGTGTGGCGCTGCCGACCGTGCAGGCGATTCACGACAATTACGAAGTGTACGTCGTCGAAGACTGCTGCGGCGATGTGAGCCAGCTGGCTCACGACAACGCGATGAAACGGGTGATCCAGGCGGGTGCGAAGCCGGTCACCGCGCTCTCCGTGATGCTCGAGTGGCAGCGCGATTGGGCGGAGCGCGACACCTATGACGCGGTCATGGATATCGTGAAGAACCATTTTGGCGCGTACGGCATGGGTGTCGAGTACGCCTACACGATGGTGCACGGCGCGCCGGCGACGAAGTTCCCCGAATACGTCGTGCCTGCTGCCGCGGCTGCGCACAAGTAGCCGGTTCCTGTCATTTAACACCATGGAACCGGCGCGAAGAGACATTCTTAAGCTTGCCGCATTGATGGGAGTGTCCCATCTGTTCGGAGGATGCAGTCTGGCCACAAAAGGTAAAGAGCCGGATTTTATTTTGATGAACGGCCGTATCGCAACTCAGGATGAACGCCGATCATTCGCCCAGGCCGTTGCTATCCAGGACGGGCGGTTCGCGGCGGTTGGATCCAACGAAGACATCATGGTTCTGCGAGGCGCAAAGCCCCGAATCATCGATCTCGGCGGCAGGACGGTCATCCCCGGGCTCAATGATTCGCACATGCATCCCATTCGGGGCGGCCTCAACTACAACATGGAATTGCGCTGGGACGGCGTGCCGTCGCTCGCGGACGCGCTGCGCATGCTGCGCGAGCAAGCGCGACGGACTCCGCCGCCTCAATGGGTGCGTGTGGTCGGCGGCTGGACGGAGTTCCAATTTGCCGAGCGCCGCATGCCGATCTTGGAAGAGATCAACCGCGCCGCGCCCGACACGCCGGTGTTCGTGCTGCACCTCTACGATCGTGCACTTCTCAATGGTGCGGCGTTGCGCGCCGTCGGCTATACGAAAGATACGCCCGCGCCCGTGGGTGGGGAAATTCAACGCGACAAGCAAGGCAATCCCACCGGACTTCTCATCGCCAAACCCACGCGAGTATTCTCTATTCCACATTGGCGAAGGGGCCGAAGCTGTCGCGTGAAGACCAGATGAACTCGACGCGCCACTTCATGCGCGAGTTGAATCGCTTGGGCTCACCAGCGCCATCGACGCCGGCGGCGGCTTTCAGAATTATCCAGACGACTACGCAGTCATCAATGAGCTGCACAAACGCGGCGAGCTGACGTTGCGTTTGGCCTACAACCTGTTCACGCAAAAGCCGAAGCAGGAGTTGACGGACTACCGCCAATGGGCTCAACTGACGAAGCCCGGTGCCGGCGACGACTTCTATCGGATGAATGGCGCGGGCGAGATGCTGGTTTACTCGGCGGCGGATTTCGAGGATTTCCTCGAACCGCGCCCCGATATGCCGCCCGTGATGGAATCGGAGCTCAAGACAGTCATCCGCCATCTGGTCGAAAGTCGTTGGCCGTTTCGGCTGCACGCGACTTACGACGAGACGATCACGCGCGCCCTGAACGTCTATGAAGAAATCAATCGCGGAATCCCCTTCGGCGGTCTCCACTGGTTCTTCGATCATTGCGAGACGATTTCGGACCACAATATCGAGAGGATCAAAAAACTTGGCGGGGGCATCGCGATCCAACACCGCATGGCTTTTCAAGGCGAATACTTCGTGGATCGCTACGGCGCAAACCAAGCACAGCGCACGCCGTCCATCCGCCGGATGCTGGAGTTAGGCGTACCGGTCGGAGCGGGCACAGATGCAACCCGCGTCGCGAGCTACAATCCTTTCGTTGCGCTCTATTGGTTGACTAGCGGAAAAACCATCGGTGGACTCGCGCTTTATCCGGATGAGAATTGCCTCGAACGCATGGAGGCGTTAAGGCTCTTCACGGTCGGCAGCAGTTGGTTCTCTAGCGAGGAAGGTAAGAAGGGGTCCATCGTTCCCGGCCAGTTGGCTGACTTGGCTGTCCTTTCGGCGGATTATTTTTCCATTCCCGCGGAGGAGATCAAACGGCTCGAATCGGTGCTCACGATTGTTGGCGGGAAAGTGGTCTACGCCGCCGCGCCCTTCGAAGGGTTCGCGCCGCCGCAGTTGCCGGTCTCGCCGGATTGGTCGCCGGTTGCAACGTACGGTGGCTACGCGCGGTCAACCGCGCTCGCACAACGAAGTTCCGCGATATTTTCGGCCGAATTTGCTAGGGCAGATAATTGTGCTCTGGGCCATGGCACGCGAAGTCCCTGGTGGTTCGGCTGTGGTTGCTTTGTCTGACGTTGGTCGAGGACGAACACGGCAATTCATGTGGCGATTACCCGTAAAGTGAAACCCGGACGTGAGCGGGCTTTCGAGAAGAGCCTTCGAGAGGCGGGTTCGCTGATCGGCGGACTCGCTGAAACACAGGAGATGCTCGCCTTCTGCGGCAAGCACGCCATCACCAGCGACATTGAAAAGATCAACATCCAGCAGATCAACGAAGCCTACGACCGCCTGCTCAAGAGCGACGTGAAATACCGCTTCGTCATCGACATGGCTTCGCTGCAACAAGCGGCCTAACCCTCAACCGAAAGGAACATCATGGATCTTCAGCTCCACAACAAGCTCGCCCTCGTCACCGCCTCCTCCGGAGGCATCGGCCTGGCCATCGCAGAAACGCTGGCCGCCGAAGGCGCGCGCGTCATCACCAACGGCCGCAGCGAAGGAACCGTCTCCTCGGCCATTGCCGAGCTCAGCAACAACCTCCCCGAAGCCAGATTTCTACCCCTGGCCGCCGATAACAGCACCGCTGAAGGGACGGCAAAGACCGTCGCCGCCTTTCCCGAGGTGGACATTTCTGGTGAACAATCTCGGCATCTACGAGGCGGTGGGTTTCTTTGACGAGAAGGACGAGGACTGGCAGCGGCTCTTCGAGGTCAACATCATGAGCGGTGTGCGCCTGAGCCGCCACTACCTGCAGAGGATGCTCGAAAAGAAGTCCGGACGGGTGGTCTTCATCTCCAGCGAATCCGCCATCAATCCCGCCCCCGAAATGGCCCACTACAGCGCCACCAAGACCACCCAACTTGGGATCTCCCGCAGCCTCGCGGAACTGACCAAGGGAACCGCCGTCACCGTCAACTGCGTGTTGCCCGGCTCGACCAAAACCGAAAGCGCCCTCAAATTCATCGTAGATGTTTATCCGGGCGTGCCCAGCGACGAGGCAGAGCGTCGCTTTGTCATCGAAAACCGCTCGACGTCCCTGATCCAGCGGCTGATCGACCCGCAGGAAATCGCTGATGTGGTCGCCTTTGTCTGCAGCCCCAGGGCCGCGGCCATCAACGGCACGGCCGTGCGCGCCGACGGCGGCATTGTCCGCAACATTTTATAAACAGCACAACATCGCCGCCACGGACCTAACGAGCGACCGCGGCGCAGGGCGTTGTGCCGGCAACGATCACCATACAACTGACCACACCCTCCATGCTAGAACAAATCGCGATCTTCCTAGCCGCAACGGTGCTCATCGTCCCGCTCTTCAAGGGGCTTGGCCTCGGCACCGTCCTCGGCTATCTCATCGCCGGCATGCTCATTGGCCCGTGGGGTCTCGAGCTCGTGAGCGATGTCGAGAACACGCTGCACTTCTCCGAGCTCGGCGTAGTGCTGCTTCTCTTCGTCATCGGGCTGGAGCTGCAACCCTCGCGACTCTGGGTCCTGCGCCGCACCGTGTTCGGACTGGGCAGCGCCCAACTCCTGCTAACCGCCCTGCCGATCGCCCTGCTGGCTGCGGCCATGGGGCAAGGCTGGCTGGCAGCGGTCGTGATTGGCGTGGGGGCAGCCATGTCCTCCACCGCGTTCGTGTTGCAGACGCTGGCGGAGCGTGGCGAGCTGACCACGCGGCCCGGGCGCGAGTCGTTTGCCATCCTGCTGTTCCAGGACCTCGCCGTGATCCCGGTGCTCGCCATCGTGCCGCTCTTGGCAGTCGGCCCGGAACTGTCGCAGACGGGTGTGGACTGGCTCGGGATCATGCGTGCGCTGGCGGTGATCGTGGCGATGGTGGTCGTCGGCCGCCAGTTGCTGCGACTGGCGTTCCGCAGCGTGGCCCGCTTTGGCACCCGCGAGATCTTCACTGCGGCGGCACTGCTGGTGGTCGTCGGGACCGCGCTGCTCATGCACACCCTCGGGCTATCGATGTCACTGGGCGCCTTCCTCGCGGGTGTGCTGCTCGCCGACTCGGAGTTCCGCCATGAGATCGAGGCTGAACTGGAGCCGTTCAAGGGCCTGCTGCTCGGCCTTTTCTTCATCGCCGTCGGGATGTCGGTGAATCTCGGCCTCATCGGGGAACAGGGGCTGCTGCTCATTGGCCTCGCTACCGTGCTCATTCTCATCAAGTTCACTGTCCTCTATCTCATCGAGAGGCTGGTTGGCGGCGGCAGCGATACTGCCCGCAACCTCGGCATCACGCTCGCAGCGGGCGGGGAGTTCGCCTTCGTGTTGTTCAGCCTGGCTCGCGACCATCGCATCGTGGCGACTGAGACGGCCGAGACGCTGGTGATGGTCATCACCCTGTCGATGATGCTCGCCCCGATGCTCTTTTTAATAAACGACAAGCTGCTCAAGCCTTGGGCCGCGCGAGACCAGGAGCCCGAATACGACCGCATCGACGAGCCCGCCAACCCGGTGGTCATCGCCGGCTTCGGGCGCTTTGGCCAGATCATCGCGCGCATCCTGCGCATGCGCGGAATCGCGTTCACCGCGCTCGAGATCAGTCAGCCCCAGGTCGACTTCGTGCGCAAGTTTGGTAGTAAGATCTACTACGGTGATGCCTCCCGCTTGGAGCTGCTGCGCGCTGCCAAGGTCGAGAACACAAAACTCTTCGTGCTCGCCATCGATAACATCGAGGCCTCCGTCAAGACCGCGAGCGTGTTGCGCAAGCACTTCCCGCGTGTTCCCATCTACGCGCGTGCGCGCAACCGCTTTCACTGTCACAAGCTCATGGATCTCAATGTCGAGGTGCTGTATCGCGACACCTATCTCTCAAGCCTGGAGATGGCGCGCGAGGTGCTTTGCGGATTAGGCATAGCGAGA
>Ga0136615_10001562_pt1 | contig 11169 bp, 9 predicted proteins | sample AntDrymUQ2882206_2_FD_106647 | JGI IMG/M metagenome (GOLD analysis project Ga0136615, IMG submission 106647) | Polar desert sand microbial communities from Dry Valleys, Antarctica - metaG UQ288 (22.06) | ecosystem: Environmental > Terrestrial > Soil > Desert | place: Antarctica: Dry Valley...
TACTTCTACTTCTACCTGTCGGCGACCAAGTCCACGATCGCTGGGGTCGACGTGGCGGCGATGGGGCACACCGACGTCACCCAGGCGGGGACGAAGGCCTGAGCGCCGCTCACGGCCGCTCGAGGAGAAAGCCGCCATCGTCCGCTTCCTGGCCAAACGACTCGGCCTCGGCCTGATCACGCTGCTCCTGCTGAGCGTCGTGATCTTCCTGGCCGCCCAGGTGCTGCCGGGCGATGTCGCCCGGCGCATCCTGGGACCGTTCGCCGACCAGGCCTCGGTCGACGCCCTGAGCAAGCAGCTGGGCACCGACCGCTCGCTGATCGCGCAGTACTGGGACTGGATCTCGCACTTCGTCACGGGCGACCTGGGCGAGACGGTCCGCAACCGGCCGGTCGGTGACGTCCTCGGCGGCGCGCTCGTGGCGTCGGGGAAGCTGGCGCTGCTCTCCTTCATCATCGTCGTGCCGCTCGCCATCGTCGGCGGGGTGATCGCGGCCATGAGCGAGGGCAGCTTCCGCGACCGCCTGATCTCCGTCGGCGGGCTGTCCGCCACCGCCATCCCCGAGTTCGTGTGGGCGGTGATCTTCATCCTGGTCTTCTCGCTCGGCCTCGGGCTGTTCCCCACCACCGCCCAGTTCCCCGACGGCGCGGGCGTCTTCACGCAGATCAAGTACCTCCTGCTGCCGGCGCTCTGCCTCGTCTGCGTGCTGTTCGGCTACATCGCCCGCATGGCGCGGGCGGGGACGATCGAGGCGCTCGAGGCGGACTACACCCGCACCGCCGTGCTCAAGGGGCTGCCCCAGCGCACGGTGATCCGCCGCCACGTGCTGCGCAACTCGCTGCTGCCGACGATCGCGGTGGTCGCCACGCAGGCCGGCTACCTGATCGGCGGCCTCGTCATCATCGAGCTGATCTTCAACTACCAGGGGATCGGCCTTGCGCTCGCGCGCGCCGCCACGCAGAAGGACATCCCCGTGCTGCAGAGCGGGATCCTGATCATCGGCATCGTCTACCTGATCGCGACGCTTATCGCCGACATCCTCTACTCGGTGCTCAACCCGCGAGTCCGCCTGGAGGCCGCCGAATGAGCGTGCCCGGTCAGCCCGCCGCCGCGGGCGCCAGCGACATCGGGACCGCGAGCCCGGCGGCCATCGGCGCTCGCAGCGACGACGCCAAGGTGGCGACCAAGGAGCGCCTGGCGCTGCTCAAGCGCTCCAAGTCGTTCCTCGCCGGCGCGATCATCGTCGGCTTCTGGATCCTGTGCGCGATCCTCGGCTCGCTGGTGGTGCAGGACCCGCTGGCCTCGGATCCGATCAACGACCTGATCGCCCCCTCGGCCGACCACTGGCTCGGCACCGACAAGCTGGGCCGGGACGTCTTCGCGCGCGTGATCACCGGCGCGCGGGACATCCTCATCGTCGCGCCGCTGGCCGTCATCCTCGCCACGGTCGTGGGCACCGCGCTCGGGCTGGTCACCGGCTACTTCCGCGGCGGGATCGACGACGTGTTGAGCCGCATCATCGAGGCGTTCCTGGCCCTGCCGACGATCATCATGGGCCTGCTGGTCGCGGTGGCGCTCGGCCCGTCGCGCACCACGCTGATCCTCACGATCGGCATCCTCTTCGCCCCGATCATCTCCCGCACGGTGCGCGCCGCCGTGCTCACCGAGCGCGAGCTCGAGTACGTGGCCGCCGCCCGGCTGCGCAACGAGCGCACGCCGTACGTCCTGTTCCGGGAGATCCTGCCCAACGTGATGGGGCCGATCATCGTGGAGTTCACCGTGCGGCTCGGGTACGCCATCTTCGTCGCCGCCGGGCTCTCCTTCCTCGGCTTCGGCATCCCGCCCCCGGCGCCGGACTGGGGGCTGCAGGTGGCCGAGCACTACGGCGTCATCTCCGGCGGCTTCTGGTGGCCCGTCCTGTTCCCGAGCCTGGCCATCGCCACGCTCGTCGTCGGCGTGAACCTGATCGCGGACGGCGTGGCCTCGGCCTTCGAGAGATGACCGATGAGCACAGCTACTCCTGACACCGCAGTGGCGGCGCCCGCCGCCCTCGAGCTCACCGACCTGGAGGTCGCCTACCGCGTGCGCGGGATCTGGCGACCGGTCCTGCGCGGCGTGAGCTTCACCGTGGCGGAGGGCGAGTCCTACGGGCTCGTGGGCGAGTCGGGCTGCGGCAAGTCCACCGCGGCCTACGCCGTCCTGCGCTACCTGCCGCGCAACGGGCGCATCTCGAGCGGCACGGTCAAGGTGACCGGCGAGGACCTGGTGGACCTCAGCGAGGCGCAGGTCCGCGAGCTGCGCGCGAACAAGGTCTCGATGGTCTACCAGAACCCGGGCGGGGCGCTGAACCCGACGATCAGGGTCGGCGACCAGCTGCGCGAGGTGTACGTCATCGCCGGCGTCGATCCCAAGCAGGCGGAGGAGCGCGCCCAGGGGATGCTGGCCAAGGTCCAGATCTCCGATCCCGACAGCGTGATGCGGCGCTACTCGCACCAGCTCTCGGGCGGCATGCAGCAGCGCGTCGTCATCGCGATGGCGCTGGCCAAGGACCCCTCGCTGCTGATCCTCGACGAGCCGACGACCGGGCTGGACGCCACGGTGGAGGCCGAGGTCCTCGACCTCGTGTCGGTGCTGCGCCAGGAGTTCGACACCAGCGTCCTCTTCATCAGCCACAACCTCGACGTGATCGCCAAGATGTGCGACCGCGTGGGGGTGCTCTACGCCGGCCGCCTGGTCGAGGAGGGCCCGGTCGACGAGGTCTTCAACGACCCCCGGCATCCGTACTCCGTCGGCCTGCTGCGCTGCCTGCCGCGCGGCGGCGTGCGCAAGGACCAGCAGCGTCTCGACACGATCCCGGGCTTCCTGCCGCAGCTCGGCGCGGACCTCCCCGCCTGCGTGTTCGTCGAGCGCTGCGGGCTCGCCCAGGAGATCTGCGCGGAGAAGGAGCCGGAGTTCCACGCGCTCGGCGTGGGGCGCCACAGCCGCTGCCACTTCTGGGAGCAGGCCCACGAGCTGCCGCGGGCGACGCCCGCCTCCGCGGCGTTCAAGGCGGTCGACCAGACCGCGGAGCCGGTGATCCGCGCGGAGAGCCTGCGCAAGACGTTCCGCCAGGAGGGCAACGACATCCGGGCGGTGGACGACATCAACTTCGTCCTGCGCCCGGGCGAGACGCTCGGGCTGGTCGGCGAGTCCGGCAGCGGCAAGACGACGCTCGCCCGCACGCTGCTCGGGCTCACCTCGGCCGACGAGGGCTCGATCATCGAGCTCGACGGGGTCCCGCTCGAGAAGGCGATCACCAAGCGCGGCCGCGACGACGTCCGCGCGTTGCAGATCGTCTTCCAGAACCCCGACTCCGCGCTCAACCGGCGGTTCTCCGTTCAGCGGATCCTGGCGCGCGCGCTGGTGAAGCTGCGGGGCGACGCCAGCAGCGAGCGCGAGGAGCACCTCAAGGAGCTCGCGCACTCCGTCCGCTTCGACACGCGGCTGATCCACTCGCGGCCGGCGCAGCTGTCGGGCGGGCTCAAGCAGCGCGTGGCGATCGCCCGCGCGTTCGCCGGAGAGCCCCGCGTGGTGGTCTGCGACGAGCCGACGTCGGCGCTCGACGTCTCGGTGCAGGCCGCGATCCTCAACCTGCTGGCGGAGCTGCAGGCCGAGAAGGGCGTCACGTACCTCTTCATCTCGCACGACCTGGGGGTCGTGCGCTATCTCTCCGATCGCATCGCCGTGCTCTACCTCGGCCGGCTGATGGAGCTCGGCGACGCCGAGACGGTGTTCACCGCCCCGCACCATCCCTACACGGAGGCGCTGCTCTCCTCCGTCCCGCAGGCCGACGGCGTGGAGCGCGAGCGCATCAAGCTCGGCGGCGAGATCCCCAGCCACGGCGATCCGCCCTCGGGCTGCGTGTTCCACACCCGTTGCCCGCGTTACATCGGCGACATCTGCCACCAGCAGGAGCCGGAGCTCAAGGAGGTCGAGCCCGGTCACTTCTGGCGCTGCCACTACTCGGTCGAGGAGCTGCGCGAGATGCAGCAGACCGCGCCCGAGGCGCGGGCCGCGAACGGCGCCGCCCGGGAGCCGGCCGCGCGCAGCCGCGAGCAGGCCGCGGGCACCCGCGAGGAGGCGGACAGCGCTCCGTCCGGTGAGCTGCCGCCCGACGACGCGCCGGGAGCGACGAAGGCCCCGTGACGCACGTTCGCGCTGCGGTGCTCGAGCGCGTGGGTGGGCCGCTGACCGTCGAGGACCTCGAGCTGGCGCCGCCCGGCTTCGGCGAGGTGCAGGTCCGGCTGCACGCCAGCGGCGTCTGCCACTCGGACTACAACGCGATCGACGGCACGTCGGGCACGCGCTGCCCGACGGTGCTCGGCCACGAGGGGGCGGGCGTCGTCGAGGCGGTCGGCGCCGGCGTGGAGATGGCGGTCGGTCGGCGGGTGATGCTCTCCTGGATGCCGGCCTGCGGGGAGTGCGACGAGTGCGTGCGCGACCTCTCGCATCTGTGCGCAGCGGCGTGGGCGGGCATGGGCCACGGCGGGCTGCTCGACGGGACGCCGCGGCTCTCGCGCGGCGACGGCGCGCCGGTCTACCACTACTCGTTCCTGTCCACGTTCGCCGAGCGCACGATCGTGCCCGCCACCTGCTGCATCCCGATCCCGGACGGCGTGCCGTTCGACGTCGCCGCGCTCGCCGGCTGCGCGGTGGCGACCGGCACCGGCGCGGTCTGGCGCACGGCCGGCGTGCGGCCCGGCGACCGGGTGGCGGTGATCGGCTGCGGCGGCGTCGGCATGAGCGCGCTGCTGGGCGCGGTGGCGGCGGGGGCGGACCCGATCGTCGCGGTCGACGTCGCGGACGAGAAGCTCGCGGCGGCCGAGGCGCTGGGGGCGACGCACGCGGTCGCCTGGGCCGGCAGCCCGGAGGCGACCGCCGAGCGCGTCGTCGCCGTCACCGGCGGCGGCGTGGACTACGCGATCGAGGCGACCGGCCGGCCCGAGGCGGCGCTCGCGGCCTTCCTCGCCACGCGCGCGCGCGGCGCCGCGGTGCTGATCGGGATCCCCGCGGCTGACGCCACGATCACGCTGCCGGCGCTGCCGATCCCGCGGCTCGAGCGGCGCATCCTCGGCTCGATCTACGGTTCCTCGCGCCCCGCACGGGACTTCCCGGCGCTGCTCGAGCTCTACCGCCGCGGCCGCCTGCCGCTCGGTCGGCTCGTGTCGCAGCGGCTGCCGCTGGACGCGGTGGACGACGCCTTCGCCGCCATGCGCGGCGGCGAGGCCCTGCGTGTGGTGCTCGACCTGGAGGGCGTGGCATGAGCGACCCGCTGGACGGACGGATCGGCGAGGCATGGTCGGGCGAGGTCCCGAACGGCAGCCACATCAACGCCGTGCTCGCCCGCCGCGGCTCGCCCACCGCCGCGGCGGCCGCCGGCGCGCTCGCGAACCCGCGCCCGGGCCACGTGCCGTTCCTGGCCTGCCTCTCGCCCGGCATCCTCGTCCGCCCGGCCACGATCGTGGTCAACAAGTCGCCGGTCGACGGCGGCGGCAGCGTGGGGCCGACCACCTGGGGCGCGGCGCAGCTCGGCATCGCCCAGGGCGTGCTGGACGCGGTCGCGGACGGACTGCTCGACCCTGGCGAGGCGGCCGAGGTCGTGGTGCTCGTCGCGGTGTGGGTGGATCCGGCGACCGACGACGAGACCGCCGTGAAGGCCGCGAACCGTGCGGCGATGCGCGACGCGATCGCCGACGCGCTGGCGCCACCGTCGGCGGCCGACGTCCAGGCGCTGGTCGACCGCCGCGAGGACGCGGCGAACATCTACTACACCGGAAGCTGAGCGTTGCGGATCGCGTCGGTCGAGGTCCGGCGCTACGGCGTGCCGCTCGACCCGCCGTTCCGCGCGGCGTGGGACCCGGAGCCGCGCACGCGCAGCGAGGCGGCGCTCGTGATCGTGCGCGCGGAGGACGGCACGGCCGGCTACGCGAGCGGCGACGAGCTGCCCGACGTGCGGCAGCTCGAGCGCCTGCTCGTGGGGCTCGACCCGCGTCGGACCGAGGTGGTGCGCGAGCTGTGCGAGACGGTCGACTTCCACGGCGGGCGGCCGTGGACCGCGGAGGTGGCCGTCTGGGACCTGGCCGCCCGGCTGCTCGGCGAGCCGCTGTGGCGGCTGCTCGGCGGCCGCTCGGACCGGATCGGCGCCTACGCGTCGAGCGGCGAGCTGGTCGAGCCGGCCGAGCGCGCGGCGCGCGTGCGCGCCCTGCGCGACGCCGGCGTGCGGGCCGTCAAGCTCCGCTTCCACCGTCCCGACTGGCGCGAGGACATCGCCGTGGTCGAGGCGGTGCGCGCCGCCGTCGGCGCCGGCGTGGAGCTGATGGTCGACGCCAACCACGGCTGGCGCATGGCGGGTGACCGGACGCCACGCTGGGACGTGGCCACCGCCATCCAGTGCGCTCGAGCGCTCGAGCCGCTCGGCGTGTACTGGCTGGAGGAGCCGCTGCCGACGCACGACGTCGAGGGCTACGCCCGGCTGCGCGCCGGGACGTCGCTGCGGGTCGCGGCGGGGGAGATGGTGCGCAGCCTGCCCGAGGCGCGGGACCTGATCCTGCGCGGCGGCGTCGACGTGGTCCAGCCCGACGTCGTGCTGGCGGGCGGGCTCGGGGGCTGCCGGCGGATCGCGGGCCTGGCCGACCTGTGTGGGCGGATGTTCTCCCCGCACACCTGGTCGAACGGGCTGGGCCTGATCGCCAACCTGCACCTGGCGCTCGCGGTCTCCACCTGCCCGTTCCTCGAGGTTCCCTACGACCCGCCGGGCTGGAGCCCGGACCGGCGCGACTGGCTGCTCGGCGGGCCCGCGGTGGAGATCGCGGAAGACGGCACGGTCGGCCCGCCGCCCGGCCCGGGCCTGGGCGTCACGCCCGACCTCGACGCGCTGGAGGCGCACCGCGTCGGATGAAGGTGCGGGCAGCAGTGCTGCGGGAGCACGGCGCGCCGCTGGAGGTGTGCGAGCTCGAGCTCGCCCCGCCGCGGCAGAGCGAGGTGCTGGTGCGCGTCGCGGCGGCTGGGGTCTGCCACTCCGACCTGCACGTCGCCGACGGCCACCTGAGCGCCGGCCGGCACCCGATCGTGCTCGGCCACGAGGGAGCGGGCGTCGTGGCGGAGGTGGGGGAGGGCGTAGGAAACGTCGCGCCCGGGGACCCGGTCGCGTTCTGCTTCGTCCCGTCCTGCGGCGCGTGCCGCGCCTGCGCGGCCGGGCGGCGGACCCTGTGCGAGGTCGCCGCCGCGCACGCGTGGCGCGGCAACCTGCTCGACGGCACCACACGGCTGCGCTTCCCCGGCGGCGAGCCGGTGCAGCACTTCACGTTCGTCTCGTGCTTCGCCGAGGCGTGCGTCGTGCCCGCCGCCTCCGCGGTGCCGGTGCCCGCCGGGCTGCCGCTCTGGCAGGCGGCGCTGATCGGCTGCGGGGTGGTCACCGCCGTGGGCGCCGTGCGCAACGCGGCGAACGTGAGCGTGGGCGAGACCGTGTGCGTCGTCGGCTGTGGCGGGATCGGGCAGCAGCTCGTCGCCGCCGCGCGGCTTGCGGGCGCGTCCCGGGTCATCGCGGTCGAGCGCGATCCCGCGAAGCTGACGCTCGCGCTGGCCCGGGGCGCAACGCACGCCGTGGCGGTCGACGACGCGGGCGGCGATCCCGTCGCCGGGGTGCTCGCGCTGGCACCGGGCGGCGTGGACCACGCGTTCGAGGCCGTCGGCTCGCCGGCGACGATCCGGCTGGCGTGGGACGTCCTGCGGCCGGGCGCGACCGCGGTCGTCGTCGGCATCGCCCCCGCGGGCGTCGAGGTGGCGCTGCCAGCGCTCGACCTCCTGTCCGAGAAGGCGATCCGCGGCAGCTACTACGGCTCCGGCGACCCGGCGGCGCTGCTGGCGGCGATGGCCGAGATGGTCGCCGAGGGCCGCTACCCGGTCGCCGACGTGGTCACCCACACGACCGACCTCGACGGGATCGAAGCGGCGTTCGAGCGGCTGCGGCGCGGCGAGGGGACGCGGACGGTGGCGTTGATCGATAGGGAGGCGGCGGGGTGGAACGGAAGCTGACCGACCGGGAGCAGCAGGTCGTCGCCGAGGTGGCCCGGCGCGAGGATGAGCTGACCGGCCTGCTGTGCGACCTCGTCGCCTTCGACACGCGCGCGCCGGATCCCGGCTTCGCGCCCCGCGACGAGGCGGCGCTGCAGGACCACGTCGCGGCGCGGATGCGCGCCGCGGGGCTCGCGGTCCGGGTCTGGGAGCCGGAGGGCGCCGACCTGCCGGCGTCGCGCTACCCGATCGAAGACGGGTACCACTTCCGCGGCCGGCCGCAGCTCGTGGCCACCGCGCCGGGCGCGGGCGGGGGGCGCACCCTGCTGTTCAACGGGCACGTCGACGTCGTGACCGCCGAGCCGGTCGAGCGCTGGACGAGCCCGCCGTTCGCGCCCGAGGTGCGCGACGGGCTCCTCTTCGGGCGCGGCGCGTGCGACATGAAGGGGGGCGTCGCCGCGATGCTCGTGGCCGCCGAGGTGCTGCGGGCGCTCGAGGTCCCACTGCGCGGCGACCTGATCGTCAACACGGTCACCGACGAGGAGTCGACGGGCGCCGGCTCGCTCGCGGTCGCCGCGTCCGGGCTGCACGCCGACGGCGGCATCATCCCCGAGCCGACGGGGCTGACGGCGTGGCTCGGCACCCGCGGCTCGCTGATGCCCGAGATCACCGTGGACGGCCGCGCCGGCCACGCCGGCTTCCCGCCGTCGCACTGGTCGGAGGGCGGGCCCGTCAACGCGATCGAGAAGATGCAGGTCGTACTCGAGGCGCTGCAGCGGCTGCGGCTGGAGTGGCAGCTGCGGCCAGACACCCGGCATCCCGTGCTCGCGCCGGGGATGATCGTGCCGACCGGCATGGAGTCGGGCCAGTGGATCGTCTCCTACCCCGCGGTTGCGACGCTGCGGTCCCACGTCCAGTACGTCCCCGCGCAGGCCGACGCCGACGGCTACGGCACCCGGGTCGAGGCGGAGATCGAGGCGCACGTGCTGGCCGCGGCGCGGGCCGACCCGTGGCTCGTGCACCATCCGCCGACCTTCGCCTGGCCGGGCGACGCGCCCGCCGCGTACGTGCCGGAGGACGCGCCGGTCGCGGCGGCCGCCCTCGACGCCATGGCGGCCCTCGGGCTGGGACGCACCGTGGCGTCGCACACGACCTGGTACGACGGGCCGACGTTCATCCGGGCCGGCATCCCCACGATCGCCTTCGGGCCGGGCGACATCCTGAACGCGCACGCCGTCGACGAGCACGTGCCCGTCGCCGAGCTCGTCCGCGCCGCGCAGGTGCTCGCGGTCACGGCGATGCGGTTCTGCGAGGTCGACGGGTGACGCCGGGGGTCGCGTCGGTCGATCCCTATCGCGGCGACCGGTTCTTCGCGGTTCCCGCCGCGGACGCCGACGCCGTGGCCCGCGCGGTCGCGCGCGCCGCGGCCGCGCAGCCGGCGTGGGCGGCGACGGCGGTGGCGGGGCGCGCCGCGGTGCTCAAGGCGTTCGCGGACGCCGTCGCGGCCGACGCGGGCCGGCTCGCGGAGCTGCTCGTGCGCGAGGTCGGCAAGCGGCGGGTGGACGCAGACGGCGAGGTGGCGTGGACCGTGCAGTCCGCTCGCTTCTACGCCGCCCATCCGCCGGCCGCGGAGGAGATCGGCGGCGCGCGCGTCGAGCGCCGGCCGATCGGCGTGGTGGCCGCCGTCACGCCGTGGAACGTGCCGCTGATCACGCCGGCGTGGAAGTGGCTGCCGGCGCTGATGGCGGGCAACACGGTCGTCTGGAAGCCGTCCGAGCGGGCGACGGCGACCGCCGTGGCCGCGCGGGAGCTGCTCGTGCGCGCCGGCCTGCCCGAGGACGCGATCGCCGTGCTGCCCGGCGGCCCGGAGACCGCGCAGGCGCTGGCGGCCGACGAGCGCGTCGGCGCGCTGCACTTCACCGGCTCCGAGGCGGCCGGCCGCGCGCTCGCGGCGCTGGTCGCGCCGCGCCTGGCGCGCGTGGCGCTGGAGCTGAGCGGCATCAACCCGGCGATCGTGCTGGCCGACGCCGACCTCGACCTCGCCGCGGACTGCATCGTCGCCTGCGGGACGGCGCTGGCCGGGCAGAAGTGCACGGCGGCGCGGCGGGTGCTCGTCGACGCCGCGGTGGTCGAGCCGCTGACCGAGCGGCTCACGGCGCGCATCGAAGGGCTGCGGGTCGGCGATCCGCGCGATCCGGGGACGGACGTCGGCCCGCTGATCGGGCCCGACGCGCGCGCCGCCGCCGCTGCGGAGGTCGCGCGAGCCGGCGCGGCCGGCGCGCGCGTGATCGCGCGGGCCGAGGCGGCGCCGGCGGATGGCGCCCTCTTCGCTCCCGTCCTGCTCGGCGATCTGGCCCCGAGCGACCCGCTGCGCTCGCACGAGCTGTTCGCGCCGGTGCTCTCGCTGGAGGCGTTCGCGACGCCCGCGGAGGCGTGGTCGCTCGCCAACGCGACGCCCTACGGGCTCTCGGCCGCGGTCTACGGTCGCGATCCAGAACGGCTGGCCGAGGCCGCCGCGGCCGTGCGGAGCGGTGTCCTGGCGGTCAACCGGCGCGGCGACGACGTCGGGCTCGAGCCGCCGTTCGGGGGCCGCGGCCGCTCGGGCAACGGCCAGGCCGAGGGCGGGACGTACGCGTACGGCGCGCTGACCGACTTGCAGGCCGTCTACGCCTGAGCCATGGGCTCGGCCGGCGGGCACGCGCAGAGCCGCACGAGCGGGGCGCTGTCGTCGTGGCGCGGATCGTGGAACGGATTGCTGCGGCCACCCGCCCGCGCGATCGCGACCTCACGGTGCTCGCGCTCCAGCGCAGCGGGCGCCAGCGCTTGATGGCGCTCGTCCGACACGAGCTCCGGGCAGCGATGGCAGGCCCAGTCGTCGACCCGTCCCCAGCGCTCCGTGAGCGCCTCGACGCGCTCCACCGCCGGCCATGCCGCGCTCGCACTGAACTGGCGCGCGGTCCAGTCGATGCTCCACGCCCCGGCGCGCACCGTCCAGTGCTCGAGCTGCGCCGGTTCGTAGAACGGCCAGCGACCGGCGCTGGCGTCGAACGGCTCGAGGCTGCCGGAGAGGTGCAGCAGCCCGCTCTCGACACCGCGCTCGCGCAGCCAGCGCGCGCA
>Ga0136615_10001564_pt1 | contig 11162 bp, 10 predicted proteins | sample AntDrymUQ2882206_2_FD_106647 | JGI IMG/M metagenome (GOLD analysis project Ga0136615, IMG submission 106647) | Polar desert sand microbial communities from Dry Valleys, Antarctica - metaG UQ288 (22.06) | ecosystem: Environmental > Terrestrial > Soil > Desert | place: Antarctica: Dry Valley...
ATCGTGCAGGGCACCAGCATTCCGCTCGTCGCGCGGACCCTGCGGGTTCCGATGCGCCTCGTCGAGCCCGAGCCGTGGGACGTCTCCGTGCGCGTGCGGAACGAGCCTCACGATCTTCGCCGCTTCGTCGTCGCGCCCGGCGCCCCGGCCGTCGGATGCGCAATCCGCGAGCTCCCGTTCGGTGAGAGCACCTGGATCAGCATGGTCGTGAGCGACGGCGGGGCCCGCCGCGCGCGCGGCTCCTACCGTTTCCGGGTCGGAGACGAGGTGCTCGCGCTCGCCGACAGCAGGGACGAGCCCGCGCTCCGGCGCCTGCTGGAGGAGCGCGCGTAGAGGAGCGAGCGGCCGCGGGACGAAGAATTCCGGCCCGTGATCTCTGCCGGCCAGAAGGATGGGAGCGCGAGCCGGCTGGCGGAGCGACTCGGCGAGCTGGCGCGGGCGGTCGGCCGGTCGGACGTACGAAGCAGCGAGGCCGAGCGACTCCTCGAGCTCGCCGCGATGGCCACCGTGCACGCCGCCGCGCTCGAGGTTCTCCTAGCGGTCGATCGGCAAGAACCGCCGAGCGCCCGCTAGGGGCACAGACTTACTCGAGCTGCTGTCCGCCGAACTGCATTGTCCGCTTCGCGGGCTGGCGGTAGGAGCTGTTCGGAGATGCGTCGCTTCGGCCAACGCTCCGAGAGATGAACGGGTCTGAACCCGGCGGTTCACGTTTCGTCCACAGCCCGGGGGGTCTGACCGCTTCACAGTTCGTCCACCGCCGAGGGGTCTGACCCCCACTGCCTCGTGAAGTGGCCCTACCGCCATCGCCCGCCTGGCGAACATGCAGTTGGCGGCGAGGTGCTCGAAGAACCACGCCCCTCATCCGGAGGACGATCTCCCCTCCGGATACTCGAAGAAGCCCCGACCCGTCTTGCGACCGAGTTGACCCGCCCGGGCCATGGCGACGAGGCGCGGCGGGGGCGCCATGCGCGGCTCGCGCAGCGCGTCCCACAGCGCTTCCGAGGCGTGGACGTGCACGTCGACTCCGATCAGGTCGATGAGGGCGCACGGGCCGATCGGCCAGCTCGTGCCGAAGCGCATCGCCCGATCGACGTCCTCGGGCGAGACGCGCGCCTCGTCGATCACGCGCACGCAGTCGTTGAGGAGCGGGATGAGGATGCGGTTGACGACGAAGCCGGGCGTGTCGTTGCAGACGATCGGCTGCTTGCCGAGGCGCTCGGCGAATGCGTACGCCGCGTCGAAGACCGCCCGGTCGGTCAGCTCCGTCCGCACGACCTCGACGAGCGGCAGGACGGGCGCGGGGTTGAAGAAGTGCATCCCGACCACCCGTTCGGGCCGCGCGGTCGCCGCCGCGATCTGCGTGACCGAGAGCGCCGAGGTATTCGTCGCGAGGATCGCATCGGGCTCGAGCAACCGGTCGAGCTCGGAGAAGACGTCCCGCTTGACGTCCACCTCCTCGACGACCGCCTCGATCACGAGGTCGCAGCCGGCGAGGTCGCCGAGCTCGGTCGTGAGCGACAGCCGCGCGAGCGCGGCGTCCTTCTCCTCCCGTGTCAGCCGGCCCTTCTCGACGCCGCGCTCGAGGTAGCGGTCGATCGTCGCTCGGCCGCGCTCGGCGAAGGCCGGCTCGACCTCGCGTCCGACCGTCTCGACGCCCGCCTGCATGCAGACCTGAGCGATACCGGCGCCCATCGTGCCGAGGCCCACAACCCCTACCCTCCGAATCTCCACGGCGCTCAACGTGGGGGAACCCATGGTTCCCCCACGAGCCCCCTCTTTCGGAGGCAGACGCGACGGGGCCGCGAGTTGGCTGCGCCGGGCAAGCCCGGCTCCGCCGAAACAGTCTCCAAGTCACAGACGAGCTGCGACGATTCGCTTGGCTCCATGCTGGGTGAGCCTACGCCACTGGTAGCCTCCCGCACGATGGCTCGGCGGTCGCTGCTTGCCCCGTTCCGACGCACGGGCGCCGAGCTGCACGACTCCCCGAGAACCGTCCGCCGGGCGCCGAGCGACCTGCGCCGCGAGCGCCGCGCGCTTCTGCGGCTGCGCGAGGAACGCATCCGCGACCTTGGCGGCCTCGTCCTCGAGATGTACCGGCAGGACAGCTTCCGGGAGCATCTGCTCTACGAGCAGTGCGCCGACGTCGCCGAGATCGAGGAGCGGCTCCACCAGCTCGACGCCCTGCTCGTCCCCCGGCGCGCTCCTACGCCGCGCTGCGTCTGCGGAGCGCCGATCGCCTGGGCCTCCCACTTCTGCACGAACTGCGGTCGGCCACTCGACGCCGAGCCGGTCGCGCCCTGCAGCGCGTGCGGCCACGCCCTTGCAGCCGATGCGAAGTTCTGCCCCGTGTGCGCGACGCCGAGCGAGGGCCGGCCGGAGCCCGCGTAGCGCCGATGGCCGCCTCACCGACCCGGGAGCGCGAAGAGAGGGTGGAGCTCGACTGCCCACGCTGCGGCTCGCCGCACACGCCCGCGCAGGAGTACTGCCTCGAGTGCGGTGACCGGTTGTCGACCCCCCAGTCCACAGCGACCGTTCGCTCCGCACGTCCTCCCGCTGCGCGACGGTTGGTGGCCGCCTGGCCCCTGCTCGTCGCGCTCGTCGTCGCGACGCTCGCGGCCACCGTCGTTCTGATCGCGGAGAGGACGGAAACCGCCGCGAACGACTCGATCATCGCACCCCTCCCCCGGCCTGACGGCCCTCCTCCGGAGGAGGAGCTCGCGGAGATCGAGCCGCCCCCCGAGGCGGCGCCTACCCGGGCCGCGCAGCCGGCGCGGAGACCTCGGCCGCGCCGGCCCGACGCGGCCGGCGGCGCGATCGTTCAGTGGCCCGCCGGGCGCAGGCAGGGCTTCACCGTCGTCCTCGCATCGATTCCCGACGTGCGCGGTCGCGGCTCTGCAACCGAGAGCGCACAGGCGGCGGCCCGCGCCGGCCTCCCCCGCGTCGGAATCCTCAACCCGAACGTGTTCTCGAGCCTCCACCCCGGCTACTACGTTGTCTTCAACGGCATCCACAACTCGCGGGCAGCGGCCGAGCGGGCCGTGGATGCCGCACAATCGGCGGGGTTCGACGACGCCTACGTGGCCGAGGTTGCCCGGTGATTTGCGGCGATTTTTTCCTCCGCGCGCCCGTGCCGATGTTGGCCGGCGAGAAAACCTGGGCTCCGACTTTGTAACAGGGCCGGAAATCGTTAGACTCGCAGTGTGAGCGTCGAGCGAATGACGCGCTAACCTGCACCAACAAAGCTTTGCTGCCCGTTCACAGGGAGGTGGGCAAACTGGACATCGAAGAGCGAACCCTCCGGCTGCAGAGCTGTATGTATCAGTATTCGCGAGCCATCTACCGCTCGATCAAGGATTTGATCGAGCCTTACGCGGACTACCGGGCGCGGGTCGATGCGCGCCGGGACGTGCTCCTCGTGTGCGAGCAGACGATGGAGCGGCTCGCCAAGGATCCGCTCTACTTCTCGAAGCCGGAACGGGCGCTCTTCCAGGACATCCGACGCTATTTCCCGATCACCGCCCAGGCGCAGGTCGCGTGGGCCGTGCACGAAGGCGTCACGGCGGCGGTGACCTTCATCGAGGAACAGATCGAGGCCGGCGCCCTCGACGGTGGCATAGCGCGCTGCCGCGCGACCACGCGCAAGGGCAAGCCGTGTCAGCGGACGCCGCTGCCCGAACGCGACTACTGCCCCTCGCACCAGCACCTCGAGACCCGCGTCGCAGCGTAACGGCCTGCGGCCGTTACGTCAGGAAGGCAGTCGCCCGCCTCTCGATCGCGCTGTCGAGACGGTAGTCTCGAGCGCGCGATGTCGCACGACACCGACAAGCTGATCCGGCAGCTCTCGCTCGTCGCCTACCTGATGGCGGAGCACCGAGCGCTGACCGCCCGGGACGTCAAGACGCACGTCGAGGGCTACTCCGAGATGTCCGACGAGGCCTTCGCGCGCCGGTACTACTCCGACCGGGCCGAGCTGCTCGCGCTGGGCGTGCCGCTCGCATCGCAGCGGGACGAGTTCACGGGCGAGGAGCTCTACACGCTCCGCTCCGAGCAGTACTTCCTCCCGCCGCTCGAGCTCTCGGACGAGGAGCTGGCGGCCCTCCAGACCTGCTTCTACCTGCTCGAGGGCAAGTTCGCCTACGCGGAGCCCCTCCGGCTCGCCCTCCAGAACCTCGCGCTCGGCCGGCCGGGCTTCTCCGAGGCGACGAGCCAGACCGCCGTGCGCGTCGAGGTTCTCGACCCCGACTACTCCGTGCAGATGCCCGGTCGCCTGTCGAAGCTCGAGAACGCGATCTCCAAGGGTCGCACGGTCAAGTTCAATTACTGGTCGATCGGCCGCGACGAGGAGCACGAGCGGACGCTCAACCCCTACGCGCTCCTGCCCGAGCGCGGTGTCTGGTACGTGATCGGCCAGGATCTCGAGCGAGGCGAGCCGCGCACGTTCAGGGTCTCGCGCATCCGCGGGGAGATCCGCTTCGCCACCCGCCGCGAGCGCGACTTCCGCATCCCGGCCGACTTCGAGATCGACCGTTATCGCGACCGCGCACCCTGGCAGGTCGGCGAGCTGGCCGGCTCGGCCAGGATCGAGGTCTCGCCGCCGACGGCCTGGTGGGTCGAGCGGACGTACGGGCGCCGCGGACAGCTCGAGGAAGACGTGTTCGTGACCGACTATGCGAGCATCCCCCTCCTCGCCTCGTGGGTTCTCCGTCAGGACGGAAGGGCGTTGCCACTCGAGCCGGTCGAGCTCGTGCGCGAAGTGGAGGAGGGACTCGAACGAGTGCTCCTGCGCCACCGTGAGGAGCCGCCCGCACTCGCGCCGGAGGTGGTAGCTCCGGAGGTCAACGGCAGCCTCGAGCGTCCCGCCGGGCCCGTCGTGCCCGAGCGCTTCGCGGTCCTCCAGGCGCTGCTCGCCTACCTCCTCGCAGCGTGCGGTGAGGAGCCGCGCGCGCGGGTCGCTGCCTCGGAGATCGTCGGGCGCTTCCGGATCCCCCACGAGGCGCTCGAGGAGCACCTCTCGCTCCTCAACCTCGTGAACTTCGGCGGCGGCTGCTACACGATCTACGCAGAGCTCGAGGGCGACACGGTTCGGATCGACAAGGAGCTCTACGGCGACACCTTCCGGCTTCCGCCCCGACTGACGCCGCTCGAGGCCCGCGCGATCCGGCTCGCACTCGAGTTCGTCGGACCGATGATCGCGGCCGACGCGCACACCCCGCTCGAGCGCGTGCGCCGCAAGCTCGAGGAGACGTTCGGGCAGTTCGAGCTGGCCCAGACTCCCGCGCCGCACGTCGACCTTGCCGAGGAGGATCTCATCGCCGCGCTCAGCGAGGGCATCCGCGAGCGCAGGCTGGTCGAGCTCGAGTATCTGAAGGAAGGTGAGGAGGCGCCGTCGACCCGAGTCGTCGAGCCCTACGCGCTCGAGCGTCGCCTGCCGCACTGGTACGTCCATACCTGGGATCGCACGAGCTCGGGCGAGCGCAGCTTCCGGCTCGATCGCATGCGGCGCGCCCGCGTCACGGAGGAGGCGTTCGAGGGCCGCGAGGCGTTTCAGCCGCAGGGTCTGCGCCTGGCGCGCGCTGCGAGAATCTGGTACTCCCCGGCCGTCGCACGCTGGCGGGTGGAGCGTGAGGATGCCCGCCCGCTCGCGGACGGGTCGGCCTTGGCCGAGCTTCGCGTCGGCAGCCCCGAGTGGCTCGTCGGCGAGATCTTCTCGTTCCGCGGTGAGGCGGTCGTGCTCGAGCCGCAGGAGCTCCGGGAGCGGGTGGCCGAGCGCGCCGAAGCGCTCCTCGACGAGCTCAGCGCCGCGCGCGTTCGCGCGTAACCGTCCGCGACGACCTACGCCGAACTACTCGGCGGGCAGTGCGAGCGTGAACGTCGCGCCCAGGTCGGGCGCCGAGCGCACCTCGAGCGAGCCGCCGTGGGCCTCGGCGATCGAGCGTGCGATGAAGAGCCCGAGCCCCGTGCCCGGCTTCGCCCTGCCGGGCGAGTGCGCGCGCCCGAACTTCTCGAAGATCACGTCCTGCTGGTCGCGCGCGATGCCGTGACCGTGGTCGATGACGTCGATCCGTACGTGCTCGGCGTTGCTGGAGGTCGCGATCCTGACCTCACCGCCCTTGGGCGAGTACTTGACCGCGTTGTCGATGAGGTTTGCGAGCACCTGCCGCAGGCGCTCCCGATCGCCGCGCACGCGCGGCAGACCGTCGGCGCAGCTCGTCCTGATCCGCACTCCTCCGCCTCCTGCCTCCGCTGCCGCAGCAGACTCGCGGACGAGCCCCGTAACGTCGACGTCGGAGAAGGAGAAGCCGAACGTGCCGGCCTCGATCCGCGACGTGTCGAGAACGTCGTCGACGAGGGTCGCGAGGCGCGTCGTCTCCTCGCCGATCAAAACGAGAAGCGCTCTGCGCTGGTCGTCTTCGAGGTCGGGCCAGCGCTTCTGCAGCGTCTGCGCCGACCCGATCACGGCGGCCATCGGGCTGCGCAGCTCGTGGGAGACGAGCGAGACGAAGTCGGCCCGGAGCTCCGAGAGTCGGCGGAGCTCGCCGACGGTCTCGCGCTCCCGCTCGTAGGCCCGGATGTTCTGCATCGCAGCGGCCACGAGCCGGCCGAGCACGGTGAGGAGCTCGATCTCTTCGGCGCTGAAGGCGTTCGGCTCGTCGCGGCTCAGCGAGAGCATGCCGATCGAGCTGCCGCCGAGCAGCAGGGGCGCCGCGAGCCGGCTGCGTAGGCCAGCGGCGGCGAGCTCCGCCTCGTCCGGGTAGGCGCGGTCGGCCATGTCGGCGCGGTAGACGGGTCGGTGGCCGAGCAGGTCACGGAGGAGGGACTGCTCGAGCGGGAGCATCGTGCCGCGCGGGAAGACGACGCCGGCGCTCTCTCCGGCTGTGGCGACGACCTCGGCGCACTCCTCGCGGACGAGGACGATCGCCACGCGGTTGAACGGCATGAGCGCCCCCAGCTCTCGGATGAAGGCGGCAAAGGCATCCTCCAGCTCCAGCGAGGACGCGAGCGCCCGAGCGCAGCGGTTGGCGGCCTCGATCGAGTCGATCCGCCGCCCGAGCTCGTCTCGGAGCCGCTCGGCCTCCCCGGCGCGGACCTCCGCACCACGGCCCGCGTCCCTGAGCGCGCCCGTCAGCTCCCCGACGAGCGCCGCGATCACAAACAGCAGCGTCCCCCGCAGCACGACCGGGTCCGCGTGAAAACCGAAGTCGAACTGGGCGCTCCGCCACCACTCCGCGGCGAGGAGCAGCAAGGTCGAGACAGCGGCTGCCGCGTACGCGCCCCGCCGGCCGAAGCGAAGCGCCCCTTCGATCGCGACCAGGAAGGTGAGCGAGCGAAGCGGTTGACCCGCCTCGAAGGAGAAGATCAGGACGAAAGCGAACGTCGCAGCAAGGTCGAAACCGAGGGCGAGGAGGTCGAAGCGCTCCCGGCGAGCCGGTCCCAGGTCGCGGCTTCCCGCGAGGAAGAGCGCGGCGGCACCGGCCGCCAGCACGACGCAGGCGACCCAGGCGATCGGCCGGTAGCCCTGGGGGAAGTCGCTCTCCAGCCCGGTTGCGAGGATGGCCGCGGCCACCAGCGCCAGGCGCACCCACCTGAACCAGCGGCTGACCCGCTCGATCGGCTGCTGTTCACGCATCGCGATCCTCGTCCAGGCGCGCCAGCGCCCACTCGGCGTGCTCGCGCAGGATCGGATCAGCGTCCTCGAGGAACGGCTCCAACGCCGCCCGGTGCTCGGCGCCGCCGGCGTTTCCGAGCGCAACGAGAGCGTTCCGCTGGAGAAGGCGCCCGTCGTTGCGCGGGACGTAGAGGCGGCCGTAGCGGGCCCGCAGCTCGCCCGGCTCGGCCTCGAGCCACTCCACGAGCGAGACGTGCGGCTCGGCGTCGGAAGGAACGGGCTCGCCGGCGCGGCGCTTCTCGATCCCGCGGTTCCACGGACAGACGTCCTGGCAGATGTCGCACCCGTAGACCTGCGTACCGAGCTCGGCGCGGTAGGGCTCGGGAATCGACTGGGGCGACTGGGTCCAGTACGAGAGGCAGCGGGTGGCGTCGAGGGTGCCGGGCTCGTCGAGCGCTCCCGTAGGGCAGGCCTCGATGCAGAGCGTGCACGAGCCGCAGTCGAGTCCGAGCGGTGGAGTCGCCTCGAGCGCGACGTCGGTCACGACGGTGCCGAGCACGACCCATGAGCCGTGCAGGCGCGTGATCAGAAGCGTGTTCTTGCCGTAGAAGCCGACGCCCGAGCGAGCCGCCGCCTCGCGGTCGACGTGCTGGTTGGCGTCGACGAGCACGCGGAAGGTTCCGCCGAGCCTGCTTCCGAGCACCTCGAGACGCTCGCGCAACTCGGCGTAGCGGTCGTTCCACGTGTAGCGCGGCAATCGCCCCTCGCCCGGCGCCTGCTCCGGCTCGGGGACGTAGTAGCAGAGCGCCGCCGAGACGACGGTGCGGGCGCCGGGCAGCAGGCGCTCCGGGTGGCACGAGATCTCGGGGCGGGCCATGGTGAAGCGCATGTCCGCGAAGAGGCCGCGCGCGCGGCGCTCGCGGATGTGGCGCTCGGTCTCCTCGTAGGGCTCGGCCGGGGAGGCGCCGACGACGTCGAGACCGATCTCCTCCGCCAACCGCTGGAGCTCCGCGGCCGTCACGCGGCCATTGTGCCTAGGATCGGCGTCGATGAAGGCAGTGCGCATCCACGAGGACGGTGGGCCGGAGGTGCTCCGGTACGAGGATGCGCCCGACCCCGTCGCGGGTCCGGGCGAGGTGCTCATAGAGCTGCGCGCAGCGTCGCTCAACCACCTGGACCTCTGGGTGCGCAAGGGACTTCCGTCCGTGCCGAAGCCGCGCATCCTCGGTGCCGACGGTGCGGGCGTCGTCGCCACGCTCGGCGAGGACGTCTCCGGGTTCGAGGTCGGGGGCTCGGTGGTGATCAATCCGGGCCTCGAGCACGACGGGCACATCTCGGTGATCGGCGAGCACAGCGACGGCACCCACGCCGAGCTGATTGCGGCGCCCGCCTCCAACGTCTACCCGCTGCGACCCGGCCTGACCTTCGAGCAGGCAGCCGCGTTTCCGCTGGTGTTCGAGACGGCGTACCGGATGCTCGTTACGAAAGCCCGACTTCAGGAAAGCGAGTGGGTGCTCGTCTGGGGCATCGGCGGCGGCGTCGCGACGGCGGCGCTCGCGATCGCAAAGGCCCTCGGTGCTCGCGTCATCGTGACGTCCTCGAGCGAGGAGAAGCTGGAACGCGCGACGGAGGAACTCGGCGCCGACGCGACGGTGAACCACGCGAGCGCCGACGTCGCCGCGGAGGTGACGCGCATCACGGAGGGGCGCGGGATCGACGTCGTCGTCGAGCACGTCGGCGAGGCGACATGGAAGACCTCGCTCGCCGTGGCGCGCCAGGAGGGACGGATCGTCGTCTGCGGCGCTACTTCGGGTCCGAACCCGCCGGCCGCTCTCCACCGCGTCTGGTGGAAGCAGCTCACGATCCTCGGCTCGACGATGGGAACGAGGGCCGACTTCGAGGGTGCCTACGACCTCGTCGCGAGCGGTCGCGCGCTCCCCGTCGTCGACCGCGTCTTCCCCCTCGCCGAAGCTCGCGCGGCGCACGAGCGGATGGAGGCGGGCGAGCAGCTCGGCAAGATCGTGCTGTCCATTCCTGGCTGACCCCCGGAACGGCTGGGAGTCGTGCGGTATCCGTTCCTCGGCTAGTCGGCAGGCTCGGCCCGGCGCTCGCGACACTTGCTTGTCGCTCGCGGCGCCTCCCTGATGAACGGCTCGCCGGGCGGCTTCGAATCCGTGGGCGCTTGTAGAAGTCGATGCTTCCCTCGCTGGGCCACACGATCATCAACTCGACCCCACCCTCCACAGCGGCTTCTTGCGCTTGTTCGAGGAGCTTGCTGCCAATGCCGCGACCACGATCCGACGGTCGGGTGTAGACGTTCGTCAGGTAGGCGATCCGACTGCTCTCCAGATATCCCACCTTCCTTCCTCGAGTGCGTCCGCGAAAAACGCTCGACACTCGGCCTCGTACTCCGGTCGAGCCTCGTTGCTGTCCGGCTCGCCGTCTTCGAACGTGAAGACGCGGCGCATCGCACCCAGTTCGTCCACGTCCGCCGAGCTGGCACGCCGAACGACCACCTCCATGCAGCCCGTCGAAGCTTCTCGATTTCGGCTCTAGCCGAAGCCGAGAATGAACTTGGCGTCTTCGGACATCCGGTCGGGCGTCCACGGCGGCTCCCAGGTGAGCTCCACCTCGACGTCCTCCACCCCCGGCACGCCCGCGGCAGCGTCGTGGATGCCTTCCTGGATCATCGGCCCGGCGGGGCAACCCATGGAGGTGAGGCTGTGGATCACCTTGACCTTCGGTCCGTCGATCTCGACGTCGTACATGAGCCCGAGCTCGACGATGTCCATCCCGAGCTCCGGGTCCTCGACCTCGCGCAGGGCATCCACCACTTCGTCCTTCGTCGGCATCGCGATCCAGTCTAGATGGTTGATCGGTGAAGACGGCGAAGGCGGGGCGCCTCCGACCGAGGCGGGCGCCGCACTCGCTCGCCGGCCAGGGCTGTCTGAGTCGTTCTCGGCGCGTCGGATTCGCCGATCGACCACCGGATCAGGATGTGAAGATCGCCTCGCAGGCCGGGCCGCCACCCGGGCCTGACGTCTCGGGGAAGAGGTCGAGCCCGTCGGCCGTGACCGTGTCCGCGCCCTCGCCGCAGCGGACCGTGTCGGCCCCGGGGGAGCTGTCGCGGCTGGTGATCCGGTCGTCTCCGGCCTGGCCGCTGAAACTGTTGCCGGCGGCGTTCCCGGAAAGGATGTCGGAGCCCCTGCCGCCCTGCAGGCCCTCCACGTCCCCCGCCGGGCCGATGTTGTCCCCTTCGCCCGGCTCGCCGTCGTCGGCGGCGTCGTTCAAGGAGAGCGTGACGCCCTCCGCCCGGAAGAAGTAGGAGGCGGTGTCGAAGCCCGCACCGCCGTTCAGGGTGTCGGCCCCGAGACCGGGGTCGAATCCGTCGTCTCCCGCGCCGCCGTTCAGGATGTCGTTCCCTCCTTGGCCGAAGAGATTGTTGCCAGCGTCGTCTCCCGTCAGGACGTCCGCGCCCGCGCCGCCCTGGAGGGCCTCGACGTCTCCCAGCGGCCCGACGTTGTCGCCCTCGCCCTCCTCGCCGTCGTTCGCGACC
>Ga0136615_10001565_pt1 | contig 11161 bp, 9 predicted proteins | sample AntDrymUQ2882206_2_FD_106647 | JGI IMG/M metagenome (GOLD analysis project Ga0136615, IMG submission 106647) | Polar desert sand microbial communities from Dry Valleys, Antarctica - metaG UQ288 (22.06) | ecosystem: Environmental > Terrestrial > Soil > Desert | place: Antarctica: Dry Valley...
AGTACGCTCCGGTCAAACTCCGGCAACTCGTCGAGGAAGAGGACGCCGTGATGCGCGAGCGAGACTTCGCCGGGTCTTGGCATCGCCCCACCGCCGATTAATCCGGCGTCGCTGATTGTGTGGTGCGGCGACCTAAAAGGTCGCTCGGTGACGAGGCCCGTGCGTCCGGTGAGTCCGGCGACCGAATGAATTTTGGTAAGTTCGAGCGCGGCTTCAAACTCGAGCGGCGGCAGAATCGTCGGCAGACGTTTCGCCAGCATCGTCTTCCCCGATCCCGGTGGGCCGATAAGAAGTATGTTATGCGAGCCGGCGCTGGCGACTTCGAGAGCGCGCTTGGTGCTCAACTGCCCGCGCACTTCGCGGAAATCAATTCCTGATCGAACGCCGGGCGAAAGAATTTCTGAAGGAGCAACCTGAATGGGCACCGGGCGGTCGGACTCACCCCGCAATGCTGCGATCAAATTAACCGCGCCGCGCAGGTCGGAGATCGGGTAAACGTCCACGCCCGCGACGACCGCCGCTTCTTTGGCGTTTTCTTCCGGCAGCAGTAAGAACTTGATTGCCGCGTCACGCGCGCGGACGGCGATGGACAGCGCGCCTCTGATCGGACGCACGCGCCCGTCAAGCGATAACTCGCCGACGGAAAGCATGTCATCAAGGGCAACACCTTCGTTGAGGTCGCCGTTGGCGCCGAGAATGCCGAGCGCAATCGGCAGGTCAAAGCTCGCGCCTTCCTTGCGCACATCCGCCGGAGCGAGGTTGATGGTCGTTTTATGGAACGGGAAAAAGAATCCGCTGTTGTTGATTGCCGCGCGGATGCGCTCGCGCGATTCGCGCACGGCCAAGTCAGGTAAACCAACGATGATGACAGAAGACGGGGAGTCGGCTTCGCCACGCACGGGCGTGAGGTCTACTTCAATATCAACGAGGTCGGCATCAATGCCGTAGACGGCAGCCGATTGGGTGCGGAAGAGCATGGCAGTGAGGGCGCTCCGTAATGTGAGAGAAACAACGCGAGGCAGTCAAAGTCTGAAAAGCTGGCTTATTAAACAGCAAAGCAAGTGAGCGCGCTTCCGGCAGTTGCCTGAAAGCGCGCTCATCAATGCTGGTTTCAGCGTCCGCCCCGGTAAGGCACGGAAAGCTTCAGTACGTTTTATTAACGACGACGGCGCGCGGGCTGTGAAACGGTTTTACCGGTTGTTCCCTGTGAGGGCACCCTGATCTGCCGACCACGCTCCAAAGAAGTATCAAGCGTGACACCGTTCAACTTTGCGACTTCGTCCGCCGAAGCGTTATAGCGCGCGGCGATCTTCGCAACCGTGTCGCCGTTCTGCGCGGTGACGGTCAGCAGGTTGCTGCCGGCAGGGGCGGTCGTGTTTCCACGTTGCCGCAGCACGAGCGAAGTCGCGCGGACGTTTCCGGCAGGCACAATCAGCTTGCCACCGGCATTCAGGTCAATGCCGGCGTTCCATTGCTGGAGTTGAGCGACGCTGGTTCCGGTACGCGCGGCGACCGCTTGAAGGTCTTCGCCGGGGGCGACTGAAATTATCCGCGCCGTCTGTTCACGCCGCTCGACCGGTACACGCTTCAGAAGCGCGGCGAACTGCTTACCGCGACCCGGAGGCACGCGCACATCATACGACTCGCCGCGCGGGGTCACGTCGCGGCGCAACTCCGGGTTGATGCTGCGCAAATAATCAACACTCGTGTCGGACATGCTCGCGACCAATTGCAAGCTCGTCGCCGAAGGGACGCGCACGACGTCATACGCGAGCGGCGCGTCGGGCTGTATCTCTTCTTTGCGGAAGCCGTACTTCTCAGGATTCTTTGCGACCAAAATCGTGGCGAGAATGTTCGGCACGTAATTGCGTGTTTCCTGCGCGATGTAAGGGTAAACGCGCCAGAAGTCGGCGACCCCGGCGCGGCCAATCGCGCGGTCAATGTTGCCTTCACCGGTGTTGTACGCGCCCATTGCGAGTTCCCAATCGCCGTTGTAGCGTTTCGCCAACCACTTCAGATACCTCGCCGAAGCTCGCGTCGCTTTCTCAACGCTGGTGCGCTCGTCAACCCATGCGGTCTGTCGCAGGCCATACTGCGCGCCGGTGCCGGGAATAAATTGCCAGAGGCCGGAGGCCGCCGCCCACGAACGAGCAGTCGGGCGCCACGCGCTCTCGACTTGGCCGAGCCACGTGATGTCTTCAGGCACGCCCTCTTCGCGGAAAATCTTGCGCGCCATTCTCATGTACTTGCCGGAGCGGCGTATGCCCGTCACCATCGTCGCGCGCCCGCGACCCTGATAGTAATTAATGTATTGCTGAATCAGCGCGTTTGATTTGAACCCGAAGTCGACGTTCGATTTAGCTTCTTCCAATGCGTTGATGTCTTCGGGCTTGACGTTCGTTTCGTCGGTGGTCAAGACGAGTTTACTCAACTCGTCGAGCGGCGACGGCTCGAATTTCTGCTCGCGGAAGCCGACCTGCGCTACCGGGGTCTTCACCGGGACGGCGCCTTCCTGTTGAGAAAAGCTTGCCAGCTCTACTCTCCCCGAAGCGGTCTGTGGTTGTTGTAGCGGCACTTCCTCACGATAGACGCGCTCGACAAGTTGGAGGTAGAAATCACGCAGACGCGGGTTGGAACGCACATCAATACCCGATTCGAGGACGGTATCAACCGCCTTATCGAACTCGTCGCGCGCTTGTTCGCGCTTGTTGTCCGCGAGATTTAGCTTACCCTGCCTGAAGTGCTTCTCGGCGCGGTCAACGACCTGCGAGACGCGCGGGTCTTCACGCTCGATCTCGCTGGGCGTGTGACGTAGATGTGATACGGCCGGAACCTGCGCCTGAACGGTTGCGACGGGAGCGGCAAACGCGGCTAGGAGAGCGGCATTAGTAATAAATCGGGGGAGGCTCGTATTCTTCAATCGTTGATCTCCTTAATCGGGAAAAGCGAATCCACGATGGCGACCTGCCGAGGTCGCACGAGCGGCATCCACTAAATAATCATATGAGGAGAATGAATTTCGCTGTCAATCCGGCTTCGTACCGAAGCCCATCTTTTTTGGAAGAGGCCTGAAGCCATTCCAGCTACGGCGAAACTAACATACGGATTCGCCGGGTGTCAATCTTATCTGCTTGCAAATAAAAGGCGAAGCGGTAAGATTTTCCACCGAAAACCCGCTTTCGCTGAACCGAGTATAGTGATGCTCAAAGGGCGCTTCGGGGTTGTGCTGGATTCGCCGAAGATAACAAAAAGCGTCGGTTGCGCCCTCGCCCTCACGCCCTCGGTGCCGATGCCACTTGCGGCAGGCGCGCGGCGCGCGGCACAGGGGCGGCGGTTGGCTGAACCTTCTCTTTCAACGCCTGCCGGAAGACCTCGGTGACGTTGTCCACAAAGACAAACTTGATGTCCCTGAAAAGTTCTTTCGGCACCTCATCCATGTCGCGCTGATTCTGCTGCGGCAGAATGATCGTCGAGACGCGCGCGCGCCGCGCAGCCAAAACTTTTTCCTTAATCCCACCGACCGGCAGGACGTTGCCGCGGAGGGTAATCTCGCCGGTCATCGCGACATCTTTACGCACGGGGCGTTGCGCAAGCGACGAGACCATTGCGGTCGCCAGCGTGACGCCGGCCGACGGGCCGTCCTTCGGAATCGCCCCTTCGGGAATATGAATGTGAATGTCGTAAGTGTTGAAATCCTCTTCGTTAATGCCGAGCGTCGTGGCGCGTGATTTAGCGTATGAGAATGCGGCCTGCGCCGACTCGCGCATCACTTCGCCGAGTTGACCGGTGAGGACGAGATTGCCTTTGCCTTTCAGCCGCAACGCCTCGATAAAAAGCACGTCGCCGCCAACTGCCGTCCACGCGAGACCCGTCGCGACTCCGATCTGGTCTTTCTTCAAAATTTCTTCGGGCTGAATTTTCGGCGTGCCGAGAAACTCATGGAGATTCTGCGGCGTGACGCGAACCGTCTCGGTACGCCCCTCGGCAATCCGGCGTGCCACTTTGCGGCACACGGCTCCGATCTCACGCTCCAACTGCCGAAGCCCGGCCTCCTGCGTATACTGGAGAATTATCGCGGAGAGCGCCGGCTTGGAAATGCGTAGGTGGCGCGAAGCGATGCCGTTCTCCTCCATCTGTTTAGGTATCAGGTGGCGACGCGCGATTTCCAGTTTCTCTTCTTCGGTGTAGCCGGCGAGGCGAATCACTTCCATCCGGTCGCGCAACGCCGGCTGAACTGTGTCAAGGACGTTCGCCGTCGTCATAAACATCGCGTTCGACAAATCGAAAGTGACGCCGAGGTAATTATCGCGGAAGCTATTGTTCTGCTCTGGGTCGAGCACTTCGAGGAGCGCCGAACTCGGATCGCCCCGGAAGTCGGCGCCGACCTTATCAATTTCGTCGAGCATGATTAAGGGATTGTTCGTCCCCGCCTGTTGCAGCGCCTGAATAATTCGTCCGGGCATCGCGCCGACATAAGTGCGGCGGTGGCCGCGAATCTCCGCCTCGTCGTGCAGGCCGCCCAAAGATAGACGCACGAAACGTCGGTCGAGTGCCCGCGCAATCGAGCGCCCCAGGCTGGTTTTCCCGACGCCCGGCGGGCCGACGAGACAAAGGATCGAGCCTTTCGGCTTCTCCTTCAGCTTGCGCACGGCGAGCGCCTCAATGATGCGCTCCTTCACCTTCTCCAAACCGTAATGGTCGGCGTCCAAGACCTCCTCCGCTTTACGCAAATCGAGGTTGTCCTCGGAGGCTTTCGACCACGGCAGGTCGGTCATGATCTCCATCCAGTTTCTGAGCGTCGCCGTCTCCGCCGCGTCCGGGTGCATGCGTTCGAGTTTTTTGAGTTGGCGGAGCGCTTCGTCTTCCGCCGGCTTCGGCATCTTGGCGGTTTCGATCTTCTCGCGGAACTGCGCGACTTCTTCGGCCAACTCGTTCCCCTCGCCGAGTTCGGACTGGATCGCCTTCATCTGCTGCCGCAAATAAAACTCACGTTGCGAGCGGTCAATGTCGGCGCGCGCCTGCGTGTTGATTTCCTGCTGCACGGTCAGGACTTCGATTTCTTTATTGAGAAGCTCGTTGACCCGGCGCAGGCGCACAGTCGTGTCGGCGATGTCCAAAACCGACTGCGCGTCCTCAACTTTCAACTCGAGGTTTGAGGCCGCGAGGTCGGCGAGCCTCCCGGCTTCGTCGAGGTTGGCGACAATCGCCATCACTTCCGGCGAGATGTTCTTACCGAGGTTGGCCGCCTTTTCCATCGAGGCGCGCACGTTGCGCACCAGCGCTTCGACTTCTAAGGAGCGTTCGGCTGCCGCCGTTTCATTCACTACGCTCACATGCGCGCGCAGGTAATCGCCGTCTTCCACCGATTCGACGCGCGCCCGCGACAAGCCCTGCACGAGAATGCGAATGCGCCCGTCCGGCAGTTTCAGCATCCGCATGATAACGGCGACCGTACCGACCTTATAAAGGTCGTCGCCATTCGGCTCCTCTTTGTCCAAATCCTTCTGCGAGGCGAGAAGGATCATGCGATTTTCGCCGAGGGCTTCGTCCACCGCGCGAATTGATTTCTCGCGCGAGACGAAGAGCGGCACGATCATGAACGGATAAATAACGATGTCGCGGAGCGGCAAAACCGGCAGCACGTCGGGAACTTGTAACTGCTGCTCGTCGGCGTCGCCGCCGCCCACCGCTCCTAAACCTTCTGTAACATCTGTGACTGCGGACATAAAATTATCGCTGATATGATTTATGGAAAATTAAACGAGCAGGGAATGACAACTTTTTCATCAATCGAATCAACAGCTCATTCCCCGCCATCATCTTTAACCGTGATCTGAAACGACACGCCGCGACGGTCATTCAACTTCGGCAGCCGAACGGTGAGAACGCCGTCGCGCAGACTCGCTGTCGCCTCGTTCGCTCGCACCGGCCATCTGAGCGGTACGGCGCGATTGAAATGACCGTAAGCTCTCTCGGAACATAGATGCACGATGCGCCCGCGAGGTACGCTCCTCTTCCTGACGCCGCTGACTCGCAGATGTGTGTTCGTCAAAACAACTTCTACTTGCTCGACGCTCACCCCGGGCAACTCGATTCGCACGACAACGGTATCGCTTTCTTCGCACAAATCAACAACCGGCGACCACGTGCCGGGGTCGGGCGGGGCGACTTCTTCCGCAGCCTCTTGCAGCGCGGCGAAAAGCTGTCCGACGCGGTCGCGTAACCGCTCCAACTCAATACCTTCGAGTCCTGCTGTCGCACGTACCGGCTTAGTCATATAAAGATACTGGCAAACGATGCATTATTAAACGAGGAGGCCGCTCCTCTTTCAAGCTGCCGCTACTTCCGCGCCGTCGCGTTGCCGCCTGAGCGCGCGCGCACCAGCGTCTTCAGTTCCTGCATAAATTCCGACACGTCCTCAAATTCGAGATACACCGACGCGAAGCGCACGTAAGCAACTTTGTCCAGTTCCTTCAAACGGCGCATAATCATTTCGCCGACCTTACTCGTCGGGCGCTCCCGCTCAGGCGATTCCTGCACATACTTTTCTATCGAGTTAACGATACCCTCCAACTTAGAGGAAGGAACCGGGCGCTTTTCGCAGGCGCGCAGAAGTCCCGCCATCACTTTGTTGCGGTCGAAAGGCTCACGCCGCCCGTCTTTTTTCACGACCATGTACGGGATTTCGTCAATGCGCTCGTAGGACGTAAAGCGCCGCTCGCACTTCAAGCACTCGCGGCGGCGGCGGATTGCGTCGCCCTCGCGCGACTCACGCGAATCAACCACCTTATCTTCCAAATAACCGCAGAACGGGCATCTCATAGACCCACTCCAGCAAGCCGAAAATGGTAAAGCTTAAGCGAGATCGGTTCCTCGCTCACACACACTTTTCATCTAAGTCCCCTCCCCGGCGAGTAATTGCCGAGACTTCATATTCGTTTGTCCTTCATCCCCGTTCGTCTCCCGCTCGCTGACTTTTCCCGAAGCCAGATAACGCAAACGAGCTAAAGTGATGTCGCTGCGCAAAATGTAGTAGAGGCCGAAGAACGCTGCCGGCCCGAAGACGACTAAGTGCAGAATGATGGAAGCGGCGGCGGCTTCCTCTTGGCTACGCGCCACGCCGAGAAAGACCAACCCGGTGGCGGTCGCGACGTGAAACGTCCCAGCGGCACCGCCCGGCGTCGGCACAAGCGACCCGACGAGCGACCATCCCATCACAAACAACGTCTCGCTCAAGCCGAGTGGTAATCCGAAAGCGCGGAAGACGAGCATATTAGCGAGGGCAATCAAGGCCCACAAAATAATCGTCCAGCCAGTCGTCACCACCAACTCGCGCGCACTCACCAGCACGCGAAGCGCCTGCGCTAACTGCTCCAACAGCACTGTCACGATTCCGCTCACACGCATCAACAGGGACGACCGTGAGTTTGACGCGCCGCCGAGCCAGCGAATGAGAGTTGTGGCGTGCCGCCTCAACAATATCAACGCGACCACTCCGGCGGCGCAACCCAGCAGCATCACGAGTCCGGCTTTCCGAATCCTTATGAAAGTGTCGGCGTCCCCAACGGGATTGAGAAACAGAAGAAGGTTGGCGGCGAACAAAACGACGATAGCCATCATGTCGTAGATTCGCTCGACCGCAATGGTGACGAACGCCGCGCCGGGGCGAACTCGCCCGTCCCGCAAAGGTAAAAAGGCCGGGCGCAATACCTCGCCCGCCCGCCCGATTAAAAAAACAGCGCCAAACCCGACCGTCGTCGCGGCGAACAACTCACGTAAACTCACATTTCGCACGAGCGGGGCGAGCAACGCGCGCCAACGAAAGGCGCGCACCAAATAGGTTAGGCACACGAGCGCCACCGCGACCGCAATTAGTTTTAAGTCCGACTGTCGGAGTTCGTCAGCGATTTTGGCCCAGTCGAGCCTCCGCCCGAACCAGACCGTGATGAGACCAACGAGTAAAACTAAAGCTAAAGATTTAAGGTACTTACGCAAGCAACAAGTTCCCGAAGGCTAGTATGAGACAAGGTGAAATTCAGTTTGAGCAAATGGTAGTACTAAAAATTGACTCTGTCGGGAGCGCACCACAATATGTAGTACGGCAATGTCAGGCTACAATAAGTGCGGACAGAGGCGCAAGGCGGCGAATTGACGGTGGGCTTCGCGGCGTGTCATTTTCCGAGGTCGCGGGATTTGACGGGTCTGGGAACATTGCGCGTTGGAAGTTCGTATTGCCCCGTTGACAAATGGGGTCTACCACCCGCGAAGCGCGTTATAATGGCGGCGGGATGAAAGAGGGGGCGCGTGGTGGGAGCGGCGAAAGCATTGATTGTCGGCGAAGGGTCGGAGTTGGTCAGAAAGTGCCGCGCGGGCGATGGTGCGGCGTGGGAGGAAATTGTCTCTACATACTCGCGTCGTATTTATAATCTCGCGTACCGCTTCACCTCGCGGGCGGACTCCGCCGAAGATTTGACGCAGGAAGTTTTTATGCGCGTCTATCGTTCGCTCGATCAATACGACCAGAAGCAGGGCGATTTACAAAACTGGTTGATGCGTCTCGCGCGTAATTTAATCATTGACGATTACCGCCGCCGCCAGCGCACGCCGCATGATTCGCAGGCCGAAGATTTGGAAGTCCATACGTACCATCTTCGCGCCTCTGGCGGGTCGCCACAGAGAGAAATGGAGCGTCATGAATTGGGAGAACAGGTACAGGCAGGGATTGATAAGCTGCCCCCCGATCTCCGCACCTGCGTCATTCTGCGCGACATCGAAGAGCTAAGCTATCAGGAAATAGTAGACTTGTTGAAGATACCTGAAGGAACGGTGAAGTCTCGGATCAATCGCGGGCGCATTGAGTTGGCGAAGATTCTGCGCCGGATGCGCGTTGTCGCGATGAGCGACGTATAGTATTTGCGATTTTAGATTTTCGATTGCCGATTAAGCAGCCAGACAGCAAATCAGCAATCGAAAATCGTAAACCACACGGAGGGGTAAGGCGGAAGTATAAATGCTTTGTGCTGACTTTGAAGACCGCTTAACGGATTATTTTGACGGTGCGCTCGCGGGTGATGTGGGACGCGCTTTCGCCGAACATGCGCTACGCTGTCCGGTTTGCCATGATCTTTTGAGCGAAGTCAAAAACACAATTACAGAATGCCGCACTGCCGCCCCTCCCGCGCCGTCCCGCGAACTTGAAGCTCGCATTCTCATGCAAACCGCCCCCGAAACGGCGATGTCGTGTGCGGATTTTGAAGAGTACCTGACGGATTACCTCGACGGTTTCCTGCCGGCGAATCTTTATCATCGGTGGGAACGCCACGCCGCGCTCTGCGCGCAATGCACCGAACTACCTGGACAAGTCGTGCGCTCGATTGGCGCCTGCCATTCGTATATAAGCGAAGAGCGTCCGGTGCCCGCCGGTCTTCACCAACGCATTCTTCACGCCACGCTCGGCACAATTGACGCCGCACTGGTTCGCGCGCCGGTGCGGGAGCGTGTGCTGGCACGCCTGCGCGAGTGGCTCGACGTGGTCGTGTCTCCGCAACTTGCGACCGTCGCCACGATGGTCTTAATTGCTGTGCTCGTCGGTACGAACACGATGTCTGACGACGGCTCAATCGGCGGCATGTATCGCGCCAGCCTCCGTCTCGCGGTGCAAACCTACGAGCGCGGGGCGAGCACCGCCGGCAGTGCCGTGCGCTCGGATGAACTGAAACGCGCCGTCGGTCTGGGTGGAGGTGCCGACAATTCACCTGCTGGTGAGCCGTCAGGCACGACGCCCGTGCCAATTCTGCCCGCGACAAGCGACGCGGGTGACAAGCAAAATCCCGAAGAGAAAAAGTAAAGTCGGGTGGTGGTGGCGTGCGACGCACGACATCTTCGACGCGGCATTCTTAACAAGGCGAGGGGTGATACGGGTAATTTGATGAATTGTTCTTACCACATGACAAACCGGGCGGTCGTGCAGTGCAGCCGGTGTGCGCGCCCTTTGTGCCCGGCGTGCGACCACCGGGTTCGCGGCTTCCCTTACTGCCAGGATTGTATTGTGAGCGGAGTCGAACTATTACAGCAACAACAGCAATCGCGTCTTGGCGCGTCGTCGGCGGAACTGGTGCGCCGTAAAACTTCCCCGCTCGTCGCACTACTGCTTTCATTCATCGTCCCCGGTCTCGGCGCGGCCTACAACGGACAGACTTCAAAGGCGCTCGTGCATTTTACGATCTTCGCGAGCTTTATCCAGATGGCGACTGTCACAGACGGCGTCGCGTTTTTTATTCTCGGCTTTATCGGCACGTGGCTCTTCGCGTCGGTGGACGCATTTCGCACCGCGCAACTAATGCGCTCGGGACTCGCGCCCGACGCCGAATCTGACGCCATCGCGCGGCGTCTCTACGGCAATCCTTTGGCTTGGGCGGTAGTGCTGATTTCACTCGGCACAATTTTTCTGCTCCACACGATGTTTGGCGTGCGCCTGCCGGTCAGGGAGTTTTTACCGGTAGTGCTCGTCTTGCTCGGCGCTTACATGCTTTTTGATTACTTACGCCCGCAACGTAAAAGCGAGTCGGATGTTTTCAACGGATCGAGTCGGCCCCCGTCCGTCGTGAGTAACGCTCTCCCTTCGCTCGAAGCCACAAACTTCGGCACGGACGAGTTAATGACACAGGTCTCGTCGCGCGAGCCCGGAGTCTGGCCGGTCGGACGCCACACGTGAGCAGCCCGGCGAGAACTCCCGGAGCCTCACGATAGAATCTTTATCCTGTGGTATTATTCGGAAAGCGGATTCGGCATGAGCGGTCGAAGTTTCTGACGCAAACCGTACTTCGCCCCCTCCGGCACAAAGGTTTTATTGGCAAGTAGGAGATTTTGTTATGTCACCTTTTCTCAAAACTGCGAGTCGGTGGGGCGGCCTGCTAACGATTGTCCTGCTCGTGATTACGCTTCTGAAACAGCTCATTGCGCTCGTCAGCTTTATCATGGTGGCGGTTAAGATCGCGCTCGTGATCGCTTTCGTCGGTCTGATGCTGCTTATCGTCTTATCCATGCTGCGCGGGCGCGGACGCCGCCATCGCGATATTGACGAGCTGTAGCGATTTACCCTAACGCACGTCATCAATTATTCATTGAGGCCGATACCTCTGTGTGTAGTTCGCGCACACAG
>Ga0136615_10001566_pt1 | contig 11158 bp, 10 predicted proteins | sample AntDrymUQ2882206_2_FD_106647 | JGI IMG/M metagenome (GOLD analysis project Ga0136615, IMG submission 106647) | Polar desert sand microbial communities from Dry Valleys, Antarctica - metaG UQ288 (22.06) | ecosystem: Environmental > Terrestrial > Soil > Desert | place: Antarctica: Dry Valley...
CCGCCCCTCCCAAGATGGTAGCTACCGCCTGCGGTACTAGCTCACCCTCCGAGAGAGGAGCCAACTCCACTAGCCACACCCCGTCCGGGTACACTCCTACGAGATCCCTGGCCACTTCCAGGGCAAGGCGCGTCTTGCCCGAACCGCCAGCCCCTGTGAGGGTAAGGAGCCTGGTCATGGCGAGCATCCTCTTGACCGCGACCAACTCCTGCTCACGACCAACGAAGCTGGTCCTCTGTGTTGGCAAGTTGTGCTTGCCTATACGGGGTTGTTTATCCTCCCGCAAGGGACCCACGGATGGTGTCATCGGGAGGCCCCCGGCAGCTATCTCGTCGCGCAGGTGACGTGTGGCTGGGGCAGGCTCTATACCGAACTCTTTGGAGAGGGCATCGCGGAGGTGTTCGTACTGGGCGACGGCCTTCTCGGGCCTCCCCGAGAGGACGTGAAGACGCATAAGGGCTGCGTGCGCATCCTCGAGGGTGGGCTCCTTGACCGTCGCCTTTTGCAGCGCCTCGATGGCCAGGCTGTGCTCATCACGTGCCTCGTAGAACCCTGCGAGTTCGACGCGCAGGGCAAGGTACAGTTGCCGCAGCTCGTCGCGCCTGCCTTCCGTCCACTGCTCGTAGCGGTCTTCGGGTAGCAGGTCGTCTGCGTACAACTCTAAAGCCGTCCTATAGGTCGCAGGCTCCCTGGTGCCCCTGGCAGTCGCAGCAGCCTCCTCGAAGGCATCGACATCCACCGAGAGATTGCCTCCAGGGCACAGCACCAGCGAGTCATCCTCGCTCGCCAGGTAGCGCGAACCCACGCTCGGGTCGAGGACGTTGCGGGCGACGTGGAGGGTGCTGCGCAGGCTGTTCGAGGCCGCCCTCCTGCCCGAGTCGGGCCAGAGCAAATCCATCACCTGCTCTCGGTGTATGCGATGGCCTGGAGCCAGAGCCAGGAGCTTAATCAGGGCGGCCGCCTTCCTCAGGCGCCAGGTATCTTGGGTGATGGTCCTGGAACCTACACTAACCCTAAACCCACCGAGCAACCATACCCTTACAGCCTTGCGTGTGTCACCCATCGGCGTCTGGGGCCCGCTCACACGCTCAGAGCCAGAAGGTCCCATCCTCTTCTTTCCCCTCTCTTGGGGGTAGCGCTACCCTACGCTCTACTTGCTCATTTTCCTACAAGATTGGAGCACGTGCCAATGAATCAGTCGGACGACAACCCGAATGCTGAAATCGAGTTCTCTAACTGCCTCCATTGATCTATACTCTGTTCGATTTGCGCGCTCCTGGCCGGGACTGGCCTGGCTGCTCTCGGGAGGCTATGTTTACAGATCGAGAATCTGATGACAAGAACTAATGGATCGACGTCCACGTTCTCGGATTACGATGAGCCACGCGACCGTCTCTGCGCGCTGGAAGCACCCGTGCGTACCGTCTCACTGCCGCCCGAATTGGTATCGGAAGCCGGGTTCGACGACTGCGACCGGCGCTTGCAGGAGTAGCTGGGGCAGGTGTGAGAAAGGAACCACCACCCTTGAGGGTAGGGGTCCTCGGCTGCGGGCCAATCTCGCAGTTCGCCCACTTCGAGGCCTGCCGCAAAGCGCGCAACGCCGAGCTGTACGCTATCTGCGACGTAGCGGAGGATCTGGTCGAAAAGATGGCCGCCTTCCACGCCCCGCGGGTTACGTACACCGACTACGAAGCCATGCTCTCCGACCCTAACGTCGAGGCGGTCATCATCGGGGTGGCGGATCAGTTCCACGTGCCCGCTGCTAGTGTGGCCATCGAGGCCGGCAAGCACGTGCTCGTGGAGAAACCCATGGGGGTGGGTGTGGAGGAGTGCGAGGACCTGCGCGAGAGGGTTCTGGCTTCTGGGCTCGTGCTCCAGGTCGGCACCGAGAAACGCTTCGACCCAGGCATCGCCTTCGCGCACCGCTTTATCCGGGAGGAGATGGGGGAGATGCTCGCGCTCAAGGCCTGGTATTGCGACTCGCTCTACCGTTACGCTATGACCGATGCTCTGCAGCCTATCCCGCTAGCCAGCGGGGAGACCAGGCGACCAAAAGGCGATCCCAAGGCGGACAGGCGCCGCTACGACATGCTCGCACACGGCAGCCACCTCCTCGACACCGCCCGCTTTCTGGGTGGGGAGATAGTGAGCTTACGCGCCCGTCTCGTGGAGAAATTCGGCGCCCGCTGCTGGTTCGCCGAGGCTGAGTTTGCCGACGGCAGCGTAGGACACTTCGACCTAACCATAGCCGTGCGCATGGACTGGCACGAAGGATTCCAGATCTACGGCGAGTACGGAAGTGTGATCGGCAAGACATACAATCCCTGGTACCTCAAGTCAAGCGACGTGGAGTGTTTCTCTACCAGAGACGGTCGATATCATCGACCCCTGGGGGAGGACGCCCACTTCTTCAGACTGCAGGTGGAGGGCTTCGCCGACAGGATACTTCGCGGCGTCCCCACGCTTGGCGCCGACGTCGACGACGGACTGGCGGCGGTGCGCGGGATGGTGGCCCTCGCGCGATCCGCGGAATCAGGGGAGAGGGTCCTGCTCTCTGAAGCAGAGGGCGGCGTCTGATGCGGCTTGGGATCTTCGCCAGGACATTTACTCGTCCTCAAGACTCCTCCTTTATTGCTTCGAGCTGTTCGAGGCGGATGATGTGACCGCTGAGGCGCCATGCGGCGGGGGTGCAGAGGTAGCTTATGAGGTCCGCTGGCTCCTGGGGCGGGCGGAGCATCCCGAAGTCTCTGTAGCCCTGGAACATGCGGTCGAGTTGCTTGCCGATGAGCTCCTGGCCGAAACCTCGCGACTCCTCCTGCATCCTGGTGTCCACGACACCAGGATAGACGCCCGTTACGGCGATGCCGTAAGGTTCGCCTTCGAGGGCCAGAACGCGGGTGAGTTGGTCCAGGGCCGCCTTCGAGGCGCCGTAGGCGGCCATCCCCGCGACTGGGTGCCTGGCGGCGGCGCTGGAGACGTTTACTATGCGGCCCCAGTTGGCGGAGACCATGTCCGGCAGCGCTTCCCTCGAGCAGAGGAAGGCCCCTGTCACGTTGACTTCGAAGGCGCGCCGCCACCCTTCAGGTCGCATCGCCGCGACGGGGAGCGGGGCGCCTGGTGTGCCAGCGTTGTTTATGAGGATGGTGACGTTGCCGAGTTCGGCACGCACCCTCTCGAAACAGGCTGAGACGGAGCCTTCGTCGGCCACGTCCAACCACACGGGCAAGGCGGTGCCACCGCGGGAGGAGATCTCGCGCGCCACGGAGACTATCTCCTCCTCGGTGCGGGCGGCGAGGGCGACTGCCGCGCCCTCGTTGGCGAGGAGGCGGGCCGTCGCAGCCCCGATGCCCCGTCCCGCGCCGGTTACGAGCGCGACGCGGCCAGCGTGTATCCCGTCTTCGGTCATCCCAGGTTGTCGGCAGAGACGTATGGACTCGCCGCCACGGATCCCACCTTCCACCCCCGAACTAGGTCTTCTCTCCTACTAGCTTACCCCACCCACCGCCCAGCGGCAGAACCCGATGCCGCGGGGCGCCGAGCAGGCCATATGCGAGGTGAGATAGAATTCGGTCAAAGAGCAGAAGGAGTACAAGCTTGTCCGACATACCCCTTTTCCCGCTGAACGTCGTATTGATGCCTGGCGCGCCTTTGCCGCTGCACATCTTCGAGGAGCGCTACAAGCAGATGGTGAACGAGTGCCTGGAGCAGGAGGGCGAGTTCGGGATGGTCTTCGCCGATGAGTCGGGGACGCGGCAGGTGGGCTGCACGGCGAAGATCGTCGAGCTCGTCGAGCGCTACGAGGACGGGCGGATGCTGATCCTGGTCGAAGGTTCGCGGCGCTTCAAGCTGAACAACGTACTAACGGGCAAACCTTACTACGTGGGTGAGATCGAGTACTTCCAGGATGAAATCGAGGAGGACGTTGGCACGCTGGCCGAGGAGTGTATAGCCCTGCTCGAGCGGGTCGTCGAGGCCGCCACCGAAGGTTCCGTCGGGATCGAGATAGAGCCGCCCTACAGGAACCTCTCGTTCGCGATCGCAGGCCGGGTAGAGTTCGAGCCCGAGGTCAGACAGCAGATCCTGGAGCTCACCTCGGAGCTGGAACGCCTGCAGAAGGTCAAGGAGCTCCTTGGCGCGGCCGCCGAGAGGCTCGAGCGCGAGCGGCAGACCCGCGAGAAGGCCCAGACCAACGGGCACCTGCGTAGCGACTGGCAACCGGGGAATTAGGCTTCAGGTAGACTGCATCTTCTATCGCAGTCCAGGCCCTTTCGTGGCCGTTCGGGGAAGTCTCGGACACGAACGAAGGTGGCGACCAGGAGTCCTGTAGCCTGAAACCTTCCTAAAGCTTCTTATCTGCCTGGCGGGGAAGGTTCCTCTCGGCCTCCTGGGGGAGGAGGGATCTTATCCTCCGCAGGTTCGCCTGGTCCACCTTGTAGATCAGGGGTTCCGCGGCCAGGGAGTCCTCGCCGGCGGCTGCCTTTATACGCCCCGTCAGGTTCTCCTCGACGAGCCAGGCCATCGAGGGCAGGACACCGGCGACGACACGCATCCTTACGCGTCCGTCGGTCTCGGTTCGCTCGACGAGGCGCGGTGGACTCAGGTAAAGTTCCGAAGCCTCGCCGAGCGCGTTCTCTACCCTCGAGGCTGCCTCCGCATCAGAGACCTGCACCTCCACGTTGAACCGCTGCTGGCCCGAGATGTAGTTGACGACGCCCTGCATCGTGCCGTTGGGGATGTAGATCACCTCACCTGAGAGGGACCGGATCTTGGTCATCCTGAGCCCCAGCTCTTCGACGACCCCAGAGGCGTCCTGCGGCTTTATGAGGACGAAGTCTCCGACGCTGTACTGTCCCTCGAAGACGATCGAGAAACCGGCGATCACGTCGCGCAAAAAGCTCTGCGCCCCGAAACCGATAATGGCGGCGATGATGGTGGTCCCCGCCGCGGCCGGCAGCGGGTTACGAAAGAAGATGCTAAGGATCACGAGCACCACGATGATAAAGACGACGTAACGGAGCGCGTTGCGCATCAAGGTGATCGCGGTGTCCTGGCGCTTGACGCGGGCCACGGCCTCCTCGTCAAGGAGCGATTCCCTGTTGCTCCGCCGCCACTGCAAAATCCGCGGCACGCCACGGGTCAGGATGCGGAAGACGAGGACCCCGAGGAAGACGACGAGTACGGATGCAAGGACGTTGCCAACGAAGTCAGGGCCGAGGACATACTTATGGAGTTCCTGCAGAAACTCCCTTAGCCCCTCGAAGATGGCCAGGGGCTCTTCGGCCACGCCTTCGGCGACCTTCCTGGCATCATCGGCGAGGTCGGCCGTCGTTTCTTGAAGCAAAGCAAAGAGCATTCAGCCATTAAAGTATTCTCTGCCTCAGGCTGCAAGGCGGGTAGAGCACAGTAGGGGCGGTTCGCGAACGGCCCTATTGGTGGCGTTCGAGGGCGAGTTGTACGAGGCGGTCGAGCAGCTCTTCGTAGGGAATGCCGCTGGCAGCCCACAGTTCGGCGTAGACGCTCGTCGGGGTGAAGCCGGGGATGGTGTTGATCTCGTTGAGTAGCAGCCGGTCCGTTTCGCGTTCGAGGAAGAAGTCGACGCGCGCCATGCCGGCCGCGTCTATGGCCTCGTAGGCAGTGCTGGCGATGCGCCTTATCTCTTGAGTAGTCTCGTCCTCGATGGCGGCAGGGACTATGAGCTCCATGCCGCCCTCGACGTACTTCGCCTCGTAATCGTAGAAGCCGTCCTTCTTGATAACGATCTCACCGGGGACGGAGACCTCGGGGTCCTCGTTGCCCAGGACGGAGACCTCGATCTCGCGGGCGTCCACGCCCTCCTCGACGATGATGCGCCGGTCGAAGTTCGAAGCCGTGTCGATGGCATCACCCAACTCTGCTGCGTTTTCGGCTTTGCCGATACCGACGCTCGAGCCGAGGTTCGCGGGCTTCACGAAGCATGGGTATCCGAGGGAGTTTTCGACCTCCTCTATCCAGGCCTCCCTGTTCTTCTCCCACTGCTTGCTGGTCATGGCGACCCACCTGACCTGAGGGAGGTCGTGGTGGGCGAAGATCTTCTTCATGGTCGGCTTGTCCATGGCAGCGGCGCTCCCAAGGACCCCGCTTCCGACGTAGGGGACGCCGGCGAGCTCGAGCATCCCCTGTATGGTGCCGTCCTCGCCGTATGGACCGTGCAGTACGGGGAAGACTACGTCCACGGAAGCGAGGCCAGCTGGTAGTTTCTCCGCTGTCGTGGCCGGTGGCCCCGAGACCTCCAGGTCTGACCCGTCGGGCAGGTAGCCGCTTTTGGACTCCAGCTCGCGCATGGGTTCTCCTGAGGAGATCCAACGCCCCTCCCTGGTTATGCCGACGGGCACGACTTCGTAACGGCCGCTGCCCTCGAGCGCCCGTGTTATGGCCCGCGCGGAGGCCAGGGATACCTCGTGCTCCCCGCTGCGGCCCCCGAAGACGACCATCACCCTGACCAAAGCGCCGCTCCTCTCTTCTCCAGCCCGCCTATCCTAGCAAAGGGCGTGCCTTGACTCTTCAGGCCTCCCGCGACGCGAAACCGAGCTCGTCCGACCGTTCCCTGAGAGCTTCGGCCACGAACTCTATGTGTTCGTCGAGGTCAACGTCGAGCTCATCGGCGCCCCTTACGATGTCGTCCCTGTTCACGGCCGCAGCGAAGGACTTCTGCTTCATCTTCTTGCGAACGCTCCTGGCCTTCATGTTCTCCAAGCCTTCGGGACGCATGAGGGCGCAGGCCACGATAAAGCCGGAGAGCTCGTCGACGGCGTAGAGCGTCTTGGCCATGAGGGTGTCGCGGGGCACGTCGAGGTAGTCGGCGTGCCCCTTTATGGCGTGGAGGACGTCGTCGGGGTAGCCCATGCTCTCAAGCTCCCTGACACCGACCATAGGATGCTCCTCCGGCGTCGGGTGTCTCTCGTAGTCCATGTCGTGCAGGAGGCCTGTTATGCCCCACTTCTCCTCGTCCTCGCCAAAACGGCAGGCATAGGCCCGCATGGCCGCCTCGACGGCGAGCATGTGCTTGCGTAGGGAGTCGCTCTCGGTCCAAGCGCACATAAGCTCCCAGGATTCTTCGCGGTTCAAAGTGTCTCCCTTCGTCTCAAGGTTTCAGGCTACAGGCATCAGGTTCTGGCTGACACCGAGTCCGTTTGGACGGACCAGCGTTCGGGCCGCGGGCACGAACGGGACGCCCTCCCGCGCGTCATTCCCGCGAAAGCGGGAATCCAGGGGTAGTAGGCCAGTGGGCGATGGCGTGCTCCCGGACATGGTATGAGGCCTGATACCTACTCTTTATACGAGACGTTTATGATGCTACCGGGCGAGTTCGTCTGCTGGACGGATCTGGTGGTTTCGCCCGCGATCAGGACGACCTTTAGGTCGCCGGTGCTCTCGTCCCGTTTCTCGATGCGACACGAAAGTTGCCGTCCTTTCAAGTCGAAATCGAAGCGTTTGGGTACCCGACCGCTCAGTACGATCTGCTCTTCTCCCACCGAGCAGAGGCCGGAGAACGTCGTCCTGGGATCCCCTTCAAGCCGGATCGCGACTTCGGGCCCACCTGGGTCGTCGCCGAGGGTTATCTCCGGAGGCGACGATCCCCCTGTCGTCTCGAGAGCGGTAGTCGGAGAGGACGTCGTCTCTTCCGTGACCCCCGTCTTCTCCTTGGGAGGTTTGTTTCCTTTGTCGGGATCCGTATTCTCCTCGGAGCAGGCCCCGACCAAGAGCAGCACGATGAGTAGCAGCATCGCCGCCGGCAACATCGCACGACCTCTTTCGGTATCAAAGGAACCCACGAGCATCCATTCTATCTGACGGAACCGTCGCCTTCCTTCGTTCCCCTGGACAGAGCCCTCGCCCGCAACAGGACGGTGTCGAGCATCTCGGGGGTGAGGACGCCGGTGAAGGTATTCTGCTGCGATGGGTGGTAGCAACCGATGAGATCGAACGGGCCGGCTCTACACTCGGCGCCGTGGGCGAACTTCGGCTTCGGCCTCATTCCCAGCATCCGCAGGGCGGCGTCCCAGGCGAAAGCGCCGAGGCAGACGACGACCTTCGCGTCGAGCACCTCCAGTTCGCGGGCGGCGTAAGGAAGGCAGGCGTCGCGTTCGTCTGGGGTTGGCTTGTTCTGGGGCGGGGCGCATCGGACGGCGGCCGAGATCCAGAGTCCCGAGAGTCGTAGCCCGTCGTCCTTGCTCCGTGAGACCGGTTTGTTGGCAAAACCCGTGCGGTGGAGCGCTGCGAAGAGAAAGTCGCCGGAGCGGTCGCCGGTGAAGACGCGTCCGGTTCTATTCGCCCCATGGGCGGCGGGGGCGAGGCCTAAGACCACGATGCCAGCCTCAGGGTCGCCGAAGCCAGGGACGGGACGCCCCCAGTAGACCTCATCCTCGAAAGCAGCCCTCTTCTCCCTGGCGACCTCCTCGCGCCAGGCGACGAGGCGCGGACAGCGGCGGCAGGAGATAATCTCCCGCTCTAGCGCCGCGAGTTCCTCGCTCCTTAGCACGCTGCCAAAGAGCGTGCTCTCATGCGCCAAAGCGATTGAGCTTCAGGGCGTGACCCATGAGGTAGCCCATTATCTCCTCTGCCTGGAATACGCCGAGCGAGCCGCCCGCGCAAGAGCGCTCGCCGAAGCTGCCTGCTGTCGGAAGGGTGTAGGGTGAGGTGAGCAAGAACGGTACCCCGTGCCAGGAGTGGCTCTTCATCTTCGCCGGCGTCGCGTGGTCGCCCGTGATGGCGAGGGCGTCGGGGCCGAGGTCGAGCAGCATCGGTATCAGGGCGTCTACCTCCTCGATCACGGAGGCCTTCCTTTCGAAGTCACCGTCCTCGCCTGCGGCGTCTGTTGGTTTGACGTGAATGAAGAAGAAGTCGTGATCTTCCCAGTTCGCCTCAAGGGTCTCGAACTCTCCGACGATGCCCTCACTCTCCTTGAGTAGCTGCATCCCGGCGAGGCGGGCTAGGCCCTTGTACATCGGGTAGCCCGCGATGGCGGCGGCGTCGAGATCGTAGATCTCGTCGAACGAGGGTAGAGCAGGGTGCATCCCGAAGCCGCGCACTAGGACGGTGTTCGCGGGGTGCTGGTCAGCCAGGATCTCGTTCGCCTGTTCGACGAAGGACTCTGCGATCCTGGCGCTCTTTTTGGCCTCCTGTGACCCGTCCGCCGGCTCGACGGGGAGCGGTTCGAGGCCTGTTCGCTGGGGGTCTGAGTCGGCAAGGGCGTCGGAGAGTCCCTCGCCCCTGAAGACGGCGACGGCCCTGTACTCCTTCTCGGGCATCACGAAGACCTCGACGCCGTCGAAGTTCAGGTTCTCGTTCAAGAGCGCGACTAGCTCCTCGCCCTTCTCCGAGGGGATGCGGCCCGCCCTCCGGTCCGAGATCCTGCCCGATTCGTCCCTGGTCGCGAAGTTTACGCGGGTCGCCAGGTCGTTCTCGCCGAGGTCGAAGCCGACGCCTAGGGCACTCAGGACGCCGCGTCCGACCTGGAAGCGCAAAGGGTCGTATCCGAAGAGGCCGAGGTGGCCGGGGCCGCTACCCGGGCTCACCCCTGCTGCGACGGGACGCGAGAGCCCGAGGTCAGACCGCGCGGCGAGGGCGTCGAGGTTTGGGGTGTCCGCGGCCTCGAGCTCCGTCTGGCCGGATGGGTCCATAGGCAGCCCTCCCAGGCCGTCCAAAATCAGCAGGACGATCTTCGTATCCGTCTTGACGGATAGCTCCCGCATGAGGTTGAGATCCAAAACAGGTCCTTTCCTTTTTCGATGCGCGCCGGAAGTCTAACAAAGAGGGTCTGTATAATCCCCGCTGGGAGCCACGGCCCGGAGGGCGATAGATGAAGATAGTGATAATAGACCTTGACTTCATGGATACCGGGCAGGTCATAGCCTCGTTCCTCCTGCTCGGCGAGGACGGAGCCTCTGCCGCCCTCGTCGAGACCGGCCCGACTACCTGCCTCGATAGGCTCACCGCTGGTCTGAAGGATAGTGGCGTCTCCCATGAAGACGTGCGGCAGGTTTTCCTGACACACGTACACCTCGACCACGCCGGCGCCTCGGGACATCTCTCTGAGGTTCTGCCCGACGCGACCTTCTACGTGCACGAGGTCGGTTACCCGCACCTCACCGACCCTTCGAAGCTCGTAAAGAGCGCCACGCGCATCTACGGCGAGAGGATGGACGAGCTCTGGGGCGAGGCGCGCCCCGTGCCCGAGGACAGGATCAAAATCCTGAAGGACGGAGAGGAGACGGAGGCCGCAGGCAGCGTGCTCGTCGCCCACGATACGCCGGGTCACGCCTACCATCACCTCGCCTACCTGGAGCCTGGCTCGGGCGCGCTCTTTACCGGTGACGTGGCCGGCATCAGGCTGCCGGGCCAGTCCTACATCCGCCCGCCAACGCCGCCGCCCGAGATCGACCTCGAGGCGTGGGTACGGAGCATAAACTACATGAGGCAGATAGCCCCTGCCAGCCTCTGGCCCACGCACTTCGGGAGCTTCGAGGACGTGGGGCGGCATCTCGGCGAGCTCGAGCAGCGCCTCCAGGACTGGTTGCTGTTCGTCGAGGGGCACATGGACGATGGGGCCGGGCGGGAGGAGATCTCCGACCAGCTGAAAGCGAAGGGAGACGCCGAGATGCTCGCCGAGGGTTCCGACATCACGCAGTCGGAGCGCTACAGTCTGGCCGGCGCCTACACTATGCTCACAGACGGCCTCATGAGGTACGTGACCCGGCGGCGTGAGAAACGTTGACGTCGGACATTCCCGCTACAGTCGAGCCGGGATCGTGACGAAGACAAGGACTCGGCGCCACCTAGAACGGAGGCAGAGTGGCCAGGAGCCTAATCCTGATCGCGGTGATCGTACTCATCCTGGGTGGGCTGTTCTTCCTGCTGCGCCCCGACCCCCAGGCCGGCGTGCCGCGCGACAGGACGATAGCCGTCTCCGTCGAGGGTGGCGAGATGAGCCCCGCAGGGATCTCCGTCAAGGAAGGTGACCGGGTGACGCTCCGGGTTAGTTCCGATGAGCCGATGGAGTTGCACTTGCATGGCTACGACGTGGAGCAAGAGGTCGGGCCAGGACAGAAGGCCAGGCTCCGCTTCAGGGCGGATCTCACGGGACGCTTCGAGATCGAAGACCACGAGTCCGAGAGGGAGC
>Ga0136615_10001569_pt1 | contig 11151 bp, 10 predicted proteins | sample AntDrymUQ2882206_2_FD_106647 | JGI IMG/M metagenome (GOLD analysis project Ga0136615, IMG submission 106647) | Polar desert sand microbial communities from Dry Valleys, Antarctica - metaG UQ288 (22.06) | ecosystem: Environmental > Terrestrial > Soil > Desert | place: Antarctica: Dry Valley...
CGACGTCGAGGATCCTCCGCCCCCACCCTGCGAGACCCCAGTTCCTGGCTTCGCCGTACGGCAGCGGTCGTGTCAGCTGTCCCGTTCCGAGCGAGACCACGAGCGTGCCGTCCGCTCTCGCCTTTCCGGCATCGGCGTCGACGAAAGCGCACATCCCCGGGTTGTTGGCGAATACCCCGCCGTCGATCAACGTGTAGTCATCCCTCGCCCCTTGAGCTGGTAGGCGAAGCGGCTCGAAGTAGGTCGGGGCAGCGGATGTGGCGCGCGCTACGTCGCGCATGAGGAAGTCGTGCGTGTCCGGTTCGTCCTTGGCGCGCTGACTGCGGAAGAAGAGGGGCTGCCGGCGCTCGATGTCGTAGGCGGGAACGATCACTCCGGTCAGTGCCTCCTTCAGGCGGGCGTCCTCGAAGCGCTTCTTGAGCACCCCTTCGAGACCCGCCGCGGAGTACTTCTCGTCGCGAAGCTGACGCAGCCTCCCGAAGAGCTCGCGAGGGAAGATCATCTCGCCTTCGTCCACGTACAGCTCAACCAGATCCTCGGCCGTGAACTTTGGGGCCGACTCCTCGCCGGAGCAGGTGAGGCCCAGCGCAAGCAGTCCTCCCGTGGACGTCCCCGCGATCACGTCGAAGAGATCGGCGGTTCGCTTGCCCGTTCGATCCTCGATCTCCTTGAGGACCATGGCTGGGATGATGCCCCGGATACCGCCGCCGTCGATCGAGAGGATGGTCTTCGTCTCGGCCACGTGCCGCGACAGACTAACGTCTCCTACGCCGCCTCGCTCGAGTCGTCAGCCAGGTCTCAAGCTCCTCGAGGTGGCTCTCGCGTCCGGCCGGGTGGGATGATGTGCCGATGCGGACCGCTGTGCTCTCGGACCTTCACCTCGGCCGACTCAAGGGCGGCGACATTCTTCGCCATCCCGTGCCCCGCACCCGGCTCCTGGACGTTCTGGGCGACCTCGACCGGCTGGTGATCCTCGGCGATGTGCTCGAGCTCCGCGAGATTCGCACAGCCGCTGCGGTGTCGCTTGCCCGGCCGCTGTTCAGCGAGCTCGGGAAGGCCCTCCCCGCCGGCGCCGAGGTGGTCGTCGTTGCGGGCAACCACGACTACCTCCTGGCCCGGCCGGCGCGTCGGCGGGGCCCTCGCCGGCGGTTAGGGCTCGAGCAGACAGCTCCTGTGGAGCCCGGCGGCCGGCTCGGACCGCTGGCCGAAGCCGTGGCTCCCGCGCGGCTGACAATCGCCTATCCCGGCCTCTGGCTGCGACCCGACGTCTACGCCATCCACGGGCACTGGCTCGATGCCCACGCCGGTGGCCGCCGGTTCGAGAACCGCGTCATCGCCAAGTTCGAGCGGTGGCTCCCTCTACCCGACCATGCGACCCCGTACCACTACGAGCGAGTGTCCGCGCCGCTCTACCGAGTCGCGCATCTCTTCCTGACCGGTGCCGGTCGCACGGGGGGCCGCGGGCCTCTCGCGGTTCTCGGGCGATGGACCCGGCGAAGACGAGTGCCCAGAGCAGAGCGGCCGCCCACCGGTGAGGCGCCACCCCTCACCACCGCCGCGACGTCGGCGCGGCCCGTCGCGGAGGGTGCCGCCGTTGCGGGCCCGACGCCACCCGCGCCCCTTCCCAAGAAACTCGAAGGGCGACCGAGGACGGTCCAGGCCATGACCGAGGTGGTCGGGCACCTGCTGATCGATGCCGAACACGTGCTCTTCGGGCATACGCACCGCGCCGGCCCGCTGCCCGGAGACGATCCCGAACTGTGGCTCGCGCCCACGGGCCCCCGGCTGGTCAACCTCGGGAGCTGGGTCTACGAGCAGGCCGCCGCCGGGATTGAGCCTGGCCGCAGCCCCTATTGGCCGGGTCGCCTCGTGCTGCTCGACGACGCCGGTCCCCCGAGGCTCGTCGGGCTCCTCGACGACCTGCCGGCTGAACGCTGGGAGGAGCCGCGTGCGTAGTAAGATCGGCTCGCTCGAAGCTGGGAAGGCGGCGTCTCTGAACGAGGAGCGCGCGGCAGTCGGCTCGAGTGACCGAGGCTGATGAGTCGACCGATCAACCGCACGCTGCGAGCGCTGGTCGCGCTCCTCGTCGCCGTCGGCGCGATCCTCGCGACCCGCCGGTCCACTCCGAGCGAGGAGTATCGGGGCTCCGGCTTCTGGCGGGTATACGACAGGCTCGCGCAACTCGTCGACCACAAGGTCGGTTGGGACAAGCTTCCCACCCCCCTCGGCCTCGCTGTCTTGGTCGGTGTGCGCAACGTCCTCCGGCGCTCGAACCTCTACGACACCTCGCGCGAGCCCGCGGTCGAGACCCCCCCGGTCCCCGCCCCCGATTCGCGCCATCGCACCGCGCGCGCACCCGACGGGACGTACAACGACCTCGACGCTCCGCAGATGGGGATGGCCGGCTCGCGCTTCGGTCGCAACGTGCCGATCGATCGCACCTGGCCCGAACCCGCGCCGCAGATGCTCGAGCCGAATCCCCGCACGGTGAGCCACCGGTTGCTCACCCGGGAACCCTTCCAGCCGGCCACGTCGGTCAACGCGCTCGTCGCCGCCTGGCTCCAGTGGCAGATCCGCGACTGGTTCAGTCACGGGAAGAGTCCGGCCGACGACCCGTGGGTGATCGAGGTCGAAGACGACCAGTGGCGCGGGGACCGGCCGATGACGATCATGCGCACGCGGCCCGACCCGACGCGGCCCCCAGACGCGACGGACACCCCGCCCACGTTCGCCAACACCGAGAGCCACTGGTGGGACGCCTCGCAGATCTACGGTCGGACCGAGGAGAGCCAGAACCAGGTCCGGTCGGGAACGGACGGCAAGCTGGTGGTCGAGGACGGCCGGCTTCCCATGCCCAAGGAAGCCGAGCAGAACCCGGCGCAGGAGCCCGGCTTCTGGCTAGGGCTCGTCCTCCTCCAGACGCTCTTCACGCTGGAGCACAACGCGATCTGCGACCGCCTGCACGGGGCGTACCCGTCGTGGTCAGACGACGAGCTCTTCGAGCGGGCGCGCCTCATCAACGCCGCGCTCATCGCCAAGATCCACACCGTCGACTGGACGACCGCGGTGATCAGCCATCCCACGACCGTCTTCGGGCTGCGGGCGACCTGGTGGGGCGTCGCGGGCGAGCGGGTCAAGCGACTCTTCGGGCGCATCGGTCGGGGGGAGCTGCTCAGCGGGATCGTGGGCTCGGAGACCGAGCACTTCGGCGTGCCCTACGCGCTCACCGAGGAATTCGTCGCCGTGTACCGCATGCACCCACTCGTCCCCGACGACTGGAGCTTCCGCTCCCACCTCGACGACACGTCGATCGAGCAGACCTCGTTCCGCGAGCTCGCCGGGCCGAACGGGCTCGAGCTCATGAAGCGGGTCCCGCTGAACGACCTCCTCTATTCCTTCGGCACGCAGCACCCGGGCGTGGTCACGCTGCACAACACCCCTCGCTTCCTCCAGGACTTCGAGCGGCCCGACGGCAAGCTCATGGACCTCGGGGCGGTGGACATCCTGCGCGCACGCGAGCAGGGCGTGCTCCGCTACAACGAGTTCCGCCGCTTGCTGCACATGCCCCCGGCCGCGAGCTTCGAGGACCTAACCGACAATCCCGAGTGGGCCGAGCAGATCCGCCAGGTCTACGACGACGACATCGAGCGCGTCGACCTGATGGTGGGGATGTACGCCGAGCCCCGGCCGGCGGGCTTCGCGTTCAGCGACACCGCGTTCCGGATCTTCCTCCTGATGGCGGCGAGGCGGTTCAACAGCGACCGGTTCTACACCCACGACTACCGCCCTGAGGTCTACACGCCCGAGGGGGTCGCGTGGCTCGACGAGAACAGCATGATGACCGTGCTCCTGCGCCACTACCCGGAGCTGCGGCCTGCGATGAGGGGGCTCGACAACGGCTTCTCGGCGTGGACCCGTACCGGGACCTCGAGTGCCGCCTGAGCCCAGCGTTCAGGCGGTGACCCCCTTTGGCTGACGCGCTCGAGCTCTCCGACATCCAGGGCCTGGTCGCCCGTGGCTACAACAACCTGCCCTGGGCTCGATTCCTCATGCTCGGCGTCGAGGACTCCGCGGCGGCCAGGACCTGGCTTCGACGCCTCTCCGGTGCGATCGTCTCCGCACAGGACCGCCCCGACGAGACGAGCGTCCAGGTCGCCCTCACGAGCTCGGGCCTCGGCGCGCTGGGGCTGCCGGCCGAGGTCATCGCCGCCTTTTCCGCGCAGTTCGCCGAGGGCATGGTCACCGAGCACCGGAGCCGGGTTCTCGGCGACCTGGATGAGCACGCTCCAGAAGGGTGGGCGTGGGGTGGTCCGCGGACCGATCGCGTCGACGCGCTGGTCCTGCTCTACGCCCGGGACGAGGACACGCTGTCGACTCTGTGCGATCGCCATGTTCAGGAATTGTCAGCGAGCGGAATGAGCGTGGTCGCAGAGCTCGACACGTTCGACATCGGCGACCTCGAGCACTTCGGGTTCCGCGACGGGATATCCCAGCCGCTCATCGAGGGCTTTTCGAAGGCGCAACCGCAGGCAACCACGGTCCGCGCCGGCGAGTTCGTGCTCGGGTATCGCAACGAGTACGGCCTCTACACCGACCGGCCGCTGATCGACCCGCTGGCGGACCCGCATCGAATCCTGCCCCGCGACCCCGCGGGCTCCGGCCGCCCCGACCTCGGGGCCAACGGCAGCTACCTGGCCTTCCGGCAGCTCGGCCAGGACGTCCCCGGCTTCTGGCGCTACGTCGACCAGGCCGCGAGGGCGGCCGACGGGAGTGGCGATGCCGACTCTCGGACCCTGCTCGCCGCGAAGATGGTCGGCCGCTGGCCGAGCGGCGCGCCGCTCGTGCTCTCCCCCGACCGCGACGATCCCGCCCTGGCGGACGCCAACGACTTCGGGTACTTCCACGCCGACGGCTTCGGGCGCAGATGCCCCATGGGGGCCCACATTCGCCGCGCGTTCCCGCGCGACTCGCTCGAGCCCGGTCCCGGCTCGGCCGAGTCGGTCGCGGTGGCCAACCGCCACCGGCTCCTGAGGCGTGGACGGGAGTACGGATCGCCGCTGAGCGTGGAGGAGGCGCTCGCCGACGATCCCCCGCCGGCGGCTCGCGAGGAGCGGGGGCTCCACTTCCTCTGCCTGAACGCTAACCTCGCCCGGCAGTTCGAGTTCGTGCAGCACACCTGGGTCAACGATCGTCACTTCAACGGTCTATACGAAGATGTCGATCCGATCGCCGCCCACCTGACGCCCCCGGGCTCGGTCTTCACCGTTCCGGCCGATCCCGTCAGAAGGCGCGTGACCGACGTTCCGAGCTTCATCTCGGTCAGGGGAGGCGCCTACTTCTTCCTGCCGGGGCTCCGGGCGATCCGTTACCTGGCCGCCCTCGGCGGATAGCGGCGGTCGCTGCCCCGCGACCGCCTGAGCGGCGCTGCTCAGCCGGCGAGGAAGTCGAGCGCTCGGCTCAGCACGGCGTCGGGACGCTCCTCGGGGAGCAGGTGGCCGGCATCGTCGATGAACTCGATCCTCATATCGTCGGCGTTACGCTCCCAGCCGCGCGAGAACGGCGGCCGCAGGACCGGGTCGCGCGTACCCTGGAGATACAGCGTCGGGGTGCGCAGACGCTGCGACCGGTAGCGGCCACGGAGGAAGGGCACGAGCTCCCGTAGGAGGAACATGCGGTAGAGCGCAGTGCTGGCCCAGGCACGAGGCTGCTCGCGGAGGGGAGCGTAGAAGAGTTCCGTGTCCTCCGGCGACCAGACGCCCTCGGCACGGTTCCAGCGGTAGAGCAGCTTTAGAAACCTCTGCCTCCCGCCCGCCACCAAGCGGGGACCGAGGAGGGGGGCGGCGATGGCGAGCTGGTACCAGAATCGCCAGAACGTGGCCAGCGTCCGGACATCGACCAGCGGGAAGGGGTGGGCGGTGTTGAGCGAGACGTGCCGCTCGACGCGATCCGGATGGCGGAGGCAGATGAGGAAGCAGACGTAGCCGCCCCAGTCGTGACCCATGAGGCGGACGCGCTCGAGCCCGAGCGCGTCGAGGAGGCTGACGACGTCCTCGGCGAGCTGGTGGGTCTCGTAGCCTCGCTCCGGCGCGTCCGACCATCCAAAGCCGCGGAGGTCGACGCAGATGAGCCGGTAGCGCGTGGCGAGGCCCGGTATCAGCCGACGCCAGACCCACCAGTGCTGCGGCCAACCGTGGAGCAGGATCAAAGGGTCGCCCGCGCCCGCCTCCGCGACGTGCATGCGCAGGCCGGGCACGTCTACGAAGCGGTGCTCGACGCCATCGAGCTCCGGCAGCGGAACCGCCATGACAGAACTCTACCGCCCGCGGTCCGCTACGCACGGGATGGGATGATCTCGATTCGACCACAAGAGCTCCGGTGAGGGGAGGAATCGTGGATGCGGGAACCCAAGAGGAGGCTGCCGCGGAAGCCGTACGCAGCGTTTCCGACGAAGCTAAGAAGGACGTCGTCGCAGCGGCGATCCGGGCCGTCCCCGAGAGGCAGCAGAGCGACGCTGCGGTTGCGGCAGTGGAGGCGGTGCCGGATGAAGCCAAGAAGGACGTCGTCGCCGCTGCAATACGGGGTGTCTCCGATGCGGACAAGAGGGAAGTCGCGTCCGCGGCCGTAAGCGGCCTCCCGACGAAGGAGCGATTGGAGTTCGCTCAGGGGTTCTTTCCGGATCAGCCCGTAACCAACAGACTATGGCTGATAATCGTTAGTACCTTCGCTGCTGTCCTCGTGACTGCCGTTCTTGCCCTGGTCGCGGCCATTCTCCTTTTCAAGGGGGTTGGCGCGGCTTCGATCCAGGTTTTGCTCACTGTTTTCACGACGGTTGCAGGCATCCTTGCGGGTTTCATCTCGGGAAGAACGAGCACCGGCGGTACATCGAGATAGGGAAGCGACACACCCCAGCGGTATGCCGACGATCGAGCCGCCGCTTGCAGCGGCATGGTGCCGCAGCCAAGCGTCGTCCTCACGGGAGCCGCGCTGCGGCTCGGCGGCAATGCGCCTTGCCCCGAGCGGTACCATCATGGGAGACTGATCTCTGTCAGACGTGGCCGGCGGGGCTCCTGACGCGGCGCCCCGGTCGCGTTCCAACCCAGCTCCGGGGGTACCTCGTGGATACAACAGCGGCGACAGCGCCTCCGGCGCCTGCATCAGCGCCTGCGCCATCTGAAGCCGGACCCTCTCCGACCTCGTCTGCGGAGCTGCTCGGCCTGTCCCAGGTTGACCTACTGAGGGTGTTTCAGGCCAGCAGCGCCGGCGAGATTCCGGTGGGACGCGGGAGGGGAACGCCGATCGCCTTCCCTGGGACAGAAGCGGCGAAGCGCGTCGCCGCGGTTTTCGGAACCGTGGCCTGGCGCGGCAAGGTCTTCCGTCCCGGCAGCGGCGACCTGAAGAATCTGATCTCGATCCTCGCGATCCCGGCGATCCGCGCGCGGGTCTACCGGCAGGCGAGCTGGCTCGACGGGCAGGAGTGCATTGTGCTCGACTACTCGGAGACCTCGCGCGTGGCGGGTTGGATCCGGGACGAGATACGGGAGGCCTCTCCCGGCCTCTATCTCGGACTCGTGTACGGAGTGGGCCGCGTGTTCGGAGGTCGCAGGCTGTTGGACGTGAGCTTCGCGCTCAGCTTCCCGCCGCCGACAGGCTCCTAGACGTCGTCGGAAAGGAGCGCCGCCGCCCCGAGACTGGCGCCGATCGCCCCGGCGACGACGAGCATGGGCCTCAAAAAGCGCGGTTTCGAAGGAACCTCACCGTGACGCGCCGAGAGGACGCCGCTTACGAGGTCGCCGAGATCGCACAGCATGCCGAGGCGCCACCATAGCCGCCGCGCATCGCCGTGGGTCGACACCAGGCCGAGGCCGAGCGTGAGGTCGCGGATCCCGAAGAGCCGGGCCATGTAGCCGGCCTGAGGATTCGACTCGAGGTCCATGCCGATCGCTCGCATGAAGACCCTCGGAGTGAGCCACGAACTCAAACCGAGCACGAACCTCACGCCCACGAGAGTCCGGCCGGGGAGGGACTTCGGCACGGCACCGATCATACCGGCTGGTGAAGCTTCGTGGACAGAGATCAACCCGCTTCGCGGAATCGGTAGTCTGGCCGCATGGGAACGGCGACGCGCGCTGGGACCAGGCGACTTCTCCGGCGCTGGTGCTCCGGGCGGTCGGAGCCGCGCTATCCCTCCCACCCCGCCGGCGGAGCTCGATCGGTTCAAGGCCGTGCGTAGGAGACCCGCGAGAGCGCGAGGCGCCCATCAGCTCTCCCTCACGGTGCGCGCGACCGTGCGCCCCGAGCGGGTGGGTGACCTACGCGAGCTGCTCGAGCGGATGTGGACGGGAGAGACCGGGGTTGCCGCCATCCCCTTCCCCCAGCTCACCGGCGTCCACTTCGCGCGGCTGCTCATGCTCGACGACAGCGTGGATCTCGAGCAGAACCCGATTCCCGCCAGCCTGATTTGGATGAGCGAGATCGACGCTCCCCTGTGGCGACATCTCGACGAGCTCGTGCAGGTCGCGGGCCCGGCGCTCGACGCCACATTCGGCCTCTGCGAGGGATATCCCGCGAACCCTACGCCCGAGCAGCGCGAGAACTACCTCCGCGAGCGGCTCGTCAGGTCGCAGGCCGATTACGTGAACACGATCGGCCGGACAGTCGATCAGATCCACCGCGAGGCTGAGCTCCGCGCCGCCATCGAGGAGTTCCTCGACGGCCGGCAGGCCGAGGGCCTGCCCGACGACCCCGAGGGCGTCCGCGCGGACATCCAGCGCTTCGTTCGCCGCGATCCACGCCTGGCCTGGGCGACCCGCCGCGCTCCCCGTCCAAGCCTGCGCTGGCGCCTGAAGGAGCTCGTGCACACCCTCGCGGTCGGGACAGGCCTCGTCGTGGCGACGCCGCTGGTCATCCTCCTCCTGCCGCTCTACGCGCTGCTCCTTCGCTCGCACGAGCTCTCCGAGCCGTCGCCGCACCTGCGTGCCGATCCCGAGCACGAGCGGCGCTTGGCCGCCATCGAGGACCACGTCACCCAGAACCAGTTCAGTGCGATCGGATACATCAAGCCGGGTCCTTTCCGTCGCTTGACCGCCCAGGTCGTCATCTGGTTGATCGACATCGGGGCGCGCCACGTCTTCACCCGAGCGAGCCTCGCCGGCATCAAGACCATCCACTTCGCTCACTGGACCGTTCTCGACGACTGGCGCCGGGTGCTCTTCACGAGCAACTACGACGGCAGCCACGAGAGCTACATGGACGACTTCATCGACAAGGTCGCCTATGGCCTCAACGCGTCGTTCAGCAACGGGGTCGGGTACCCGAAGACGCGCTTCCTGCTCTTCGAGGGCGCCCGGCGCGAGGAGGAGTTCAAGGACTACCAGCGGCGCTACCAGATCCCGACGCAGGTCTGGTACTCGGCGTACCCCGACCTGACCGCCCTCAACGTCGAGAACAACGCGCTGATCCGATCTGGGCTCTTCGGCCCGCTGAGCAGGCCGGATACCGAAGCCTGGCTCAGGCGGCTGTAGGAGGCGGCGGACCCGCGCGTCGGCGCCTACGTTGCCGCCGAGCGGGGACGCGGCGGACGGTCAGCTGTCCGGGAACTGCTCGCTGCCGTCGGGCTCGATCCGCGGATCCTCGTTCATCGACTGGCGCAGCTTCGAGAGCTCGTAGTAGATGGCCCGGCGGGCACGGTTCTGGCTGCCAAGCGGACGGTGCGCGGCGATGGAGTGCCACGGCTGAAAGGACAGGCTGCGCGCGAAGGCGAGCTGCTCGGGCGAGTCGAACTGCTGCACCGGCAGCCGCATGCGCGCGACGGTGATCGGCCGCGACCGCCGCTCCGACCACACGACCGAGGCGTTCTCGATCGGCATCTGGTGGGGGTCGGTCTGGAGCTGGACCTTGAAGTCGAACTCCACCGCGCGCTCGGAGAGCGTGCGCGCCATCGCCTGGCGTAGATAGTTGGCTTCCGGGCGCTTGGGAACGCGGGTCCGGGCGCTCGAGCGCGGATGCACCTGGTACTGCATCGCCTGCCCCTCGCCCAGAAGGTATGGGACCGTACTCCAGTACCTGACCTCGAGCGGACTGGTGTTGGCACGGGCCCAGAGACCCTGCATGATGGCATCCAGCAGGTGGGGGTCACTGGGGTTTACGAAATAGAAGCCGCCCATTCCGCGTCGCACCCAGCGCTGGAGCTTGACGTTTTCGATCACGTCGGGGGTCGTGAACGTGGGCGAGCTGAGGCACGTGAAGTCCTGCGTCTCCGCCTCGTCGTCGAGGAGCTTCGGCCCCTCGACGCCCATGAGCTTGACCCCGAGGCTCAGGAGGCCCGCGTCGCGGATGTCCGGCGGCGAGTAGGGGCCGGGGCCGCCGAACCGCACCCACAGCGGATACGTCCTCGGCTCGGCGAACACCCCGTGGCGTACGGGCTCCGGCAGTCCGGAGAGGACCTCGAAGGTGCCGCGCACGACCCCGTAGGTCTTCGTGTTGCCGACGCGCTCGGCGATCGAGCTCGCGTACGTGTGGCGGGTGAACGCGCTCTGATCCTCGATGATCGACCGCGTCGCCTCCTCCTCACCCGCCAGGATGCGCTCCTGGGCTATGCCGAGGTCCTCGCGCGGGCGGCGGCGGTTGATGATGGCCTGGACGACAGCGACGATCGGCGGCCTTAGGAAGCGGTCGAACGCGTCGCGGTAGTAGCGATCGAGATGGTGCATGACCGTCACCATGTTGAGGAACGCGTCGTGGAGTCGGCGGAGGATGGCGTCCTTGCTCATGGTCATGCCGAAGCCGAGCTCCACGGCTCGAACGCGTTTGCCACGCCGCTCAGCGCCGGCCGCAGCTGCGGGAAGTGACGCAGTAGGACGGCCGACATGTCGGTGTCGCGGATCCACCGCATGCCCACTGGCGTGTAGACCTGGGGCGTGTAGTCGCGCGTGAAGAAGCGATCGCTGTTCAGCCGACGGGAGGCCATGACGATGAAGATACGGAAGGCCGTATCGCTGAACGCGAAGCCCTTGGGCAGCGGCTCGGCGAACATGCCGACCGTCACGTCGACCCGCTCGATGTCGTCGTGATAGACGCGCCGCAGCTCCTCGGCCCAGTACGGGTTGTCGGTGAGCGTCTCGAAGCTCCTCGCCGGCCGCAGGTGCAGCTGTC
>Ga0136615_10001570_pt1 | contig 11151 bp, 10 predicted proteins | sample AntDrymUQ2882206_2_FD_106647 | JGI IMG/M metagenome (GOLD analysis project Ga0136615, IMG submission 106647) | Polar desert sand microbial communities from Dry Valleys, Antarctica - metaG UQ288 (22.06) | ecosystem: Environmental > Terrestrial > Soil > Desert | place: Antarctica: Dry Valley...
CCACCGGGCTCGTGGCTGGCCGAGCGGCCGCGGCTACAGGTCGAGCACGCGTCTCAGTCCGGCGTCGATGCGGTCGACGTCGGGCGCCGTGAGGAGACCGACCCTCGGACGGCTGGCGGGTGGGATCGACCGCAGCCTGCGGGAGGGCCAGCAGCGGCGGGGATGCCGGGGCCCCGGGCGCCTATCCAGCGTTAGCCCTCCGCGGCCGGCTCGCGGTCGCGTTGGGGGACGAGACGGACGCGGCCGATGGCATTGCCGTCGCGGGCCAGCACCTCGATGGTCCAGCCGGGGAGGGTGAGGCGTTCGCCCGGCTCGGGGATGTGTCCCAGGCGGTCCAGCACCAGGCCGGCCACGGTGGCGTAGTCACCCTCGGGCAGTGACACGCCCACGTCGTGGAGGTCGTGCATGGGAAACGAGCCCGGCATGGCCAGCGCGCCGTTCGCCTCGCGCTCCACGCCGCGGACGTCGGTGGGGTCCAGGTCGCGGTCGAACTCGTCGTAGATCTCCCCGACGATCTCCTCCAGCAGGTCCTCCAGCGTCACGATGCCCTCGGCGCCGCCGTGCTCGTTGATGACCAGGGCCATGTGGTCGCGGCTGGACTGCAGGTGGCGCAGCGCGTCGAGCACCCCCACCGTCTCGGGCAGCACCGTCGCAGGCCGGGCCTGCTCACCCACCGGTCCCGACGACTGCACGACATCGCGCAGGTGCACCACGCCGAGCACGTCGTCGAGGTTGCCCCGGTAGACCGGCGCCCGGGAGTGCCCGGAGGCCACGAGCTTGCGCACCACCTCGTCAGTGCGCTCGTGCTCGTCCACGGCGAGGACCTGCATGCGCGGCACGAGCACCTCGCGCAGCGTGCGCTCGGCGATCTCGAAGGCGCCGTCGATGATGCTGCGTTGCGCGGGGGAGAAGGCTTCCTGGGTGGCGACGAGGTCGCGGATCTCCTCACCGCTCACCTCCTCGCCCCGTGCCTGCGGGTCGCCGCCGGCCAGGCGCATCACCAGGTCGGTCGACTTCGTGAGGATCCATACGATCGGGTTGGTGAGCTTCCCCAGCAGTGCGAGCGGGCGGGCCGCGGCGAGGCCCCAGCGCTCCGCGCGCTGCAGGGCGATGCGCTTGGGGACCAGCTCGCCCAGGACCAGGGTGACGTAGGTCAGCACGGCGGTCACACCTAGTATGGCCAGCGGTTCCGCGACCCCGTCGCTGAGACCGGCCGCAGTCAGCGGTGGGACCAGCGGCTCGGCCAGCGCCACCGCGGCGGTCGCGGAGGACAGGAAGCCCGACAGCGTGATGCCGATCTGGATGGTGGACAGGAAGCGATTCGGGTCGCGCGCCAGCCGGGCGAGCACCTGCCCGGCCCTGCCACCCTGCTTCAGGCGGGTGAGCTGACCCTCGCGCAGCGAGACCAGGGCGACCTCGCTGCCGGCGAGCGCCGCGTTGACCACGAGAAGCACCCCGACGATTGCAAGCCAGGGACCGACTGAGCCGCCCTCCGCAGGAGCGGACTGGGCGAGGACGATGAGGTTGGTCGACATCTACAGGCTTTCGCGTCCAGGGGGCCGGGGGAGCGTGGGGCGCGCCCGCAGACCGGTGTACACGCCCTTGACATAGTCGGAGACGGCCGTTGGCACCAGGGAGTTCGCCAGCACGCCGCCCATCGCGTCAAAGCCCACGAGATAACGCGGCAGCGGGATCGGCGAGCCGAGCGCGACGCGGATCACCCGCGCCACCCAGATGGGATCGGCGTAGCGGCTGGCCTCGGCGCGCGTCGCCAGGCCCCGCTGGTAGGCCGCGGTGTAGGGCGAGCCCTCGCGCTGGGGCAGTCGCGCGCTGCCCTCCGCCCAGATACCGGTGCCGAAGCCGCCCGGCTCCACCAGGACGACGGCGACGCCGAACGGCGCCACCTCCATGCGCAGGGCGTCGCTGGCCGCCTCCAGCCCATGCTTTGAGGCGCAGTACCAGCCGGTCAGTGGAGCGGACAGCCGGCCCGCGATGGAGGACACGTTCACGATCCGCCCCTCGCCCCGCGCGCGCATGCCGGGCAGCACGAGCCGGGCGATGCGCATCGGCGCCACGAGGTTGACCTCGAGCTGCTCATGGACGGCCGCGTCATCCACGTCCTCGATCGCACCCGACTGGGCGTAGCCCGCGTTGTTCACCACCGCCCAGGGACCGCCGCCGGTGCGCTCGGCGATGTCGGCGAACGCGAGTTCGGTGACGCCGGCGTCGGCGACATCGCACCGCACGGTCTGGACGCTGACCCCCCGCTCGGCGGCCGCGGCGCGCAGGCTGTCCGCCTTTGCCTCGCTGCGCACCGTGCCGATCACGTCGTAGCCCACCCGTGCCAGTTCCAGTGCCGTCGACAGCCCGATGCCGCTGTTGGCCCCCGTGACGACGACGCTCCTGCCCATCCGGTCCTCCTGCTCGCACCCGCTGCCGTGGGAAGGACGCTACCGCGGGGGTTCGTCCGCCCACTGCCCCGGTACCCTGCCCCGCATGGCTGGAGGACATGGTTCATCGAACAAGGCGGTGATCGCGGCACTGCTCGCCAACTCGGGCATCGCCGTGGCGAAGTTCGTCGGCTTCATCATCACGGGGTCGTCGTCCATGCTCGCGGAGTCCGTGCACTCGGTGGCGGACAGCGGGAACCAGGGGCTGTTGCTGCTCGGGGGCGCGCGGGCGCGCAAGGAGGCCACCGAGACCCACCCGTTCGGCCACGGCCGCGAGCGCTACTTCTGGGCGTTCATCGTCACGCTCGTGCTGTTCACGCTCGGCGCCGTGTTCGCGCTCTACGAGGGCATCGAGAAGCTGCGCGAGCCGCACGCGGTCGAGTCCGTCGGCGTCGCCGTCGGCATCCTGGCGTTCGCGATCGTGGTGGAGAGCCTGTCGCTGCGCACCGCGGTGGTCGAGGCGAACAAGGTCCGCGGCGACGCCTCCTGGGTGCACTTCCTGCGGCACTCGCGCAGTCCCGAGCTGCCGGTGGTGTTGCTGGAGGACATCGGCGCCGAGGTCGGTCTGTTCCTCGCGCTCGGTGGCGTGGGCCTGACACTGCTCACCGGCGATCCCGTCTGGGACGCCTACGCCACCGTCTCCATCGGGGTCCTGCTAGGGGTCATCGCGATCGTGTTGTGCATCGAGATGAAGAGCCTGTTGATCGGCGAGGGCGCGTCCGTCGCGGACCTCGGCAAGGTGCGCGACGCCATCACGACCGCGCCCGGGGTCTCCGCGCTCATCCACCTCAAGACCCAGCACCTCGGTCCCGAGGAGCTGCTGGTCGCGGCCAAACTCTCCCTCGACGCCAGCCTGTCGTTCCCCGAGGTGGCCGCCACCATCGACGAGGTCGAGCGCCGCATCCGCGACCAGGTCCCGATCGCCCGCGTCATCTACCTGGAACCCGACGTCGTCGATCAACCTCTCCCCGCCTGATCACCTCCCCCGTCCGCAGAGGCCATCCACGGCGCGGGGCCTCGGTGGCAGCGGCTGAAAAGGCGGGACGCACCGCTGGCCAAGCAGGGAGCCGGTGCTGCCGTCACTGCTTGAGTGCCTCGAGTATCCCGGTGGTCTGGCCGACTTCGATGAGGTGGCCGTCCGGGTCGCGGATGCAGGCGCGGATCTCCTGCCCGTGGTCCTTCGGCTCGGTGAGGAACCCCGCTCCCTTCGCCAACCATTGCCGGTACATCCCGTGGATGTCGGCGACCCGTACGTTGAGGAAGGCGCTCGTGCGGCTCGGGTCCCGGGGGCGTCTCGAGGATGACTTCCGGCTTGTCAATGATCGAGCCATGGGGACCGCCCCTCGAGGCGGTCCCCGCGCGCGGCGCTGCGCTACTCGTAGCAGGGGCCGCTGAGCTCGTAGGACTCTGCGGTCGGGCCGGTGTAGAAGTCCTCGGTGATGAGGGTCACGCCCGTGACGCTCGCGGCGTCGGGCCGGGAGAACACGGTGCCGCGGACCGCGGCCTCGTTCGGCTCGGCGCTGTAATTGCCCGAGCCCTCGGGAAGCATCCCCTGGTAGTCGACCTCCTCGAGTGTCGTGACGGCCTCGAGCAGTCCCTCACGGGTGAGGTCGCCAGCCTCCGCGGCTGCCTCCAGCGCGGCGCGCAGCGGGTAGGACCAGACCCACCCGGAGGTCAGACCGTCGTTGCCCTCCACGTCGCCCAGCGCGTCGCGCATGGCCTGGTGGCCTGGGCTGTCCGCCTCGTAGCTGGCCCAGGGGCCGGACTGGATGTAGAGCTGCTCGATGGCCGGGAACGCGGGGCTGTCGAGGATGCCCGGGTTCCAGGTCGGGCTGGTGCCGATCACCCGACCGGCGAAGCCGCGCGCGGCCGCCTGCCCCACGATGGTGGCCATGTCGGTCGGCCCGGTCGTAATGAAGGCGAGGTCCGGCGCTTGCGTGACGAGCGCGTCGATCGCACCCGCCTGGTTGTCCTGACCGGAAGTGGTCGGCACATCGACGAACGCGAGCTCGTTCGCCTCGGTCCCGATGCGGACGCCGGCGGCGGCGTCGTCGCCGTAGTCACCGGGGTAGTGGATGGCCATGACGGTCTCGATGCCCTCGTAGTTCTCCAGGGCGTAGTCGAGGCCGTTCATCGACTCGATGCAGTAATTGGAGCCGGACTCCAGGATGACGTCTTGGAAGGCCCACGCCGAGGTCCACGACGCCGGCGCGGCGACGACGGAGGACGAGGCCAGGTCGTCGACGATGGCGAAGGTCGTGGGTGAGCCGAGGGTCTGCGCGAGCGCCAGGATGTCGGGCTTGATCTCCTGGTAGACCTGCGCGTGTGTCTCGGGGACGTAGAGGTTGTCGCGCACGTAGGTCGTGACGTCGATGTCGTACCCGCCGATCCCGCCGTCCTCGTTGACCGTGCGCCAGAAGGCCTCCTGCGCCTGGACGATCGAGGTCCCCAGCGCGGCGAATGGCCCCTGGGTGAGGTCGGAGATCGTGCCGAGGTAGATGCAGCCGTTGTCCGCGTTCACCGCCTCGGGGCAGGGCTCCTCGGTCACGCCCTCGCCGGTGGCGATCTCCCCGGACGCGGACTCCTCCTCGGAACCTTCTGAGGCAGGCTCCTCCTCGGATGACTCCTCCTCGGTCGCCTCGGTGTCCCCGGCGGACGCCGTGGCTTCCCCAGTGTCCTCGCTCGCGGTCTCCCCGCCGCCCCGGCAGCCCGTGGCCACCAGCCCCAGCGCGAGGAGGAACACTCCCGCGCGCCGCCAGTACCGCTTCATCTCCATGTCGGCCCTTCCGAGATCTGACGTCCTATGCGGGTAGTAAACCTCGTGGCCTGCCTCGGCAGGTCTGCTCAATACGAGAAAGGCCAGCCTTTCCAGTAGTTCCTCGTGCGCAGCCAGACGCCGAACAGGCCGCGTGGCTCGAAGATGAGGAACACCACGATGAGCAGCCCGTAGAGGATGGACTCCAGTTGGGAGCTGGTGATCAGCCCGCCCCCCGTGGCCTGGGAGCTGATGAAGGGCAGGAGGCGGGGCAGCTCCTGGGTCAGGCGGGGCAGCAGGGCGATGAACAGCGCGCCCATGATCGAGCCGGAGATCGTCGCCACGCCGCCGATGAGCACCATCGCGACGAACTGCACGCTGAGGCCGAGGTTGAACGACGCGGGCTCGATGACGGGGGTGATGGTGTAGAGCAGCGCGCCGCAGACGCCGGCGTAGAACGACGACAAGGTGAAGGCCTGTGCCTTGGCCCGGGTGAGGTTCACACCGATGACCTCGGCGGCGATGTCGCGGTCGCGCACGGCGGCGAAGGAGCGGCCGACGTCGCTGCGGGCCAGATTGCGCGCCAGCACCCCCAGGATCGCCAGCACGACGAGCACCAGCAGGTAGCGCTTCTGGTCGGCGGTGAGCAGCGGGCCGGGCGCCACCAGGTCGAAGCCGAGCAGCGTGGCCCGAGGCCCGGGCCGTCCCACCCCGAACCCGCCGGTGATGAACCGCGCCTCGCGGAACACGTGCTCGCCGAGGAAGACCAGACCGAGGGTAACGATGGCCAGGTAGAGGCCCCGAAGCCGGGATGACAGGGGTGCGACGACCAACCCGGCGAGCCCCGCGACTCCCCCGGCCGCCGGCAGCCACAGCAAGATCTCGGTGACGCCGTAGCCCAGCGTGCGCGCCTCGGGATCGCCGGAGATGACCGAGGCGGTGAAGGCGCCGATGCCGACGAAGAATGCGTGGCCTAGCGACACCTGGCCCGCGTAGCCGGTGACGAGGTTCAGCCCGATCGCGCCGATCGCCAGTGCGCAGCCCACGGCCAGCAGGCGCAGCACGTCGTCGGTCACGGCGACCGTCACAAGGACCGCCACCAGCGCCAGCGCGCCCACGCCGAGACGCTTGCCCGTGGTGTTGAACAGGGCCATGTCTGCGGCGTATGAGGTGTACAGCTCGGGGCGCCCGCGCAGCCGGCGTGCGCTGGGGCGGGTGGCGGTGCGTTGCGCGACGGTGGTCATACGCGCTCCACCTCCGGGGTGCCGAACAGGCCGTAGGGCTTCACCAGCAGCACCAGCAGCAAGATCACGTAGGGGGAGACCAGACTGAAGCTGGCGCCCAGCCAGGGGGCGAACTGCGGCTGGTAGGCCGCCACGAGCGACTCGACCACGCCGACGATCAACCCGCCAATGACCGCGCCGCCCAGCGAGTCCAGCCCGCCGATGATGATCGCAGGCAGCGCTTTGAGCGCGACGACCCAGGTGTTCTGATCGATGCCGGCGGTCGTGCCCACGAACATCCCGGCCAGCGCGGCGAGCCCGCCGGCGATCGCCCACGACAGCGCGAACACCGCCCCCACCGACACCCCCTGCGCGAGCGCGGCCTCTTGATCAAACGCCGTGGCGCGCATCGCCAGCCCGAGGCGCGAGGAGCGGAAGAACACGAACAGCGCCGCGACGACCACCGCGGTCACGACCATCATCGCCAGGAAGCGCACCTGGTAGGCGGCCCCGCCGATCGTGAACAGCGACAGCGCCCAGGGGTCCCCGACGGCGCGGATCTGCGGGCCGAGGAAGCGGTTCACGATGACGCGTAGGACGATGTCGATGCCGATGGTGATGATCGCCATCACGAACACCGGTTTGCCGACCATGGGCCGCAGCGCGGTGCGCTCCACGACCATCCCCACCCCGGCGGTCAACACCATCGCCACGGGCACGGCCAGGTAGAAGGGCACGCCATAGATCGGACCCAGAAAGGCCACCGCGGTCGCACCCATCAGCATCAGACCGGGCTGGGCGAAGCTGATGATCTTGGTGGACTTGTAGATGATCACGTAGCCCAGGGCGATCAGCGCGTACACCGAGCCCTGGCCGAGCCCGCCGTAGAGCCCCTGGAGGAAGCGGGTCACGCCGCGCGCCTGGTGTACATGGACTCCACCAGGTCCGAGAACATCCCGGCGATCGCGGAGCGCTTCACCTTCTGGGTGGCGGTCAGCTCGCCGTCCTCGTGGTCGAGCTCCTTGGGCAGCATGCGGAACTGCTTGATGGTCTCCACCTGGGCGAAGCGGGCGTTGACCGCGTCCACGATGCCCTGGACCAGCGCGACGACGTCGGGCTTCTCGGAGAGGTCGCGGTAGGTCGTGTAGGACAGCCGCCGGCGCTGGGCCCAGTCCGCGACGGTGTCCAGTTCGATGCCGATGAGCGCCGTGAGGTAGCTGCGGCGGTCGCCGATCACCACGGCCTCCTTGATGAACGGGGAGGCCTTGAGGGCGTTCTCGATCTCCGACGGCGCGATGTTCTTGCCGCCCGAGGTGATGATGATGTCCTTGAGTCGGTCGGTGATCTTGAGATGTGTCCCATCGACGAGCTCACCCACGTCACCGGTGTGCAGCCAGTCGCCGTCGTCGATGGCGGCGCGGGTGGCCTCGGGCTTGCCCCAGTAGCCCGCGAAGGTCCCGGGGTGACGCGTGAAGATCTCGCCGGTGGCCTCATCGATGCGCAGCTCGACGCCGGGGTGCGGCTCACCCACGGTGCCCAGCCTGACCCGGCCGGGCCGGTTCGCGGTGGCCACCGCCGAGTTCTCCGTCATGCCGTAGACCTCGTGCATGGGCACGCCGATGCCCATGAAGAACCGCAACACCTCCGGTGCGATCGGCGCGGCGCCCGAGGCGGCGTAGCGGCACAACCGCAGGCCCAGCCGGTCCTTGAGCGCGCGGAACAGGAACGCATAGCCCAGCGCGGAGCGCACCCGGGTGGCGGGGGTGTGGACGCCGCCGGTGCGCACCAGGGTGTCGCCGATGCGCGACGCCTGGTGCATCCAGATCCGGAAGTTCAGCCGTTTCAGCCGCGACGCCGACGCCATCCGGATCGTGACCCCGGCCACGATCTTCTCCCAGATCCGCGGCACGCCGAACAGGATCGTCGGCTGCACCTCGCGCAGGTTCTGCTGGACCGTCTCGATGGACTCCGCGAAGTTCACCTGCACCCCGACCGCCGCGTTGAACCACACGGTGAAGACGCGCTCCGCGACGTGGCACAGCGGCAGGTAGGACAGGGTGACGTCGGTGTCGGTCGGCGGCGGGCTGGTGAACCCGCCGCCGTCCACGAGCACCGCGATGGCGAACTCGACGTTGGCCACGGTCAGCATCGCGCCCTTCGGCGGGCCGGTGGTGCCCGAGGTGTAGACCAGCGTGACGAGGTCGTCCGGTGTCGTGTCGGCCATGCGCGCCTCGAGCGCGTCCGCGTGGGTTTCGGCGTGGCGCCGCCCTATGGCCAGGAAGTCGTCCCAGCTCAGCAGCCGCGGGTCGGCGTAGCGGCGGATGCCGCGGGGCTCCAGGTAGACGATCGTGGCCAGGCCCGGGAGTCGGTCGGCGACCTCGAGGGCCTTGTCGACCTGCTCCTGGTCCTCGGCGATGAGCACCTTCGCGCCGGAGTCGGACAGCAGGTGTGCGACCTCGGGGGAGGGGTTCGTCGGGTACAGGCCCACGGTGATCGCGCGCGCGGCCACGATGCCGATGTCGCTGAACAGCCACTCGCGGCGGTTCTCGGAGTGGATCGCCACCCGGTCGCCGGGCTCCACGCCCAGGGCGATGAGGGCGTGGCCCACCTCCTCCGCGCGCCCCCAGTAGTCGGCCCAGTCGACCTCTTGCCAGATGCCGAAGTCCTTCTCGCGCATCGCCACCTTGTGCGGCATGCGCCGGGCGCGGTCGCGGATGCGGGTGGCGATCGTGGTGGTCCCCGTGCGCGGTGCCGGTGGGCGGGTGTCCAGCTTCGTCACGGCGTCCCTCCGGTGGCGGTGCCCACGTCCCGGGGAGCTCCCGGCTGCGTCATCCCGGTCGCGGCGCCTACTTCCATCGCGGCTTTCGCGACGTCCTCCTGCGCACCGTGCTCCTTGCCGAGGTAGGCCCGGATCACGTTGGGGTCGCGCTGCACGTCCGCCGGCAGGCCCACGGCGATGGGCCGGCCGAAGTCGAGGACCAGGACCCGGTCGGCGAGGTCCATGACCAGGCCCATGTCGTGCTCGACGAGGATCATCGGGATGTCGAGCTCGTCGCGGATGTCGAGGATGAACCGGGCCATGTCCTGGGTCTCCTCGGCGTTCATGCCCGCCACGGGCTCGTCGAGCAGCAGCAGCTTCGGCTCCAGCGCCAGCGCGCGGCCCAGCTCCACGCGCTTCTGGATGCCGTAGGGGAGCAGGCCCACCGGGTACCTGCGGTACTGCTCGATCTCGAGGAAGTCCACGATGTCCTCGACGACCGCCCGGTTGCGGATCTCCTCGCGCCGGGCCTTGCCGCGCCACGCGATAGCCGACAGAAGGCCGTAGCGCAGGTGCTGGTGGCGCCCGAGCATGAGGTTGTCGATCACCGTGAGGTTGGAGAACAGCTCGATGTTCTGGAAGGTGCGGCTCATGCCGAGGGTGGCGATGCGGTGCGGGTCGACGCCGAGGATGTTGGACCCCAGGAAGCGCACCGAGCCCTCCTGCGGGCTGTAGACACCCGACAGGACGTTGAAGATCGACGTCTTGCCCGCGCCGTTCGGCCCGATGATGGCGAACAGCTCGCGCGGCCCGACGGAGAACGACACCCCGTCCAGGGCGCGCACCCCCGAAAAGGCGAGCGCGATGTCGGCGGCCACCAGCACCGGCTCGACGGGGGACTGCTCCTCCCGGCCCTCCGCCAGCTCCGCGGCGAGGTCGTGGCTCACGACAGCCACCGCTTGCGCCGCTTGTAGTGCTTCACGTCGCGGAAGGACGTCGCGGCGGAGTCCTCGCGCAGGCCGAGGTAGAACTCGCGCACGTCGTCGTCGCCCAGCAGCTCCGCGGACGGCTTGTCCATCACCACCTTGCCCGTCTCCATGATGTAGCCGTGCTCGGCGATGGACAGGGCCATGCTCGCGTTCTGCTCGACGAGCAGGACCGTGGCGCCCTGGGCGTTGATCTCCACGATGAGGTCGCGGATCTGCTGCACCAGCAGTGGCGCCAGGCCCAGGCTCGGCTCGTCGAGCAGCAGGTAGCGGGGGTTCGACATCAGCGCGCGACCCATCGCCAGCATCTGCTGCTCGCCGCCCGACAGGTACCCCGCTGTGGACCTGCGCCGGTCCTTCAGCACGCCGAACAGCGCGTAGATGCGCTCCAGGTCGTCGTTCAGCGAGGTGCGCTTCGCCGTGTGGGCGCCGACCCGCAGGTTCTCCTCCACGCTGAACTCCGCGAAGATCCTGCGCCCCTCCAGCACCTGCTTGACCCCGCGCTGCACGATCTTGGACGGCGCCAGCTGGTGGATGGGAGCCCCGTCTAGGGTGACCTCGCCTTTGGTGACCTCACCCTCGTGGACGTCGAGCAGTCCGGAGATGGCACGCAGCAGGGTGGTCTTGCCTGCACCGTTCGCGCCGAGCAGGGCGACGATCTTGCCCTCGGGGACCGCGAGGCTCACACCGCGGAGGACGAGGATCACGTCGTCGTACACGACCTCCAGGTTGTTGACCGCGAGCACTCAGGGGTCCCTCCCGCGCGGTTCCCCGGGCGGGTGGGGGGACCATGCCGGGGACGCCACCGTTGCTGACCTGGGATCACGTCGCAGCGGTATCGTAGGCAACCTGAGTGACGTTGTCGCGTCATCTGCTGGAAACCCCGCTCGCCGCGCTCCCTAAGCTGGGTCCGTGGACCGGCGGGTGTGGGACGTCATCGTGGTGGGTGGCGGTCCCGCGGGCGCGATCGCCGCCCTGG
>Ga0136615_10001571_pt1 | contig 11147 bp, 9 predicted proteins | sample AntDrymUQ2882206_2_FD_106647 | JGI IMG/M metagenome (GOLD analysis project Ga0136615, IMG submission 106647) | Polar desert sand microbial communities from Dry Valleys, Antarctica - metaG UQ288 (22.06) | ecosystem: Environmental > Terrestrial > Soil > Desert | place: Antarctica: Dry Valley...
ACGTGCAGCGATACCCCGTCGAGGCGGTCAAGCCGGCTGACTGTCGAGTGGGGGCGCGCACCCGCGATCGCCAGCTCAACCTCCGGCACTGAACGCCTAACCACGGGCAGGACCTTCTCGGCCACGAAACGTGCCGGCGCGACATTGTGAAAGTAGCCGAGGTTGCCGAAGAACAGCATCCGCGCGGGCCGGCCTGACGGGTCTTCGAACGGGAACGAAGCGAGGTCGACACCGTTTGGGATCACGGTGGCTTCGGCAAGTCCCGGCGCGGCGAGCCGATCCGCCTCCGCCACGACCGAGCTGGAGTCAAACGCCGCCGCAGTCTGGGCCTCGTAGCGACGCATCAGCCGAGCCTCGAGCCCGAACAGCAGTCGGGCGGGCAACGCCGATCCCTGTGCCCGTGTCTCCATATTCAGCGAGAGCGCGTCCACGTAGTCGAGATGGCGGTGGTAGGGCCCGCTCGGCGGAACGTAGGGCGCTGTCCGGGCGAGTGTCGCGTGCACTACGTCCGGTCGCCAGCCGGCGAGCTCCCGTTGCACCACGGAGCGCATGCCGGAGTCGAGGAACATGCGCACCTGCAGGGGTAGCGAGGGCCGGGGTGTTCGCAGGTTCTCCAGCAGAGTCGCCGGCAGACCCCGCTTCGGTTGCTCGGCTCGCACGGCGTCGAGCCCGAGCCGCGGGCCGTCACCGAATGAGGCGAGCACAACGTCGGCGTGTTTCGCCAGGCCTTCGACCAGGTGCAGCACTCGACGCTGGTCTCCGCGCGTAGGAGGCAGGGGGTAGCGCGGCGCCAGGAAGAGCACCCGCGGGCGCGTGCCGCGTTTCATGGCGAGGGGGACCGTCACGATCTCCCGCCTACCCCACACGCGCCGTCACGAGGCGCTTGAAGGGTGGTGGCAGGCGTAGCGCCGCGCGGCTGGCCCCCGTGACCACCCGTCCCACCGGTCCGCGCGCACGGACGAGCGTGACGACGTCGCCGCCGCCGGTCTTGAACCGGTCCTTGTAGCTCTCGCCGCCGCGCAGCAGCCGGTAGCGCGCGACGCCGTCCCCGATCGCCTCGCGCAACGTGTGCGCCAACAGCACGGACCCGACCGAACGCTCCTCCCACTCCGGGTCGCGACCCGACTGGTAGAACCACTCGTCACCGCCGTAGCGAAATCCGTACCAACCCGCCACGGGCCGCCCGTCCGCCTCGGCCAGCCAAAGACGCAACCAGCCGCGCTCCAGGGCGAGCGCCGCGAACTCCTGGTGGAACTCACCGAGGGGTCCCGTAAAGACATCCGATCCCCCCGGACCCCACCGCGAGCGATGAAGCGCGAACAACGAACGCATATCGTCGACGAGCCGGTCGGGGTCGTCGCACAAGCGATACGCCAGCCCATGCTCGCGGATCAGCTTGCGTTCCTTGCGCCGAACCTGTGACCGGAAGTTCGAGCTGCGCGCGGCGAGATAGCCGTCCCAGTCCTGGCCCGCCACCTCGACGATCGGACTCGGCTCGCGCCCCAGCTCGACGCCCCGCAGCGTCCGGTGCCAGTCATACGAGTCGCTCAGCCGCTCTGCGAGGAATACGGTGGACCGCTCGCTGCGCTCCGCGAGCCTGCCGACCAGGGCCTCGACCGCGGCAGACATGTGCTCGCGCGCGCAGATCGGCCCAAGCTCGTCGGCGGGACCGTGGCCGATCAGGCGGACCACCTTGAGCGGACGTTCGTAGTCGACACAGAGCGGCAGGATCGCCACCAGCCGACCGTCTGGGTCGCGGCAGCCCAGCACCGCCGGCCGCTCGTCTTTGCCGAGATGCCCCATCCAGGCCGTCGCCCACTCCCACGTGGAGAAGACGTTTCCGCTGTGCTGCGCGAGCTCGGTCCACGGCTTCCGCAGTTCGGCGATCGGCCCGAGCGGCTCAGTCGTCAGGGCGCCAGCGACGGGCTGCTCAGCCACGGGCTCGATCTCGCCAATCGTCTACGTACACTGGCGGTAGGATGGCACGCCCCGACTCTAGGATCCGCCCTGCTTCGATCGCGCGGCTGGGCATGCGGTTTGTCGCCCACGTCCTGATCGTCAGTGGCGTGATGCTGTTGGCCAATGCGGGCGTCACGGTCGCCTGGCAGGAGCCGGTCTCGGCGGTCACCGCCAAGCGCGAGCAGATCCAGCTCGAAGAGGCGCTCACCAGTCCGCCCGAGCGGGTTCGGCGCAAGCAGCCCCTCCCCGGAGACGCAATCGGCAAGATCGAGCTGCCCTCGCTCGACAAGTCCTTCTTCGTCGTCGAGGGAACGGAGACCGAGGGCCTCAGGCGAGGTCCCGGCCACTACGCCGACACGCCTCTGCCAGGCGATCGCGGAACGGTCGCGATCGCTGGACATCGCACGACCTATGGCGCCCCCTTTCGCAACATCGACAAGCTCGCGCCCGGTGATCGGATCGTCGTCTCGATGCCGTACGGGCGCTACATCTACCGAGTCGAGACGACCAAGATCGTTCCGCCGACGGCGCTCTGGGTCAAGCGGCGCGTCAGCTACGACCGCCTGATCCTCAGCGCCTGTCATCCGTTGTATAGCGCGGCCGAGCGGATCGTCGTGTTCGCCAAGGCGTCGGCGCGCCGCGCGCCCGACGTCAAGCGCCGCTGAGTCCCCCCGAACACGAGCGGCGCCGTCCACGACCCCGGCGGCTGCGCAGCACGAGCGTCCACGTCGATCTGCGAACCGTCACGAGACTCCAGGAACGTGATCAGCGCCGCTACCAGCGCAAGCGAGATCGCCAACACAACCATCCAGTAGAGGAGCTTTAGGAGCACCCGTCCGACCGGCTTACCTGCCTTCACGCCGCCGCCGATCGGGACGAGGCCGGCGGCGCTCGCGAGCCGTGGGGTGGCCGAGCGAGAGAAAGCTGGCGACCTGGCGTGTGACGGCCTCCATGCTGTTCTCGTGTGCGCGTGCGGCGCCTTCGCGAGTCAGCTCCCGCCGCAGCTCTGGGTCACCGACGATCCTCCTCACGGCCGTCGCCGCCGCGCGCGCGTTCCCAGGAGGGACCAGCTCGGCAGCCCCCGCCGCGGCATCTGGGACGCCGCCGACAGCGGTGGCAACGATCGGCAGGCGCGCCGCGAACGCCTCGAGCAGCACTTGGGGCACGCCTTCGGTCCACGAGCAATGCAGCAGCAGATGGCTCGAGCGGTACCGTTCGAGCAGGCCGTCGTCCAACGCGATGAAGCCGGCGAGCTTGACCCGATCGGCCACTCCGAGCGTGCGCGCACGTTGCTCGAGCTCGTCAGTAAGATCTCCGTCCCCGACGACGGTCAGCCGCCAATCCCGCCCGTCAGCCGCCAGCTCGGCCATCACGTCGGCGAGCAGCAGCGGGTTCTTCTCCGCGTCAACTCGCCCGACGCTGAGGATCTCGATCGGCCCCGTGTAGTCGCGCACCTCGGCGTCCCGCTCGGAGGCGATCGCGGACTCCGCGACGAGCGAGATCGAGATCGGCAGGAGCCGGTGCGCACGGCGATAGCGTCGGGCGAGATCGGGCCCGACGACCACCACCGCAAAGAAGCGCCCCAACAGTCGCCACGCCCCTTCGAGCGCGAGTGCGAACAGCCGCAGCGAGCGGTTCCCCGGGTGACGGTGCGAGACGTAGACGGGAAGGTCCTGGCGCACGCCGAGAGCGACGCGACGCCCGCGGGCTCGGGCCAGCAGTGCGAACGGGACGCCGAACGGGTGCGGTCCGAGCAGCCAGACCGCGTCGACCTGATCGAGCGAGCCCCAGAACACGCGCACCGACTCGGCGAAGGCCCCAAGGACCCGATGCGGACGAGCGAGGCTCGGATAGTGCGGCAGAGCTACGAAGTCGATCCCAGTCGGGACGCGGTAGCGACAGCGGCCTGGCTCAGGATCTAGCCGTCCGATCAGCGTGACACCAGCGAGCCATCGCTCCAGCTCGACCAAGAAGAGCATCACGGCTTCATCAGCCCAGACCTCGTCCCCGCGGCGGCGGTAGGCGTAGTCGCTGTAGACGGCTAGGCGCACCGCCGGCAGAATAGGGCCTATCCGCGCCGCCGTTTGGCGGCGCGGATAGGCGTTGCAACTAGCAGGTGCCCTGCGACACGCACGGGTCGACGACCCGCAGGCGGCCCTTCCAGTCCACCCCGTCGCGCAGGTTGAAGATCCAGCGGGCGTCCGGAGCGTAGTAGGGGACACCCTGCGCTTTGGCGAACTCGACCCACTTGTCGGGCTTGCCGAAGCTGGTGTAAGTCACCCCGCTCTCTGCCATGATCGCCGAGGTGCCACCGGTGTCTCCAACGATCATCCCGTAGTGGGCGACGGCCCGGAGGATCGTCTTCTTCCACTGCGGGACGTTCAGCGCGGCGATCTCCGCATCGGACATCCTTAGCTGGAAGCGCGCACCCATCGGCGGAGCGTCGGCATTGGACAGCCCGATGCTCGAACACGCCCGTCCGCTCTTCTGCGCCGGGTACACATACCCACCCGAGTCACACTTGACCGTCATGAACAGCGCGTGGTTGATCTGACCGGCTTGCATCTCCTCCGCGCGCAGGATGCCCGCAGCGTTGCCGAACAGGGCCGCGGTCGCGCCCGAGTCGCGGCCGCTGCCATCGATGCGGGTCTTGCCGCCCCACGACATCGTCAGGACACCGCCGCCCGCCGGCTTGGAACGAACCTGCCACATGTCGTACTCCCAGCCATTGGCCATGTCGATGACGGTCATATGACCGTCATCGCCACCCGCCGCCTGGGCGGCGGAAGGGATGCGGATCTGTAGGCCCTCGAGGGCGCAGCGACCCCACGCCTCAAGACACCGCAGCGTGTACAGCGGATCGCTCGAGCGCGAGTAGTACGTCGGATGGCCCCAGTCATCGATGGTGCCGGCTTGGCCGGCAGTCAGATGCTGCATCGGGCCAAAGCCCGTAGTGCGCCCGACGATCGCCGTTGAGCGGGGATGAACACGCGGGCTGGTGGAGAGCGCCCGGTTGAACGGTGACGAACTGGCATACGGACGCCAGCACCCACCAGGGACGATTCCGAGCCCGAGGCCGCCGAGGATGGTCGAGCATCCAGCCACAGGAGGAGCAGGGGCCCCGGCTGCGGGCGCAAGCTCCTGCGCCGCTGCCGGCTGAAGGGCCGGCAACGCCTCCGTGGTCGACGGCTCGGGGCTACCCGCACCGTCAGGGGAGCCCGGGGCTGCCGGACTCACGTCCGGACCGGTCGGCCGGTCGGCCACGGGTAGTGCACCCGACGGCCGCTTGGCGCGACTCGGCTTGTCGGGACTGGAGCGGCGGTCGCTCGTCTTGACGACGAGCACCGCGGCGACCCGCTTGGAACGAGCGACGCGACTGACGGTCGCGACACGCTGACGGAGCCGTCTCGCGATGCGGGCCGAGAGTCGCACCGACAGGCGGGAGCCACGCCGAGCACTGCGCGTGACCCGATTGCGCTCGACGCGGACACGACTGCCCGTGACGGAGACATAGGCCTTCTCCACACGTCTTGGGACAACTCCGCGTGGGTTGAAGATGACAGTGGACCCACGCTGGTCAACAGACTCGAAACGTTGCGTCTTTGCCGACGCGGGGACCGCGGCTGCAAGTGCAATCAGAATCAGGACAGCGAGGGACGACGACGCTAGGCGTCGGAAACGGGACTGCGGGCGCATTGGGACCTCCGGGATTCAGGCCACACCAACCCTGAGATCCTTCGGTAACCCGGCTAGCTCCTGATTGGGAGCTCCGTGGCTTTGCGGACCCGCCTCGCGACGGGGGTGCCTTTCTCGGGAGTGCGCCTTCTCTTAATAGGGTTACCTCTGTCTTCGACAGTCGGCTGACGAGCCTTAGGTCGCGCGACCCCGGCAGACGGATGTTGGACGCGGCGGCCCGGCGCGTTCGGTCTGCGCCAGGCGACGAGGCCCAGCAGGAGCGGTCGTCTGACGGTCTGGGCCCGGCGAGAGGTCGTAGTGCGTCGAGAGACGCCGCCTGGGGGAACCGAGCTAGCGGCGACCGCGGCGTTGAGCGATCGCGGATTCGTACACGGCGCGGGTCCGCTCCGCCCAGCGGTCAGCGGCGAACTCTGCCTCGAACCGTCGACGACCCGCCTCCCCGAGGGCCGTGCGTAACCCCTGATCGCCAATCAGCCGCCCGAGCGTCGACGCGATCGCCGCGGCGCGCGGCGGCGCGTCGACGAGCAGACCGTCCTCCCCGTCGGTGACGATCTCCGGAATCCCGCCGACCGCCGTCGCGACGACCGGGACCGACGCAGCCTGCGCCTCGAGCAGCGCCGTCGGAAAGGCATCGACGCGCGACGGGTGCAGCAGCACGTCGGTCGCATCGAGGATCGCCATCACGTCATCGCGGTGGCCAGCGAGCACCGCGGCATCCCCCAGCGATGCCATCTCGGCGTGCACGCGGTCGCGTGCGGGGCCGTCACCCACGACAAGCAGCCGTAGTTTCGGGTGGGCCTCGCGCAGCTTGGCAATTGCGCCGGCGGCCGCCTCGTGGCCCTTGCCCTCGCGCAGGACGCTGACCATCGTCACGACCACATCGTCCGCGCCGAGGCCGAGTTGCGCGCGGACCGCGAGCCCGGCTCCCGGCTGCACCTGGGCATCGACGCCGTTGTGGACGGTCACCAGCCGTGACCCGCGGCCGTAGCCGCTTGCGACCATCGCCTCGCGGGCGCGGTCGGACACGGTGATCGTCGCGGCGGCGCAGCGCGCGCGCACGATGTCCATCAGCCGTGCCTTGACCCGCTCGCGGGAGGGGCCATCCCACTCCATCACGTGGATCGTCGAGACCATGGGAATTCCCAGCGAGCGTGCCGAAGGACCACCCATGAAGTCGGCGTTGCCTAGGTGGGTATGCAGGATGTCGGGCCTTAGGGCGGCGAGGTGCCGCCGCACGCGCCGGTGGTCCTGCGGCTTGAGCAGCCCCGTCACGGCCACGTGACGGGGCTCGATGCCGACTGCGCGCAGTCTGACTGCGGCAGGACTGCCGTCGACCTCGTGGAGGTAGCCGACACTGAAGTCGATGTCCGCGGCTCGCGCACCAGCCGCGAAATCCGCAAGCAACATCTCGGCACCGCCCCAGGTGAGCGACGAGACCAGGGCATGGACGCGCAGCGGGCGGCCTACGTTGCCGGCAGGCGACACGCGATCTCGCGGGTCATACGCCGCGCGACGGCGTCCCAGGTAAACCGCTCCAGGCAGCGACGGCGACCGGCTTGTCCCATTGCCCGCGCACGATCGGGAGCGCCACTCAGCTTCAGCAACATCTCCGCGAGGCCGTCGGCGTCCCCGGCCGGCGCGATCAAGCCCGTGACCCCATGCTCAATCACCTCCGGCATCGAACAACGATCCGCGCCGACACAGGGCAGTCCGTGGGCCATGGCCTCAAGGAACACGTTCGGGAACGGATCGAACAGCGACGGCATCACGTAGGCGGTCGCCTCGCGTTGGAGCCGTGCGATCTCTGCATCGCCTTCGGGCGTCGTGCGGTAGATCCGCCCGCGCCAGTGGACCCCGGGCTCGGGCTCCTCCCCCGCCGGGCGCTCCTGACCCACGATCCACAGCTCGGCGTCAGGCAGCTCGGCGCGCAGCTTACGAAACGCAGCCAGCAGCGTCGGCCCTCCCTTGCGGACCCAGTCGAGGCCGATGAACAGAAGCCGTGGGCGACTCCAGTCGCGCTCAGCGATCTCGGCCGGAAACTCGTGCAGGTTGGCGCCCGCACCGACAGTGACGACCTTGGCCGGATCCTGTTGAAAGTCCTCGAGGAACGAACGGCGGAGCCAATCGCTCATCGGCATGATCAGGTCCAGGCCATCGAAGACGCGACGCTCGGCCGCCATCGTCCGCCGAATGTGCGACGCCCTGCGGTCCTCGATAAACGACCACTCACGCGCGAAGAGGGCGAGATTCGCGTCGTGGTAGGAGCACCGCACTCGTGGCCGCGGACGGGGCAGTCGCGAGAGCTCGTACCACGCTCCGATTTGCAGCAGGGCGTCCGGTCGCGAGTCCACCCGGCTTGCACGCACGGCCCCAGCGACACCGAGCGCGGCACGCGTCACGGGGCTGTACTCGTAGCGCTCTCTCCAGCGACGCATGCTGCGCGGCGAGAAGGCCGCGACCTTGGCGAGCGGATCCACGAACCGCGGCGCCTCGGCGTCGACCGGGCCGGCCAGCGCACCTGCGCGCTCGAGCGCGCCGAACAGGTGGTGACTTGCCCCCGACCAAGTGAGCCTGTCGAACGGGGCACCCCGAACGATCCCCACCACCCGCGGAACTGAACACACCGACGTACTTCTAGCAGGTGCGCCTCGCAACACACGGGTCGACGACCCGCAGGTGCTTCCGCCAGTCGACTCCGTCCCTCACGTTGAAGACGTGCTCTCCCTGCCAGGTCGGAAGGCGCTTGGCGCGCCCGAACGCCACGAGCGGATCGAGCCGGCCGAAGCTCGAGTAGGTGGCGCCCGACTCGAACTGGATGCCCCAGGAGCCACCGCCGGTGTCGCCGAAGTAGAGACCGTAGTCGGCCATCGCCTTGAGCAGGGTCTTCTTGTAGCTCGGAACCCGCAGTTCGCCGATCTCCTTGTCGCTCATGTCGAGCTGGAAGCGAGCACCCATCGGCGGGGCGCTGCCGTTCGAGCGACCGACCGCCGAGCAGGCGCGGCCGCTCTTCTGGGCGGGATAGACGTGCTCCCCCGAGTCGCAGTTGATGATCATGAGCAGCGCGTGATCGATCTTGCCGGCGGCGAGCTCCTGGGCCCGCACGATGCCGGCCATGTTGCCGAACTTCGCTGCGGTCGCGTCGGAGCCGAGGCCGTCCCCGTCGATGCGGGTTCGACCGCCCCAGCTGATGTCGATGCGGCCACCACCGGATCGCTTGCGACGGACCTGCCAGAAGTCATATTCCCAGCCCGTGGCCTGGTCCACCACGGTCATGTGTCCGTCCTCGGCGCCGGCCGCACGCGCCTGGCTCGGGATGCGGATCTTGTGCCCCTCGATCGAGCACCTGCCCCAGCTCTCGACGCAGTGAACGGTGTAGACGGGATCGGCGGGGGTGGAGTAGTAGGTCGGATGGCCCCAGTCGTTGTCGCCATTCGCGGCGACGAGGTTGGTCGGCTTGCCGAACCCCGTGACCGACCTCACGAAGGTCGACGACCGCGGGTGCAGCTTCGGACGAGCCGGGATGCGCCGGTTGAACGGGCTCGAGTCCGCGTAGGGTCGCCAGCACGCGCCCGGCCACCTACCCGCGCCGAAGCCGCCAAGCCTGCACGAAGCGCCGCTGCCGACCTTCTTCACGGCACGGCGCTTGGCCGTGGTGATCAGCAGCTGGGCGCGATGCTTTCCCGAGACCGACGCAACAGTCCGCCCGCGCTTCGCGATGCGGGCGCGCACTTGACCGCTACGTGCCGCGCGGCGAACGCGACGGACGTTCAGGCGCTTCTGGAACCGACCCACACGAAGCTTGGCGCGGACGATCCGGTGGCCTGACCGGGTGCGGAGGCTGAACCGGTAGACCCCGCTCTCGACGGGCGCGGACACGACTCGGATGGTCTCGTTCGCGCGCTTGCCACCGTCAGCGGTAGCGATAGCTGGGACCAGCACCGCTAGGAGCGCTACCAACAGCGCGATAAGGAACGAGCGAGCCAACATCCGGCCTCCAGCGATCGGGGCGCTGTCCCGATCTCACCTTCGGTAGCCCGGCCGACTCTCTCGAGTCCCGTGAGCTTTGCGAGCCCGCCTCGCGACGGGGGTGCCTTTTCGGGGGGCGCCTATGTGTCAAGTCTCTGACCTGCTCTATCGCCTCTCGCCCCCCGTCCCTTAGCCACCCCGCCTGGCTTAGACGTTCGTATGAGCTCTCCCACGCAAGGTGTCGTGGGTAGGCTCCGCGAGATGAAGCTCCTGCTGATCGAGCCCAGCCCCCACGGCGGTCTCCTGCATTACATCGCCCAACTCGCGGATGCCCTCGCCAAACGCGGGCACTCGGTCGATCTGCTGGCCACGCGTGACAATGAGTTGGTCGACCGCCCGCTCACCGCCCGCATGCGCGCCGACCTGCCGCGCCTGCCCGTGCAGCCAGGCGCGGCTCCGACGGGTCTCGCGTATCGCGTGCGCCAGGCGAAGATCGCGCTGGCGCTCGCGCGTAGCTGGGCCCAGATCCTTGTGCGAAGCCGCACTGGCGGTCACGACGCAGTAATCACCGGCGCCGATGTCGGAATGGTCCCGACGGCGTTGGCTTCGTTCATGCTCACGATGATCCCGGGGCGGCCGACACTCGTACGGATCTGTCACAACGCGCGCACCTACAACCGGTGGGGCGGGAACGACATCTACAAGGAGCCGCGCGTCCTCGGCGCGCTCTTGGCGCGCGCTGACCGCCGCTACGACCTGACCGTGTTTCCAGGGGAACGGGCCAGGGCCGAGTACGAGCAGAAGCGACCCACCCTGCGCTCGGTGATCGTTCCGCACGGCGACGAGCGCCTGTTTGGCGAAGAGGCCCCGCCGCCGGCCACGGAGGAACGGATCCTCTTCTTCGGAGATCAGCGGAAAGTCAAGGGCCTGCCGGTTCTGCTCGATGCCTTCGACCAGTTGGTTCAGAGGCGGCCCGGGGTCCGGCTGACGATCGCGGGCTCCCCGCACCCCAACGACCTCGACCCCGAGCCGGTGCGTCGCTGGGCCACGGGCCACGGGGACAGGGTCGAGCTGATCGACGACTACGTGCCGATGGATGCAGTCGCCGGGATCTTCGCGCGCGCCAGGGTCGTCGTCACGCCGTACATCGCGGGCTCCCAGAGTGGAGTGATCGCGCTCGCGCAGACGATGGCGCGTGCCGTCGTGACGACCGACGTCGGCGAGCTGGGCGACGTCGTCGGCGACGACCGATCGGGTCGGGTCGTCGCCCCAAACGACCCCGACGCCCTGGCGACCGCGCTCGAAGCAGTGGTCATCGACCCCGAGTTGGCCGAGCGCTACGGCGCTGAGGGCCGCCGCCGGGGGGTCGACGCGCGCGGCTGGGAGAGTGGCGCCGAGACCCTCGAGCGGGCGGTAGCTCCCCTCGTCGAGGAGCGCCGGACGAGCCGCTGAGGCGACGCGCAAGTTCCCTGCGACCACGGCGCGGTCACGGCGGCCCGTTCTTCTTCCTGGCCCTGATCGCCTCG
>Ga0136615_10001572_pt1 | contig 11144 bp, 11 predicted proteins | sample AntDrymUQ2882206_2_FD_106647 | JGI IMG/M metagenome (GOLD analysis project Ga0136615, IMG submission 106647) | Polar desert sand microbial communities from Dry Valleys, Antarctica - metaG UQ288 (22.06) | ecosystem: Environmental > Terrestrial > Soil > Desert | place: Antarctica: Dry Valley...
CCGAGCACGACCGGGTGGTGATGAACGCCGACCATCTCCTATCCGCCGCCAAACGCGAAATCCGCGACCTCGCCGACGGCTACGCCCCGCCCGAGCGCGCTAGCAACGTCTACGCCTCCGGCACATCGACGCGGGCGGCGCTGGAGGTCGGCGTCAAGACCTTGCAATGGGGCCGCTACGCCAGCGACTACGACGGCGTCGTGGCCGGCCACCTCGCCCACGTTATCACCGGCGGCGACCTCTCCCTGGCCCAGTGGGTCACCGAAGAGTGCCTGCTCGACCTGGAGAAGAAAGCGTTCCTGGCGCTCCTGGAGAACGGGGAGACCCACGAGCGCATAGAGGCCATGCTGGAGACCGGGAAACCGTTGAGGAATTAGTCGCTTCGCTCCCGTGAGTCGTAAGTCGTAAGTAGTGAGTCGAGAAAAATACGACTTACGATTCACGATTTCACGACTTACGCGAGGGAGCGAAGCGACCGACAGAAGGGAGCATCAATGAACGAAGCGGTAATAGTCTCGACAGCCAGAACCGCCGTGGGGCGGGCGCCGCGGGGGACGCTGCGGGCGATGCACCCCGTGGACATGACCGCCGCCGCCGTGAGCGGGAGCATCGAGCGGGCGGAAGGGTTGGACCCGCAGGAGATCGAGGACGTGATCCTGGGCTGCGCGATGCCGGAGGGGACGCAGGGGTACAACATGGCCCGGCTCGCGGCGCTCCGGGCGGGGCTGCCGGATACCGTCCCGGCCCAGACGGTGAACCGCTTCTGCTCCTCGGGGTTGCAGACCATCGCGCTGGCGGCGGAGAGGATCATGGTGGGGCACGCTACGACCATCGTGGCGGGCGGCACGGAGCACATGTCCTCGACGCTTGAGATGCCGAACTTCTCGCCGAACCCGAAGCTGTTGGAGATCAACCCGGCGGCGTACATGGGCATGGGGTTGACCGCCGAGCAGGTCGTGCGCGAGTTCGACGTATCCCGTGAGGATCAAGATGAGTTCGCGCTCCGTAGCCACACGCTGGCGAAGGAGGCCGTGAATTCCGGCGTATTCGACGAGGAGATCGTGCCCCTCGCCGTTGCGCTCGACTGGGTGGATGAATCGGGGAATCTGCAGCATTTCGAGACTACTTTCTCGCGTGATGAAGGGCCTCGGGACACGTCGGCGGAGAAGCTCGCCAACCTCAAGCCTGCGTTCCAGCAGGGTGGCACGGTGACGGCCGGCAACTCTTCACAGAGGAGTGATGGGGCGGCGGCGGTCGTGGTGATGGAGCGCGAGGAGGCCGAGCGGCGGGGACTCACTCCTCTGGCGCGGTTCGTCGGGTTCGCGATTGGAGGGGTGAGGCCGGAGGTCATGGGGATCGGGCCGACGGTCGCCATCCCGAAGGTGTTGAAGCAGGCTGGCATCTCGCTGGACGAGATAGACCTGATCGAGTTCAACGAGGCGTTCGCGGCCCAGGCCCTCGCCGTGATCCGGGAAGTCGGCATGGATCTGGAGAAGACCAACGTGCACGGCGGCGCCATAGCCCTCGGCCACCCGATGGGTGCGACCGGCGCCAAGCTTACCGTCCAACTCCTCGGCGAGATGAAGCGCCGAGGCTCGCACTACGGCATGGTGACCATGTGCATCGGCGGGGGAATGGGAGCGGCCGGGATCTTCGAGAACCTTCAGAATTAAGCTGGTCAGCATGGAGAGGACACGGTGAACGGGGCCGATTGGAACCATCGGCGCCTCGAAGCAAATGGCATCGGCATCCACTACGTCCGCCACGGCGAAGGGCCTCCGCTGATATTGCTGCACGGCTGGCCCGAGTTCTGGTACACGTGGCGCAAGAATATCCCGGTCCTCGCCGAAGAGTTCGATGTGGTCGCGCCAGACCTGCGGGGTTTCGGCGACACGGAGAAGCCGGGACTTCCGGAGCCTCCAAAGAAGCTCCTGGGCGACCTCGTAGAGGACCTTCGTGGCCTGGCGGACTCTCTAGGCTTCGAGAGGTTCGGGGTCGTCAGCCACGATGTGGGCGCCTACGTGGCGCAGGGTTTCGCCCGGAAGTGCCCGGAGCGTCTGAGCGGATTGTTCTTCTTCAACTGTCCGTATCCGGGGATCGGGGACCGCTGGGCCGCGCCGGATAGCGTGAACGAGATCTGGTACCAGACCTTCAACCAGCAACCCTGGGCCGCCTCCCTGATAGGCGAGAACCGGAAGACCTGCGAGACCTACATCCGTCACTTCCTCGACCACTGGGCGCACGAGCCTGGCCGCTTCAACGAGGACCTGGATCTCTGGGTGGACAACTTCATGAAGCCGGGGAACCTCCAGGGAGGGTTCGACTGGTACGTAGGCACGAACGAATCCAGGTTGGATCTCATCCGAAACGGCGCGCCTGAACTGCCGAAGATAGAGACGCCCACGCGCGTCCGGTGGGGAGAGGGCGACAGCGTGCTCAAGGTAGAGTGGGCCGACCGGCTCGGAGACTACTTCTCGAACCTCGACTTCGCCCCGATGAGGGAAGCCGGCCACTTCGCCCACTACGAACAGCCTGAGGTTGCCAACCGCGAGATCTCCGAGTTCTTCCGGACGCTGGCGTGACCGTCGTCCCATCCCAACTCGCCACGCAACCCATCGGGGAGAGCGCCCCGGTGGCGGAGGATGCCTGGCAGTTCAAGCTGCCGGTCCCGTTCCCGCTGCGCTTCGTCTCCGTGTACCTCGTCCGGGGTGACGACGGCTGGTCTCTCGTGGACCCGGGCTACGATTATCCGCAGATCCGCAGGCCCGCGCGGCGTGGGAAGCCGGGGCTGCAGCTGCGGGTTGCGACCTCGGACGTGACGTGGAACGCATTGTGGTGACGCACTTCCACCCCGACCAACCCGACCGATTGGACGCGCTAACCGGGCGCGAGCTCGACGTGCTAAAGCTCGTCGCACGCGGTCTGGCCAACGCCGAGATCGCACGAGAACTCTACGTGGCGGAGACGACCGTCCATACCCATCTTGGCCACATCCTGACCAAGATGGGCCTGCGCGACCGCGTGCAGGCGGTCGTGCTGGCCTACGAGACCGGCCTCGTACGGCCTGGCGCAACATAGCCGTCCGCAGATGTCCGTAAAGGCGCCGAAGGATACACTGGAGCTCTACACCCGAACGGGTTGAGTAGTCGTCTCGCGTTCGACCGTCCGCGGGTTCGCGTTTCTCGAATTACCAGGCACTCTCTCGATCCCTCTCCTGGTCCGCATCCCGCGAAGCGCGGCGCCTCGATTACATTGGGATGACTGTTTCGGGTTGCAGGGTGGGCGTTGCGGTCTCCGGGGTGGCTCCGGCTACCGTTTACCTTCTCGTCCCAGGCCGGCTTCGCGGGCGCGGATGATGGCCTGGGCGCGGTCGGCGACCTGGAGCTTGGTGAAGATGTTGGAGACGTGGTTGCGGACGGTCTTCTGGCTGAGGTGGAGGCGGCGGGCGATCTCGGGGTTCGTCTCGTGGCGGGCGATGAGGTCCAGGATCTCGCGTTCGCGGTCGGTGAGCTCGGGGAAGGTTTCCGCGAGCGTGTCCGGGCGCGGCGCGGAGAAATACTGCATCAAACGCCGGGCGATGGCCGGGCCGAAGATGGCCTCGCCGCTCGTCACCGACCTTATGGCGCGCAGGATCTCGGCCTTCAGCGCGCCCTTCAGGAGGTAGCCGCGGGCTCCTGCCTTGAGCGCGGCGAAGACCGAGTCATCGTCTTCGTACATACTTATGACGAGCACGCTTATGTGGGGGCTGGTGTGTAGGATGCGCCGGGTGGCCTCTATGCCGCCCGTCCCCGGCATGTTGAGGTCCATCAGGATTACGTCCGGCTGGAGCCCGGCGGCGAGTGCTATGGTTTCTTCTCCGTCACGGGCCTCGCCCACCACCTCCACGTCGGGCGCGGAGAGGAGCAGGGCGCGCAACCCGTCGCGGAAGTGCGGGTGGTCGTCGGCGATGAGGATTCGCGTTGGCTCCACCTCAAGTCCCTCGGGTACCCGGTTCTAGCTCTTCGCCCCGGCCCATGCCTCGTGCGAGAGGAAGGATCGCCCGGACACTGGCGCCACCTGAAGGCAGCGTCTCTATGCTGCAGGAGCCGCCGAGCTCTCCGGCCCGCTCGCGCATGGACGAAAGTCCCACGCCCGCCCGCCGGCCCTCCGGGATGCCCCGGCCGTCGTCGGTGACCTCCAGACGTAGAACGCCGGCTTGCTCGTCCGGCGTGATGCGGGCCGTGCAGTTGCGCGCCCGGGCGTGACGCGCGGCGTTGGTCACGGCCTCCTGGACGATGCGGTACGCGGCCACCTCGACGGCGGCGGGGAGAACCGGCAGTTCGTCCGGTGCTTCTACCGTCACGCGGAGGCCGTTGTGGTCGCCGTGCGTTGCCTGCGCCTTGAGCGACCCGAGCAGGCCGAGGTCATCGAGCGCGGGCGGACGAAGACCGTAGACGAGGCGTCTAACGTCCATGACGGCTTCCTGCGCCTGGGCCGTGATGTCTTGGAGCAGGGTGTACGAGCGATCCGGAGTCGACTCCAGCATATCCCGCGCCGCCTCGGCCTTCATCGTGAGGCTCGCGAGTTGGGGTCCAAGGCCGTCGTGCAGGTCCCGGCGCAGACGCCGGCGCTCCTCTTCGCGGGCACTCACGAGCTGCTCTCTCGATTTTTGCAGGTCGGCGGAGAGGCGCACGGCCTCCTCGGTCAGGCGGGCGGCATGGACGGCGACCCCGATCTGGCGCGCCAGGTCGTCCAGAAGCCGCCGGTCGGCGCTGGAGAAATCCCCTTCGCCATGACGACGCCCCAGAACCAGCCGCCCGACGGTCTCGCCCCCGTAGACGAGCGGCAGGCGCAAGAAGGGGTCCTTCGCCGACTCTCCCGTGGCGGCCACCGTCTCGAAGGTCCCGTCCCGTTCGAGTTCTATGGCCGCGTAGGGCGGTTTCAGAGCCTCAGCTACGGCCTTGACGGCCGTGGAGAGCACGGCGTCGGGGGTGAGGGTGGCCTCCAGTCGCTGTCCCAGGCGCGAGAGCGCCGCGTAAGGGTCGTCGCGCTCGCCGTACATCAGGCGGTTCGCGCCGCGCTGCAACCTGTCCCTTAGCGGAGCGAACACGACGGCGACGATGCCCGTGGCGATAAGGGAGATGGCGAGGTTGCCGCCCGTGCGGAACAGCGCGCCGAGGTAGCCGACCACGAGGACGTAGATACCCACGACTATCGCCGTAAGAGCGCCGTAGACCAGCGTCCTGTTGATGACGAGGTCTATGTCGTACAGGCGATATTTGAGGACCGCGATCCCGACCGCGACCGGAACCCCAGCGAACGCGAGCGTCTCCCCGACCTCGAACAGGAAGGGGATCATGTCCTGAACCAGCGGGGAGACGAGAAACCAGATGGGTATCGCCGAAGCGGCGAAGACGAGCCACTTTATCTGCTGGCGCTGCTCGGTCCCGGAGCGGCGGAAACGCAGGACGAGGCTCGCCGCCGAGACGAACAAGAGCCCCAGCCAGAGCGGCAACGTGGCGGTATCGATTACCGCGGGGAGAGACCCGAGCGCCTCGACTCCCAGCGGGTTGACCAGCCCCGTGTTCTGGACGTCTCCCGGCTGGAGCGCGAAAAAGGTGGTAGCCAGAACCGAGAGGAGCGCAGCGGAGCGGACCACCCACCTCCAGCGGCGAGAGACGAGCCGCCCGTCCGGGAAGTAGAGGGGCAGGAAGATGAGTATCATTGCGACGCCCGGCGCCCAGAGCCATTGCGGCGGCCAGGCCATAGCCTCTGCCAGGGGTAGCGGCCCGGTCAAAAGCCCATACTTCGCGTAACTCTCCGAGAACACCACGCTTGCCAGGCAGGTCGCGCTGACCAGGAGCAACCAGCCCACGGGGTTGGCGGATCGGCGCGAGGCGACCACGCCGCCAACCAGCGCGCTGGACACCAGGGCGAGGAGACGGATCGCCTCCCACCCTCCGCCGGTCAGGACCAAGAAAGCGGCGCCGCAGGCGATCAAAGCCAGGGCCAGCCCGCAGAGCAACCACGCTACCCTGGGGAGCGCCCGGCTACCCGTTGGGATCGCCGCCGTTGACTGCTCGATCTCCACCCTTCTGCTCCTTCCGCGGTACAGGGATAGGAAAGCTCTTGTCCTCCCTACCCCCAAATTCTACCCTCATGCAACGCGCGACGGCGCATATCCCGCAGGGTGACGAACCCTGATTCTAGCGGCCCGAAGGCGATGTAGAGGTGCGCGCTTGCCGTCCGGCCTGGCTCGTCATATCCACCAGCATCGCGTAGCCGACCGTGGCCAATAAAGCGCCAACCACTGGGAACGGCAGGTCGGCGATCACGTACTCCGGCGCGACGGATTCGAGCGGAATCGTGACGATGATCGCCGGTATGAAGGCGAAGGGGGTGAGCGTCAGCACGACGCGCGCCCAGCGCGGCAGCACCTTCGCGCGCAGTGCTGCGATGCCCATGAGAATCGAGCCGAAGATGACGCCGATCACCCCGAGGAACCCGATGCCGTCGAGAGCCGTGGCTTTGCCGAAAACGCCCGCCAGCAGCACCAGGTTGATGGATGCCGCCACGATCGCAACGGAAGCCAGAAGCGCACCCGCGATCCCCAACTTCCTCGAACGCCCCTCCATCCTGGCGCGTACCCCCAACAGGCCGACGCCGAGGAAGAAAATAGCGCCCATGAAACACGCGGGCCAGAGCCATTCGAGAAGCGATGCGCTCGCGTCGGGCTGGTTGTAGACGGCTTCGCCGAGCGTCAGCCCGATGACGATCTCCACCACGTAGGTGAGAACCCACAGCAACCCACCCAGCATCATGGCGGGTCCCCCGTACCGGATCAGTTTCGACGACATTCGCAAGCTCCTTCCTTTGTTGCTGAACTTAGATCTAACTCTACGAAGCGCGGCGTCCCGCCGTCATGAGGCAGCGTCCCGGTTCCGCCGGGAAGAATGTCCCGGATCTCCCGGACGGACTCCAGCGGAACCGGGGCGACTTCGCGTGGGGTAGACCGCTGATCCGTCAGCGCAGCAGCAACGTGAGCACGGTCAGGTAGAGCACCGCGCCGACCGCCGCGGCGAGCCCGAAGCGCCAGTTCCGCTTCGGCCCGATCTCCAACGGATGCAACCCCGAGAGCCGCGAGAGCATGGTCACGGCGCTGGAGAACGGTGTGAGCAAGAGCGCCGACTGGGCGCCGAGCAGGATGGCCGCCGCCCACAACGCCGGGCTCGAACCACCATCCAGGGGAAAGGCGGTGTCTATGAGGAGCACCATCGGTATGACGTGTATCCCGACGATGAAGCCGACCGCCATCGTGAGCGCGAGCGCCATCGGGACGAGGAACGCGGGCAGGGAGGACAGGACGCCTCCAACGGGAGCCAGCGCCCCGAGCTGCGTGAGCGAGAGCACGAGTACCCCCGCTGAACCGAACAGGGCGAATTCCGGGTGCGAAGAGGCGAGCGAGTCGCGCGTCTCGCGGCCGAGGCGGCGCGCCGGCGAGGTTCGCCTTGTCAGAAGGATGGCGAGAACGGAGATTCCGACGACCACCACCGCGACCGTGACCGCGATCGCCGCCGTCAGCGGAACTCCCGGCAGGAGCACGTTGACGACGGCGACCGCCGCCACCAGCAGCACCGGATAGAGGAGCACCGCCGTCGCGCCCCGATCCAGCGGCACGGACGATCCGTCCGAAACTTCCGGATCTTCCTTCTCCCGCTGGGCCAAGAAGAGGGTCGCCGCCAGACCGAGCACCACGAAGGGGAGCGTCAGGGAGAGGAAGCCCATGTACGATGTGCTTGTCAGCGTGATCGTGGTTGCGGTCAGCAGGTTGAGGTTGGTCCACAGCGGGGCGAAGGAGAAGGCCCGTCCGGCCCACGTCAGGGCGTCCACGCGTCCGCCGGGGGCGGCGCGGCGGGCGACCACGTCCACGAGTACGAACGAGCCAACGTCGAGCGCGGCCCCGAGTATGTGGCCGATGCCGCCCGCCGTGGTGTTCGTCCTGACGCCTCTGCGGCGGGCCGCCGAGACGAGGCCCTGGATCTGGGCCTCGTAGCGCGCGGCCCGGATCGGGTACCCGGCCGCGCTCAGGATCAGGAGCACCGCCACCACGTCGAAGTAAGCCGGCAACCCCCCGAAGAAGGTTTCTGCCTCGAATCTTCCAGCCGCGACCGTCGCCCCGAGCACCGCGAACGCCACCACCGTGAGCCCCTTGTGGAACGCGCTCGCCCACGGCACGGACATCGCGTACAGTACGATGCCGGACACGAGCAAGACGGTTGTCGCGGGAGATCCCGGCGCGAAAGACGAGACAGCATAAGCTGCCAGGAACACGGCGCCGAGGAAGGGTCGCAAACGGTCGAGCCGCTCCCTTACCGTCTCCGAGATGCTGTATCCGCCGCCGGTCCCGTTCACCAGATAAGTGTGTCAGAAACATGCCCGTTCGACCAACCGAAACGGCATTCTTCTCGTTGGGAAAGCGTGGTCCGCACGTACACTTTAGTTATTGGATCAGGCAAGTTCTTGTGGCGTTAAGGAGGATTTATGGGCGTGAGGCAAAGTTACGAGCCGGGGACTTTTTCGTGGTTGGATCTCTCGACGAGCGATGCCGCCGGGGCGAAGTCTTTCTACGGCGAGTTGTTCGGTTGGGAGTTCGAGGACAGCGAGATCCCCGACGGTGGCGTGTACACGATGTGCCACGTCCAGGGCGACGCGGTGGCGGCGATCGTGCAGCAGGACCAGCAGCCCGGACACTGGAACAACTATGTCACCGTCGCGAGCGCCGACAAGACCGCCGCGAAGGCGAAGGAACTGGGCGCCCACCTGTTCGGGGAGCCCTTCGACGTGATGGAGGCTGGCCGCATGGCGGTGTTCGCCGACCCTGACGGGGCTGTGCTCTGCGTCTGGGAGGCCCGCGGCAACATCGGCGCCTACCGGGTCAACGACGTTGGATGCATGGCCTGGAACGAGCTCCAGACGCGCGACCCCGAGAAGTCATCCGGTTTCTACGCCAGCCTCTTCGGGTGGGAGATGGAGACCATGGAGCAGGACGGAATGACCGTCTACACCACGATCAAGAACTCTGTTGGCCGCATGAACGGCGGCCTCATGCCGCTGTCTGAGACGCATGGTGACGCTCCATCGTACTGGCTGGCCTACTTCACCGTGGAATCGTGCGACGGGACCGTGGAGAAAGTGAAAGAACTCGGCGGCTCCTTGCTCGCCGGGCCGATGCAGCCTGGCATGGGCAGGATCGCCGTGTTGAGCGATCCGCAGGGAGCGGTCTTCGCGGTCTTCGAGGGGGAGACCGACGACTAGAAGTCGTGCAGCATGGGGTGGCCTGGGCCTCGGGATATAATCCGGGAGCCAGGCCCACTCGAAGAAAGACAGCCTTGTCGAATCGCCCCGGTAACGGGACACTCATACGTAAGATCCTGGTTCTGGCGCTGATCTCACTTTGCGCCGCCTGCGGTCCTTCCACCGGCGGTTCCGAGAACGAAGGATCCGGCGCAAACCTCCCCGAGATAACCGCCGGCGATAGCGGACGCAGCAGCGGAGCTGCTGGTTCTTCGGAAACCACCTCGGAGACGACGCGGGCTCCCGGTGGGGGAACGACGCGGATCGAGGCCGAGGTTGTTGCTTCCAACCTGGAGGTGCCGTGGAGCTTCGCGTTCCTCCCCGGCGGAGATGCCCTGGTCACGGAGCGCGACTCCGGGCGGCTCTTGCGGGTGAGCGCATCCGGTGATGTGCGGGAGATACAGACCCTCCCGGAGCAGGGAGCCGGTGAGGGTGGTCTGCTTGGCGTCGCGGTCTCGCTGGACTACGAACGGGACGGCTACATCTACGCCTACTACACCACGCAGCAGGACAACAGGGTTGTGCGCTTCCGTATGGGGGAGCGTCCGCAGCCGATCCTTACGGGCATCCCGGTCAACTCCTTTCACGACGGCGGCCGCATAAAGTTCGGACCCGACGGCATGCTCTACGTCACGACCGGCGACGCAGGTGACACCGCGAACTCCCAGGACCGCTCTTCGCTTGGCGGTAAGATCCTACGCCTCACCCCAGACGGCGGCGTGCCGGAGGATAACCCTTCCCCGAACAGCCCCGTCTACTCATACGGCCATCGCAACGTACAGGGACTCGCCTGGGATGCGGAAGGGCAACTCTTCGCCTCCGAGTTCGGAGAGAACACCTGGGACGAGGTCAACCTCATCAGGCCGGGCGGGAACTACGGCTGGCCCGAGTACGAGGGCGATGGCGGGGAGGAGGCCGAGGCTGACGGGTTTATCAACCCAGTCACGACGTGGCCCACGTCCCAGGCATCCCCGAGCGGCGCGGCGATACTGGTGGACGGCGCCATCCCGCAGTGGGAGGGAGACCTCTTCGTCACGGCCCTCAGGGGCGAATGCCTCTGGCATCTGGAGCTGGACGAGAACGGCAACGTCATCGGACGCGAACCACTTCTCCGGGGCGATGCCGGACGCATCCGGGATGTCGCCCAGGCTCCTGATGGCTCGTTGTGGATCTCGACCAGCAACCACGACGGGCGCGGCGTGCCGGACGCCTCCGACGACCGTATCATCCGCCTCGGTCCTGCGGGTACATCGAACGACTAGGAGCTTCGACAATACGTCTGGATGGATAATCATGATCAGCACAACAGAAAGGAGGAGTAATGAGGTTCGCTGTTGACGAACTGTACTCACGCGAGGAAATCCATACGGGGTTAGGTGGTGGAGAACTCGAAACGTATCTCCCCCAGCATAACGGTCGGATAATTGCTGGCTGTTTCGGACGTGAGAGGAATCCGGAGGCTCCCGAAGAGATTCAGATAGGCCGAGGATTACAAAACATCAAGAAAGCCAAAATTTTGGCGGAGCAACCCGAAAGCGAAATCCCTGTCTTTATCAAGAGAACGGATCTGAAGAGTAGGCGAAGGGTATGGCAGCACTACGGAATGTACAAATTCAAAGAACTACTCGATGACAAGGGGACTTTGAGTAAAGCCGAAGAAAAATCTGGGCGCCTCGGCGAACTTACTTACTCACCTTACGCACGAGGCAGGGTGTAGAGTTAGAACACTATGAACAGAGACCTCCTCGAACTCTATTCCGATTACTTGTTGAGTACCTTTTCCCACACCACCGCCACCGGCCTCTCAGCCA
>Ga0136615_10001574_pt1 | contig 11141 bp, 11 predicted proteins | sample AntDrymUQ2882206_2_FD_106647 | JGI IMG/M metagenome (GOLD analysis project Ga0136615, IMG submission 106647) | Polar desert sand microbial communities from Dry Valleys, Antarctica - metaG UQ288 (22.06) | ecosystem: Environmental > Terrestrial > Soil > Desert | place: Antarctica: Dry Valley...
CTAGGGAACCTTCGGCGAAGCCGCTGGTGGCGGCCAGCGAGCACCTCGCCGAGCCAGGTGACGTCTCGGACGCCGGCCCGACGCCGGCGCCGGCGCAGTTCGCGACGGCCTCAGGCACGGCCGGCGGGGCGGGCACGGCCGGCGGCTGCTATGCACGCCCTGCTTGGCTCAGTGCACGCCGAACGCGCGCAGCCCGGCCGTGGTCGCCGCGGCGAGCACGATGACGACGGCGAACGGCGCCCGCCGCCATGCCGCAACGGCCCCGACGAGCACGCCGGCCGGCCGCGCCCAGCCGGCAAAGCCACCGCCGTCGGTCAGGGCCGCGGTGGCGACGAGTGCGAGCAGCAGGGCGGTGGCGCCGAGGTCGAGCAGCCGGGTGACGCGCTCGGGTAGCTTCAGCCGCTCGCGCAGCAGCAGCCCGGCCAGCCGCATCAGGTATGTGCCGAGCGCAAGGACCGCGAGCGCCGGCCAGGTCATGGCGTGGCCGCCGCTGAGCCCGGCCGGGCGCGTCCAGCCGCCAGCAGACCGAACAGGCCGAGCAGCACAGGCAGGCCTGGCGGCAGCCACGGGGTGGAGGCGACGGCGACGATGGCGCCGAGCAAGCCGACCCGACGGGCGTCGGCCCGGTGCAACGCCGGCAACACCAACGCGAGCAGAGCGGCGGGGAACGCCGCGTCCACGCCGAAGGTCCCCGGGTCGGGTACGGCGGCGCCTGCGAGCGCCCCGGCGAGTGTCCCGAGGTTCCAGCCGGTGATCAATGCGATGCCGCACGCCCAGTACGCGGCGTGGGCGCTGGCGAGGCCGTCGGGTCTGTCCCGCCGCGCCCTCGCGAACGCGACGACCTCGTCGATCAGCAGGTGCGCTCCGAACAGCCGCGCCGGCCAGCTGCGGCCGACGACGTCGCCCAGGGCCAGTCCGAACGGGAGGTGCCGGGCGTTGAGCAGCAGCCCGCCGGCCACGCCCGGCCAGACGCCGCCGCCCGCGGCGATCACGCCGACCACGAGAAACTGCGATCCCCCCGCCAGCACCAGCAGGGACATCGCCATGATCATCACCAGCGGCAGCCCCGCCGACGCGGCTAGCGCGCCGAACGCGGCACCCACCAGCGTGATGGCCGCGCCGATCACCAACGCATCGCGAAGATCGCCCGGATAGAGTGTTCGTAGAATCGAACGCATAGTAGTCCATACTGAACAGCACGCTCGACGCTCGTCAATCCGAAAACGGGGAGACCAGTGAGCCGTATGCCACTCGAGACGATCTCCGCCGCAATCCGGCGCGAACGCGACCGCGCCGGCCTCTCGCTCACCGGACTCGCCCGCAAGGCAGGCATCGCCAAGTCGACGCTGCATCAGCTCGAGTCGGCCAGCGGCAACCCCAGCGTCGAGACGCTGTGGGCGCTCGCGGTGGCGCTGGAGGTGCCGTTCAGCCGGCTGGTCGATCCGCCGGCACCGCCCGTGCATGTGGTGCGGGCCGGCGACGGGATTGCGATTCCTTCGGACCACGTGCGGTTCACCGGCACGCTGCTGTCCACCTGCCCGCCCGGCACCCGCCGCGACCTGTATCTCATCGCGTTGGAGCCGGGCGGCGCCCGAGTCGCAGAGCCGCACACGCCCGGCACCGTGGAGCACCTGGTCGTCACGGCCGGCCGCATCAGTGCGGGACCGGTTGACGCCGAGATCGAGCTCGGGCCGGGCGACTACGCCCGCTTCCGCGGCGACGTTGCCCACGTCTACGCCGCGCTGCAGCCGAGCAGCGCGGCCGTCCTGCTCACCGAGTACGTCTAGGCATCCCGTCGGGCAGGTGTGCAGAGCGGTGAGTTAGGCCCGCCGGCCCGGTCGGTAGCATGCGTCGTCGGTCGGTAGCTGCGACTAACTCGAACGGGTGGACTCGGCATGGATGGGCCTGCGGTCGACCGGGAGCCTGCCCCGGTGAGCCGCCGCCGATTCGCCCCGAGCCTCGAGCTCAACGCCCTGGCGCTGATGGCCGCCACCGGGATCACGGCACTGGTCGGACTGGGCTTCTGGGCGGTCGCAGCGCGGTTGCCGGCCTCAGAGGTCGGTCGGGCGTCCGCCGTCCTGTCGACCGCCACGATGCTGAGCCTGCTGGCGAGCTCCAACATCGGGTTGCTCTTCAGCCGGGTCCTCGCGTCGGCCGGCGGGAAGTCCAGGTCGGTGGTGCTTGCCGGCTACGGCGCGGCCACCGGGATCGGCGCCATCCTCGGCGTCGGCTTCGTCCTGTTCATCCCCAACGACGCGCTCTTCGACTCCTGGCTGGACAGAGCGACGTTCCCCCTGCTCGTGGTCCTGTTCTGCATCTTCGTCCTGCAGGACTGGGTGCTCATCGGCCTCCGAGCAGCGCGGTGGGTGCCGCTCGAGCAGCTGCTGTTCGCACTGGCCAAGCTGGGGCTGCTGGTGTTGTTCTCCGCCCTGGTGCTGGACGGCGGGATCGTGCTGGCCTGGGCGATACCGTGCGCGCTGGCCGTGCTGATCATCAATGTGCTGCTGTTGGGGCGCGTGCTGCCCAACCGGCCGCCACCGGCGAGCGGAGCGGCTGAGATGCCGAGCCGCCGCGGTCTCGGGATCATCTTCCTTGCCGAGTACGCCACCGGCGCGATGGCCGTCGTCATCCCGTTGACGCTGCCGTTGATCGTCGTGGCGCAGCTGGGCACGGAGGCGAACGCGTACTACGCGCTGCCGTGGCTCATCGCCGAGTCACTCGGCCTGCTGATCTGGAACATCAGCTCGTCCTACATGGTGGAGGCCTCCCACGACGGGCCGCAGATCGCCGCGCTGATGCGCCGGACGTTCCGGCTGAGCTTGCTGGTCGGCGGCCTTGGGGTGCCGTTCCTGCTGATCGCGGCACCATTGCTGCTCTCGTTCCTCGGTCCGGACTACGCCGCTGAAGGAACCACGGTGCTGCGGCTGATGGTGGCGGCGATTCCCTTCACGATCATCGTGCTCATGTACGTCACCACCTCCCGGGTGAAGAACCAGATGGGTCGAGTCGTCGCGATTCAGCTGCTGAGCGCAATCATGGTGATCGGGCTGGCGCTGGCTCTCATCCCGAGACTGGGAATCGACGGGGCGGGCTGGGCCTACCTCATTGCGGAGGCCATCGCCGCCGCGATCGTGATCGTCCCGCTGATCCGGTTCATGCGCGCGAACCAGGTCTCGCTCCTGCGCAAGCCCCCGCCGGTGACCGAGCCGGTACCGGTGCCGGCCTCAACGAACATAGCGCGCGCCGCCGCGGACGCCGTGACCGAACGTACTTAATGTTAGAGAAGGGAAGGGCTGAGGACGTGACACCGATCCGACCGCAAGGGCAGGGGATCGAGGACAACGCCGACCGCCGGCTGCGTGTGCTCGTCGTGATCCATCACCTCGAGATCGGCGGCAGCCAGATGGCCGCCATCGACCTCGCCTCCGGTGTCCACGACCTGGGTCACGAGGTCCTCGTCGCGGGCCCACCCGGGGTTCTCCTCGACGTGATCAAAGACCGTGGCCTGCGTTTCGAGGCGCTGGAGTACGACTTGCCCGGCCGGGCCGTTAGGCGTGCGATACCGGGCTATCGCCGGTTGCTCGAGGTGACCCGGGCTTTTGGACCGGACCTCGTGCACACCTACGAGCTGACCCCGTCGCTGCTCACGTTCGTCGGAGCGCACTTGCGCGACCGAGTCCCGATGACGATGACGGTCAACAGCATGGCCGTCCCGGATTTCATGCCGGGCTCGGTTCCGCTGCAGGTGTGCAGCCCGCTGATCGCCTCCGAGATCCGCAAGCGCAGCGGATCCGTTGGGGTGCTCGAGATCCCCACCGACTGCGTGGCGCAGTTCCCCGACTATCCCGGCGGCAGCGAGTTTCGCTCCGAGCTTGGCGTAGCACCAGACGAGCTCATGGTGGTGGTGGTCAGCCGCTTCGCGCGCGCGCTGAAGCAGGAGGGGCTGGAGACCGCCGTCCGTGCCGCCGCGCGGCTCGCGCCGCGGCACCGCATGCGCCTGGTGCTGGTGGGCGACGGCCCGGCGATGCCGGAGCTGCGGGCACTTGCCGATGAGACCAACGCGCGCGCCGGCCGCGATGTCGTGGTGCTGACCGGCGAACGTCTCGATCCGCGCCCGGCCTACGCATCCGCCGACGTCATCCTGGGCATGGGCGGGTCGCTGTTGCGGGCGATGGCCTTCGGCAAGCCATGCATCGTGCAGGGTGAGCACGGTTACTTCCGGATCCTCGACGCGCAGTCTGCGCGCGAGTTCCGGTGGCGGGGCTTCTACGGCATCGGCGGCGGCGGCACCGGCGAGGACGTCCTGGTGGATCTGCTCGGCCGGTTGCTCAGCGACGGCGAACTGCGCAAGGACAACGCCGCCTTCGCGCTGGACCTGGTCCGCCGTCACTACAGCCTCGAGCATGCGCGGGACGAGCAGGTGGCGTGGTACCGCCGCGCGCTCAAGGAGTACGCCTCGCCGCCCCGCCGAGAGATCGCCCGGGTCGTCACGTCGGTCGCCGGTTGGTTTGCCAACCGCGCCGTGCAGCGGGTACGCGGAACGGCGAAGAAGGACCACTTCAACTCCGCCGAGGCGATCGAGCCGGGTATGAGGGCCCCCGTACCGGACTGGTTCGATCCCGGTCCGATGCAGCCGAGCCGCGGAGGAGCCCGACGTTAGCGCGACCTCAGAGCGGGTACTGCTTGACCCAGTCCACCTGCATGCTCGACGTCTTGACCTGGCCGTCGCCCTCCGGGAACCAGTCGAGCTGGATCGTCAGGTGCATGGGTCCGGGTGGTTGGACCGCCTTGTCAGTGACGCGGTACCACTCCTTGCCGTCCAGGTAGGCCGCGATGTAATCCGGCGTCCACTCCACCGCCCAGTTGTGCCACTGGGTCGCGTCGACCGCCACGGCGCTCTCGACCTTCAAGTCGTTCTCTCCGAAGTGCACGAATATCTTGGCGCTCTGCCGGGTGGGGTCGGTCAACTCCATGAAGTCGATCTCGCCGCCCACCGGCCAGTTCTCCGCGTCGGGCCAGAGCAGCACCAGGGCGCTGTAGGTCGGATCGCCGACAGGCGCCTTGACCCGAGCCTCCCACCGCCCGTACTTCTGCCCGCTGCCCCACCCCATGCCGCCGGTCGTGCCTTCGCCGTCGCCGGTGACCGTCAGCACGCCGCCGGAGGTGCTGAACGCGTCGGGCGAGCGCCGACCGTTCCCGCCGTGACCAACGCCGTCGTAGACGTTCCAATCCGGTCCGAGGCCAGCGTCGAACTCGTCGACCCGATTCGGCTGACCCCACGCGAGTCTCTCGGCCGCAGTCGTCGAGCCGTCAGCCCGCGCGCCTGCCCCACCTGGCTCCGGCGAGTCACCGCGCGTCAGCACAATGGCCAGCGTCGCCACGAGGGCGACGACCACAACGACCGCGATACCGATGATCAGCAGCGCCGGGGAACGTCGCCGGTTGGTGCTGTGCCTGGGGAGTTCTCGGAGATCAGACACGCGTGCTCTCCTTACCGTCGGCGATTCGGGGCGCTGGCGGACTGCTCGGCGCCATTCTACTACCGGGCTTCGTAGAAACCCCACCCGGTGGATCGGGAACGATCGGCACCACATCTCCTTGCCGCCGCGGCCGGTCGGCGATACATCAACTCATCGCCAAACCCCTCGGTCACATTACGCCCGACCGCCACGGCGGATATCGGGACCCCCGCTCCGATCCGAGTCCGCAGCTCAGCCTCCAGACGCAGCTCCGCCGGCCGGGTACTGCTTGACCCAGGCGATCTCCATCGTCGACGTCTTGGGCGTTCCCCCATCTGGGAACCAGTCGAGCTGGATGCACAGGTGCATCGGACCGGGGGGCTGCACCACGGGATCGGTCGTGCGATACCACTGCTTGCCGTCGAGGAACGCCGCGATGTGGTCAGGCGTCCACTCGACGGCCCAGTTGTGCCATTGCGTGGCGTCGACATCGACCTTCCCCTGGGTCTGGGAGTTATCCGCTCCGTAGTGCACGAAGATGTCGGCCCGCTGCCGGGCGGGGTCGGAGATCTCCATGAAGTCGATCTCCCCGCCGACCGGCCAGTTCTCCTCGTCCGGCCAGAGCAGCAGCAGGGAGTTGTAGGACGGGTCGCTGACCGGTGACCTGACCCGAGCCTCCCACCGACCGTATTTCTGCCCCGGGATCCAAGCCATCCCAGCCGTGGCTCCGGACGAGTCGCCGGTGATGGTCATGATCCCGTCGCGCAGGCTGACGGCGTTGGGTGTCCGGGCGCCGTTCCCTCCGTGCCCCGGACCGTCGTAAATGCCCCAGGCCGCTCCCAATGGGCCGTCGAACTCCTCGACCCGATTGGGCTGGCCCCATTTGAACGTCTCCGCAGCGGTCGTTCCGTTGCCCGAACAAGCAGGCGCCGGGGGCGCCGGGGGCGCAGCCGATGGGGAGCATGGATCCGCGACGGCGGCGGACGTCGAACCGGTTTCCGGCTCGGCCGCGCTGGCGGGCAACGAGCTCATGAGCAATGCCCCCACTGCAAGCAGACCACTGATAGTCAGGCGTCTCATACGCCCCCTCCACCTCGCCAGTAATATGCGTCACAGGAGGGTACGGGCGGGAAGACGCCATGAGCACCGTCTTTCATCACTCCGTGCAGAGATTGCCGATCAGGCGCTGCGCTACCCGATGACCAGGTGCTATAGGAGAGACGGGGCCGCTACCAGCCGCGATCGGCGTAGCGCTGCTGCGCCGGTAGCTCACTGAGGTTGATGCCGACCATGGCCTCGCCGAGGCCGCGCGAGACCTTGGCGATCACGTCCGGGTCGTCGTGGAACGTGGTGGCCTTGACGATGGCCTCCGCGCGCCGCGCCGGGTCGCCGGACTTGAAGATTCCCGAGCCGACGAACACGCCCTCCGCCCCGAGCTGCATCATCATCGCCGCGTCCGCCGGGGTGGCGATGCCACCTGCGGTGAACAACACCACCGGTAGCTTGCCCGTGCTGGCCACCTCCGACACCAGCTCCACGGGCGCCCGCAGCTCCTTGGCCGCGGCGTAGCGCTCGGCGTCGTCCAATGTCGTCAGGCGCAGCATCGCGCCGCGGATCGAGCGCATGTGCCGGGTGGCCTCCACCACGTTGCCCGTGCCGGCCTCCCCCTTGGAGCGGATCATGGCCGCGCCCTCGGAGATTCGCCGCAGCGCCTCACCGAGGTTGGTCGCGCCACAGACGAAGGGCACCGTGAACGCCCACTTGTCGATGTGGTGCGCCTCGTCTGCGGGTGTCAGCACCTCGGACTCGTCGACGTAGTCGACGCCGATCGACTGCAGTACCTGGGCCTCGACGAAGTGCCCGATCCGCGCCTTGGCCATCACCGGGATGGATACCGCGTCCACGATGCTCGCCACCATGTCGGGGTCGCTCATCCTGGCCACACCGCCCTCGGCGCGGATGTCGGCCGGCACCCGTTCCAGGGCCATCACGGCTACCGCGCCGGCGTCCTCGGCGATCTTCGCCTGGTCGGGCGTGACCACATCCATGATCACACCGCCCTTGAGCATCTCGGCCATGCCGCGCTTCACGCGGGCGGTGCCGAGCTGGGCACCAGGGGAAATCTCGTCGGTCGGCACCTTCGCATTCTACGGCCCAGGCACAACGCATTACCGCACGCGCAGCGTGCTGCCGTCCCATCCGAAGCCGTCCAGCCGGCCGAGCAGCTCGGCGAGCTGGGCGGGATAGACGGTGATCGGCGTCTGCGACAGCTCGTCGGCCGTCCACCACCGGTAGCGCAGGACCGAGGCGCGCTCGGTGGCCTCGAACCCGGCAGTGTCGATCTCGGGGCGGTCCGTCCTGGCCAGGAAGAAGTGCTCGTCGGCGAGATGCGTGCGGCCCTGCGAGCTGAACACGACCTCACGCCGCCACACGGGGCCGACCAGCTCGTCGGGCGTCAGCCGCAACCCGGTCTCCTCGGCCAGCTCGCGGCTGGCGGCGGTCCGGTCGTCCTCCCCCGGTGCCCGCCCGCCGCCCGGCGTGATCCAGAACGACTGCCCGCCACCCGGTTCGGCGCACTCGAACAGCAGCACCCGGTCGGCTGGGTCGAGCAACACGACGCGGCTGGCCGGGCGCACTCGGGGCGTGCCGTCGACGTGCGGGTCGGCGATCTCGAAGTAAGCCGGCAACGGCGTCACCCCGGCCAGCCGGAACCACCGCACCAACCGGCGCGAGCGCAGGCCGAGGGTGTCGCGGACGGCGTCGTTGTGCACCCGACGCGCGAGCATGACGCGCTGCTCGGCGTCGATCAGCTCCAACGCCAGCTCTGCCGGCAGCGCGCTGCGGTCGAGCTCGCCGATCAGATGTCCGAGCTCGTTCTCGGCGGTCTCGCGGTGGGCCGTGGTGGCCATCTCGGCCGACGCCGCGGCCCGCCGCAGCCGTTCGTCGCCGACGAGGGTCGCCACCGCCCTGGCCACCACCGCGCGGCGTTCCAGAGCGGCGAGCAGCGCCGCATAGGCAGCGTCGGTGCGGATGTGCAGCCGGTCCAGCCGGATCGCCCGGACCACGCATGACGCGATGACCAGCAGCACGACGACCACCAGGGCGATGACGCCGAGCAGCTCGAGCGTGCTCACCCCCGGACCTCCACGCCACCCGAGGGCCGTGCGGCAACCAGGCGACGCGGATCGGCGGCGATCGCCGCCTGGTAGACCTGCAGGACCGAGGCCGCCACCACCGACCAGTCCAGCTCAGCGGCCCGGTCCCGACCGGCCGCCGCGAGCGCCGCTCGCCGTGCCGGGTCGTCGAGCAGGTCGCCGAGCGCCGTCGCGAGGGCGTGCGGGTCACCGGTGGGCGCCAGCACCCCGCATCGGCCGTCGTCGAGCACCCGACGGAACGCGTTGAGGTCGCTGGCCAGCACCGGAGTGCCGGCAGCCATCGCCTCAGTGAGCACCATGCCGAAGCTCTCGCCGCCGATGTTGGGCGCGCAGAAGACGTCCATCGAGCGCATCGCGGCCGCCTTGACGGCATCGTCCACGTCGTCGAGCACATCTATCCGCTCCACCAACGCCGGGCCGGCGAGTTTGCGCAGCGCGTCGACCTCACCCCGCCCGGCGACGAGCAGCCGCAGCCCCGGACGGGTCGGCGCCAGCTCACGCATCGCGTCAAGCAGCACGGCCATGCCCTTGCGCGGCTCGCCCCAGCGGCCGAGGAACCCCAGGGTCTGCTCGCCCGTGCGCGGGTATCCGGGCAGCCGGGGCCCGTCGGCGAACAGCGCGACGTCGACCCCGTTGGGGATCTCCATCGCATCGCCGCCGAGATACTCGACCTGGACCCGGCGCGCCAGCGACGACACCGCGATTCGTGCCGTCACCTTCTCCAGCAGCGGCCGCAGGATCGGATGGAACGTGCTCAGTACGCGGGATCGGGACATCGAGGTGTGGAACGTGACGACGATCGGGCCTTCGGCAACGGCCAGCGCTAGCAGCGAGACGCTTGGCACCATCGGCTCGTGCAGGTGCAGCACGTCAAAGTCGTGCTCCGCCAGCCACCGCCGCACCTTGCTGTAGGACACCGGGCCGAAGGTCAGCCGGGCTACCGAGCCGTTGTAGCGCACGCCGTGGCCGCGACCGGCCGCGGTGACGAACTCCGGGAGCTCCGCGTGGCCGGGCTTGTCCGACGCGGGCGCCAGCACGTCGACGGAGTGGCCCAACCGCCGCAGCGCCTTGGCCAGCTCGAGAACGTGCACCTGCACACCGCCGGGGACCTCGAGCGAATACGGGCAGACGATGCCGATCCGCAGCGGCCCGCGCCCCGTCCCCGACCGGTCGGGCGAGCGGCGGGCTGTCGACGCGTTCACCGCACCGCTTCCCGTAGCTGCGTCACGGGCATGTCCGCCAGCCACACCCGCTGCATCATGTGCCAGTCCACCGGATGCTCGGCGATCTCCGTGGCCAGCGCGTCCGCGAGCTGCTGGGTGGCCCCGCGGCCGGCACGCACCGTGGGTACCGGGATCGCCTGCTGAACGCGGATGCCCCAACCGTCGGCGGTGAACCACCCGCTCAACGGCAACAACGCCGCACCCGTACGCGCTGCGAGCAGTGCCGGACCGGCCGGCATCCGCGCGGGTTCACCGAAGAAGCTGACCTCGACTCCGCGGCCGGACAGGTCGCGGTCGGCCACCAGCGCGACCACGCCGTTGTCGTTGAGCCGGCGGGCCAGCGTGGGGTACGGGGAGCTCTCGCCGCCGGACAACGGCAGCACCTCGAGCCCGAGGGACTCCCGGTAGTCCACGAATCGCCGATACAGCGACTCCGGCCGCAGCCGCTCGGCCACCGTGGCCACAGTGGCCGGCGCGCCCTCACGCCGCAGCCACTCGATGAGCCAGACCGCGGTGGCGTCCCAGTTGCCGCTGTGCGGCAGCGCGACGATCACTCCCCGCCCGGCCTCCAGCGCCGCCTGCATGTGCTCGAAGCCGATCGCGTCTGCGTGCATCCGCTCGTGGACCTTGACATGATCCATCGTGGGCAGCCGGAATGCCTCATACCAGTAGCGGGCGTAGGAGCGCATCGCGGCGCGGATCAGCGCGTCGAACTCTTCGGGCGACGCGTCGGGCACGACCCGGCGCAGGTTTGCCCTCAGCTGTCTGGTCGGGCCGTCGCGCCGGCCGGCCAGGTCACCGCCGGCCCGGAAAGCCGCCCTGGCCACGGGTTCGGGCAGCCTGCGCACCAGCCGCCAGCCCGCTCCGAAACCGAGGTCGACCGCCCACTCGCTCAACGCGCTCACCGGCGCTGCTCCTTCACCGCATCGCTGCGATACGCCGCCAGCAGACGCTGCCCGACGGTGACCGCCGTCGCGGCCGCGAGCAGCCACACCGCGATCGCCAGTGCGTACGGCACTCCGAGGCCCGCGAGCAGGGCTCCGACGCCGATCACGATGAGCCGGCTCGGTCGCTGGACGATGCCGCCGTCCGCGGACAGCCCCGCCGCCTCGGCCCGCGCCTTGACGTAGGGCACGACCTGCCCGGCCACCAGGCAGATCAGCGCACCGGCGGCCAGCGCGGGTTGGTCGGTGACCACCAGGCACCACCAGATGACGGCGGCGAACACCGCGCCGTCGGCCAGCCGGTCACACGTCGAGTCGAGCACGCCGCCGAACGCGGTCCCGCCACCGCGCATCCGCGCC
>Ga0136615_10001575_pt1 | contig 11139 bp, 9 predicted proteins | sample AntDrymUQ2882206_2_FD_106647 | JGI IMG/M metagenome (GOLD analysis project Ga0136615, IMG submission 106647) | Polar desert sand microbial communities from Dry Valleys, Antarctica - metaG UQ288 (22.06) | ecosystem: Environmental > Terrestrial > Soil > Desert | place: Antarctica: Dry Valley...
CGGGCCGGCGGCGAGGGCGAGGCGGTCGGGCCGTCGCCGCGCCTCAAGGCGGCGGTGCTCAGCGCCGACGGTGGCACGGTGGCGGCCGTCAGCGGCGGGGACGCCGTCAGCGGCGGGGACGTGGTGGTCCTGCGCGGCGCCGGGGGAGGCTGGACGCGGATCGGCCGCGGTGCGGCCGCCGGCCCGCCGACCAGCCTGGGGCTGAGCCGCGACGGCGGGCGGCTCGTGGTGGCCCGCGCCGCCGGGCCGGTCGAGGTCTGGGACACGCGCGGCGGCGCGCTGATCGGGACGACCGCTCCGACGCGCGGATCGCGCCCGCCCTTCGCCGGGTTCACCGCGGACGGCCGCGGCGTCGTCGTGGTCGACCGCTCCGTCCGGCTGTTCGCGCCGCTCGGCGCGCCCGAGCGCACGCTCACCGCCCTCCACGCGCCCAAGGAGCGGGGCGAGGCGGCCCCCCTCGCGGCCAGCGGCAACCGGATCGCCGCGGTCGTCGAGGGCGCCCAGACGCTGATCTTCGACGTCGCGAAGGGCGGGGCGCCGGTCGAGCTGGCCGGCCGCCGCCTGCGGATCGACGCGCTGGCGTTCAGCCCGGGCGGCGAGGTGCTGGCCACGGCCGGGCCCGACGGCGTCCGCCTCTGGGACAGCGCGTCGGGGCAGCCGCTCGCCGCCCTGGCCGCCGGTGCCTTCGACGCCGTCGCCTTCGCGCCCGACGGCCGCTGGGTGCTCGCAAGCGGCACGCGGGCCGGCGCCCAGGTGTTCCCGTGCCGGCCTTGCGGCGACGAGGGCGACCTGCGCGACGCGGCCGCCGCGCTGCTCGACAGCTCGCTGCTCGCCACGTCGGCCCTGCCGGCGCTGCCGGCGGACGAGCCGTTCTCGGGGTTCGACTCGGCGGTCGACCCGTCGCCGCCGCCCCCGGACCCGTCGACGCCGCCGTCCGAGCCGGCGCCGCAGCCGGCGGCCCCGCTCTCGCCCGTCCCGACGGCGCAGCCGGCGCCGCTGCTGCCGCCGCAGGAGACGGCGCCCGAGCAGGGCTCCGCCGAGGAGGCGGAGGGCGGGGGCGGCTGAGCGGCGGCGAGCGGGGGATACGCTGGGGCGCGTGGCCTACGTCACGCGCGAGGCGCGCCAGCACCTGCTCGAGACGGTCGCCGAGGCGATCGAGGAGCTCGGCGCGGCGCTCGCCGCGCTCGGGGCGGCCTACGAGCAACTCGACGAGATGACGGCCGACCGGCTCGAGGAGGCGCTCTTCCGGCCTGTCCAGGTGGCGTACGGACGCGCGCAACGCACCCACGCCGGGTTCGCCGACCGCCACGGCCTGACGGGCGCGACGTTCACGCCTCCCGCCGGCGCGGGGGCGCCGTCCCAGGGGGTGCGCGGCTTCCTCGACCGCGCGGTGGACGCGGTCGCCGAGGCCGACCTGATCCTCGCCGAGCTGCAGGACTCGATGATGCCGGTCGAGGTCGGCGACGCGGAGCTGCGAACCGGCCTCGCCGAGGTTCGCGAGCTGATCGCTGACCTGCCCGACCGCGCGCGCGAGCTGGTCCGGACCCTGGGCCGGTAGGGCGGCTACTGCACGGGCGCGTCGGGCGGCGGGATGAACACCTCCTGCGCGGGCTCCACCGCGGCCACGCCCTCGACCGCGGAGAGCGTCTGCATCGCCGTCGCGTCGGCCACCGAGCCGGTGACCACGCCGGTCGCCGCCAGCACCTCGCCCAGCCGCAGCCCTGCGCTCTGCAGGGCTGCGGCGACGGAATCGATCGCGTCGAGGTGGTCGTCCGCGATCAGGACGGTCACGTCCATGCTCAGGGCGCCTGGACCATGCCTGCGCCGACGTCGGTGGACGGCAGCTCGAGCCGCTGCGCGCCGGCCGTCAGCAGGCGGCCGAGCGCGGCGCCGCGCGCGGCGGGGTCGGCTTCGGCGTAGAGGGCCGCGATGCCGGAGACGTGCGGCGTGGCCATGCTCGTCCCGCTGATCCGGCGGTAGCGCGTCGGCATCGGCCAGCTCGAGTGCACGTCGACGCCCGGCCCGGCGATGTCGACCTGGCCGCCGTCCGGGTTGAGCCCCCGGTTGGAGAACCGCGCGACCGCGCCCTGGACGTCCAGGGCGGCGACGGCCATGATCGACGGGCAGTTCGCCGGGTGGCCGACCGGGTTGATCAGGCCCGGGCGCCGGCTCTCGTTGCCGGCGGCCGCGATGATCAGCGTGCCCTTCTCCTGCGCCCGCCGGGCCACGCGCTCGTAGACCTGGGAGTACTTCTGCCCGGGCCGCGTGGCGGCGCCGAGCGACATCGAGATCACGGCGCACTTGTTCTGCACCGCCCACTCGATGCCGGCCAGGATCCCGGTGTCCGAGCCCGAGCCGGCGTTCGAGAGCACCTTGCCCGCGTAGATCTCCGCCTCGTAGGCGATGCCGTAGCGCGGCCTGACGCCGGGGCACTTGGCGCCGAGCGCCGTGCCGATGCAGTGCGTCCCGTGGCCGTGGCCGTCCTGGGCCGCCTCACCCGCGATGAACGACCGGGTGGTGATCGTGCGCCCGGCGAAGTCCGGATGCTGCTCGTCGAAGCCGGTGTCGAGCACCGCCACCCGGATCCCGGCGCCGGTGCGGCAGCAGTTGGCGACCTTGGAGGCCTGCAGGCCCCAGGTCGCCTGGATCTCGTCGACTGCGGCGGCGATCGCCTCGGCCACCGCGGCGGCCTCGACGCCCGCGGCGTCCGTCAGGTGCAGCACCGCCTCGCGGTAGCCGCGCAGGTAGTCCGCGCTGCGCCCGCCGGCGGCCGGCGGCGTCTCGGCGGCCGGCATCGGCGGGCCCATCACCTCGGGAAGGCGGACGTGCCCGTTGGCCGGCGGCGCGTAGGTCGCCTCCAGGGCGTAGACGATGCGCTCCGGCTCGACGGCGAGGATCGCCCCCGCGCCGGCGGCGGAGACGCCGGCCTGCATGACCTGCTCGGGCGGGGCGTCCACGACGGCGACGCCGAGCGTCTCGAACAGGACGCCGCCGCCGTCGGCGGGCGCCGCCTCCTCGCCGCTGGCGGTGAACACCTCGAGCCCGATCGCCTCCTGCACGGCCTGGAGCCCGCTCTCGGCGCCGCCCTCCTCGAACAGCACGAGCGAGCGGCCGGTGAAGCCGCCGGACAGCTGGGCTTCGTTGATCTCCATCGCTACCTCCTTCGAGGCAGAAGTCTGGGGTGGGGGACGATGCAGGTCTATCCGACGGGTGCCCCGGCGGCAACCGCGGCGGGCGGAACTGCCCCTTCGGCCACCCCTTGGGCCGCCCGCGCTTCCCTATCCGGCCACCACCCTCAGCTTTTCGCCGGCGACCACGATCACGTCGCCCGCGTGCAGCTGGCGGCCGCGGCGCGCGTCGGGCTCGCCGTTGACGAGCACCGGCGTGCCGGCCAAGAACGCCTTCAGCTCGCCCCCGGCGCCCACGATCCCGGCCAGCTTGAGCAGCTGGCCGAGCCGGATGGTGTCGCCGCGGATCGGGATCTCACGCATGCGCCAGTATTGCGCTGATGGTCGACGCCCGGCTGGCGAGCGCACCCGGGCTTCGCTGTCGTCTCGACCTGCTCGACTGACCCCCGGAGACTGGTTTGCGTCAGCAGCCGGTCGAGCACCCGGCCTGACATGCGACGACGAATGGCGGCGGTGCTGGTCGGGGCGGCGGCCCTCGGCGGCGGCGGAGCGGACGCAGGGCGAACGGGTCGAGCTTCGAGACCGGGGAGTGCCCGGTGACACGCGGATCCGGCTCGCGGTCGCCGTCGTCAAGTCGAAGGCGGCGACGGTGAAGCCCGATCCGATCGTCTACCTGGCCGGAGGACCGGGCGAGAAGGTGCTGGGCCCGACACTCCGGCAGATCAAGCGCCCGCAGGCCTTCACCGGCGTGCGCGACCGCGACCTCGTGCTCTTCGACCAGCGCGGTGTCGGCTTCAGCCGGCCGGCGCTCGAGTGCCCAGAGCTGCTGGCCGTCACCGACCTGGCGGCTGCTCCCGCCGCCGTCGCCCGGTGCCGCGAGCGGCTGAGCCGCACGGAGCTGCGCCGCTACACGACCCGCCAGAACGCCAAGGACGTCGACGTCGTGCGTCGGGCGCTCGGCTACCGCCGCATCAACCTGCTCGGGAACTCGTACGGGACCGACCTCGGGTTGGAGGTGATGCGTGGCGATGCGGCCTGGGTCCGCAGCGCCCTGCTCTCCTCGCCGGTCCCGCCCCAGAGCAACTTCATCGCCGACGCCGGCCCGAGCTTCCAGCGCGCGCTCGACGCGCTGTTCGCCGCATGCCGGGCCGATGCGGCGTGCGATACCGCCCATCCCGACCTCGCCGCCCGGCTCGACGCGCTGATCGCCCGGCTGACGGCGCAGCCCGCCTCGCTGAACGTGCCCGATCCGGCGTCCGGCCAGCCCGTGGCCGTCCCGATCACCGCGGGCCTGGTGGCCACCGCGCTCTACCAGTTGTTCTACGCGCCCGCCGGCCCGGCCGTGTTCCCCGCGCTCGTCGAGAAGCTGGTCGCAGGCCGCTTCGAGGTCCTGGTTGAGGCGCTCGAGGCGCCCCCGGGTGGCTCGCCGATCTCGCTCGGCATGCAGCTGTCGGTGATGTGCGCGGAGCTGATCCCGCGCACGAGCCGGGAGGAGGTCACCGCGCGCACCCAGGCCATCGGACTGACCGCGCAGGCGTTCGTCGGGTTCAATCCGATCATCGGGATCCGCGTGTTCGACCTGTGCGACGCCTTCGCCGTGCCGCCGCGGGCGGCGCGGCCCGTCCGCTCGTCGGTGCCCGCGCTCGTGGTCGCGGGCCGATTCGACCAGATCACGCCGCCCTCCTACGGGCGCGTGGCGCTGCGGGGCCTCTCGCGGGGGCGGCTGGTCGTCGCGCGTAGCGTCGCGCACTCGCCGGTCTTCTCGCTGGGCAAGTGCGGCGCGCGGGTCATGCGCCGCTTCTTCGCCGCGCCGGGCCGCGCGCCGAAGGCGCGCTGCGTGAAGCGTCCGATCCGCTTCCTCGAGCCGGAGGCGTCCGCCGCCCGAGCATCCCGCGCGCTTCCGTCCAGCCCGTTCGCGTTCCCGCTCAGCCGCCCGCACTGAGGCGCCGGCGCAGCACGCGATCGCCCACGATCGTGCCGAGCGGGCCGCCGGTGATCAGCACGAGCGCCGGGAACCACCACGGCCAGCGCTTGGCGGCGGCGCCGGCGGCCGTGAGCCCGAGCAGCACGAGGTAGCCGACGCCGTGGATCGGGCCGAGGACGGACACCGCGCCGTCGCTGTGATCGACGAACGCCACGTAGAGCAGGACCAGCAACAGCAGCGATCGACGAACGCCACGTAGAGCAGGACCAGCAACAGCAGCGCGTCGAGCAGGCCGACGGCGAGCACGACGTTCAGCGCCCGCCGCTGGGAGGAGCCATCACCCGTCCAGGGTAGGCGCTTGCCCCCGAGGTGGAGTGCCCGTCCTCCGCAGGGATGACCGCCGCTCGCCCGCGCGGCACGCAGGATCGTCCTCGGGGATGCCGCAGGATCGTCATCGCCGCCGATGACGGGCGACGCTCGGGCCGGGAGGCTTCTGCCAACCCCGAATCAAGGAGCCCCACGATGGCCTACGCAGGACAGACCCTCGAGAACCCCGTCAGCGGCGAGAAGCTGCACTTCCTCCGGACTGCTGCCGACACCGACGGCGAGCTGCTCGAGTTCGAGCTCGAGCTCTCCCCGGACGGCCACGTGCCCGGCGCGCACCTGCATCCCGAGCAGGAGGAGCGCTTCCACGTGCTCGAGGGCACGATGAAGTTCCGCCTCGGCATGCGCACGATCGTCGCCGGCCCCGGCGAGTCGGTCGTCGTCCCCGCCGGACGTGTGCACCGATTCGCCAACGGCGGCGACGAGCCGGCCCGCGCGCGGGTCGAGGTCGTGCCGGCGCTCGACATGGAGCAGCTGCTCGAGACCACGGTCGAGCTCGCCCACGAGGGCAACGTCACGCGCAAGGGCATGCCGAAGCCGCTGCACCTCGCGCTGTTCGTGCGCCGCTACGAGCGCGAGGTCCGGGCGCCGTTCCCGCCCGCGCCGCTCGTGCGGGCGATGATGGCGCCGCTGGCCGCCATGGCGCGGAAGCGCGGGCACGCGGAGCGCTACGTGCTCGCCGACGTCCACGCGCCGCAGCCGCTGGCCGCCTAGCGGCGCGGCGAGCGGGCTGGTGGTGGCGGGCCGGCTGCTCGCCCACGACGAGCAGCTGATCGCCCACTTCCAGGCCTATGTGCGGGCCGCCGTCGCCTGACCCGCGCCGCGCAGCAGCCCGCGCGCGATCACGAGCCGCTGGATGTCCGAGGTGCCCTCCTCGATCTCCTCGAGCTTCGCGTCGCGCATCCACTTCTCGACCGGGTACTCGCGCGAGTAGCCCCAGCCGCCGAGGGTCTGCACCGCGCCCCAGGTGCAGGCCATCGCGGTCTCGGAAGCGTGCAGCTTGGCCATCGCCGCCTCGGTGGTGGCCCGCTCGCCGCGGTCGAGCATCAAGGCCGCGCGCCACGCGAGCAGCCGCGACGCGTCGACCCGCAGCGCCATGTCGGCGAGCCGGAACGCGACCGCCTGGTGGTCGGCGATCGGGCGCCCGAACTGCACGCGCTCGGAGGCGTAGGCGCTCGCGTACTCGGTCGCGGCGCGCGCGAGGCCGGTGGCCGCGGCGGCGAGCGTGACCCGCGAGCGGTCGAACGTCGCCATCAGTCCGCGGAAGCCCGCGCCCTCCTCGCCCAGCCGGCGGTCGTCGGCGACGAAGCAGTCCTCGAGGAACAGCTCGGTGTTGAGGATCGCCCGCTGGCCCATCTTGCGCATCGGCGCGCCGAACGAGAGGCCGGCGTCGTCGCGGTCGAGCAGGAACGCGGTCACGCCGCGGTGCCCCGTGCCCGGCGCGACCGTGGCGAAGACGACGTAGAACTGCGCCACGCCGCCGTTGGAGATCCACGCCTTCTGGCCGGAGATGACGTAGCCGCCGTCGACCCGCCGCGCGCTCGTGCGCATGCCGGCGGCGTCCGAGCCGAAGTCCGGCTCGGTGGTGGCCAGCGCCGTCATCGGGGGGCGCTTGCCGGCGAGCGGGCGCAGCCAGTACTCCTTCTGCGCCTCGGAGCCCAGCTCCAGCACCGGCTCGGCGAAGAACCCGTTCGAGGTCACCAGGTTGCCGATCCCGGCACAGCCGTGGCACAGCTCCTCCTGGACCAGGCAGCCCGTGAAGGCGTCGGTGACGCCGCCGCCGCCGTACTCCTCGGGCAGCATGAACGACGTCAAGCCGATGGCGGCGGCGGCGTGCCAGGTGTCCCACGGGACCTGCGTATCCGCCTCGTCGATCGCCGCGGACACGGGCCGGATCTCGCGCGCCGCGAAGTCGCGGCAGACGCGCTGGATCTCCTCCTGCTCGGGCGTCAGCTCGACCATGGCGGCCGTGGACGATAGCTTGCGCGGCCGTGGAGGGCCCGGCGCTCGAGTCCCTGTTCGCGCCGCGCTCGATCGCCGTGGTCGGTGCCTCCGACGACCTGGCGAAGTGGGGCAACTGGCTCGCCCGCGGCGCGCTGCGCGGCGCATCGCGCCGGGCCGTGCACCTCGTCAACCGCGGGGGAGGCGACGTCCTCGGCCGGCCGGCGTGGCCGTCGCTGAGGGCGATCGGCGCGCCGCTCGACCTAGTCGTGGCGGCGGTCCCCGGGGCGGGGCTCGCGGGCGTGGTCGACGACGCGCTGGCCGCCGGCGCGGGCGCGATCGTCGCCATCAGCTCCGGCCCGGCGCTCGCCGCCGAGCAGCTCGAGCGGGTCGCGGCGGCCGGGGCGGTGCTGCTCGGCCCGAACTGCTCCGGCGTGCTCGACAGCGCGGAGCAGCTGGAGCTGGTGCCCGAGCCGATGCCCGCCGGCGCCATCGGCCTGCTCTCGCAGAGCGGCCAGCTGGCGATGGAGGTCGCCGGCTTCGCGGCAGCGGCGGGCCTCGGCTTCAGCCGGTTCGCCTCGCTCGGCGACCAGCTGCTGCTCGGCGCGGCGCCGCTGGTGCGGATGCTCGCCGGCCACGCCGCGACGCGCGTGATCGCCCTCTACCTGGAGGACTTCGGCGACGGGCGCGGGCTGCTCGAGGCGGCGCTCGCGGCGCGCGGCGCAGGCAAGCCGGTCGTGCTGCTCGCCGCGGAGCCGGGCGCGGCCGCGGCGCGCGCCGCCCGCTCGCACACCGGCGCGCTGGCCAGCGGGGAGGACGCGATCGCGGCCGCCTGCGCCGCCGCGGGCATCCAGCGCGTGCGCACGCCGCGCGAGCTGGTCGACGTCGCCGACGCGCTGCTGCGCGCGCCGCGCCCGCGCGGCGACCGGGTCGCCGTGGTGGCCGACGGCGGCGGCCACGGCGGCCTCGCGGCCGGGCTGCTCGAGCGCGCTGGCCTGCCGGTGCCGGCGCTCGGGCCCGCGACGCGCGCCGCGGTCGCCGCGGAGCTGCCGGCCGCCGCGGCCGCGGCCAACCCGATCGACCTGGCGGGCGGCGGTGAGCGCGACGTCGCGGTGTTCGCGCGCGTCTGCGCGCTGCTGGCCGCCTCGGGCGAGGTCGACGCGCTCCTGCTCTCCGGCTTCTTCGGCGGCTACGGCCGGTACGGCGACGCGATCGCGCGGGCCGAGCTGGAGGTCGCCGCGGAGCTGGGGGAGGTCGCCCACGGCTACGCGCTCGCCGTGGCGGTGCACAGCATGCACGCGGCCTCGCCGACCGCCGCGGCGCTGCGTGCCGCGGGCGTGCCGGTCTACCGCGAGGTCGAGCGGGCGGTGCGCGCGCTCACCGCGCTGTGTGCCGACGCCACGCCGGCGCGCGGGGTGCCCGGGCTGCCGCCGCCCGCGCCGCGGGTGGCTTCCTTCGACTACGCCGCGACGCGCGACCTGCTCGCGGCCGGCGGCGTGCCGATGGTCGCCGGCGAGGTGGTCGAGCTGGACTCGGCGCGGGGCGACTTGACCCCGCCATCCGGGGTCAAGGCGCCCCGGGCCGCGGCCGCGGAGCACGCGGTGCTCGCGGCGGCCGGACGGCTCGGCTATCCCGTCGTCCTCAAGGCGCTCGGGCGGTTGCACAAGTCCGACGCCGGCGGCGTCGCGCTCGGGCTCGCAAGCGAGATGGCGCTCGCTGTCGCGCTGCGCGACATGACGGCACGGCTCACGCCGCCGGCGTTCTCGGTCGAGCGCATGGCGGAGCCGGCCGGCGGCGTCGAGCTGCTCGCCGGGGCCCGCTTCGACGCCCGCTTCGGGCCGCTCCTGCTCGTCGGCACGGGCGGCATCCACGCGGAGGTGCTGCACGACACGGCGGTCGCGCTCGCCCCGGTCGACGAGCCGCTCGCCGCGGCGATGCTGCGCTCGCTGCGCATCGCCCCGCTGCTGCAGGGCGCGCGTGGGCGCCCGGCGCTCGACCTGGCCGCGGCGGCCCGCGCCATCGCGGCGCTCTCGCGCGTGGCCGCCGCGCATCCCGAGCTGGCCGAGCTGGAGGTCAACCCGCTGCTGGTCACGCCGGACGGATGCGTCGCGCTCGACGCGCGCGCCGTGCCCGCCGCGTGAGCGTGTACGCGACGTGGATGCGAGACTGCGCCGGGATGGGTGCACGCCGGTTCGGACCTGCTGCTCGTGTCGCCTTGTTCCTCGCCGCGCGGGGGAAGTGCGCCCAGTGCGGCGCTGCGCTGCGTCCGGGCTGGCATGCGGACCACGTCACCGCGGTGAGCGCCGGCGGCGCAACGGCTCCCGCGAACGGGAGGGCGCTGTGCCCGCGCTGCAACCTCGTCAAGGGCCCGCGGCCGGCGTGAGCGTCGCGCCGCGGGCCTGGCAGTCCGCGTTCCTGGCGCAGCATCGCGAGCACCCGCGCCGCGACTTCCTGCTCGTCGCGACCCCTGGTGCGGGCAAGACCCTCGCGGCGTGCGAGGCGTTGCGGGCATCCGGCTGCGAGCAGGCGATCGTGGTCTGCCCGACGACGGCGCTGCGCGCGCAGTGGGCGGACGCCGCCGACCGGGTCGGCCTTCACCTCGACCCGCGCTGGCGCAACGCCGACGGCGCGTGGCGCGACGACATCGACGGGGTCGTGGTCACCTACCAGCAGGTGGCGTCGGCGCCGGACCTGTTCGCGCACCACCTGGCGCGGCCGACCTTCGTGGTGCTCGACGAGATCCACCATGCGGGCGAGTCCGCGAGCTGGGGCACGGCGTTGCGTGCGGCGTTCGACGGCGCGGCGAGGCGCCTCGGGCTGTCCGGGACCCCCTTCCGCTCCGATGCGAGGGCGATCCCGTTCGTGCGCTACGACGACGAGCGGCGCTGCGCGCCGGACTTCGTCTACGGCTACGGCGACGCCGTGGGCGACGGCGTGTGCCGTCCGCTGGCGTTCCGGCTGCTCGACGCGACCCTGCGCTGGCGCGTGGACGCGCAGGAGACGATCGCCGCGTTCGCGGACGAGCTCGACCCCACCGACGACGCGCGCCGCCTGCGGACCGCGATCGACCCGGGGACGCCGCTGCTTCCGCAGATGCTCCGCGACGCCGACGCGCTGCTGGTCAAGGCGCGCTCCGTGATCCCGGATGCCGCCGGGCTGCTCCTCTGCGACGACCGTGCGCACGCGCGGGCCAGCGCCGCGCTGATGCGCACCGTCGCCGGCGAGAAGCCCGTCGTTGTCGTGAGCGACGAGACCGGAGCGCACGCGCGCATCGACCGCTTCGCGCGCGGCGGCGCGGACGACGCGCGCTGGCTGGTCGCGGTCAACATGGTCAGCGAGGGCATCGACGTGCCGCGACTCGTGCTCGCCGCGTACGCGACCGTCAAGCGCACCGACCTGTTCTTCCGCCAGGCGGTCGGGCGAGTCGTGCGGCGCCGCGTCGGCGATCCCGACGACCTGGTGGCGACCGTCTTCCTCCCCTCTGACCCGACCCTGACCGCCTGCGCCGAGCGCGTCGAGGTCGAGCTGCGCCAGCAGGTGACCGACGAGGTCGGCGCCGCGTACGACGTCGAGCCACCGCCCGGGCTCGCACGGCGCCCGGACTTCCAGCCGCTCGATGCGCAGGTCGAGCCCGGCGGGATGATCGTCGCCGGCGTGCACTACGGGCGTGCGGAGGTCGACTCCGCGCGGCGGCTGCTGCGCGAGCTCGGGCACTCGGAGCGGGGGCTGCGATCGGTGTTGGAGTTCGTACGCCGTGAGCGC
>Ga0136615_10001576_pt1 | contig 11126 bp, 14 predicted proteins | sample AntDrymUQ2882206_2_FD_106647 | JGI IMG/M metagenome (GOLD analysis project Ga0136615, IMG submission 106647) | Polar desert sand microbial communities from Dry Valleys, Antarctica - metaG UQ288 (22.06) | ecosystem: Environmental > Terrestrial > Soil > Desert | place: Antarctica: Dry Valley...
GGCGACATAGAGCCACCCTTCCCACGTGCGGATGAAGGAGATGTCGCCGCACCACAGCTTGTTGATCTCGATCTCGGTCAGGTCCAGGTCGCGCGCAATCTTGGCCGATCGAGCGGTCACCCGCCCGGCACAGCTCGACGACCTCAGCCTTGAACTCCGGCGTGAACGATCGCCTCGGACGTTGCTCTCTCTTTTCCATGAAGGGCAACCTCTCTGGGCTCTTGCCCCACTTCTCGGATGTCCGTTAAATCGGGGGAGGGCCACCGGCCCGCTCTCTGAACGACACCTGCTGAAGAATCGGTGGTCTCTTGGGCTCAAGCAGATGAGGGCACAAACTTCCGGCGGCCCTGATGAAGCTGAGTTCCATAACCGCGTCGTGAGACGCACACCCACACTGCTAAGAGATGGAGGGTCTTGACTTACGCAGGCGATCTAAGCTTGCCCCCGTTTGTTTCTAGTGAGTCGACCACATCGGTCACGCTTCGCATCCAGCGCTTGAGCTCAGAGGCGGTGGGCGACAGCTCATAGGCGTGATGGTGACAGGCACGGCTCAAGGCCGTCCACGTGTGGTTCGCCTCTTCTGCGAGTTGCTCGTCGGCGTAGCTGCGCAGACACAACATTTGTGAGCGGCGCGTGCCCTTCTCAACTCCGGGTGCGCGAACCTGCCAGAAGTCGTTGAGCCCCTGTTCCAACGCTTGGCGCGCCAGCAGCGCGGCGGCGCGTGGCCACAATCCGGCGGTTGCCGCATCGCTGTAGGCAAGCAGGCCGTGGGCTTCGACGAGCAGGCCGGCGGTGAGCGAGCTCATTTACGCGCACCGATCTGTTTGCATAGCTTCTCAGCGTCGGTCACCAGCCTGAAAAGGCTGCCGGGATAGGGGTGATGGGCGCCCTTGTTGACCTGCTTGAAGGTGTCGGCGGCCCACCCACCGATCTGGTTGAGCCGACTCATGACGTCTGAACCTCGGTCCTTGTCGTCAAACAGCGCCAGCGCAGCAAGCTCGGTCAGAGTGTTGGTGAGGGCTAGCTCTTCTTCGACGGCCGCGTGCTCCGCTCCTGCTGCCAACCGGCGTCCACGGACCTTATCGGTGAAGACAGCTTCCAGCGCAGAACGGCAGAAGCCGGGGATCACGCGCCGGCGGACATCCTCGGGAAGCTGTGAGTCGTTTTCCAGAGCGCGAGCGTCAGACAGATAGGTAGTCATGGGATCCGATGCTGGCCGGAGCTCGATAACCGAAGCGGGCCGCCTCGTCACCCCGATTGTCGTGGCCTCTATTCCCAGCCGACGAACTGCTTCCGGCAGCCGGTCGTCGTGGGTGAAGACGATCACCTGGCGCTCTTGCGCAACCTCCTCGAAGGCGCGCGCCAGCCCGTCGACGCGAGCAGGGTCCATGGATTGCACCGGGTCGTCCACGACCACGAACCGGAAAGGGCTTTCCGCGATTGTGGCTCGGGGAAGGAACATGCTCAGAGCGAGCGCATGAAGCTCGCCCTGACTCATGACGCCGAGCGCGGCTCCGGCAACGCCGTCGACGGTGACGTCGAGAGTCACATGCCGGCGCGTTTTGGCTCCGGCCAACTCGATCTTGCCCAATTGGACGTTTGATTGCTGTCTCAAGTGCTCCCATAGCTTGATGGCTTGGTTGCCGATGGGCTCGAAGCGCTGTGCGCGAATCGAATCACCGGCTTTCTTGAGCCAGTCCTCGGCTGTTTTTAGCGACGAGTCATGTTCCATACCGAGGCTTGCGCTGCGCGCCTCCTTGACCCACTGGGTGAGGTCGCGCGCCACAGGCCGCCAGCGATCTTGGCGGGCTTCCAGCTCTGTGCGAGCTTCGAGCTTCAGGGTTTCGAGCGCGCTATGGAGAGGTTCGAAGTTTTTTTCCATGTGGTCGGAGAGTTCCTCAGGGGCGGTGAGCGTGATGCCGGCACGCCACTGCTGCCATGCCTCGAAGACTGCCCCGGGCGCAAGGATGTCCGCTGCACGCTGAAGCACCGTCGGCGCCGGCACCAGCAACTCCTTGGCCTGTCGTACCGCGCCCCTTACCGCGCCGAGCGCCTGTTCCCAAGAGGCCGCTTCTACTCGTAACCGGGCCGCCTCATCTTGTGCTCGGTCTTTCCACTGCGGGTCGAGGGCTCCGGAAGTGTTGCACACGGGACAGTCCGAGACGTTGTCGTGTTCGTGGTAGGCGAGTGCTCCTTCAAGAAGAGAAGCGAGTGTACCGGCGCGATGGGAACCGGACCCGGTGGCGGCCTCGCGCTCTAGCGTCGCCCGCCTCAACCCGGTGGCAGCCTCCGCAACTCGGGCGGGGGCCGGGAGCTCGAGAACAACAACGCGCCGGAGCCAGTCGATCTCGCCGGCGGCCGTGGTGTCGTCATCGGTCAGCGCCTCGAGTGCGTCCAGATCCCAGGTCCGGCCCCCGGTCGCCGCCAGGCAATCCAGAGCGCGCTGATCCCCTCCTTCGTCGTGCACTTGGTCGAGCCGAGCTCTGAGCGGCACGAGGGCCTTTTTAGCCGCGTCCATCGCCTTCTTGCGATTCCGGCGGCTGTTGGAAAGGGCTGTCTGAGCTTCAACTAGGTCCTCGAGGCCGAGGACGAGCGAAAGCGCGTCGTAGAGCTTTCCGGGACCCTCGTCGAGCATCGAGGAAAGCTCGTTGTAGGAGAGGAACGGGCGGTGAGTCACGAGCGCCTCGGTCCAGCCGAGGGAGTCGAGGCTCTGCTTCACCTTGCCGGGGGCCTGGACCTCGGCGACCCCTGCTTCGACACCCTCTTCCTTCTTCCACCGCCTCGTCGCCGTGGCCCGCCCGGAGCCCTCGATCAGAAGGACCGCCTCGACCATGGCGGGATGGGGATGGTGCAGGTTGCGCCAACCCTCCTTCCAAACTTGCGCACGCCGGCCGGCCCAACGGTGGCTGTCGCCGGTGAAGAGCACCTCGAGAGCGTCGGCGAAGCTCGATTTGTCCGACCCGTTACGACCTACCACGAGGGTGAAGCCGGGTCCTGCCTGGAGCTGCAGCGTTGCCTCGGGGCCGATACCGCGAAAACCTTGGACCGTGACGGAGTGGAGATAGGCGCCGGCCGGACTCGTGGGCATCGCCGGCGGGGCTTGTGTTGAGGCAGGGTGCGTTGAAGAGGAATCGAGGGCCGAGGCCAACTCGGCTTCGGAGTTGCAGGCGGCGATGACGTACAGGCTCCAATCATGGTCGAGGGAGCCGTCTGCCTTCAGGCGATCGAAGACGATTCTTTGCAGTGATTCTTCCATAACGGACAATCGTTACATATGAGGGCTTAGGTCGCGGCCGAGGGGTATCCAAGCTCTTTGAGCGGTCAGGACGAAGCTTCAACTGCACTCCGGTGTGTGCCTTTGTTCGGCGTTGATGCTGAGGGCAGGGGAGGCGCTGTTGTCTGGCGTGGAGGGGGCCCCCTCTCGGAGTTATCGGTTGTCACTCACTTGCATCGCCAGTTATCTGTTCGGCCTCGGTCACCACCTTGTCGGTCGTCGGCGACGTTCCGCTCCGCAATAACGGCGGCTGAGCCCCCAGCCGGGCGCAGAGCCTCGGTCCGCCACCTGGCTCAGGTTGAGTTCACGACCTCCGTCGTCTGGGGCTCTTCGAGAACCCTAAGCAGTCTCTCGAGCCTCGGCAGATGCCGTTTCCTTTTCCGGTTGATAAGTCAGGATCAGGACCCCCGTGCTGCTCGTCCTTGAGTCGATGAGTCTGAGTGGAGTCGTCGTGGAGCTGTCTCTGAAGAGACGCTTCCCGCTCCCTAGAAGGATCGGATGGATCATCAGCTGGTACTCGTCGATGAGATCGGCTTCCATAAGGGTGTGGACGAGATCACCACTACCGATGACCCGCAGGTCCTTCCCCGATTGCTGCCTGAGCTTGGCGATTTCGGCCGCCTCATCGCCCTTGATGAGGTGCGAGTTGACCCATTCGACTTTTTCGAGAGTATTCGAAACGACGAACTTATCGAAGCCGTTCATGGTCGCGGCGATGGGATCGTCGTCACCGGCCTTGGGCCAATGAGCAGCGAAGATCTCGTACGTCTTTCGTCCCAGCACCAGGCCGCCGGTCGAGGCGAAACCTTCCTGGAGAGCGGCCCCGAAGACTTCGTCGAAGTACGACTGTTGCCAACCGCCATGCTCGAAGTCTCCCTCGCGATCCTCGTCTGGATAGCCGGGCGACTGCATGACTCCATCCAGGGACAGGAACTCATTGACGATCACTTTCCGCATGGTTGTCTCCATTCTCTCCCTGATGTGGTTTCTCTCCCCTAAGACTGATGGGCGCTGAGGAACTCATCGTAGTGGCCCTGTTCGAGCGAGCCTATTGCGGAGCTCGAGGAGGGCGATGCTTAGGGCCTTCCCCCGAGGCCTCGCGATTTTGCCGGCTTCGGGCTTGTTTGGGAGCTCAAATCGGACCCCGCTGGATAGGAATGGGGGGATGAGAACGGCCTATCCGGACCGCGCGAGGCCGATTACTTCTCCATCCATCGTTCGTCTATAGAGAGGAACGATCACTCTTGGGTGAGGAGGTTGCTAATGGGAAACACCAGCGCGGTGCGGCGCGCGACGGGGCGAGACCGGGGCGAGTGGTTCGTGGCACTCGACGAATGGGGTGCTCCCGGGTGTTCCTATCGGGAGATCGCCGAGTGGCTCACGGGCGAGCACGATGTGAGTAGATGGTGGGCGCAGAAGCTCATCGTTGAGTACCAGCAGGAGCGAGGGCTACGACCTCCCGGCGTGCGTCCAAACGGCACTTTCGAGGTGAGCGCAAGTAGGACGGTGGCGGTGCCGGTCGAGCGCCTTTTTGGCGCATTCGTCAACTCACACCAGCGAAGGAAGTGGCTTATGGACGGGAGGATGTCGCTGCGGACATCGGAGCCTGCCCGCTCGGCCCGCTTCGATTGGGAGGACGGATCGACCCGAGTGAACGTCGGCTTCATCGACCGAGGTACATCGAAATCGACCGTCGCCGTGGCGCACGAACGGCTGACCGATGTCGAACAGGCCCAAACGACGAAAGCCAACTGGAAGGACCGACTGACTGAGCTCAAGTCATTCCTTGAGTCCTGAGGAGGACCGGCGCCATCTTGATCGACAGAGCGATCCTCGACGCCGGTCAGGAGCCGTGAGGAGCCGACCCTCGTTCGCGTTGCCGATGAAGGACGTTTCAGACAGGCGATCATCTGTGGAAAGCGGATGTTCGACGCGGCCGACGGATGGGGGATGACCCCCCATTCCACAAACCGGTCTTCGTTCTTACTCATGAAGATCGGGAAGAGTTGGTAAAGAAGGGCGGAACGACGTTCACCTTCGTGACCGACGGAATCGAAAGTGCCTTAGAGCAAGCACGGTCGGTCGCTGGGAGCAAGGATGTCGCGATCGCGGGCGGGGCAAATACTGTTCAGCAATTCATTAAGGCGGGTTTGCTCGACGAAATGCAGATCCATGTCGCTCCGATGATGCTGGGTGGTGGGATCCGGTTGTTCGATCGATTGACCTCCCAGCAAATAGACCTGAAAAAGACCGGAGTGATCGACTCCCCCCAGGTCACGCACCTCCGATTCCGCTTCGGGAACTAGAAGTTGATCACCTGATAGATGTGCCAGGGTCTCTTAGTTCCGCAGCGCAGCAACGCGTACGCGAACGCGCTGGTCTGTATCCAACGTGCACTCTGGTCACCTATCACGAGTGGACCGATGATTATCTCCCCGAGATGCTGTCTATAGCTACGACAGGACCGAAGAGTACGAGGAGGAGACCGATGCAGAAGATCACCCCGAACCTGTGGTTCGACACCGAAGCAGAAGAAGCAGCGGAGTTCTACACATCGATCTTCAAGGATTCCAGGATCAAAGCCGTGAGCCGATACGGAGAGGCCGGCCCGCGCCCGGCGGGGATGGTGATGACCGTGGACTTCGAGCTCGCCGGGCAGGGATTCACCGCGCTCAACGGAGGGCCTGATTTCAAGTTCAACGAGGCGATGTCGCTCCTCGTGAACTGCGAGACGCAGGAAGAAGTGGATGAGCTATGGGAGAAGCTCTCCGAAGGTGGGGAGAAGGGCCCCTGCGGCTGGTTGAAAGACCGATTCGGCCTTTCCTGGCAGATCATCCCCACGGTGCTGGGAGAGATGCTTCAAGATGACGACCCAGGCAAAGCCAACAGTGTCATGGCGGCGATGCTTCAGATGACGAAGATCGACATCGAGAAACTGAGGAGCGCGTACGCTCAACCGGCCAGCTGATCGGCGACCGGTTACATATTACGCGGAGGGCCAGACCACCCGGGGGGCTGCCCGGCGCTACCATGAGGGGACTACTGGCCGAAGGAGGAGCGCACGGTGCCGATCGACTACGAGCGGGCGGCCGGTGACCTGACATCGATTCTGCACCTGACGGAGCCTCCGATCGGGATCACCTTCTCGGATGAGGCACCCCCAGGAGTGCCGGCCTTCGATGACCCCATGCCCGAGCCGACGCCCGATGGGCGCACCGGCAGGGTGCCGGCGGGCTGCGTTTTCTGGATGAAGGCGATCGACCGCACCTTCGTGACCGCGCCCGAGGACCACGGCAACTGCAGCGTGGGAAGCCTGACTCACGGACTCATGGGTCTCGAGGAGGCGGCGGGGAGAGCCGACGTGCACGCGCTGGTCGCCTCCGGTTGGGTTACCGAAGACGTCTTGTCCCAGATACCCACGGTGTCGACGCGTCCCGGCTTCATCACCTACGGCCCCTTTCCGAGGCTGCAGCGGAGCCCGACGTCGTGCTCCTCCGCGTCAGCCCCAAGCAGCTCATGATGATCTCCGATGCGTTGCCCGACCTCCACGGCGGAGGAAAGCCTCAATGTCACATCGTCGCTTTAGCGAAGGAGCACGGGCAGGTCGCGGCGAGCGTCGGGTGCATGCTCAGTCGCACGCGCACGGGGATGTCGCCTGACGAGATGACCTGCGCGCTTCCCGCCGCACGTCTTCAGGAGGTGCTCCAAAAGCTCGGGGCCGCCGCGAAAGCCGACGCGGCCGTGGCCTCCTACGCGGCGGAGGACTCCCGCCGCTTCACCTAGGAGCTCCAGACGATTCAAGGCAGCCGCGGCGATGTGCGCCCTCCAACGCGGTGGCGTGCGCGGTCCAGGAAGAGCCTGACTACATCCTCCTCAGGCTTTTTCGCGTTGGTCGTCGACCCTCATGGCATCCACGACAACGACGATCAACATCCCGCCCGCATCACGTGCGATCGAAGCCCGTTCTTTGAAGAACTCCGTGTGCCAACCGAGAAGACATTTAGTTCCATCTCATTTCATCCCTCGCCTAAACGCGGCCCCCCGTAAGCGTCAGGCGACGGCTTAGTTCTGCGACGATCTGATCCCGGCCCGTATCGAGCGGGCCCGAGACCTCCACAACAAGAGCTCCCCCCGCGAGTTCGTACAGACGCTCGGTTGGCAGGTAGCGGCGGCCACGGCGTCGACCCTCTGGCCTCAAGAGGCCTCCGGGCACCGCCGCCGCAAGATCCTTCGCAGCGGTTGCGAGGCTTACATCGGTAAGGGAGCTAGTACCCGGCTGTTACATCGCGTCCGAAGAAGGCATCCCACACTGCATTCGCGACGCGTCGGTCGAGGTTCGCGTCTTCCCCGGTTTCCTTGAGTGCGGTCCAGATCTGGCGCCCGACCTTCTCCCGGTTGTCGAGCGATCTCACTTCGTGTAGCTGGGCTTCCAGGTGGGCCACCAAGAAGGACGTGACATCGGCGGAGGGGTCGAACTCCCCTCCGAGGCACTCGAAGGCAGCATAGTAATCGTCGAGGTGACGACCCCACCATTCTTCGAGCGAGGTTAACTCGGGACGTTTGAACTCGCCCCTGTACAGCGCCAGCGAGGCGCACACCCGTGCAGCCCGGCCGTTGCCGTCGCGAAACGGGTGGACCGCGGCCACAGCGATATGGATCCATCCAGAGGCGATCGCTGGATGCGGCTGACCCTCTTCCATCCGCGAGCACGCCTCGTCCACAGGGCGGCGACCGCTTCTCCCGACTCCATCGCTTGGCGATATCCCTCGACTAGCGCCTGATCCTCGGGCCGTACCTCGGTCGGGGACTGTCCGGCAAGGATCCGCCTGACCTCATCGACTATCACCGGTACGCCCTCCATGGACGTGGACGCCGCAACCGCTTCGGCCTCCAGCTCCCTTCGCAGACGACTCGCCCAGACCCGCGGCACACCGCTGGTGACAATCGATGAAGTGTGGCGGCGTGAACGTCGCTGCCATCTGTTTCTGACGGACTGATTAACCTCAGTCGGGGATCGTCGTCGATTCGATGATTTCCGTCAGAACGTTCCTCAGCTGCTTGAGCCGACGGGGACCGAGTTGTTCTCTCAGCTCCTGTTCGAGGCCCATGAGTACCTCATAAGAGAGTTGGGCGTTCTTACGTCCTTTCGCTGTTAGGTGGATGCGTTTGGCGCGGCGGTCTCTAGAGTCGGTGCGCCTCTCGAGGTAGTTCAGTGTTTCCAACTCGTCGACTAGCGCACCGGCCGACTGAGGCGTGATCCCCGACCGTTCGGCGATGTCGGTCAGCCGGAGCCCGTCTTCGATCTCCAGCTGCTGAAGGACGTTCCCATGGCTCGGACGGGTGTCTGCCGGGCCCTTCACTGCAATCCGCTGAAAGACGGACGACGCGAGTTCATTATAGGCGCGGCCCAACAACCCAACCGTGGGGATCTCCTCGAGCGGCATCGCCGGCACCTCAGGGTTCCCCTTGACAGATTATTCAGGCCGCCTTATCATCAGGCTACCTGAAGAAAAAAGTCTGGATGAGAGCTTAGGAGGCACCATGTCCCTTCTGACCGGCGTGAACCACGTAGCGACGATAACGGAAGATCTTGATCGTCTGGCCGATTTCTACGGTCGAGTATTCGACACTCCGAAGGTGCTTGAGATCTCGATCCCCTCTCTCGGCCGTCACGCCTTCATATCCATCGGAGGACCGGCGACGCTGCATGTATGGGAAGTGGATGGGACAATCCCCAGCGACTTCGGGAGCGAGATCTTCGACCGAGGCCGAGTCGACCACTTCGCCCTCGAAGCCAAGTCGTACGAGGACTTTGAAGAGCTACGTCGCCGACTGATCCAAGAGGGTGCCACCAAAGGTGAGGTCAACGACTTCGGCGTGTCCTTGAGCTTCTCCTTCACCGACCCGGATGGTACCTGGGCCGAGGTTGCCTGGTGGAAAGCGGGAGTTGACCCCGGGAACCTCGACGCAAATGCGTTTGAAGATCCCATCGCCGCACAGATGGGGCTTGCCGCGGAGGGGTGACCCAACGACATGCGGCGACGGGCCGTTTAGGTGCAGGGCTCACCCCTGAAAGTGGGTCGTGGGTGGGTCGACAGGGACTCCAACCCTGCCCGCCGGATTAATAGTATGAGCAATCGTCGGTGGTGCTCGGCGGCAGGCGGGTCGCAGTCGACAAGCCGCGCGTCCGCTCGCTTGCGGGTGAGGAGGTCGCGCTGCCGAGCTGGAACGCGTTCTCAGGCGACGAGCTGCTGTCCGAGATGGCGTTGAGCGAATGATCGGGGCCTCTCGACGCGTCGCTATCCGGCGGGCCTCGAGCCGGTAGGCGACGGCCTCGATGCCAGTGGGACGACGAGATCCTCGGTGTCCCGTCGTTTCGTCGCCCGCACCAAGGTCGCGCTCCAAGAGCTGATGGCCAAAGACCTCTCGGATCTCCACATCGTGGGCCTGCTGGCCGACGGCATCGAGGTCCCTTCCCTCACCATGGTCACCGCGCTTGGCATCGACGACCAGGGCAACAAGCACGTACTCGGCCTCAAGCAGGGCTCGACCGAGAACAAGACTGTATGCCGTGACCTGTTCTCTTCCCTCGAACAGCGTAGCCTCGACTTCTCCCAAGGCATCTTGCTGGGTCCTAGAGAGTGTCCGTAGGCCTCGTCGGACCATCGCGGGAAGCTGTAACGTCCCATACATCCGGGATGCCTCCTCGTCCGCCGTTGTTGTCCCTTATGTTGGAAGCAAAGGCCGCCCTAAGCCGCAAGCAAAGAGACGCGAATCCACCCCGGCGCTTGGGCCCCCGTCCATCGAACGTGATAGGCCGATTCGCTTTGACCTGAATGTGGATCAAGTCCTTTGTGGGGTCAAGACCGCGTTCCCGCTCGTGCTTTAATCCGTTCCCACACGTGTTGCTCCTCAGGGTCCAGACCGAAGACAGCGAGAATCGCGACGTAGGTCACACCGCCGAGGAGCAAACCCGCTCCATCGAGGACCAGGCTCTCCCCTGGAACCAGTCGCCATATAAGAGTCGCGGCAGCTGCTCCCGCGGCAGCGAACAAAGGCTTACGAATAGAATTTCCAAAGGGCTGAACTCCGATCAGCAGCTTCGCTTGGACGATGCGCGCGCCGTTGATCAACGCCGTTACCAATGCGTCTACTGCGGCCATGCCTACCGCTCCATGACGAGGAACGACCAGGGCACCCAGCCCGATGTAGAGGGCGACTGCAACAACCGAGTTGATGAAGTTGATGCCGGGACGACCAGTCATAGAAAGCACAAAGCCCGCTGGCCCGGTTCCGGTGTAAGACAGATTTCCGATGGCGAGCAGTGCGACAACCCCCGCCGCCCCTCGGCCGTTGTCCCCAACGAAGAGCCTGACAAAAAAGTCGGGCTCGATGATGAGGGCGATCAACACCGGGAACGACAACGTTACGACCCACCGCGTCACGGTTTGGTAAAGGGCCTGGAGACGCTCGATCTCACCTCTCTCATAGAGATCGGTCACCATCGGTGCCCAGATGTTGACCACACCTCCCAGGAAGATCGTTCCCGGCGTCTGCAGCGCGAGGGCAATACCCATCAGCCCGACCTCACGATCCGTGCCCAATACCCCTAGCACCAGTACGGCGAGGCCCAGCGTCTGAACGCCGAGCAGTGACGAACCGCCCTGAAGGAGGGCGAATCTCGCCATCGGTCCGAGGTGGGCGTTCGGTAAGGCTGACCGTTCGATCGGCGTGAGCACGCGACGGAAGAACCACGCCCCGGCGGCGGCGGCGACACCGGCGGCGGCCACGTGCGCGGCGACGACACCCGCGACCCCGAGACCCATGAGCAGAAATCCCACCCCAAGGACAA
>Ga0136615_10001579_pt1 | contig 11125 bp, 15 predicted proteins | sample AntDrymUQ2882206_2_FD_106647 | JGI IMG/M metagenome (GOLD analysis project Ga0136615, IMG submission 106647) | Polar desert sand microbial communities from Dry Valleys, Antarctica - metaG UQ288 (22.06) | ecosystem: Environmental > Terrestrial > Soil > Desert | place: Antarctica: Dry Valley...
TCCTCGGTGGTGTCGAGTTCCCAGTCGGTTAACCACTGCGTCAGCCCATCGGCGTCCAGGCTGGGACTCTGCGAGAGAGCGGACGACGGGATTCGAACCCGCGACCCCAACCTTGGCAAGGTCACCGCACACGCCCCTGAGCAGCACGTATACGCTAGCGTCGTAACCACGTCGTAAAGCGGGGGTGCTGAATGGCATCGATCAGGGAGAAGGGCACCGGCAAGACCCGGCGCTTCGAGGTCCGCTACAAGGACCCCACCGGCCGGCACCGCAGCAAGAGCTTCACCACCAAGACCGACGCCAAGGGTTTCCTCGCGCAGGCGATCAGCGCCGAGCAGCGCCGCGACACCCTGGCCACGCACGGGCTCGACCTCGGACCGCAGCGCGAGACCACCACCGTGGGCGAGTGGACCGCGCAGTGGGTCGCCACCCACGGCATGGACCGGCAGACGCGGGTCAAGTACGCCTCGGCCGTGCGAGCGCACCTCGAAGGGTCGGACCTGGCCGAGAAGCGTCTGACGCTGATCACGCCCTACGACGTCGAACAGCACCTCGGGCGTGTGACCAGCCGCACGATGCGCTACACCCTGTACCAAGCCCTGGCGATGACGATGGACTCGGCCAGGCGCGCGCGGCTGATCAAGGAGAACGTCGTCCGCGAGGTCTCCGTCCCGCAGCCACGCCGGGAACGCAAACCGCGCGTGCTGCTGCCCGACGAGCTGGCCGCGCTGTACGCCGCACTCCCCCAGCCCTGGCGGCTTATGGCCCGACTGCAGCTCTGGACCGGCGCTCGACCCGGCGAGGCCATCGCCTGGCAGACCCGCGACCTCGACCTCCAGACGAAGAAGCGCAGCACCATCGCGCTCGTCCGTGCAGCTCGCAGGGACGGCACCCTCAAGCCGATCAAGACCGACAACGAGGCAGGCGAACGCATCCTCCCCCTCGGACGCGACCTGGTCGACGAGCTCGCCGCGCTGGCCGCCGGCAGAAGGCCGGACGAGCTGCTGTTCCCCAGCAGGTCGGACACTGTGCTCTCGACCTCCAACTTCACCAGCCGAACCTGGCTGCCCGCGGTACGACAGTCCGGGCTCGACAACGCGCAGTGGTACGACCTGCGCCACACCTGCGCGTCTCGCCTCATCGAGCGCGGGGCCGACGTGATCCGCGTAGCCCGCTGGATGGGCCACTCGGACGAACGCACCACCCTTCGTGTCTACGGCCACATGTTCCCCCGAGGACTCGACGACCTCGCCGACCTCATCGACCCTTAAACCACCCGGCTCTCGCGCAGGAAGCGATCAAGATCCCGCCGATCCACGCGGATCAGGTCACCAACGCGGTGGTACGCGAGCTGGCGGCGAGCGCAGAGCGATCGGGCCAGCTTCACTGAACAGTTCAACTCCTGCGCGACCTGCTGCAAGTTCATCATCTCAGCCATCGTGCATCTCCCGGTCCGTCAGGCGGCGAGGGCTTCGGCGAGTCGTCGTTCGGCGCGTTGTTCGCGTTCGGCTTCGCGTGCTTGGGCGTGTCGGCGGCGGGCGAGTTCGGCGAGCCATGCGTCGCCGGTGGTGCGGTAGCCGATGCCGGCAAGCTGCCACGACGCGATCTGGTCTTGACCCTCGTCGAGGGCGAGGGCGTCGGGGTTGCGGGCTTGCTGCCAGGTCCGGCGGGCGGTGCGGAGGGCGGTGAAGGTGGTGGACCAGGCGCGGGACTTGGTGAGCCAGTGGCCGCCGTAGCCGAGCTGGTGGGCCCAGCGGTCCAGCTTGAGGTCACGGCCCTGGTCGGTGGCGGGGTGGTGGCGGGTGAGCAGGAGTGCGGTGGCGACGAGGCGGCGGATGTGGGGGTTGATGAGCAGCATGGGGATGTCGTCGAGGTCGACGCGGCGGTCGAGGCCACCGAGGGTTTCGGTGTGCTTGGTGGCGTACTTGCCGAGGTAGCCGGCGACCTGGCCGCGTTCCAGCCCGGTGACCTGTCGGGCGGTGTCGTCGGCGAGGATCGGGGTGATGTGCAGCTGCGATCCCCACCGCGCCTCGGCGAGCTCCGGGCGGGCGTGCAGCCGCAACACCGGGAACCGGTAGACGCTCGCCTGATCTACTACGGGAGTAGTGCGCTCGAGCCAACGATCGTGGTCGTAGGTCGTGGTCGTGGTCGTGGTCGTGGAGTCTGCCGACCTCGACGGGGTCGGGTAGGGCGCGCGAGCGCCCGAGGCGGCTTGTTCGATGGCGGCGGCGAGTAGGTCGGCGGTGAACGCCTCAGGTGGTGGGTGGTAGGCGTGGGTCTCGTTTCCGTCGTCGTCGAGGGTGACGGTGGCGGCGTCGAGGCGGATGGCGAGGTGGAAGTGGATGAGGCCGCGGCGTTGGAACTCGGCGACCTTGACGTACTGCACCCGCACCAGGGTCCGCAGCCGTTTGACGGTGATGCCGGCGAGGCGAGCGAGTGCGCGGTCGATGCCGATGCGGGTGCGTCGCCACAGCTCTGAGGCGTGGGCGTTCCACAGCACGGCCGCCTCGTAGTCGAAGCACTCCTGACACAGCGGCTGGCCGAGCAGCGGGTCACCGGGCTCGTGCCGGATCGGGCAGCCTGAGGGTTGGTCGTGGGGGCAGGTGGCGGTGTGAGCGCGGCGGCGGCAGCGGTCGGGGCGTCCGTCGCGGCCAAGGCGGGTGGTGTGGACCGGGCCGAAGGAGGGGGCGGTGAGGGTGACGAACAGCGCCGGGTGGGAGGCGACGGTGTCGGGGACGGTCTTGCCGCCGCGGAGGCCGGCGACGACGAGTTGGAACGCGTCGCCTTGGTACAGCCGCGAGCACGGCTGGCAGCGCGTGGCGCGGCGGTTGCCGCAGGCGATCAGCACGGTGCCGTCGGGGAGGTCCTGGGAGGTCCAGGAGCGGCGGATCTCCCCCGTCGCGGTGTCGACGAGGGCGGCGCGGCCGACCAGCCGGATGGGGCGTTCGCAGCCGCCGACGCGGTGGATCTGGGCCTGCATCGCCTCGGCCAGCTCGCCGCGGGCGAGGACGTCGGCGACCGCCCGCGACACGGGCAGGGTGGCGGTGGTCACCGATCGTCGCCGAGGTCGGGCGGTCCGCTGGCGAGGACCTGGAGCCAGGACAGGTCGGCGACCAGGGCGTCGAACTCGCAGCGCAGCGTGACGAGCTGCACCGACGCGGCGGCGAGCCGCGCTTTGACCTCGGCTTCGTCGGGCCAGCCGCCGGGGTGGGAGACAGGCTTGGGCTTGCGGGCGGCCCAGGAGGGGGAGTTGGCGCTGTTCATGCGACCACCGCCAACGCGGGACCGTCGTCGTCGTCCTGGTCGCCGTTGAGTTCGGCCCAGGCGGCGCGTTGCAGGTGGGCGTGTTCGGCGAGGGCGGCGAGGTCGTCGTCGGACAGGTAGTAGGAGCGGAGGCGGTTGGGGGTGTCGCCTTCGGCGAGCAGCCAGCCGACGCCGCGCTGGTCCCCGGCGATGGTGGCGGCGCTGTAGCCCAGGGTCGCCCAGCCCGCTCCGAGGATGGTGTCGGAGGCGTCGCGGGTGGAGCATCGAAGGGCCCAGCGGAACCCGAACAGGTCACGCAGGGAGGTGGGGACGATGTCGTGGGACGGCCGCTGGGTGGCGGCGACGACGATGATCCCCGCGGCCCGTCCGCGTGAGACGAGGTCGCGGAGGACGGCGGCGAACTCCTTGCCGAGCTTGGGGTCGAGGGTGAGGTAGAAGGCCAGCTCGTTGACGGCGACGACGTGCAGACGCAGCCCGTCGCCGCGCTGGACCTTCCGGCGGCCGGTCTCGAGGAGGATGGTGTAGCGGCGGTCCATCTCGCCCTGCAGGTCTTTGAGGGTGTCGATGGCGTAGGTGAGGGAGGGGCCGACGAAGGTGCGGGCGCAGGAGCGCCATACGGCGAACTCGACCTGGTTGCCGTCGAGCAGGGTGAGGTCGCAGTCGGGGTCGAGGGCGGCGGCGGCGATCAGCATCGACTGCGACACGCTTTTGCCCGCGCCGGGTTCGCCGCCGATCAGGACGTTGCGTTCGGGCAGGGCGATGGTGACGGGTAGGCCGTCCTCGTCGACGGCGACGGGGATCGGCTCCCACAGCGACATTCGCTCCACGCCGAGACAGGGCCAGGGCAGGGGGAGGGTGCCGGCGAGGGTGTCCAGGCGCATCAGCGACACCGCGGCGTAGCGGGCGTTGGCGCGGTCGCGGACCACGCGGACCTCCCGCATCCCCAGGTAGGCGGCGACGGTTTCGGCGCGGGCTTCGAGGTCGGGGACGGCGAGGCCGGCGGGCATCCGCACCCGCAGCAGCTCCCCCGCACTCGTGCGGCGGGAGCGGACGATGTAGGGGACCCGGTCGTTGAGGGTGGCGAGCTTGGCGTGGCGGCAGCCCCGCTCCCAGCCGCGCGCCACCCGTGAGGCGTGGAGCCGGGCGACGAGCCAGCACCGGGCGGGAGCCCACCACACCACCCCGGCCGCCACCGCGGCGAGGACGGTGATGGCAAGGCGTGCGGGAAGGGCGGCGGAGAGCAGCAGCCAGACGGTCCATGCGGCGGCGGTCAGGACGAGCTCGGTGCGCAATCCCCACACCTGGCGGGCGACGCCGCGAGCGACGCGGACCTGCCAGTCCGGGCGGGTCCGCAGGTGCACCCTGGGGGTGCGTTCCAGCAGGCGCATCAGGTCACCTTCCTGTTGCGGGTCAGCGGCACGACGTTGCTCGCCGCGCTTTCGGGCTTCGCGGGCTTGGCGGTCGTGCGCTTGCCGGCGGCGGGATGCGGTGTCGCCTTCGGCTTGGGCTTGCGTGGCGGCAGCGCCGCCGGGGCGGCGGCGTTGGCGTCGGTCAACGGCAGCGGCACCCAGGCGCCGCAGTCGGGGTCACCGCAGCGCATCACGTGGCCTGCGGGCACCCAGGCGTGTTCATGCCGCCACGTCATCGCCGCACCACCACCTCACGAGCTGACGGGGCGGCGGGCCGGTCGACCTGGTGGACGGTGCGAAACGGCCGGATGCTGCGGCGGGTGCGCCACCCCTCGATCAGACCGACATCGACGACGCCGAAGCGGTCGGCGGGCAGGCCGAGGGAGACGCGGAACGCCTCCAGCTCGACCCGCCGGGCCTCGGCAGCCGCGAGCCGGCCGCCCACCCACACCACCGCAGCCGCCACAGCGACGGGGACCAGGACGGCGAGGACGGGGGTCATGAGGCCCCCGGTCCCGACCCGTTGCCACGCGCAGCGGCGTGGGCGCGGGCACCGTCGCGGACGGCCTCGGCGTAGAACGCCACCCCGGACTTTCCTTCCACCGACCACGCCTGCGCGGTCAGCCCCTCCACGGTCACCGGCCCGCCAGCGGTCAGGCCCTCGGGCTCGCCGGGGACCTTGACGGACAGGATCTCGGCCTCCCCGTCGCCCATGGCGACGAGCTGCACCTGGAACAGCGGCACACCGTCGGCGTTGGCCTTGGCGCGCTTGGTCTCGAAGTCGCGGACCGGCACCGCGTCCTTCACCAGCAAGAACGTCATGCCCTGGGTGTCCACCCTCAGCTTCACGCCACACCTCCCAGCAGCACGGCGACAGCCGTGCCGGCAGCGGTCGGGGTGTCGCCGGCCAGCAGCGCACCGATGACCTCGATGGCCGCGCCCACCACGGCCTGACAGGCCCCCGTCACCGCCGCCGGGGCGACGGCGATGAGCAGGATCAACAGCACAAGAAACGGGAGTCGCATGACCAAGTCCCTCCTACGCGCCAAGGCCCATTGGCCTTCGGCCTTTGCGTTCCGGCTGTCCCTGTGGAAGCCGGGCGTCCTGAAGGGATGATGATTGACGCTAGGATCTCATTGAAAGGCCTTCAGATCATCACCTGTTAGTCATCCAGCGCTCGATACGTCTCGTCTTGGTCTCATGTGTGTGGTACCATGCCCCAGACACCACAAGAGATTGGGCACAGAGGATGAACCAGCAGGGGACGCTCCTCAAGGATCTCTTGGTCAGACAGCATCGGCAGAAGTACGAGACCTTCTGCCAGGAGTACGACAGGGCCGCCAGCACGCTAGGGGAAGATCTAAGGGGAACTCAACCCAGCCGGGCGCAGTACTATCGGTGGCTTTCCGGTCAGTTGAAGGGAGGCCTTCCCTATCCCGACGCATGCCGAGTACTTGAAGCAATGTTTCCAGATTGGACTGCCGCCGACCTGTTTAGCGGCAAGCGCGAGATGCCCAAGGGCACTCCGGACACTGCGGGCGAGCTGAATCCACGTGAGCAAGAGGCAGAACAGCTATCCGAAATCGTAGAGCTTAGCCTCGGCCAGACCATCACCGACGTGGCATCTCCCGAGTGGGGAGCTGACCGAGCGGAAGTGATGAGGCATCGCCCACCAGCCTCCTCCCGAGACATCCCGGCGTCCCTAAGCTCAGATACAGCCAGTATTCCGAAGGGAACAAGTCGAGACATCACTCATCGGCTCTTGGCGCTTCAGCAGATAGAGCGGCTTTCAGGAGCTGAGGTGTATCAACTAGCCGCCCTCTCGGGGCAGATAGTGGACCTCGAGTATCGACTCGAGATCGACATTGCAAACGACGGGTGGGCGACGCTGCGCGCACATCAGCACCTAATAAACCTTACCGATGCACCCGTCGCTAGGTTCGTTCGGGATTTCTGGTTCGAGCACACAGATAGCACACCCACCATGCTTCCCCTGCCGGTGGACGACGGCAGACAGGTAGCCATACAGAGGATTCATGACACCCCTAGCTTTACCAAGTTTGCGTGCCAGTTGTCACCGCCTGTTGGACCCGGAGAAACAGCTACCATACGCTGTTCCTGTAGTGGCGGCAGATTCGTGAGCGACCACTACTGGCGACAATCGTTCAATAGGTTCACTCGCCGCTTCACACTGGCGCTCCGACATCGCGGGGTGCGACCACTAGTACAGTGCAGCGCAACTGAGGAGTTCTCGAACGGATCGGAGGTCTCCACTACCGAGGACCTCGTTTGGGACTATCAGGGAGACGATGTGATGCTTACTCTCACTCGGGACTACCTTCGCCCAAACCAAGCTGTCACCTTACGATGGGAAGTGACCCACGATGATTCTGCGTGACCGAGTGGAAGGAGTAATACGCGGATGGCACGAGTTTGAGCTAGCTCAGAGAGATCCAATACAAGTAATTGACTTCGACTGCATGCCAGGCCGAGGACCCGCTCCAATCCAGATAGAAAGCCGGTTGCACGCATATCAACTGCTGTGCGATATCGAAGCCCAGGCATCGGCGGACGAGCCCTCAGTTGAACGCCTGCAAGCTGACACTACCTACCTTGCAGCGCTTATGGGCCAACGGTTTGAACTAAAGCCATACATAGCACGTACGCAGGGCTGCAACTCAGAGGGTTGGTGTCCCTCGTACGTACAGGAGCGCGGTGACATCGCACGCGAGCATCTGTCTCGCATGGGTATCCCCTGGGCTGCCGACACGCTCACATCCATTCGTCAGCTTGAAGGGCTTGTTCCAGCGGAGGAGGCCGCGGGTGCTATTCGGAAGGCAGCGGACGATCTAGAGCCACTGGTACGTAGTGTGACCGGTGTCACCGTTCGATTCCCCATAGTAATCGAGAACGTAGCAGTCGACGACTACTGGTCGTACTGGCTCGACGGCAATCGGGATGAGGTCCGCCTGCGACTTAACCTCCGAGAAGCCAGCTTCACAGAGGTGCAGGCCCGCCAGTTTGCACTTCACGAGGTCCTGGGACATGGCCTGCAGTATGTCAGCATCGCCGAAACAACAGATGAAGCGGACGTCCCGTGGGTTCGACTGTTCTCGGTCCACGCACCCACCCAAGTTCTATTTGAGGGCTTGGCCCAGGCGCTTCCGCTTCTGGCAACACCTGGTGACGACGCGCTGGTGGCGCGGGTGCGCCTGGAGCATTACCTACAACTTGTACGCGCTGAGGTCCACCTTGCCATCAACGCAGGTGCGTCCATTGCTAGGTGTATTGAGCACGTTCAGACCCGCGTGCCGTTCTGGCAGGAGGCACAGATTGTAAGTGCGCTGCATGACCGGTCTAGTAGTGCGCTTCTCCGATCGTATCTGTGGTCGTACCCTGCTGGCCTAGATTGGTTCGTGTGCTTGATAGACTCGGACCCTAAAACTGCTATGGAGATAGCACATGCCGCATATCGCTCGCCGCTCACACCACGAGAACTCGCTTCAAAGTGGCGAGCGGGACCGCCTATCGGAGGGGCCGGAGAGTCTATTCGTATATGGTAGCCTTCTCTACTCCGAGGTTCTGGGAGCATTGCTCGGCCGCACACCTGATCTAAGCCCCGCGTCAATAGATGGCTGGCGCGTCGTCAGACTTCCGAATCGGGTATACCCTGCGTTGGTGCCGGGCAACGCGAGAGCCGGCGGCCTGCTCATCGCGGGTCTGAGCGACGATGAGTGGCATATTGTTGATGACTTTGAAGATGAGATGTATGAGTTGCGACGTCTGACGCTATCAGATGGTCGTACTGGTTGGGCCTACGTCTGCGGTGAAAACTATGCTTTGGCCGAAGACTGGGACATGGACTTGTTCACAAGTCGTGACCTTGTCGACTATGTAGAACGCTGCTTGGCCTGGCGAGGGGCAAGGTAGCCGCACTGTCTGTTCCGCACTACGTTATGGGGCCGCTCCGAAAGGAGCCGCGGCGACTTCGGTACCCGGTGACCTGTAAAGCAACAGTGCAAGAGCCGGTGACGCGTGAACCCTTCGGGTTCACGGCCTGTGGACGGCGGTGCCACGGCCTCCAGCCGCGTCAAGGGCGCTCCGGTCGGCGCTCGCAACCAGACAGTCAGGGCCTCGTGTGGAGCCAGCCGTTGTGGTGGTTGGTGTTGGGGCTCGCTTGTTTCCTCCCTGCACTGACCCTTGACCCGTCTTCCGGTCCGTGGCGGCACGCCCTTACAGGGCGACGCGGTGGCGTCGCCCCCAACGGGCACGCGGATCTCATGGGAGGAGCTGGCGATGGTCGAGGTGGACGAGGGGCATGAGCACGACCCGGTGCGGGTGGTCGACGACTTGGAGCTGGATGGGGCGGGGCGGCCGGCGAAGTGGCTGTGGCATCTGGAGTGCCACCGTTGCGGTGAGGTCCTCGACCTGGTCGTCGAGCCCGTGCGGGTGGCGGGGTGACCGGCGAGGCGGGGTCGGGGTTGGTGGCGGTGTTGGAGCGGTCGTGGGAGGCGATCCGGGAGCGGTGTGGGGAGGTGCCGGAGGTGGTGGTGGTGGTCGCGGCGGGCAGTGAGGGGAAGGGGTTGAAGTTGGGCCACTTCGCGGCGTCGCGGTGGCATCTGGACGGCGGGCAGCGTGCGGAGGTCCTGGTCGGCGGTGAGGGGTTGCGGCGGGGTGCGGTCGACGTGCTGGGGACGTTGCTGCACGAGGCCGCGCACGGGCTGGCCCAGGTTCGGGGGGTGCGCGACACGAGCCGGGGTGGGCGGTACCACAACCGCCGCTACCGCAGTGTCGCTGAGGAGCTGGGCTTGGAGGTGGTGGAGACGCCGCCGATCGGCTGGTCGGGCACGACGGTGCCGCCGGCGATGGTGGCGGCTTACAAGGGGGCGGTGGCCGAGCTGGACGAGGCGTTGGTGTTGTGGCGGGTCGCCGAGCAGCGCGGCGGACGCGGCTCCAGGTCGCGGAATCTGCCGGTGTGCGTTTGCGGCTGCCCGCGTCGGATCAGGGTCGCGGCGGCCACCCTGGATCTCGCGCCGATCGTGTGTGGCGCGTGTGATCAACCGTTCGCCATCGAGGACGCCAGCGAGGTTGACGATTAAGCGTCAACGCCACGATGCGGGGGCGGGTTGTGAGGAGTTTCTCTACGACTTCAAGGCGGCTTCGCCGCCGACCCGCGATGGCTGCGGCCTCGGAAGGGCTGGGTGCAGGGGGAGGCGGGCGCTGCGCGCGCCGGCCTTCGGCCGTCGTGCTCGGCCCGCACCCCTGTCTTGCGCAACCACGCCGCGTTCAGCGGTGGAGGCGATGGCCTCGACGCCGCGAGCGCTCCTGACGCCCGTTCCCGGACGAGCGTGGACCCGTACTTGTCCTAGTTGCGTATCGTAGCGTTAGCGTTACACGACTCCAGAGCTGCGCATGGCCAGTTGACCGGGGTGCTCCTCCGGGCGCGGTGCAGCGCCTCACCGGGTTTGAGGCACACCACGTAGCGCCGCGCGGCGTCAGGGTCGCCGCCGGCGCCGGCCAGCGCGGCGATCTCGGCGAGGTGGGCGGGCAGCCGTCGTGCCCAGGGCTCGACGACCTACTGCGCCCTGGCCGGGACCCGTTCGCCGCGGGTGCGCCCCGGTGCCCCGCGTCTGGCGGACATTGAGTCGCCGAGGCACCAGACCGCGGCCGCGACCAGCAGGAGGTCTTTTGCTAGGAACTGACCTGGCATGGGGGAGAGCAGGGGGAACCCGTCGGCGGTGTAGACGCCGGGCGTGGTGAACAGGAACGTGATGGTGGTGGCGAACAGCACGACCGCGAACGCGCTGCCCAGGGCGGATAGGAGCGGCACGAGGGGGCGCAGGGCGATCCCGATGCCGGCGAGTATTTCGACCGATCCCAGGATGCGGGAGAAGTCACGGACGCTGAAGACGTCGTACAGCCAGGACAACAGCGGGCTCTCGGACACCAACCCTTGGATCGCTTCTGCCTCGTAGGCTGCGAACTTCAGACCGCCGACCCAGATCAGGATGATGGCCAGGGCGTAGTAGACGAAATGTCTGCCGAAGTCGGCGATAACGCTGCCCGTGCTGTCGAGTCGACCCGCGGGTGTGGACATGGCCTGTGTTCCCTTCACGACGTGTGCGGTCTGGAAACGCTAGTCCGAACAGGAGTGAACTGCACCGGGTTCTTCGGAGTCTCTGGTCCGTCCCCGGTTCCGTGGAGTCGGATAGTTGGAGCCGCATGCTGCCGGCCTTCTTCGAGGAGGCCAGGATGCCAGGCCGCTGCCCCCGGTGCGTGACAACCTGGGCGTCAAGGAGGTCTGGGTGGGCGGCGCGCCCACGGCGCGCCGGCACCGGAGTCCGAGACCGAGCAGACACCGGAGTCCGAGACCGAGCAGACACCGGAGTCCGAGACCGAGCAGACACCGGAGTCCGAGACCGAGCAGACACCGGAGACCGAGACCGAGCAGA
>Ga0136615_10001585_pt1 | contig 11110 bp, 11 predicted proteins | sample AntDrymUQ2882206_2_FD_106647 | JGI IMG/M metagenome (GOLD analysis project Ga0136615, IMG submission 106647) | Polar desert sand microbial communities from Dry Valleys, Antarctica - metaG UQ288 (22.06) | ecosystem: Environmental > Terrestrial > Soil > Desert | place: Antarctica: Dry Valley...
GAGAAGTTCAAGGACTTCCTCGACAACGTCTCGCCCGAGGACTTCCGCCCGGACGGGTAGTGCCCCCCGGATCGCGTCCATGAGCCTTGTTCTCGACATTGGCCAAGGCGCCGGACTCGCTGGCGCCTCGGGTGTAAGGCCCTTTCTCCCGCCTCTGCTGGCAGGAGCGCTCGCACGCGCCGACACTGGAATCGATTTCGACGGCTCCGGCTGGGAGTTCCTCGAAGAGCCGCCGTTCCTGCTCGCCGTCCTTGCGCTCGCCGTCGCTGCGTACCTTCTCGACCGTTCACGGTTCGACCGTCGCTGGATCGCGATCGGCACCGCCGTCGTCGCGGGCGCGATCGGCTCGCTGCTGTTCGCTGGATCAATGGCCGCGGGGGAGCATTCGCCCGTGATCGGAATTGTCGCCGGATTGCTCTGCGCCCTGGTCGCTCAGGCGGCGGTAGTGCCGCTGCTGTCACGTGCCGCCGGTCGGTTGGACGACGGCGCCGCCGGCTTGCTGGGTGTCTACGCGGATACGGCGGCGCTCGTGCTCGCCGCGATCGCGATCTTCGTCGAGCCGGCCGCCTTCGTCGCACTGCTTGCGTCGGTCTTCCTGGTCGTTCGCGGACGCGGCCGGGAAGACCGCAAGTACGCCGGTCTGCGGATCCTGCGATGAGCCCGCGGGGTGGGCCCCGCAAGCTCGTGCTAGCCGTGATCGACGCGCTCGATCCACGCGCACTGGAGCGCGCGGTCGTCGAGGGCGCCGCACCGGTGCTCGGTCGGGTTATGGAGCGCGGCACCTACGTCGACGACTGTGTCTCGACGTTTCCCTCGATCACGCCGGTGGCGGCCTCGGCGATCGTGACTGGGCTCGGCCCCGCCGACCATCTGATTCCGTCGATGAACTGGTACCACCGCGGTGAGGGCCGCTACGTCGAGTACGGCTCATCGTTCGCCGCGACGCGTTGCTTCGGAATCGTTCGCTCGCTGATGGACACGGTCTACAACATGAACCTGGCCCACCTGACGCAGGAACACCCGACAGTGTTCGAGTCCCTCGACGACGCGGGTCTGCGCACGGCTTGCACCACGTACCTGATCTACCGGGGACGTCACCGTCACAAGCCGGCGGGCGACTCGCGTTACGTCCGTATCGCCGAGGCCGCCCAGTTCCGTCACCCGGTTTGGGGGCCACGTGAGCTGTTCTATGCGGACCTGTTCGATACACAGAAGACAGGCTGCTCATCGACGCTCGGCATGCCGGGTCAGCGTGACCGTCATGCCGGGTGCGTCGGCGAGCACCTCGTCGAGAACGACATGTTCGACTTTCTGCTCTTCTCGCTGCCCGACAACGACACCTTCTCCCATCGCGAGGGTCCGGAGGCCCAGCCGTCGTCGATTGCCGAGGCCGACCGGGCGTTGGAGCGGATGATGGCGCCCGCCGGCGGGGTCGACAGATTCCTCGACGATCACGCTCTGATCGTCGTCTCCGACCACACGCACAACACCATCGAGTCATCCACCAATCTCGCGACGGACCTCTCGGATTGGGCAATCCTCGCTCCCGACGGGGATCCGGAGGACGCTGAGCTGGCGGTTTGCCCCGGGTCGCGGTCGGCCCAAGTCTACGTCCTCGCCGAGCACGAGCGCGAGTCCTTCGCGGGGCAGGTCGCGGATGAGCTCTTGGAAGTCGAGGGGGTCGACCTGGTTGCTCGCTGGATCGCCGGGGAGGTGCTTGTGCAGACGCCGCGCGGCGAGCTGCGGTTCACTCCTGGCGACGGCCTCGGCGACGCTCGCGGCGGGCAGTGGCGGGTTAACGGCGACCACGAGGCGCTTGCGCTCGAGGTCTCGGCGACAGAGGTCAGCAGCCAGGAGTACCCGGAGCCGTTGGGGAGGCTGTGGTCGGCAGTGAGCTGTACGCGTGCCGGAGACGTGATCGCGTCCGCTGCGCCGGGATGGGAGTTCGCGGACTGGGGCGGCACCGACCACATCGGCGGCGGCAGCCACGGCTCTCTGCACCGTTGCGACTCGCTCGGCGTGCTGCTGACGTGTGGTGTTGAGTCGATCGAGCCGCGCGCACGGTGGTCGATCGAGGATGTGACTCCGATGGTCTTGGGCCACTTCGGGGTAGCCTCGTGAGGGTGCGCGACCAGCTTGAGACCGCTCCCCGCGCGGCGGGGGACGCGGGCTCGGCTCCGAACGGCGAACGCGACGCTCACGGGCGGGTTCGCGTGGGGCTGCGTCAGTCCCACAATTGGGTGCAGCTGGTCAAGTTCTGCGCGGTCGGAGGGTCTGGCTACATCGTCAACCTCGCCGTCTTCGCGCTCGCAGTCGAGGTTCTCGGCGCGCACCATCTCGTGGCCGCGACGGCTGCCTTCCTGGTAGCCGTGACCAACAACTTCTGGTGGAACCGGTCCTGGACGTTCGCCGCCCACGAGGGCCTTGCGCGGTTCCAGGCGGTGCGCTTCCTGGCGGTCAGCGGTGGTGCATTCGTTTTCGCCGCCGTGGTCCTCTCCGCGTTGGTGACCAGGGCGGGGGCGCCCGAGCTGGCGGCGCAGGCGGTAGCGATCGCGGCCGCCACCCCGCTGAACTTCGTCGGGAACAAGATGTGGAGCTTCGGCCGCTCTCCCTCGCGCTGATCGCTTTCCCGCGTGGCCCCGCCTGTCTGGCGACGGCCGGGGTGCTGGCCGTGCTGCTCGTCTGTGGTGCGCTGGCGCCTACGGTGGTGGACGCCGCGCCGAAGCTGCGCGAGCCCAGCTCGGAGGTCAAGCCTCCACGTGGCTTTGACCGCACCTCACGCGAGGTCAAGCGGATCGCTGCGCGTGCCGAGAAGGTCCGCGCCGAGGCGGCCGGGCACCACGGCTACCAGCCGACCGCGTATACGCGAGGTCCCGGTACCTGGCAGGTCAGCTACTTCGATGGAGACAGCGAAGTCGTGCAGGTCCGCATCGACGATGCGACCGGGGCCATCCTCGAGCAGTGGAGCGGCCACCATGTCGCGTGGACCATGGCGCGCGGCTACGAGGGCGCCTTTGGACGCAAGTTCAACTCGCCGTGGCTGCTGATCCCGCTCGGGCTGCTCTTCCTGGCGCCGTTCGTCGACCCCCGCCGGCCTTTGCGGATCGTCCACCTCGACCTGCTGATGCTGCTCGGCTTCGGTGTCGGTCACGTGTTCTTCAATCGTGGCGAGATCGGCCTGTCGACGCCCCTTGCCTACCCAGTCCTCGTCTATCTGCTAGGGCGGCTGCTGTGGCTCGGAGCGCGGCCGCGGGCCGGACCGCAGCGGCTGTTGCCACTCGTGCCCGTCGGCTGGCTGATCGTTGCGCTGGGCTTCCTGGCCGCCTTTCGTGTCGGATTGAACCTGATCGACTCGAATGTGATCGACGTCGGCTACGCGAGCGTCATCGGCGCCGATCGGATCGGGGCCGGTGAGGGCCTCTATGGGGCCGGGTTCAGCCCGGACGTCGAGCGTGGCGATACCTACGGTCCTTTCACCTACCTCTCTTACATCCCGTTCGAACAGGTGCTTCCGTGGGATGGAGGCTGGGACGGTCTGCACGCCGCGCACGCCGCGGCGATCACGTTTGACCTGCTGACGCTGGCCGGTCTGGTCTTGTTGGGTCGCCGACTGAGACCCGGGGTAGCGGGGACCGAGCTCGGGGTCGCCCTCGGGTACGCGTGGGCGACGTACCCCTACGCGTTGTTCGCGCTGACGAGCAACGCCAACGACGCGCTCGTCGCGCTGCTGTGTGTGGTCGCGCTGCTCGCGCTGACACTCGTCCCCGCGCGACCCGGCGCTTCGGCAGCTGCCCGTGCGGTCGCTCTCGGGCTGGGTGCCGCGGCGAAGTTCGCACCGCTGGCGCTGGCGCCGCTGTTTGCGACCGGGAAAGGTGGTGACGGGCGCCGCCGACAGGCCGCCGTGTTCGTCGCCGTGCTCGCGGCCATGCTTGCCGCGGCCTTCCTGCCGTTCATCCCCGACGGGGGCGTGCGCGAGCTCTACGACCGCTCCGTCGGCTATCAGGCCGCTCGGCGGTCGCCCTTCAGCATCTGGGGGCTGGTCGAGTCGCTCCGTCCACTGCAGAGCGCCGTCAAGGCGGCCGCCGCCGTCCTGGCGCTCGCGGTGGCGTTCGTGCCACGTCGCCGCGACGCCTTCCAGGTCGCGGCGCTCGGCGCGGCGGTGCTGGTCGCGGTCCAACTCACCACGACTTACTGGTTCTACCTCTACGTGGTCTGGTTTGCTCCGTTTGCCCTGATCGGGATGCTCGGGCCGTTGCGCGGGTCGGCTGGGCCAGAGCCGAGTCGCGCGGACGTGGACGAGCATGCCGGGAGTCGCGCCGCGCGCGAATCGGTAATCGTCGCGTGAGGCGGGCAGCACTCCCGCTTGCTGCCGCGGCTTTCGTGGTGACGCTGCTGCCGGGTCCCTGGGGCGACGAGAGCATCACCGACATCCCGATCTACCGCGCCTACGCCGAGCTCTTCCTGGACGGGACGCTGCCCTACCGCGATGTCGGCTTCGAGTACCCGCCGTTGGCGGCGATCCTGCTCGCGTTGCCGGGAATCGTCTCACTCGACCCGGAGGGCTACCGGCTCGGGTTCGCGGCACTCACCTTCTGTCTGCTCGTGGTCGTCGTCCTGCTGACGGGTGCTCTGGCGCGCGCGACTGGCGGGGAGGTCGGGCGGGCGATGGTTGCGGCCGCGCTGATGCCGCTTGCCTGCGGCGCGACGCTGCGCACCCATTTCGACCTGGCGCCGATCGCGGCGGTACTGGGCGGGCTGGTGCTCGTCTGCCGGGGCCACCCGCGGACCGGAATGGCGGTGCTCGGCCTCGGGATCGTCACGAAGGGCTTCCCGATCGTGGTCGTCCCGGTCGTGCTCGCGTGGCTGGCCGCCCGCGGCGAGCGCAGGGTCGCGCTCGAGTCCCTCGGCGCAGTCACCGCCGCGGTCACGGTGGTCGCCGGTGGCGCGCTTCTGCTATCTCCGCAGGGCGCGCTGGACGCCGTCACCTATCACACCGACCGTCCCGCCCAGATCGAGAGCACGGCGTCGGTCGCCCTACTCGGCCTCGACGCCCTTGACCTCGGCGATGCCCGTGGCATCGGCAGCCACCGCTCGGACGGGATCGACCACCCCGCGTCGGGCGTAGTCGCTGGTCTGCTGCTTGCGGTGCTCGTCGGTGTCGTCGCGCTGTTCGCCATAGCCTTGACACGCCGCTCGCCGCGAGCCCCACCGACCGAGCGTGCGGTGGCACTCGCGGGTCTGGGCGCGGTGCTCGCCTACGCGTCGCTTGGGAAGGTGCTCTCGCCGCAGTTCCTGATTTGGGTCGCCCCGCTCGCCGCCCTGGCGTTCGCCTGGCGGTTGCATGCCCTTGCGCTGGTTATCGGCCTAGCGACCGTGCTCACTCTGATCGAGTTCCCCGCTCATTACGCCGATGTCGTCGCGCGAGCGCCGGGTGCCCTGGCGCTTGTCGCGACCCGCGACGCCGCGCTCCTGACGGCGCTCGCTCTCGCCGCCCGTGAGCTGCTTGGCGGCCGCGTCAGTGCAACGGCGGGGCCGGCTCCAGGATCTGCTCGATCGCGGTCGCTCGGCCCTGAGCGTCGGCCTCGACCAGCACGGCGTTGATCCATGGGTCCTCGTCAGAGACCTCGAAGCGCACGTTGGTCATCGTCAGGAACCGCTTCAGCGCGAGCTCGCGCTTGACCCCGATCACCCCACCGCGCGGGCCCGTCATGCCGACGTCGGTGCAATAGGCGGTCCCGCCCGGCAGCACGCGGGCGTCGGAGGTGGGCACGTGCGTGTGCGTGCCGATGCAGGCCGTTGCGCGGCCGTCGAGGTGCCAACCCATCGCCACCTTCTCGCTGGTCGCCTCCGCGTGCATGTCGACGAGCACGTGCGACGCCCGACCACGCAACGCGGCCAGCGCCGCGTCAACCTCGGCGAAAGGCGACCGTGCCGCCTCGACGAAGAGCGTGCCCGAGAGGTTCACGACCCCAAGCGTCATCCCGTTGCGCTCTACCAGCGTGGTGCCTCGGCCTGGGCTGCCCTTGGGGTAGTTCGCCGGTCGCACGATCCGCTCGTCGCGGTCGAGGAAGTCGTAGACCTCCGTGTGCCGGTAGGCGTGGTTGCCGAGCGTCAGTGCGTCGGCGCCGGCGTCCAACAGCTCGAGCGCTGTGCGCTCGGTGATCCCGACCCCGCCGGCCGCGTTCTCGCTGTTGGCGACTACGAAGTCCGCGTGGTGGCGTTCGCGTAGCCCGCCGACCAGCGCAGCGAACGTGCGCCTGCCAACCCCACCAACGATGTCTCCGACGAAGAGCAGCCTCACGCGCAGCAGTCTGGCACCCGCCGCATGCCACAGCGGTCCTGACGCTACGGTGCAGCGCGTGGGCGACCCCGCGACCGCCGCTTCGAGGGATACGCCGATCGCCGTCGGTGCCGCGGTCGTGGAGGCGACTGGACTAAACAAGAGCTTTCGCGACCGAGCTGCCCTGCGCGATGTGTCGCTGACCGCCCACCGCGGCGAGCTCGTCGCGATCATCGGCCCCAACGGCGCCGGAAAGACCACGCTGCTCTCGATCCTCGCGGGGATTCAGCAACCCGATAGCGGCACCGTCAGCCGAGCCCCCGGGGAGGTTGGCTGGGTCCCCCAACAGGCGGCGGTCTACGGCAAGCTCACCGTCTCGGAGAACCTGCGTCTGTTCGCCCGCCTCGAGCGCGTTGCGGACGTCGACGCCGAGGTCGCCAAGATGCTCGCGCTGACCGGTCTCGGCGATCGTGCCGGCGACCCGGTCGGCGTGCTCTCGGGGGGCAACCGCCAACGGGTAAACATCGCGATCGGTCTGCTCGGGGGCCAGCCAGTGTTGCTGCTCGACGAGCCTAGCGCCGCGCTGGACCCGCGCCAGCGCGAGCGGGTGTGGGAGTTCGTGCTCGCCCTCGCGGCAGAGGGCACGAGCGTCGTCTACTCGACGCACGATATCCAGGAAGCCGAACGTCACGCCGAGCGCGTGCTCGTCCTGGCCGACGGCGAGCTGATCTTCACCGGCTCGCCGTGCGAGCTCGAAGCAGCCGTGGAGAAGGATCCTCAGGCCGGGGCGACGTCCTCCGGAGACTTCGAGCGCGCCTTCGTCGCCTATCTGCGGCAGCGGGGCCACTGATCGATGCGTTGGCTGCTGCTCAAGGACTTGCGGATCCTGCGTCGTTCGCCGCTGCTGGTGGCGCTGCTGGTCCTGTACCCGATCGTGATCGCGACGCTGATCGGCTTCGCGCTGTCGCGCGGGCCCGACAAGCCGAAGGTCGCGCTGGTCAATCTCGTTCCCGAGTCGGCGACGCAGATCGAGCTCGGCGGCGAGCGGATCGATGTCACCAGGCAGGCAGGCCCGCTGTTCCGCGCGATCGATCCCGTGCGCGCGAAGACGCGTGCCGAGGCGATCGAGAAGGTCAGGAGCGGCGATGTGCTCGGCGCACTGATCATCCCTGAGGACACGACCAGGAAGCTGCAGACGGGGCTCGAGCCGGCGACGGTCGAGGTCTTCTACAACGCCGAGGACCCCGTCAAGGCGAGGTTCGTCCGCGACACCATCAAGTCCCAGGTCCAGGACGCCAATACCGCTCTGACCAAGAAGTTCTCGGAGATCGCCCTGCAGTTCCTCGAGCTCATTTCGACCGGCGGGGAGTATGACTTCCTAGGTCGCGAGTTCGACGTGCTCGGGCTCCAACGGTCGGAGCAGATCCTGCGCGGCGTGGTCTCCGATCTGCCGCCTGGCTCGCGGGCACGAACGCAGGTCGAAAGCGTGATCGGCTTCGCGAAGCTCGCGCGCGACAACCTCGGCTTCTCCGACGATGTGCTGTCGTCGGTGGGGAGCCCGATCCGGGTCAAGCAGAGCCAGCTCGACGGCGACGCGACGCCGCTGAGCTCGTTCGCCGTGGCGCTGGCCGGGGCGATCTCGCTGATGTTCATCACGCTGCTGCTGGCCGCGGGCGCCTTGGCGCTCGAGCGCGAGGAAAACGTGTTCCCGCGGCTCGTGCGCGGTTTGGTGTCGCCCACCGGGCTGCTGTTGGAGAAGGCGGTCCTGGCCGCGGTCTGCTCGGCGGTCGTCTGCATGCTGATGCTGGCTGGGCTGGGTCTGTTCGTGGACCTGCGCTGGGAACGCGCCGGTCTGTGGGCCGGCGCCGTCGTCGCGGGGGCGCTGGCCTTCGCGGCGCTCGGTCTGGCGATCGGCGCGGTGACCCGCGAGGTACGGGCGGCTTCGCTGATGTGCGTGATGCTGTCGTTGCCGCTGACGTTCCTCGCGCTCGTGCCCTCGGGCTCGGTATCGCCGGTGCTGTTTGACGTCATACGGGCGATCTCGGCCGCCTTCCCCTTCAAGCCAACGCTCAACGCCCTCGACGCGGCCATGAACGACAACGGCGCCCTCTGGGCCCCGGTCGGGCATCTCGCCGCCCAGTTCGCCGGCTTCGCAGCCGTCAGTCGGCTCGCCATGCGGCGCTTCTCAAGCTAGTAGTGGTCCGTCCGTCGGACGGACCACTAGATCCCCGCCCGCCCTCATCTGTACCGCTTGCGCCGGAAGACGTCTGTCGCCAGCGAATCGACTCGGTCGAGGAACAGCTTTCCGTCGAGGTGGTCGAGCTCGTGCAGCAGGCAGCGCGCCTCGAACCCCTCGCTCGTGAGCTCTAGCGTCTCGCCCGCCAGAGCTGTGGCGCTCACCTCGATCCGCGTCGGTCGCCGCACGTTCGCGGTCAGGTGCGGGATGCTGAGGCACCCCTCGCGCGCGACCTCGGCGCCTTCGCTCGCGGTCACTTCCGGGTTGACCAGCAGCAGCCGGCCGTTGGGGTTGACGGCCTTGCGGTGCTCTGAGACGTCGACCGCGATCATCCGCACCAGGTGGCCGAGCTGCGGCGCGGCGAGCCCGACGCAGCCCGGATGCGAGTCCATCGTCTCGATCAGGTCGGCGGCGACCCGCTCGGCCTCCACGTGCTCGCCGTCGCCCAGCTCCCGCGCGGTGCGCTTGAGCGTCGGGTGGGGGTAGAGGAGGACATCGAGGACCGCCACGTCACAGCTCGTCGCTCTCCAGCTCGCGCACGTTGACCTCGACATCCTGCTCGCGCGCGACCCGCTGGAGCTCAGCCTCGAGGCGCTCGAGCAGGCCGACAGGTACCACGGCTTCGAGCATCAGCACGTACAACGGCTCGGCCGAGTCCGCGCGGGCGTCGGCGACGCGTGTGTTCAAATCGGTGATGTTGCAACCTGCGTCGGTGAGGGCGGCGGCGGCGGCGTGGACGATGCCCGGATGGTCGGCGCCGTAGACGGTCACGATGTGGGTCGGCTGGGTCGATCCGCCCTCCAGCTCCTCGAGCGGGTCGAGTGTCAGCGCCTCCAGCCCGAGCTCGCGGGCGATCCCGGAGAGATCGCCGTCGAGCCGCGCGACGTCGGCGCCGGCACCGGCCTCGAGGATCAGCGTCATCGAGAAGCGACCGCGTAGGATCGCCATCTGGGAGTCCTCGACATTGACGCCGTGTTCGAGCAGGACTCGCGTGACGCCCTCCACGATTCCACGGCGGTCCCGACCGAGTGCTGCGAACGCAAAGTGGGGCATCCGCGACGGAGCATAGGCGCCGCCGCGTCGGCGCATCGCGCCAGATCAGTGGCTGGACTGTCGAGTGGGCAGTAGCCTGTGCGCGCGCCGTGTCTCGGCACCCGCCCGCCACAGGGCGTGTCAGCCGGCGCGGACGACCGACGAGCTCGCCGGCCTGTCCGGCGGTGGGCCACCAACCACACCAGGAGGTACGCGCAGTCTTGAGCACTCCACCACCCAAGCGTTCGGTGAGGATCCCCGCCGCCGCTCTACTCATCGCAGCCCTTTGCGCAGGCGTTCCGGCGACGGCAGAAGCGAAGTCCAAGCACGGCGTCACGGCGTTGGCGCCCAAGGCGGGCGCGGTCGTCAAGGTCGGGCAGCCGCCCAGGTTCAAGGCGCGCGTTCGCGGGCCGGGCACGGTCTACTTCCATGTCTGCAAGTCCAAGAGGCGCAACAAGGACGGCAAGCTCTGCAACAACGCGGACATCGACCGCGGAAAGAAGGGCAGGCGCACGCGCCGGGGGCGCATGTACACGTTTAAGCCTGAGGACTTCACGTTCCCCACCTACTGGGTAAACACGCCGCGGGTCTACTACTGGCAGGCATACCGCATCAACTGCACCCGGGACTTCGACTGCATCCAGGAGGGTCCGGTCATCAAGTTCCGCGTGCGCTGACCGCATGAGGTGATGGGCGGCCCCGCGCCCGGAGGGTCGGGGTCGCCCAGCGCCAAGGCCCATCTTCGAGGTCCTTACACTCGACCGGATGGCCTTTCCCGCGACACGCATGCGGCGCCTGCGAAGGACCGGGCTGCTGCGCGCGATGGTCCGTGAGACGGAGCTCTCGTCATCGCATCTGGTATTGCCGATGTTCGTGGCGCTCGATATCGACAGCCGCACGCCGATCGAGGCGATGCCCGGTGTCGACCGGCTCTCGATCTCCCACGCAGTCGAAGAGGCGCAACGCGTCCACGCGCTGGGGGTACCGGCGGTGTTGTTGTTCGGCGTCCCCGAGGAGAAGGATGCACAGGGGACTGGCGCCTATGACGACGAGGGCGCCGTGCAGCTCGCCGTGCGAGCGATCAAGGAGGCTCACCCCGAGCTGGTCGTGATGACCGACGTCTGCCTGTGCGCCTACACCGATCACGGCCACTGCGGCGTCGTGCGCGCCGACGGTGAGATCGACAACGACAGGTCGGTCGAGTTGCTCGCGAGGACCGCGGTCTCGCACGCGCGCGCGGGCGCCGACGCAGTTGCTCCGAGCGACATGATGGACGGACGCGTCGGCCTGCTGCGTACCAGGCTCGATTCCGAGGCTTTCGAGCAGACGCCGATCGTCGCGTACTCGGCGAAGTACGCCTCCGCCTTCTACGGTCCGTTCCGCAACGCGGCGGGGTCTAGCCCGGCGTTCGGAGACCGCCGCACTCACCAGATGGATCCCGCCAACTCCGACGAAGCCGTCCGCGAGGCACTGCTCGACATCGAGGAGGGCGCTGACGTGGTGATGGTCAAGCCCGCGCTCGCCTACCTCGACGTGATCCGGCGCGTCAAGGAGGAGACCCA
>Ga0136615_10001589_pt1 | contig 11098 bp, 7 predicted proteins | sample AntDrymUQ2882206_2_FD_106647 | JGI IMG/M metagenome (GOLD analysis project Ga0136615, IMG submission 106647) | Polar desert sand microbial communities from Dry Valleys, Antarctica - metaG UQ288 (22.06) | ecosystem: Environmental > Terrestrial > Soil > Desert | place: Antarctica: Dry Valley...
ATCGTGCCGCGGGTCAGGCGGCGCGGGCGAGTTCGGCGAGGTCGAGGAAGAGGGCTTCGAGGGCGAGGCCTTGGGCGAGGTTGAGTTCGAGGTCGGTGCGGGTGGCGAGGACGAGGTCGACGGCGCGCAGGCAGACGGTGGCGGGGAGGGCGTCGGCGTCGGCGCGCAGGGCGGCGGGGTCGTCGGCGTGGAGGGCGTGGACGGGGTCGCCGCCGGCGCCGACCAGCAGGCAGTCGCGGTACCAGCCGACGAGGCCGTCGAGCGCCTGCTGCAGCGTGGCGAGGCGGGACTCGCGCTCGCGGCGGGCGGAGCGCTCCTCGACCTGCTTGGCGACGCCGCGCGGGAGGCCGTCGCCGTAGAACTCGGCGAGCTCATCGAGCTCCGCCTTGCCCTCGGCCTTGAGCGCGGCCGCGCGGCGCTTGCCCTCGTCATCCATCGCGCGCGCGGCCAGCAGCGCGTGGCCGGGCCCGTCTTCGCGCAGGCGGCGGGGGACGCTGCGGTGGCGGCGGAGGTCGTCCAGCCCGCCGGGGGCCGCGAGGCGGCGCAGGACCGACGGCGAGCCGAACGCGGCGCGCACGGCCAGCGCGCGGTCGGCGGCGACCGACAGGCCGAGGCGGCGGGCCTCGGCATCGAGTTCCGCCGTGCCCCACGGCGTGAACCTCACGACCCGGCAGCGCGAGAGAATGGTGTCGGGCAGCTCGTCGGGGTCGGCGATGTCCAGCACCCAGACCGTGCGCGGCGGGGGCTCCTCCAAGCCTTTCAAGAAGGCGTTCGCGGCGGGCTCGTTCATGCGGTCGGCGTCGACGATCCGCAGCACCTTCCACGAGCCCTCACTCGCCGTGCGAAACGCGGCGGGCAGCCACTGCTCGCGGACGTCGACCACCCGGTGCACCGTCCCGCCCGGCGCGAACTCCCAATAGGCCGGGTAGGCGCCGCGCGCGCAGCGGTCGCAGGTGGGGCAGGCGCCGTCCGGCACCCCGTCCACGGCGTTCGGACAGTTGAGGGCCGCGGTGAGCGTGCGCGCCGCCTGCTCCTGGCCGACCCCGCTCATCCCGGTAAAGGCCCACGCGTGGCTGACCTCCCCGCGGGCGCAGGCGCCCTGCAGGACCGCCGCCGCCCGCGACTGTCCCGGCACATCCCACGACACCGAGGCGGTCACGACGAGTGCGGGGCCCGCGTGGTGGAGACGCTGGGTTGTGGGGGATCTCCGAGCACCCGCGGCGGGACCGGCAGCGGCAGGACCGGGTCCAGACCGAGGCGGATCTGCTCGGCGACCGCCGCGGGCGTTGCGGTCGCGTCGACCACCAGGAAGCGGCCAGGCTGGCGGCGCGCCAGTTCGTGGTACCCGCGCGCCACACGACGGTGGAAGGCGAGGTCCTCGGCCTCGATGCGGTCCGGTCCCGTGCCCTCCGCAGAGGAGCGCCGGGCGACCCGCCGCAGGCCCTCCTCGGGATCGAGGTCGAGCAGGACGACCGCGTCGGGCAGGACACCGTCGAGCGCCCAGCGGTTCACCTCGGCCACGTCGTCAGGCCCAAGCCCCCGGCCGAACCCCTGGTAGGCGAGCGAGGAGTCCAGGAAGCGGTCGCACACCACGACCTTGCCCCCCTTGAGCGCTGGTAGGACCACACGCTGGAGGTGCTCGCTGCGCGCGGCGGCGTAGAGCAGGGCCTCGGTCCGCGGGTGCATGTCCGGGCTGGTCGGGTCGAGCAGCACGCCGCGGATCTGCTCGGACACCAGCGGTCCCCCTGGCTCGCGGGTGACCACCACGTCGCGGCCCTCGGCGCGCAGCACGTCCACCAGCGCGCGGACCTGGGTGGACTTGCCGGACCCCTCGATCCCTTCAAAGGCGATGAAGACGCCGGTGGGGACGGAGTGGTGCTCGGAGACCGGCAGGGAGAACTCGCGCGAGGTGGAGGGCTCGCGCACCGCCCGGTACATCCCCCGCCCCGCCGACAGCGCGGCGAGCAGGCCGAACATCCCCGCGCTGAACATCGCGGCCCGCACCCCCGACAGCGACACGCCGCCCTCGCCCGCGGTGAGCGTGAGCCGCGGGATCGCGCCGGCGACGAAGGGTGCGATGGCCAGCGCGGCGAACAGCGCGACGCGCGTCACGGTGTAAAAGGCGGCGAAGGTCTTCCCGCGCACCTCGTCGGGCGTCGACTCGTGCAGCAGCGTGTAGCCGTTGACGAAGGAGAAGCCGACGGCCACGCCCATGAGGAAGCCGAAGACGAGCGCGAGGTTGAAGCTGGTGAGCAGCGGGATGATCGCCGCCAGCGCACTGGTGAGCGCGAGGCTGACCGGGAAGACCTTGGCCCGCTGCAGCCGACGGGTGGCGTAGCGCACGCCGAGGATGCCGGACGCGACGCCGACGCCGACAGCGGTCGCGAGCAGCGACCAGTCCGCCGACGGCCGGTTCAGCTCGTTGCTCACGAACACCGGCCCGAGCGTGACGACCACGCCCGCGCCGAAGAAGATGCCCGCGACCCCGGTGATCAGCGAGCGGATGAGTGGGCGCTCGGCGATGAACGCCAGCCCGCCGCGCAACTCGTCGAGGAAGCGGCCGTGCACCGCGCGCTCCCTGAGCGCCCGGCGCTGCGGCAGGCGCAGCCGGCTCATCAGCGCGGCGGACACCAGGAACGACACCGCGTTCACCACCAGCGCGATGCGCAGGCTCCCGAACGCGCTGAGCACCCCGGGCAGCAGGGCGCCCAACGGGATCGGGCCGTAGACGACGAGCAGGTTGAGCTGGTTGGCCTCCTGCAGTTGGCCGCGCTTCACGATGGTGGGAAGCGTCGCCTCCTTCGCCGCGCCAAAGGCGAGCGACAGGCACTCGACGATGAAGGTGAGGGCGAGCAGCGCGACGAGGTCGTCGCTGAGCGCGATGCCGAGGAACAGCAGGCCGCGGACCACGTCGCAGAAGACCATGAGGCGCTTGCGGTCGTAGCGGTCCGCGAGCACACCGGCGACGGGACCGAAGACCACGCCGGGCACGAGCCGTGCCATCATCACCCCGCCGAGCGCGAACAGCGCCAGGCGCGTGCCCGGGACGAGGGAGTTCACCAGGATCTGCAGCGCGAACAGCCCCGCCCAGTCCCCCAGGCTCGATCCGAGCGAGGCCGAGAAGTACAGCCGGTAATTCCTGTTCGCGAGCAGGTCGCGGTAGGAGTCCGGCGAGGGGTCGCTGCGAGTCAGCGAGCCCAGCGTCGGATCGGCGCGGCGGTCGAGGGGCGCGTACCCCGGTTCATCCATTCTGAGTAGACCTACGAATCCTTGAACCGTAGCGAAACTCCGGTCGGCGGCTGCGCCGCCGACCGAACGGCTGGACGACCGCCTTCGGCGGCCTGAAACCTGGTCCATCCCGGCAGCGCGCCGGGCCCTCGGCAGCAGCCTACTGCCCCGGTCGGACAGAGATGGCGCGGTCAGACGCCCGCGCCCGCCGGCTCCTGCGAGCGCCGACCGGGCACGAACTCGTAGGACTCGACCTTCTGCGGGTCCGCCTCGACCGCCACCTTCTGCTCGCAGTGCGCGCAGACGGCGACCGGGTTCTTGGAGTTCTTGCGCGGGGCCTTGAGCGGCCCGCCACAGTTCGGGCAGGGCTGCGCGAGCGGCTGGGACCACATCGCGAAGTCGCAGTCCGGGTAGCGGTTACAGCCGTAGAACGGCTTGCCGTACCGCGACAGGCGCTCGGTCAGGCGGCCCGTCTTGCACTTGGGGCAGTCGAAGCCGATGTGGCGCTCGACGTTCACGATGCCCTTGCAGGTCGGGTAGTCCTGGCAGCCGTAGAAGGGGCCGTAGCGGCCGTCGCGGCGGATCGTGCCCTTGCCGCAGATCGGGCAGGGGACGTCGTCATCGGGCTGGAGCTCCTCGACGGTGGTGATGTTGCCGTACTCGTCGAGGGGCAGCGAGCCCTTGCAGTCCGGGAACCGCTCGCAGGACGCGAACCACTGCCGCGACTTGCCGCTGAACACCTTCTGCATGTCCGAACCGCAGTCCGGACACTGCGCGCCATCGATCGGCAGGCGCGGCCGCTCGGGCTTGCGCTCGCTGATCCAGTCGTCGACCTCGTGCAGGAAGCCCGAGACCATCGGGCCCCAGCGCTCGCTGCCGTTGGCGATCTCGTCGAGCTCGGCCTCCATGCGCGCGGTGAACGAGATGTCGACGACCTCGGCGAAGTGCTGCTTGAGGTAGGCCGTGACGACCTCGCCCAGCGGCGTGGGGAAGAACCGCCGCGACTCCAGGCGCACGTACTCGCGGTTCACCAGCACCTGGATGATCGACACGTAGGTGGACGGGCGCCCGATGCCCTCCAGATCGAGCAGCTTGATGAGGCTGCCCTGGTTGTAGCGGGGCGGCGGCTGGGTGAAGTGCTGCTCGCTGGAGACCTGCGACAGCGTGAGGACCTGATCGTCGGCGAGGTCCGGCAGCTCCCCGCCCGCCTCGGCGCCCTTGGGGTTGACCCGCAGGAAGCCGTCGAAGCGCAGGACCCGGCCGGAGGCGCGGAAGACCAGGCCGTAGCCGTCCGCGGTCGCACCGTTGAGGTCGGCGCGCAGCGTGTCGTAGACCGCCGGCGCCATCTGGGTGGCCACGGTGCGGCGCCAGATCAGCTCGTACAGCGCGCGCTGGTCGCTGTCGAGGTGGCGGGCGATCGCGGCCGGCAGCCGGCGGGCGCTGGTGGGGCGGATCGCCTCGTGCGCCTCCTGCGCGCCCTTCGCCTTGGACTTGAATACACGCGGGGTTTTGAGCGCGTAGCGCTCGCCGTACTCGGAGCGGACCAGCCCGCCGATCTCCGCCAGCGCGTCGTTGGACAGGTTCAGGCTGTCGGTGCGCATATAGGTGATGAGGCCGACCTGACCCTCTGCGCCGACGCTGATGCCCTCATACAGCTGCTGGGCCACACGCATCGTGCGCTGGCCAGTCCAGCCCAGGCGGTTGCCCGCCTCGATCTGCAGCGACGACGTGGTGAACGGCGGGTCGGGGTTCTCGCGGGTCTCGCGACGGGTGACATCGGTCACCGTCCACTCGCCGACCTCGCGGGCACGGGCCTCGACCAGCCGGGCCGACTCGGCGTCGCCGAGGACCACGTAGCGGTCCTCGGTGCCCTTCTCGGCGTACTCGGCGAGTTTCTGTGGCGTGACGACGCGCTGGCCCTGCAGGGTGTGGAGGTCGGCGTCGAAACGCTTGCCATCCCGGTCAAAGGCGCCGGCGACCGTCCAGTACTCCTGCGGCGCGAAGCGCCGGATCTCGTCCTCGCGGTCGACGATGAGCCGCAGGGCCACCGACTGGACACGCCCGGCGGAGATGCCCGACGACACGTTGCGCCACAGCGTGGGCGACAGGCGGTAACCGACGATGCGGTCGACCGCGCGGCGCGCCTGCTGGGCGTCGACGAGGTGGTCGTCGATCCGCCGAGGCTTGTCAAAGGCGGCGAGGATCGCGTCCTTGGTGATCTCGGAGAACACGACCCGGTTCTCCAGCGTGGTGTCGACGCCGGCGACCTCCGCCACGTGCCACGCGATCGCCTCGCCCTCGCGGTCGAGGTCGGTGGCGAGGAACACGCGCTCGGCGGCCTTCGCCTCCTTCCGGATGGCGCTGACGACCTTGGCCGAAGCCTTCGGCACCTCGTAGCGCAGCGCGACATCGGCGCCCGACACGTCCACGGCGAAGTCGCTGCGGGGCAGGTCACGGATGTGACCGACCGAGGCCAGGACCTTGTAGTCCGAGCCGAGGTACTTCTCGATGGTCCTCGCCTTGGTCGGCGACTCCACGATGACGAGATTCTTGGCCATGAGCCGGGGGCGTCCCTTCCTGTCTTTCGCTGCCGGGGTTCTCCGCCTAACGTCCCAGCCACCACTGCCATTCCCACGGTAACCGGTCGCCGCCCCGATGCGACATGGCCCTGTGGAAATCTCGTGAGCCTGTCAGTCGGCGCCGCCGACGCCGGCGGGGAGGCGGCCCGGGTCCCAGCCGAGCAGGGCGACGGCCGTCGAAAAGGCGAAGCGATCGGTCATCCCGGCGACGTAGGTGACCGCCGCGCGCAGGGCCTCCGGGCTGCCGGCGGCCACCCCGTGGCCCTCGGCGAGGTCGGCGGCGTCAGGCAGGAGGTTGGGCTGGTCGGCGAAGTGCTCGACGAGGGCGCGCAGCACGTCGGACACCGCCTGGGAGGCGACCACGGAGGCGGGGCGCAGGTAGATCTGAGAGTAGTTGGCTGCTCGAAAGGCGGCCAGGGCCTCGGCGAGGTCGTCCTGCATCCCGACCCGGCCGGTGCGCGCCGCCGCGGTCACCATCGCGGTGATGAACGCGCCGATCTGCTCGCCGCGGGTCGGCCCGCAGCGCTCGCGCACGAGCGCGGGCAGCATCGCCGGGGTCACGATGCCGGCGCGGACGGCGTCCTCGAAGTCGTGGCAGACGTAGGCGATGCGGTCGGCCCAGCTCACCACCTCGCCCTCGGGCGTCGCGGGCGCGGGTCGCGACCAGGAGTGGTTGCGGACGCCGTCGAGGGTCTGGGCGCACAGGTTCAGTGGCACGAGGACGACGTCGGCGCCCCAGACCGCGTGGTCGTACCCGCCCTCGAGGTAGGGGCTCAGCGCGTCCTCGCTGGCGTGGCCGCCAGGCCCGTGCCCGCAGTCGTGGCCCAGCGCGATAGCCTCGGTGAGCGCGACGTTGAGCCGGGTGGCGCGGGCGACCGCCGTCGCGACCTGGGCCACCTCCAGCGCGTGGGTGAGGCGGGTGCGCTGGTGGTCGGCGGGGCGCACGAAGACCTGGGTCTTGCCGGCGAGGCGGCGGAACGCGGTGGCGCCGTGCAGGATGCGGTCGCGGTCGCGCTCGAAGCAGGTGCGCTCGCCATCCGGCTCCTCGGGCAGGGCGCGGTCGCCAGCGCCGCGGGCACGGGTGGCCAGCGGCGCGAGGGCGGCGTCCTCGCACCGCTCGCGCTCCTCGCGCCACAGCGGCGTTACGCCGCCCACCGCGGCCTGGCTGTCGGCGTGGGCCAGGCGGATGCCCTCGGGGCCGTCCTGGCCCTGCATCGTCGACGCCCAGCGCCGGGCGCGCTCGCTCATGCCGGCGGGAGCGTGCCGAAGCCGTGCAGCCAGGTCACGTCCGAGCGCCCGAGCAGGTCCGGGCGCGGTTCCACCTCGACCTCGCCGTAGCCGGCCCACAGCAGCAGCGCGCGCAGTTCGTCGGCGGTCACGCTAGTGGCGTGTACCGCGCCGACCGGCGGCTCGTCCACCTCCTCCAGGTCCCCGCTGCCCTCGCGCAGGCTCACGAAGATCGGCCCGCCGCGCTGCACGCGCCGCCACTCGGTGAGCACCGCGCGCACCTGGGCGCGGGGGACGTGCTGCAGCGCCTGGGACGCCCACACCCCGTCGAACACCTTGTCGCCGAACGGCAGGCGGCGGTAGTCCCAGCGGGCGAGTGCGCCCTTCGGGAACAGCGTGCCCGCCATCTTCATCGACTCCGCGGACAGGTCGCCGGCCACCACGGATAGGCCGGCGTCGCGCAGCAGGCGCAGATCGAGGGCCGGGCCGGCCGCCACGTCGATCACCCGCGCGTTGCGCCCGGCGCGTGCGGCGAACTTGCGGATCGCGTCGAGCGGGCGGCGGGCCCGCCAGTGCTCCTGGTAGGCGGCGGCCCCCGCATCGTAGGCGTGCTGGGTGCGCGCGAGTCGAGTGTCCACGGCCCGCGATGCTATCGCCCGCTTCGCGCCGCCCCGCCGAGGCGGGCGGCGGGGGGCTATCCCCTGCGGGTCGAAAGGTCGGCTTGGCCGTCGAGAGCCGGCTCGGGTCGGTTGGCGTCGAGATCCACGGCGAAGCGCATCGACACGCGCATGCCGTCGGCCTGCAGGAAGCGCACGTCGTCGGCCAGCTCGCGGATGATCGTCACGCCGAGGCCGCCCTCGATCGTCCAGTCGCGGCCGTTCATCGACGCGCGCGTGACCGGTTCGAAGCCCGGGCCGCTGTCCACGACCGTCACCTCGAACGTATGGTCCTCGGTGGCCCCGAAGCGCAAGACCACCGGCTGGTCCAGTCCAGCCCGACGGTGCGCCGTGACGGCGTTGGTCGTCGCTTCACTGACGGCGATGCGCAGGTCCTCGACGCGCTCGTCGCTCATGCCGGACTGACGTGCCGCGGCGCAGACCACGAGGCGCGCGAGCCAGACGTAGGCGACGTCGGCTGGCAGACAGAGCTCGACGGCTGCCACTACCCGTCCTGCAGCGCCTCGTCCAAGGTGTCGTAGATGGGGAACACCTTGGTCAGCCCGGTGATGCGGAAGATCTTGAGAATCCGCTCCTGATTGCACACCAGCGCCAGGCTCCCGTCGTGCGACCGCACCCGCTTCAGGCCGCCCACGAGCACGCCGAGCCCGGTCGAGTCCAGGAACTCGACCTTGGTCATGTCGACCACGACGTCGTAGAGGCCCTCGCCCACGAGCTCCACGAGCTTCTCGCGCAGCTTCGGTGCGGTGTAGACATCGACTTCCCCGCCGACCTCGAGGACGGTCTTGTCCCCCTCGTTGCGGTGGTTCAGCGTCAGCTCCACGCGTTGCTCCTAGTCGGATTGGTCGTCTCGCCCGGCACGACGCAGGTGCACGACTGCGCTCGGGGTCATGGTGGTGTGCCCGGCCCCCGGCGCGGTGAAACGCGGATCAGGGCGGGCAGGTCGGGGCTAGTGTGTCGCAGGTGGACGCCGAGGGCCTGCTGCACGCGCTGGACGAGCGGCTCAGCGCGGTGCTGCCGGCGGCGGATGATCACCCCCGCCTCGCCCACCTCCACCACCTGCCCGCGCGCCGCGCGGCGTTCGTACAGCTGCCCGCCGACGTGCCAGGGCTGCTCGCCGAGCGCCTGCGCCTCGGCGGTGTGGAACGGCTCTACACCCACCAGGCCGAGGTGCTGGCGCACGTGCGGGCGGGACGGCACGTGGTCGTGGCCACCGGCACCGCGAGCGGCAAGAGCCTGTGCTACCAGCTGCCTCTGCTCGAAAGCCTGCTCGCCGATGCCAAGGCCACGGCCCTCTACCTCGCGCCGACGAAGGCGCTCGCCGCCGACCAGCTGCGCGCGCTGCGCGCCTTCCGCCTGCCGCAGGTGCGGGCCGCGACCTACGACGGCGACACCCCGGCGGGCGAGCGCGACGCGATCCGGCGCACGGCGAACGTCGTGCTCACCAATCCCGACATGCTCCATGTCGGCCTGCTGCCGGCGCACCGGCGTTGGGGGGACTTCCTACACCGGCTCGCGCTGGTCATCGTCGACGAGTGCCACGTGGCGCGCGGCGTGTTCGGCTCGCATGTCGCGGCGATCCTGCGCCGCCTGCGGCGCATCTGCGCGCACTACTCGGCGGGTGCGGGCAGCGGTTCGCAGGGGGCGGGCGCCGGGTCCACCGGCACGCGGCGGGAGCGGCTTGCGGTGTGGTCCGGCGGCGGCGACGCGAGGGGCGGGGTGGCGGGGGGCGGTGGAGGGCCGGACCTCGGCGGCGGCGGGGGGCCGACGTTCGTGTTCGCCTCGGCGACCATCGGGAATCCGGGCGAGCACTGCCGCAACCTGTCGGGGCTGGAGGTGGTCGAGGTGGTCCGCGACGGGTCGCCGAGGCCGCCCGTCGCCATGGCGCTGTGGGAGCCGCCGCTGCTCGACGGCGTCTCCGGAGCGCGGCGATCGACGCTGGCGGAGAGCGCGGACCTGCTCGCGGACCTGGTCGAGGCGGGAACCGCGACGCTGGCCTTCGTGAAGTCGCGCAAGGGCGCGGAGCTGCTCGCTGCCGCGGCCCGCCGCCTGCTGGCGCCCGCCGGGCTGGACGGCGCGGTCCAGGCCTACCGCGCGGGCTACCTGGCCGGGGAGCGCCGCGCGGTCGAGCAGGGCCTGCTCGACGGCAGCCTGCGTGGCGTCGCGGCGACCGACGCGCTCGAGCTCGGCGTGGACGTCGGCGCGCTCGACGCGGTGGTGATCGCGGGCTGGCCGGGCACCGTGGCGTCATTGTGGCAGCAGGCCGGCCGGGCCGGGCGACGGGGGCGGGAGGCCCTGGTCGCCTTTGTCGCGGCCGACAACCCCCTCGACCACTACCTGCTCGCGAATCCCGACCAGCTGTGGTCGCGGCCGCTGGAGTCGGCCGTCGTTGACGTGACGAACCCCTACGTGCTGTTGCCCCACCTGCGCTGCGCCGCCTGGGAGCTGCCGCTCGCCCCCGGCGAGGAGGTCTTCGCGCCGGCCGACATCGGCGGGCACCTCGCCGACGAGGTCGCCGCCGGTCGCCTGCGCGAGCGCGCGGGCCGCTTCTACTGGTCCGGCCGCGGGTCGCCCGCGGCGGGGGTGTCGATCCGCAGCGCCGGCGGCCCGCCGTTCGCCATCGTCGACGCGGGCACGGGCGCGCTGGTGGGCGACGTGGACGAGTCGCGGGCCTATCGCACGGTCCACGCCGGCGCGGTCTACCTGCACCAGGGGGTCGCCTACCGGGTGGAGCGGCTCGACCTCGGCGACCGCCTGGCCCTCGTGCGGCCCTACACCGGCGACGAGTACACCCAGCCGCGCAGCGACACCGACATCGCCGTGCTCGAGGTCGCCGAGGAGGTGGCGTGGGGGCGGTGCCGGATGTCGCGGGGGCGCGTGGAGGTGTCGAACCAGGTGCTCGCCTACCAGCGCCGCCGGGTGTTCAGCGACGAGGCCCTCGGCGTGGTCGAGCTCGACCTGCCCCGCCTGCACCTGGTCACCCAGGCGCTGTGGTTCACCATCCCGGACGCCGTCCTCGAGGTGGCGGGCCTGACCCGCGCACGGGTGCCGGGGGCCGCGCACGCCGCCGAGCACGCCGCCATCGGCCTGCTGCCCCTGTTCGCCATGTGCGACCGCTGGGACATCGGCGGGGTCAGCACGCCCTGGCACCCCGACACCGGCACGGCCACGGTCTTCATCTACGACGGCTACCCGGGAGGCGCCGGCATCAGCGAGCGCGGCTTTCGCACCGACGACGCGCATCTGCGCGCTACCCTCGCCGCCATCCGCGCCTGCGGCTGCGCGACCGGCTGCCCGTCGTGCGTGCAGTCCCCGAAGTGCGGCAACGGCAACGAGCCGCTCGACAAGGCCGGCGCCATCGCCCTGCTCGACGCGGTCCTCGCCGAG
>Ga0136615_10001590_pt1 | contig 11097 bp, 13 predicted proteins | sample AntDrymUQ2882206_2_FD_106647 | JGI IMG/M metagenome (GOLD analysis project Ga0136615, IMG submission 106647) | Polar desert sand microbial communities from Dry Valleys, Antarctica - metaG UQ288 (22.06) | ecosystem: Environmental > Terrestrial > Soil > Desert | place: Antarctica: Dry Valley...
CAGCTCGAGCGTCAAGGTACGTGCTCCCTCGTCAACACGCAAAAAGGACCGCTCGACCGCATAGTTCACGCGGTCGTGGATGTCGAAGATCGTGTGGTCCTTCACTCTGACCCTCGAGCGGTGGACGTCGGACTTGTCGGCCACGATCAGCGCTGCGCCCACGGGATTCACGGGCAGGCCGAACTCCTCTTCATGGTTGCCGATGGCGCCCAGGATGATGCCGATCTCCTTGTAAGACATGCCGATCTCTTTGAGGATGTCGTAGGTCAGCACCGAGCCGGTCTGGCTGTGCATCGAACGACAGACGAAATTGCCCATGTCGTGCAGGTAGCCGGCAATGGCTCCCAGCTCGGCCATTCGGTCCTGGTAGCCGAGGCGGTGCAGGACGTTGTAAGAGATTTTGCTCACGAGTCCCGCGTGACGAAAGCCGTGTTCGGTGTAGCCGATCTCGCCAAGGTAGCGGTCGGCGAGCGAGATAAAGGTCTGGACCCCTTCATGCCCCGAGATCTGTTCCAGCGTGATTCCGGAGGAGGGCACGGGGGACACGGTCTCGCCCGAGGGAGCTGCGGTTGCCGCCTCCTTTGGGGTGCGACTCAGCTCCTCGATGTGCTCGCCGAGGGCTTCGTTGATCGAGTCGGCCGAGGCCGAGCGGTCCACTTCTATTCCTCCTCTGAGGTCGCGCCGATCTCCTCGTCCTCGTCTTCGTCCTCGGTCAGCTTGCGGGCGATCGCAGACTTCACGAACTTGAGATTCGTGCCGGGGGCGGCCTCGATGTCGAGATCGTCCTCACCGACGCGCGTCACCCGTCCGTGCAGGCCTCCGATGGTGACGACCTCGTCACCGACCTCAACGCTCTCGATGAGGTTGCGGTGCGTCTGGGCGCGCTTCTTCTGAGGGCGGATGAGCATGAAATAGAACACCCCGAACAGGAGCCCTAGAATCAGGATCTGCGTAAACGCTGGGTCCACTCTTGGTCACGTCCTTCGTGCTATATCTGTCGGTTGGTTCCACGGTAGTCCCATTCACGCCCAAGCATCCGCCGGGCCGAAGGGCTAGTCGCGAACGAAGCCGCTGGGAGGCGGCTCCTCGGTCGAATCCTAACCTCAGTGGCGTTCAATCGGTGGCGTCGGGGACCGGCCTGCCTAGTCGAACAGGGTCGAGTCCCTCGCCGGCAGGCGCGCACCGAGGTGCTCGAAGGCAGCCCTGGTCGCGACGCGACCACGCGGCGTCCGCCGCAGGAAGCCGAGCCTCATGAGGTAGGGCTCGTAGACATCCTCGAGCGTGTCGGGCTCCTCCGCGATGGCCACGGCGAGGGTCGAGAGCCCGACCGGGCCTCCTCCGAACTTGACCACGAGGGCGTGAAGCAGTGCGGCGTCGACTTTGTCCAGACCTTTGTGGTCCACCTTGAAGACCTCGAGTGCCTTGACCGCGATGCCCTCATTGATGAAGCCATCCGCTCTGACCTGCGCGTAGTCGCGCACGCGGCGCAGCAGCCGGTTGGCGATGCGCGGCGTGCCGCGCGCCCGGCGCGCGATCTCGGCAGCTCCGGCATCGTCGATTGCCACCGCGAGGATCGTCGCGGAGCGAAGCACGATGGCATAGAGATCCTCTTCAGGGTAGTAGTCGAGCCGCTCGCTAAGCTCGAAGCGACTCCGCATGGGACCGCTGATCAAACCCGCGCGGGTCGTGGCTCCGACCAAAGTGAAGCGGGGCAGGTCGAGGCGGATCGTGTGAGCGCTCGGCCCCTTTCCTATGACGAGGTCGAGCTCGAAGTCCTCCATGGCCGGATAGAGCACTTCCTCGACCGCGCGCGGCAGTCGATGGATCTCGTCTATGAAGAGCACATCGGAGTCTTCCAGATTGGTCAGGATCGCCGCGAGATCACCTGCGCGCTCGAGGGTCGGTCCCGAGGTCTGGCGCAGGTTGGCGCCCATCGCGCGCGCCACGACGTGGGCCAGAGTCGTCTTGCCCAGGCCTGGAGGGCCGCTCAACAGCAGATGGCCTGTGGGCTCGTTGCGCCCGCGCGCCGCCTGCAGCACGATGTCGAGGTGCTCCTTGAGCTCGGGCTGGCCGACGAACTCGTCGATGTTGCGAGGTCGGAGCGAGACCTCGGCCTCGCGCTCGGCAGGATCGGTGGACGCCGCCAGGACCTCCTCGCTCATGAGCCTTTTCCTGCGCGCTCGCCGAGCCGATCGCTGCCCCTCGCGGTGCGATCGTTTGATAGCTCCTTGAGGGCGGCGCGAACGAGCTCCTCGACGCTGTGGTCATCTTTCAGCGCGATCTCGTTGAGCGCCACGCGCACCTCACCCGGGGAGTATCCGAGATTCTCGAGCGCCGAGCGCGCCTTCGTGACCGTGTCGGGCCCGGCGCCGACGAGCGCAAGATCGGGAAGGGCCAGCTTCTCCTTCAGTTCCAAGACGATCCGCTGCGCCGTCTTCTTCCCGATACCCGGCACTGACGAGATCCCCGCGACGTCGTCCGCGACCAGCGCTCTACGCAGGTCCTCGGCCGAGAAGGCGGAGCAGACCGCAAGCGCCACCTTGGGACCGACCCCGCCCACGGCGATCAGTAGCTCGAAGATGCGCTGCTCGCCCTCGGACGCAAACCCGAACAGCGCGAGGGCGTCTTCTCGCACGTGCACGTGCGTGAAGAGCCTGACCTCGCCGCCGTCGGCGGGGAGCGCCGCGATGGTCCGCGCGGAGCAGACCAGCTTGTAGCCGACCCCACTCACGTCGACGAAGCAGCCGTCGGCCGTGCGGCCTGCGACCGACCCGTGTAGGAACCCGATCATCCCGTTTTTCTCCTTATCGCCTCGCGCAGACCGCTACGGTTGAGGTGACAGATCGCGAGCGCGCAGGCATCTGCGGCGTCCGGAGGTCTGGGGGCCTCGGCCAATCCGAGTAGCGCGGTCACCATGGCCTGGACCTGTGCCTTGCTCGCCCCTCCGTAACCCACGACGGACTGCTTGACCTCGTTCGGTGTGTAGTCGGTGACCTCGAGGTCCGCCTCGGCCGCAGTGGCGAGGGCGATCCCCGAGGCCTGGCCCACCGCCATGGCGGTCTTGACGTTGGTCGTGAAGAAGAGACGCTCGATCGCGACCACGTCCGGCAGGTGCTCTCGCATGATCCCCGCCAGGGCGGTCCGCAGCGTCATCAAACGGCGTGCCTGGGTCTCGTCCGCGCTCGTCCTGATGACCCCGTAGGTCACCGGTGCCAGCTTGCCGCCGGCGCGCTCGACCACGCCGTAGCCCATCGTGGCCACACCGGGGTCGATTCCCAGTACTCGCACACGCACCTCCGTCGAGTCCGCCTATCGAACGCCTGTTCGGCATAGAGTAGCCCGTCTCGGCCCCCGCTGCGCGTCTTTTACCGTCGCGCCGGGGGCGATTCCGCCGGCTCAGGTAGAGATCTCCTTCGCCCCCCCTCTGGTTGGGAAGATCCGAGCCGGGATGAGACGGGCCAACTCCTTCGAGCGCGACGCCAACACGGGCGAGCCGATCGCCAAGATCAGCACGTAGAGGGCGACGAACGGCCCGATGCGATCGTCGAGCCCGGCCGCAACCGCTAGCGACGCGAGAATCAACGAGAACTCGCCGCGTCCCAGGATGGTGAATCCGACGTTGCTCGCCTGGCGGCGACCGAGCCCGTTGATCCTCGAGCAGGCGATGCCCGCTGCAATGTTGAGCCACAGCGTCAACACGACCGCTATGGCCACCGGAACCACGACCGGTCCGAGGCTGCCGGGATCGATGCTCAGCCCGAAGACGAAGAAGAAGACCGCCGCGAACGCATCGCGAAGCGGAAGCACGAGTCGTTCGATGAGCGACGACTGCTTGGTCTCGGCGAGGATGAGACCCACCATGAAGGCACCGATGGCGTCCGAGACCCCGATCTCCTCGGCGAACCCGGCGACGACGACGGCGAGCCCCACGAACACCACGGTCAGCAACTCCTCGTCATCCCCGCTGCCGAGCAGCCTCTCGACGAAGCGCGCGCCGAAGCGGGCGATCGAGAACAGCACCACGAGGAACAGAAAGGCGCGCCCCACGAGCGCGAACGACTCGACTGCTCCGGAGGCCTGACCCAAAACGGGTTGAAGCAGCGCGAGGTACAGCGCCAGAAAGATGTCCTCGACCACGATGATGCCGAGAATCAGTCGAGTTTCGGGGTTCGCCAAGCGCTCGAGATCGATGAGGACCTTGGTCACGATCGCCGAGGACGAAATGCCTACGGCGCCCGCGATCACGAGAGCCTCGGCGAGGCCCCAACCCAGGGCGAAGCCGAAGAGGAATCCACCTCCGACATTGAGCGCGAGGTAGATCGCCCCCGCTCCTACGAGTCGAGGGCCTCCGTCGATCAGATCCCTGAGCGAGAACTCGAGGCCGAGGTGGAACAGCAGCATGATGAGTCCGACGGCGGCGAACAACTCGAGGTCGGCGGGATTCTCCACGAGGATGATCCCGGGCGTATTCGGGCCGAACAGTATTCCGGCGGCCATAAAGAACGGAATCGTGGGCAGCCCGACACGGCTGCCGAGGCGCGCGAACAGGCCCGCCGCCAGAAAGGCGCCGCCCAGGGCGATGAGTGCGTCTCCCATGCTCAGCCCAACATGAAGCTAAGGAAACCGTTGAAGTGCTGTTGGGGACCGACGGCCACCAGCCGGTCTCCGGCTCGGAGCACCTCATCGGGGTCCGGAGCGGTAATCGTCGCCCCGGTACGAACAATCGCGATGACGCTCATCTGCGTGCGTTTACGCACCTGCAGTTCGGCCAACGACCTACCGGTGGCAGGGCTCTCCTCGGTAAGCGTTATCCAATCGAGCGCGAACTCTCCGATGAGCGCCTCTATCTCCTCCACGACGGCCGGTTTGAAGTAAGCGCCGCTGAGGACCGCCCCCAGGCGACGCGCTTGGTCGTCGGTGAACTTCAGCACGGTCGACGGGTCCTCTGCGTTGCGTTCGAAGACGTAGAGGTCCCTGCGTCCCGAGTGGTGGATGACGACGTCGATGCGTTCACCCTTGCCGACCACCAGCTCGAACTTCCGACCTATACCGGGCAGCTCCTCTTCATGTACGGACAACAGATCTCCTCCTGTAGCGATATCCGGGGGCCTGCAGGCACCCGGTCGACTCTGCTATGGAACGGAGGGGGGAGCCCGCTGCCCGATGGGTCGCGCGAGGCGACCGCCGCGCCCCACGACGGAGGGAGCGAGTAGGCAGAGGAGCGAGACCAGCGCCACGGCCACTGCCACGATGCGGCCGTCCAGAGGTGTGACGAGGGACGGCTCGAACAAAGTCGAAGTTTCGTCGTCGATTCCCACGGCGCTCTCCACGGTGGGCAGCAGCACGAGGGTCGAGAGGCCTGTGGGGTTCCCGGGGGCCGCCTCGGAGACGCGCTCGGAAGCCGGTGCAAAGACCAGCGATCCCAGGACGAAGAGCACGACGAGTGCGCGCAGGGGAAACGCATGCATAGTGTCCAGTGTAAGAGAGCATCCCAGTTGCCCGAAGTCACTTGTGTTCCAGGCGTCTGCTCCCTAGCATCCCGCTAGTCGATCAGAGACGATTCTCCAGGAAAGGAACCCGTGCCGACGCTGAAGGTAGTCAGTGGCCCCGCCGCAGGGCACCAGTTCGAGGTGACCTCCGAGCAGGTGCTTGGGCGCGAGGGCACCGACATCACGATTCCCGATCCGGAGATCTCCCGCTCGCACGCGCGCCTCCGGCCGCACACCGAGGGCATCGAGGTTCATGACCTCGGCTCGAGCAACGGAACCTTCATCAACGACGTCAAGGTGACGACTGCGACCGTGGTTCGAAGCGGAGACAGGGTGCGCTTCGGCAACTCGACCGCACAACTCGTCGAGTTGCGCGGCGGAACCATGATCAGCCCGCCGGCCGGCACGGGCGCTGCCGGCGCGGCCGCAGCGCCGGGCGCCGGTGGACCTCCACCGGTCTTCACCGGACCCACCGCGCCCCACCAACCCGTACACACGGGTCCCATGCAACCGATGCACACCGGACCCATGCAGCAACAACCCGGCCCCTATGGACCGCCGCCGAGGGACAACTCAAGAAGACCATCATCATCATCGCCGCGATCGTCGGAGTTTTGGTGCTCCTGGGAGCGATTGCGCTGGTTCTGGGTCTCGGCGGCGGCGGGGTCGACAACGACGAGCTCATCGCCGACGCCGACGAGCTCTGCGAGCAGGCCGCTCAGGACGTGGTGGACCTCAGCGGTCAGCAGCCCGGGGAGTTCGTGCGCAACTTCGTCGACATCACCGAGGACCTGACCGACGACATTCGAGAGCTTGGTACTCCGACCGACGACGCCGACCTGCTCGAGGATTACCTCGACAGCCTCGAGGACTCGTCCGAGATCATCCGCGAGGCAATCCCCGCGGCAGACGCTCTGGACCAGGCCGCGATCGACGCCAAGGTGACCGAGTCCGCGACGGCGGCCGAGGACTCGGCACAGCTCGGCCAGGAGTTCGGCTTCGAGACCTGCAGGGGCTTCGAGCTCACCGGAGGCTGAGCCTCAGAGACTCGTCACGGGAATGGCGCCCGCGTCACGTCGCGCCTTGTCGCTTGCGCCGGCCGATTCCTCGATCGTGCGGTAGACGACCGCGTCGGGGTCGAGGCCGAGTGCCCGAGCGTCTCCATCACTCAGGTGCTCGATCAGTGACTTCGAGGCCAGGATGGCGCCGTCGCGCGCCGACTCCTGGATGCGCGCCGCCTCGTTGACCCGGTCTCCCAGCGCGGTTACCTCGAGCCTGCCCCGTTACCAACTGACCCATATAGAGCTGGCCGCCCCAGTGCACGCCCACGTTGACCTTGACGCCCATCTGGGTCGATGGCGTCGGATTCCCGCGCGAGCTCCTTGGCGACGTCGAGCGTCGCGGTGGAAATGTCGCGCGCGGCCTCGATTACAGCCCGTACGGCGGCGGAGCGCGAACCCAGGTCGTCGGCGAGGAAGAAGGCCGTGACGCCGTCCCCTGCATGTTTTCCGACGAGCCTCCGTGTCTGCCGATCACCTCGTCCACCGACGTGATCAAGCGAATCAATCAGGGTCTCGAGATCTGGCCCCGCGAATCCTCTTTAGCTCCTCCTTGCCGCCGGGCATGTCGTTGAGCACCATCGGCAGCTCGACCTCGATGAGCTTGAGGAGACTCTCGGGTGTCATCAGCTTGGTCCACGTCTCCCGCCTGAAGTGCTCGAAGAGGTCGCCGTAACCGAGCTTGGCCGGATCTCGCTCTCCGATGAGGTCGGGGAGCCCGCTCGAGAGTCACACCAGACGCCAGTCCGTGTCCAGGATCTCGGTCGCCCACCCGGTGGCTCGAGCTGTTCGGCTACCTCCCGTAGGTGCGCGTCTTCAGGAAGCTATGGAGGCGAGGACATCGTCGGAGATATCGAAGTTGGCGTAGACATCCTGCACGTCGTCGAGCTCCTCCAGCGCGTCAATGAGGCCGAGAACTCTCTTGGCGTCGCCCCCCTCTACCGCCACCGTGCTCTTCGGCAACTGCGTGAGGTCGGCGTTCTCGACGGAGATGCCCGCGGCCTCGAGAGCTTTCGTCACGGCCCTGAACGAACCAGGCGGCACGATCACCTCGATGAGGTTCGCTCCGCTCGTGACGTCCTCGGCCCCCGCGTCCGCGGCAACGAGAAAGACGTCCTCTTCCGAAGCTTCCTCCGCGCTAACGGTCACGACTCCCTTGGCCTCGAACATGAAGGCCACCGCGCCCGGTTCGGCCAGCTTGCCGCCCTGCTTGGTGAAGATGCTACGGATGTCCTGGGCCGAGCGATTACGGTTCGAGGTCAAGCAGCGGACCAGAATCGCCACCCCGCCGGGGCCGTAGCCCTCGTAGCTCGCCTCTTCGTAGGACTCACCCTCGAGCTCGCCGGTGCCACGCTTGATGGCGCGCGCGATGTTGTCGTTGGGCACGGACGCGGTCTTGGCCTTGGCCACCGCCGTGGCGAGGGTGGGGTTGGCGTCCACACTTCCGCCACCGTCGCGCGCTGCAACCTCGACGAAGCGCAGCAGCTTGCCCCACTGCTTGGCGCGCTGCGCGTCGGCGGCGCCCTTCTTGCGCTTGATCGTCGACCACTTTGAGTGCCCCGACATCTAGCGAGCCTCGAGCAGGTCGACGAACATGGCGTGGAGCCTCGCATCACCCGTCATCTCCGGGTGAAAGCTCGAGGCCAGGAGATTGTCCCGGCGCACGAGCACAGGCCGTCCATCGTACGAGGCGAGAACCTCGACCCCGTCCCCAACGCGCTCGATCGCAGGAGCGCGGATGAACACCGCCCTGAAGGCTCCGTCTAGCCCCGTCACCTCGAGGTCGGATTCAAAGGACTCGACCTGGCGACCGTATGCGTTGCGACGGACGGTCACGTCCAAACCGCCCAGGCGATGGGGCGCGTCATGGTCGCCGGTGATGTCGTCCGCCATGAGGATCAGGCCGGCGCAGGTCCCGTACAACGGCATGCCTGCGCGGCTACGCTCCCGCAGTGGTTCGACCAGCTCGAAGCGGTCGAGAAGCTTGCCGATCGTCGTCGATTCGCCGCCCGGCAGCACGAGCGCGTCGACATCCGCGAGCTGCTCCGGAGTCTTGACGGCGACGCCGGTCGCGCCGGCCGCCTCGAGCGCGTCGAGATGCTCGCGCACGTCGCCCTGTAGAGCCAGCACCCCGATCTTCATGTGGGCGGGGTTACCATCCGCGCCGGGCGAGACGATCGGCCTCCGGCATGTCCGCCACGTTGATGCCGACCATGGCCTCTCCCAGACCGCGGGAGACCTTGGCGACGATGCCCGGGTCCGCGAAGTGGGTCGTTGCATCGACGATCGCCCGAGCCCTGGTCGCCGGATCTCCGGCTTTGAAGATCCCCGAACCAACGAAGACGCCCTCCGCCCCGAGTTGCATCATCAGCGCCGCGTCGGCGGGGGTGGCAATGCCTCCGGCGGTAAAGAGCACGACGGGGAACTCACCGGTCTGCGCGATGGCCCGAACCAACTCGTAGGGAGCCTGCAGTTCCTTGGCCGCGCTCATGATCTCGCCGGCGTCCATGGTCGCAAGGCGCTTCATGGCTCCGGTGATGGCGCGCATGTGACGCACCGCCTCGACGACGTTGCCGGTCCCGGCCTCGCCCTTGCTGCGAATCATCGCCGCGCCCTCGCCGACGCGTCGCAGGGCCTCGCCGAGATTGGTCGCCCCGCACACGAAGGGAACGGTGAAGTCCCATTTGTCGACGTGGTTGGCTTCGTCGGCCGGAGTCAGGACCTCGGACTCGTCGATGTAGTCGACGCCGATGCTCTGCAGTACCTGAGCTTCCACAAAATGCCCGATCCGGCACTTCGCCATGACCGGAATCGAGACCGCCTCCATGATCTCGTGGACCTTCTCGGAGTCCGCCATGCGCGCGACGCCGCCCTCGGCCCGGATGTCCGCCGGTACACGCTCGAGAGCCATGACCGCAACCGCGCCGGCGTCCTCCGCGATGGTCGCCTGCTCCGCGCTGGTGACGTCCATGATGACGCCACCCTTCAGCATCTCGGCCAGACCGCGCTTGACGCGCAGGCTTCCGGTTTCTCTATTTTCGGTCATCGTGCGTTCCTCTCCCACTGCGCTCGTTTCGATAAGACACCGGGGACCCAGCGGACTCTCCGAACGGTCTGCAGATGGGTAACGAAGGGTTGCGAGCGCAGGTGGAGTCTACCAGCGACGCCCTCTCCAACGGTGGCGCGAGCAATCTCGACTCCCTTCACAAGCTCGCCTCCAGAGGATCCGTAGTTGATTGTGGGGACTCATGCGCGCTGGGCGCGTAACCACGACCCACAATCAACTCTCGGGGCCGGGCGTCGCGCCCGTGAGGACACGCATTGACAGATCCCTCCCTTAGACTTCGGCCGTGGCGAAAACGGATCAAACCCAGTCAGAGACGCGCGCGGCGGGCCTCAGCGCCAACTTCTACAAGCTGTGGGTTGCCTCGGGGATCTCGAACTTCGGCGACGGCGTCCGGCTGACCGCTATGCCCCTGCTCGCCGCCACGATCACAAGAGATCCCCTGCTCGTCGCCGGTGTCTCTTTCGCCGGCAGCGCTCCCTGGTTGTTGTTCGCGCTCGTGGCGGGGGCGATCGTCGACCGCGTCGATCGCCGGACGATGATGTGGTCCGTTCAGGTCTTTCGCATGGGCCTCATGGGCGTATTGAGCGCTGCGATCCTCATGGGTTCGGACGGCATGGTTCTGCTGGCGCTGTTGTACCTGGTGGCGTTTCTCTTGGGGATCGGCGAGACGCTGTTCGACAATGCCGCTCAGACGATCATGCCGAGCGTCGTGCGCAAGGACCAACTGCAGGTCGCCAACGGACGCCTCTATGCCGCCGAGGAGGTCACCAACCGGTTCGCGGGACCTCCGGTGGGAGGTTTCTTGTTCGTCGCCGCCGTCGCTCTCCCGTTTCTGTTCGACGCCGTGACCTTTGGCGTCGGGGCACTCCTCATCTTTGCCATGGCCGGCTCCTTTACTCCCTCGCGCGATGCCGCCTCCCCCACGAAGATTCGCCACGACATCGCCGAGGGTCTGCGCTGGCTGTGGCGCCACAAGTTGCTGCGCACGCTCGGGATCATGACGGGGGTCTTCAACATGACGGGCTTCGCGACCTTCTCGATCTTCGTGCTCTACGTGCTCGAGATCCTCGGTCTTTCCGAGACCGGCTACGGTTTACTCCTCGCCATCACCGCGGCCGGCGGCGTGATCGGAAGTCTGGTCGCTCCCCACCTGGCTCGGCTCTTCGGCGACGGGCCGAGCTTCTACATCATCATCGGCATGGGCGTGATCGAGGCCCTGGCGATCGGACTGACCTCGAGCCCGGTGGTCGTCACGGTGGCGATGATCACGGCGGGGCTCGGAGCGATGTGGTGGAACGTCATCGCCGTCGCGCTGAGACAGTCGATCGTGCCCGATCACCTCCTCGGCCGCGTCAACAGCGTCTATCGTCTGCTGGCGTGGGGCACGATGCCGGTGGGCGCGGCGATCGGGGGCTTCATGGGAAACGCCTTCGGCCTGCGCTCGCCCTACTTCTTCGCGGCGGCGGTCCTCGTCATGCTCGGC
>Ga0136615_10001591_pt1 | contig 11096 bp, 14 predicted proteins | sample AntDrymUQ2882206_2_FD_106647 | JGI IMG/M metagenome (GOLD analysis project Ga0136615, IMG submission 106647) | Polar desert sand microbial communities from Dry Valleys, Antarctica - metaG UQ288 (22.06) | ecosystem: Environmental > Terrestrial > Soil > Desert | place: Antarctica: Dry Valley...
GGCAAGAACCTGAGCTTCAGCGCCCTGGTTGTCGTCGGCGACGGCCACGGCGTCGTCGGCTACGGTGTCGGCAAGGCGAAAGAGGTGCCCTCGGCCATCAAGAAGGGCATCGAAGCGGCGAAGAAGAACCTCATTCGCGTGCCTCTGCGCGGCACGACCATCCCGCACCCTGTCGTGGGGGACTTCGGCGCCGGCAAGGTGTTGCTCAAGCCCGCACCCGAAGGCACCGGCATCATCGCCGGCGCGGCAGTCCGTGCGGTGGTGGAATCGTGCGGCATTTCCAACGTGATGACCAAGTCGCTCGGCAGCGCCAACGCGCACAACGTCGTGCGCGCGGCCTTCACCGCCCTGCAGGGCCTGCGCGATCCGAACCGTGTCGCCCGGTTGCGCGGCAAGACCGAAGAAGAGATTTTGCCGCCCGCGCGCGTGCGGCGCGCGAAGCTGACGGAGCCGGCGGCCGAAACGCAGCCGGCGTAAGCGGGTACTTATGGCTGACCAGAAGAAACTGAAAATCACGCTCGTCAAGAGTCCCATCGGGTTCAACGAGAAACAGGGCCGGGTGGTCCAGAGCATGGGGCTGCGGCGGATTCGGCACTCCGTGGAACTGGCCGACACGCCCGAAGTGCGCGGCATGATTCACAAGGTGCGCCACCTCGTCGAGGTTGCGGAATAGCGAAGCGAGCAAATTATGGATCTTTCAAATCTCAAGCCCGCCGCGGGCGCGAAGAAGGACAAGAAGCGCATCGGCCGCGGCCCCGGATCGGGCAACGGCAAGACGGCGGGCCGCGGGCACAAGGGCGCCCAGTCGCGGTCGGGCTATTCGTTCAAGCGCGGCTTCGAAGGCGGCCAGATGCCGCTGCATCGCCGCCTGCCCAAGCGCGGGTTCAACAACAAGGCGTTTCGCATCGAATACGCGGTAGTCAATCTCGATCAGCTCGAGTCCGTGTTCGACAGCGGCGCGACCGTCAACGCCGATACGCTGCGCGAAGCCGGGCTCGTGCGAGGCAAGCGTTCGCGCATCAAGGTGCTGGGGCGCGGTGAAGTGACCAAGGCGCTGAACGTACAGGCGGACAAGTTCAGCGGCAAGGCGGCAGAGAAGCTCGCGGCCGCCGGCGGCAAGGCAGAGGCGATAGCGTAGGGGCCGAGCATGCTCGGCCCGATCGCGATAGGGCAACAGGCCACATAGGGCAACAAGAGGCAACAGGTGGATTCACTCAGAAATCTGTTCGCAATTCCGGATCTTCGCAACCGCGTGCTGTTCACGCTGGCGATGCTCGCCGTGTATCGCGTCGGGAGTCACATCCCGACCCCCGGCGTCAACCCGCAAGCTCTCGCGGAGCTTTCCCGTCAATTGCAGAACACCATGTTCGGCCTGTACGACATGTTCACGGGCGGGCAGCTGTCGCAGATCACGATTTTTGCGCTCGGCGTCATGCCGTACATCAGCTCGTCGATCATCTTGCAGCTGCTCACGGTCGTGTGGCCCTATCTCGAGCGGCTGTCGAAGGAAGGCGAGCTCGGCCGCCGCAAGATCACGCAGTACACGCGGTATCTGACCCTGGTCCTGGCCATCGTGCAGTCGCTCGGCATCGCCATCTGGCTCGAGCGCAACACGGAACTGGCCGGTGGGTTACCGCTGGTCTACGAGACCGGCTGGGGCTTCCGCCTGCTCTGCGTGCTGACGCTCACCACCGGCACCATGTTCATCATGTGGCTGGGCGAGCAGATCACCGAGCGTGGCGTCGGCAACGGCATGTCGCTCATCATCTTCGCCGGCATCGTGGTGTTCCTGCCGCGGTCGGTGATGCAGACCTTCGAGATGATGGAAACCGGCCAGATCACGTTGCTCCGGATGCTGCTTCTCGGGGTGATGATGGTCGGCGTTGTCGCCGCGATCATTTATGTGGAGCGCGGGCACCGGCGTATCACCGTGCAGTACGCCAAGCGCGTGGTCGGCCGGCGGCAGTACGGCGGCACGAGCACGCATATTCCCCTGAAAGTGAACACCGGCGGCGTGATCCCCGTCATCTTCGCCTCGTCGATCCTGGCGTTTCCCGCCACCCTGGCGCCGATGTTCGGGTCGGGCGGCTGGGGCGAGGCCATGGTGCGGCAGTTGAATTTCAACATGCCGCTCTACAACCTGATGTATGTCGCGCTGATTCTGTTCTTCGCGTACTTTTACACGGCCATCATCTTCAATCCCGACGATGTGGCCGAGAACATGCGAAAGTACGGCGGGTTCATCCCCGGTATCCGGCCGGGCAAGCGGACCGCGGAGCACATCGACACCATCCTCGCGCGGATCACGCTCGTCGGGGCGACCTATCTCGCGCTGGTGGCGCTGCTGCCCAACTTCCTGATTGGCGGGTTCAACGTCGAACCCTTGCCGGTCGTCGGTCAGACACTGGACGCTAATCTGCCTCAATGGTTTACACAGGGCCTGGGCGTGCCGTTCTACTTCGGCGGCACGTCGCTGCTGATTGTGGTCGGCGTCGCCATGGATACGGTCAACCAGGTCGAGTCTCAGCTCATCATGAGGAATTACGACGGCTTCATGAAGAAGACGCGGATTCGCGGTCGACGCGGGTGAGATGGCGCTGAACCTCGTGTTCATGGGCCCACCCGGGGCGGGGAAGGGCACGCAGGCCGAACGATTTGCGCGGGAGCATGGAATCCCGAAGATCTCGACCGGCGACATTCTGCGGGAGGCCGTGACGGCGCAGACGCCCCTCGGACTCGAGGTCAAGTCGCTGATGGATCGGGGCGACCTGGTCAGCGATGACTTGATCATCGGCATCGTGCAGGAGCGGCTGGCGCGGGCCGATGCGGCGCGCGGCTTCGTGCTCGACGGGTTCCCCCGCACCGTGCCGCAGGCCGCTGCGTTGGATCGGCTGCTGAATGGCCGCTGGGCTCTCATCGTGGTGGAAATTCAGGTGCCCGACGAGGAGCTGGTCCGCCGGGTGGTATCGCGCCGGATTTGTTCGCAGTGCGGCCGGACCGTGTCGGCGTTTGGTGACGATGGCGTGGCCGCTGAGCGGTGTGGGCACTGCGGCGGTTCGCTCGTGTCGCGGTCCGACGACAACGCGCAGGTCGTGCGGGATCGATTGAAGGTGTATTGGCGGGAGACGCAGCCGATGATTGCGTTTTATCAAGAGCGACCGACCTATCGGGCCATCGATGGCATGCAGCCGCCGGAACGCGTGCGTGATGCGCTGGTGGCGGCAGTCGCGTCGGCGCTCGGCCAGCCGGCGTCGGAACTCAAGGCCGGCACGACGGTCCGGCCGGAGAAGAACGCGTGATCATCTGCCGGTCGGCCACGGAGATCGAGCGACTTGCCAGGGTCAACGAGCTGGTGGCGCGCGTGCTCGCGGAATTGAAGTCCCTGGTCGTACCCGGGCTGACCACGGCGGATCTCGATGCCGTGGCGGAGCGGCGGCTGGGGGAGGCCGGCGCCGAGCCGGCCTTCAAGGGCTACCACGGCTACCCGGCAACGATCTGCGCATCGGTCAACGAGCAGGTTGTGCACGGCATTCCGTCGAAGCGCCCGCTGGTCGAGGGGGACATCATCTCCATCGACATGGGCGCCAAGCTCGAGGGGTTCTATGGCGATTCAGCCGTGACCGTGGCCGTCGGCCGGGTCACGGAAGAAGCGAATCGGCTATTGAGCGTCACGGAAGGCTCGCTCTACGAGGGCTTGGCGGCGGTCAAGCCGGGCGCGCGAGTGTCGGATATCGGCGCGGCTGTGCAGAGCCACGTCGAGGCGCATGGGTTTTCGGTCGTGCGCGAGTTCGTGGGACACGGGATCGGCACCAAGCTCCACGAGGAGCCGCAGATTCCGAACTACGGTCCCGCGGGGCGCGGGCCGCGGCTGTCGGAGGGCATGGTGCTCGCGGTGGAACCGATGGTCAACTTCGGTAAGCCGGCGGTGAAGGTGCTCGGCGACGGCTGGACGGCGGTGACCAAGGACGGGAGTCTGTCGGCGCACTTCGAGCACACGGTGGTGGTCACGGGGAACGGATGCCGGATTCTGACGAACAGGGAATTGCGGAAGGCGTCGTGACCGAGCTGCTGCCCAGTCAGCTGGCCACGGTCAGCCTCGACGGCACCCACCGGGTGACCGTACATCTGGGTAGCCCGGTGCAGCGGAATTACATCCGGGTGCTGGTCGGCGATCGCGTCAAGGTGGCGCTGATGCCGGCGGACAAGACGCGGGGCCGGATTGTCGGGAAGTTGTAGGACGTCTGGCGACGTCCAGACAGTCAACCGTCAAGACTTGCCAGTTCAAAACCCACGGGGTTGGAACGTTCGTCGGGTTTTGAACTGGCGGTTTTGGCGGTTTGGAACTGCCGCGAAGCGGCGGGTTTTGAACTGATGGTTTTTGGCGGTTGGGAACTGCCGCGAAGCGGCCGGAGCGAGCGATGAAAGTACGAGCGTCCGTCAAGAAAATTTGCGACAAGTGCAAGATTGTCCGCCGCGCCGGCGTGGTCCGGGTGATCTGCACCAACCAGAAGCACAAACAGCGTCAGGGATAAGAAACATGGCACGCATTTCAGGTGTGGATCTTCCGCGGACCAAGCGGGTCGAGATCGGGCTGACGTACATCTACGGCATTGGGCGGCATCGCTCGAACGAGATTCTGACTGCGGCGGGCGTGAGCCCGGAAGTCCGGATCAAGGATCTGAGCGAAGAGGACGTCCGCAACATCAGCCGTGTGATCGAGGAGCAGGGTGGCGTCGAGGGCGATCTCCGCAAGGAGATCTCGATGAACATCAAGCGGCTGATCGAGATCGGCAGCTATCGGGGCGCACGGCATCGACGCAATCTGCCGCTGCGCGGTCAGCGGACGCGCACCAATGCGCGCACGAGGAAAGGCCCGCGCAAAGGCGCGGTGGCCAAGAAGAAGACGGTATAGTCCGGCCCCAGGCCCGTAGGCCTCAGGCTCCAGTAAAGGCACAGAGATGGCAAAAGCGGAAGCGCAGGGCGGCGACAAGAGCCCGAAGAGAAAGAAGACGTTCAAGAAGCGCGGCGAGAAGCGCGTCGTGCATCACGGCTTCGTCCACATCCAGGCGTCGTTCAACAACACGCTCATCACCATCACCGACGCCGACGGCGCAGTGGTGTCGTGGTCGAGCGCTGGCGCTATCGGCTTCAAGGGCTCGCGCAAGGGGACGCCGTTCGCCGCGACGCAGGCCGCTCTGACCGCCACCAACGCGGCCAAAGCGTTCGGCATGCGGTCGTGCGAGGTGCTGGTCAAGGGCCCGGGCTCGGGTCGGGAATCGGCCATCCGCGCGTTGTCGACCGCGGGTCTCGACGTCAAGTCGATCCGCGATGTCACACCGATTCCCCATAACGGCTGCCGGCCCCCCAAGCGTCGTCGCGTGTAGTAATGGAGGCGGGACTTCAGTCCCGCCGTTGAGGAAACCGAAATGGCGAGATATAACGGACCCGTTTGCAGGCTGTGCCGCCGCGAGGGCATGAAACTGTTCTTGAAGGGCGAGCGCTGCTACACGGAAAAGTGCGCGATCGAGAAGCGCAACGTGCCGCCCGGGCAGCATGGCCGCTCCCGCAAGGCCAAGATGGTTGGCTATGCGATCCAGCTGCGCGAGAAGCAGAAGGTCAAGCGCATTTACGGGGTGCTCGAGGACCAGTTCCGCGGCTACTTCGAACAGGCCGAGCGCACACGGGGCATCACCGGCGAGACGCTGCTGCAGTTGCTCGAACGGCGTCTCGACAACGCGGTTTACCGCCTTGGCTTCGCGACCTCGCGTCCGCAGGCGCGGCAGTTGGTGCGGCACGGACACTTCCTGGTCAACGGCAAGAAGGTGGACATCCCCTCCTTCACGCTCAAGCCCGGCGACGTCGTCACCGTCCGCGAGACGAGTCGGCAGAACGCATCGATCCTGCATGCCGTCGAAGAAGTGAAGGGTCGCGGCATTCCTGAGTGGCTTTCACTGGGCGGCGACATGGAAGGCCGGGTCGTCTCGGTTCCGACGCGCGAGCAGATCAACCTGCCCGTGCAGGAACAGCTCATCGTCGAGTTGTACAGCAAATAGCTTTCAGCCTTTCACCCAGCAGCCCTTCAGACCTGCGGCGGGCGGTGAGAGGCTCAACCTCGCAGGTCTGGAGGCAGGGACTGCCTGCCCGGAAGGAAGAACGATATGTGGAAAGGTTTTCAGCGTCCCAAGCGTCTCGAGTACGAGCGCGAGACTCTCACCGATCGGTTCGGCCGGTTCTATGCCCAGCCCTTCGAACGCGGCTTCGGCACTACGATTGGCAACGCGCTCAGGCGCGTGCTGCTGTCCTCCATTGAGGGCGCCGCCATCACGGCGGTCAAGATCGACGGCGTGCTCCACGAGTTCTCGCCCATCCCAGGAGTCGTCGAAGACGCGACGGACATCATCCTGAATCTCAAGCAGATCCCGTTGATGTGCCACGTCGACCACACCAAGACGCTGTATCTGCGCGTCGACAAGGCGGGCGAAGTCCGCGCACGGGACATCGAAGCGGATGCCGATATTGAAATCCTCGAGCCCGACGCCCACATCGCAACGGTTTCCGAGGGCGGCAAGCTCCATATGGAGCTCCGCATCAAGCGCGGGCGCGGCTATGTGTCGGCCGACAAGAACTTCGACGAGGATCTCGGTATCGGCTGGATTCCCATTGATTCCGTGCACTCGCCGGTCAAGAAGGTCAACTACCTGGTCGAGGCGGCGCGCCTGGGGCAGACCACCGACTACGACAAGCTGACCCTCGACGTGTGGACAAACGGGTCAGTCACGCCGAATGACGCGGTTTCGCTGGCCGCGAAACTGGTGCGCGATCATTTGAACATCTTCATCAACGTCGACGAAGTGGACGAACCGCCCGCCGAGAGCGTCGGCGAGCCGGCGCGAAGCGGTGTCGGCAACGAGCATCTGGACAAGAGCGTGGAGGAACTGGAGCTGTCGGTCCGCTCGTACAATTGCCTGAAGAACGCGAACATCCGGACGATTCGCGAGCTGGTGCAGAAGACCGAGCCCGAGATGCTCAAGACCAAGAACTTCGGGCGCAAGTCGCTCAATGAGATCAAGGAAATCCTGTCGTCGATGGGCCTCAGCCTGGGCATGAAGCTCGATCAGCCGGCCAGCGCGTCACAGGATTAGCGTTTATTCGAGACCTGACATGAGACATCGATACGCCCACCGGCGGCTTGGCCGGGTTTCTTCGCATCGCAAGGCGCTCTTACGCAATCTTGCCACCGAGCTGCTCGATCACGAGCACATCGTGACCACGGTCCCGAAGGCCAAGGAAGTCCGGCCGATCGTGGAGCGGCTCATCACGGTGGCCAAGCGCGGCGTGAAAGCGAGCGAGCCCAAGGGCCGCACGCTGGCGGCCCGCCGGCTCGTCATGACCGAGATCGTCAACGAAGACGTGGTGACCAAGCTGTTCGATCAGCTCGCGCCCCGCTTCATGGATCGTCCCGGTGGCTACACCCGCATCATGCGTCTCGGCCATCGACGCGGCGACGCCGCCGAGATCGCCCAGATTGAACTGCTCGGCAGCGAATACGACCCCAAGAAGGCCGAAGCGGAGAAAGCCGAGCAGGAAGGCGCCGCCGAGGGGCCCAAGCAAAAAAGCGTCGGCGAACGCCTTCGCTCCGCCGCGCAGAACATCCGCGGCAAGAAGGAAAGCAAGGCCGAGGCCCCGCGTGCCAAGGCCAGCAAGCCCGCTCGCGGCGCCGCGAAGCAAACCTCGACACCGCGCAAGGCCGGCGGTTCGTAACACCCCACACACCCGGCGGCGCCAGCCGCCGGGTTGTTCCACCCTACGACAGCGCCGTTCCTACGGTCCGAGGCCACCGTCCGCCCCCGCACGCTCGGCTAAAGATTGCCCGAGGCGGCCCGACTTCGTCTAAGATTCGGCTCCAGGTAACAACAGGAGACATATATGGCGGCTTGGAGACGCGCGGTCCATTGTCGTTCGGTCGCTCTCGTCGCAGTTGTCGCCCTCTATGCGGCGTCCTCGGCTGCGGCTCAATCGCCGGTCACCCCTGAGCAACAGGAGGCATTTCTCGCGACCGCGAAAGTGATTCGCACGCGCGATGCGGGGAAGGGCGTCACCGGGACGCTGCGCGTCACCTTGTCCGACGGCGTGCTCGAACACGATGCGAGCGTCCAGACGATTGACGTCTCCATGAACGAGTTCCGGAGCAACAAGGGCACCGAGCTCAACTTCAAGGACTCCTGGCGTTACAACGTGGCGGCCTATCGTCTCAACAATGTGCTGCAGCTCGGGCGCGTCCCGGTCAGCGTCGAACGTACGCACCGGGGCAAGGCCGGCTCTTTCACGTGGTGGGTCGACGACGTGCTGATGGAGGAGGGGGCGCGCTTGAAGACGAAAACCAGCGCACCGGACGCCCTGGCGTGGAACCAGCAGATGTGGCACGTCCGCCTGTTCGATCAGCTGATTCAGAACGTCGATCGCAATCTGGGGAACCTGGTCATCGACAAGACCTGGACGGTCTGGATGATCGACCACTCACGCGCCTTTCGGCTCTCGAACAAGTTGAGCTCGCCCAAGAACCTGACCCGGATCGAACGCGGTGCGCTCGAACGTCTTCGCGCACTCGACGACGCCGCGCTCAAAACGGCGGTGGGCGATTACCTCACGTCGTACGAGCGACGCGCTCTCCTGCAGCGCCGGGACGAGATTGTTGCATTGTTCGAGAAAGGGGGGCCGTCGATGATTTACGAACGGCCCCCGCAGTAACGCGGCCGCCGGCTACGCCTCCGCTTCGACCGTCTGACCTCGTTCCGCCTTGAACGCGGCGATGATCTTCTGCTGCTGGTGGCTCGGGACCTCGTCGTAGTGCGAGAACTCCATGTGATACGAGCCGCGCCCGCCGGTGACCGACGTCAGGTGCTGTTCGTAGGTCAGCATTTCTGCCATGGGGACCTGTGCTTTGATGGCTGTCATGGTGCCGCGCGGCTCCATGCCGCCGATGCGTCCCCGGCGCCCGTTCAGGTCGCCCATCAAATCGCCCGCGTAATCGCTCGGCGCGTACACCTCGACGTTCATAATCGGTTCGAGCAGCGTCGGTTTGGCCTTCGACATGCCGTCCTTGAACGCCAGCCATCCAGCGGTCTTGAACGACAGCTCGTTGGAGTCGACGTCGTGATACTGGCCGTCATAGAGCACGACGCGAAAATCGACGACAGGATATCCGGCCAAATAACCACGCACGCGTGATTCCTGGATGCCCTTTTCGACAGCCGGAATGAACTGGCGGGGAATCGAACCGCCGAAGATTTCGTCCACGAACTCGAACTCGCTGCCGCGCGGAAGTGGCTCCAGGCGGATCTTGCAGTCGCCGAACTGGCCGTGCCCGCCGGTTTGCTTCTTGTGGCGTCCGTGCGCCTCGGCCCGCGCGGTGATGGTCTCGCGATAGGGAATGCGGGGCGGCTTGAGGTTGACCTCGACGCCGAACCGGCGCTTCAGCTTGGCGACCGTCACCTCGATGTGCATCTGCCCTTGTCCCGACAGCAGCAGTTCGTGCGTCTGCGGGTCGCGAGTGTAGCGGATGGCCGGATCCTCCTCTTCGAGCCGGTGGACCGACTGGTTGATCTTGTCCTCGTCTCCCCGACTCTTGGGTTCGATGGCGTACGAGAGCACCGCTTCAGGGAAGACCAGGGGAGCGAACGTGATGCCGGCGGCCTTGTCGGCGAGCGTGTCGTTGGTACGCGTGTCCTTCAGTTTCGCGACCGCACCGAGATCGCCTGCTTTGAGCTCGGGCACGTTCGTTTGGGATTTGCCCTGCAGCTGCACGAGATGTCCGAGCCGCTCCGGCGCCGTTTGCGTGGCGTTCTGCACAGTGGAGTCCGCCTTCAACGCGCCCTGGTAGACACGGAACATCGTGATCCGCCCCGCGAACTGGTCGGCGACCGTCTTCCACACGAAGGCGGCGTAGGGCGCTTTGTCGTCAGCCGTGCGTTCCACTTCGGCGCCGCTGGCATCCACGGCACGAAACGCGCGGTCGGCCGGCGCAGGCACGTAGGCCACGATGGCATCGAGCAACGGCTGCGCGCCGATGTTGAGGAGTCCCGAGGCGCACACGAGCGGGAACATCTTTCCTGCGTGCGTGGCCTTCTTCAAGCCCTGCACCAGTTCTTCCTGTGAGAGGGTGCCGGCATCGAAGAACTTCTCCATCAACTGCTCGTCTGCTTCGGCCACCATCTCGATCAACGCTTCGCGCGCGGCGTTCACCGCATCGGTCATGTCGCCAGGCACGGCGGCTTCGGACATGGTCCCCGAGCCGTCGGTCGCAAACGAGTACGCCTTCATCGAGACCAGGTCAATCACGCCGGTGAAGGCCCGCTCCTCGCCGAGCGGCAACTGAATTGGCACGACGCTGCGCCCGCACGACTGCCGCAGTGATTCGAGCGTCCGTTCGAGGGATGCCCGGTCGCGGTCCAGCCGGTTGACAACGATCAGCCTCGGCAGGTCCAGTTCCTGGGCCGCCGCCCATGCCTTTTCCGTCTGCACTTCGACGCCGGCGACCGCATCCACGACGATGAGGACGGCGTCGGCGACGCGCATGGCCGCGCGAGTGTCACTGAAAAAATTGCCGAACCCTGGCGTGTCGATGAAGTTGATCTTGGTCTTGTTCCACTCGGCATACGCCAGGCTGGCGGTGAGTGTGTGCTTGCGGGCGATCTCTTCGTCGTCGTAGTCGGTCACCGTGTTGCCCTCGTCGACTTTGCCGAGGCGGTTGACCATGCCGGAGCTGAAGAGCAGGGAAGAAAGAAGCTGTGTCTTGCCGCATCCAGCGTGACCGGCCACGGCCACATTCCGGATGTTGACGGCGTCGTAGACCTTCATGGCGGGTACCCTCTATCGCGGAGGCAATCCGTTATAGCCGCATCATATACCCGCCAATCCTTAAGGTTCCAGAGTTCCAGAGTTCCAGAGTTCCAGAGTTCGAACTTTGGAACCTTGGAACCTTGGAACCCTATTCGTAGCGAAGCGCTTCGATAGGGTCGAGGCGCGCGGCGCGCCAGGCGGGGACAATGCCGAAGAAGATACCGATACTGGCGGAAAAGCCGAGGCCAAGCGCGAAC
>Ga0136615_10001593_pt1 | contig 11086 bp, 11 predicted proteins | sample AntDrymUQ2882206_2_FD_106647 | JGI IMG/M metagenome (GOLD analysis project Ga0136615, IMG submission 106647) | Polar desert sand microbial communities from Dry Valleys, Antarctica - metaG UQ288 (22.06) | ecosystem: Environmental > Terrestrial > Soil > Desert | place: Antarctica: Dry Valley...
ATGGTAGAGGGCCAACGTCGCAGGAAAGAAAGAGGACGCAAGCTCCGCGAGAGCCTATGTTCCGCGGCCAAGGATTCGTCCGACGCACCGTGCAGGGACGATAGCCACCCTGAAAGCCGGGGCGACTCGACCCACCGACTTGGGGCGACGGCCCCCGCCTAGCTGCCGCACTGAGCGCGAGCTCGTCGACCTCGCCAGAACGGGCCACCAGCCGGCCCGTCGAGGCGATCGTCGAGCGCTATCGCCGGCCGCTGCTTCCCTACGCGCCGCATCGGCGCGGCCGAGGCCACCGAGGACGTCGCGCAGGGGGCCTTCATCGCCGCCACCGTGGCATCGCCCAGGGGAAGCGCCGAGCTCCACCTGCGGGCCTGGGTCCTCTGCGTTGGCCACAACGCCTCGATCGACGCCCCTGCGCAGGAGCGTGGCCACCAGCCGATCGACGGGTTGCCGGCCACGTGTCCAACTTTGGCCCGAGTGCGGCGTTGAAACGTCCAGTACCGCAAGCGCGGACGTAGCTCAGCTGGTAGAGCGTCGGCTTTCCAAGCCGAAGGTCATGGGTTCGAGCCCCGTCGTCCGCTTGGATCACAGCGCCGGCTCAGCCAAGGGTTTCGCTCGGACGGCCCGACGCGAGAGGTCGCCGAAACGAGAGTTTCCCGGAGGAAGAGCTTTGGCAGGCGGGGTCTCGACGCGGTCGTGCGTCACACGGATCACAACAAGAAACAACTGGCAGGCCCTGCTGGCTCCCGGGGCCCGAGCCGTCGCACCGGAAGTTGATCGACACGGGAAACGCCTTCGCACCCAGCCATTACCCAACTCGAGTTGCTACCAGCGTTATGAAGGCGACGAGTTGCCTGACAGATCGCCACGCGAAACCCATCGAGGACTGGCCGGCCCGGCTGAATAGGTCGTTCCGTCCGGCGCCGTCCTACCCGCGCTTTGGGACGTGACCCCCGCAGGGGTAGCGGACTTCCACCTTTCGACGAAGTGCTTTGGCCCGGTTCTCGCGGCAGTCAGTCACGCCACCGTCCAAACCGCCCGCCGTCAGCTAGCTCGGCGGGTCACCTTCTCCCGCGCGGCGTCGCGAAGGGCTTTGAGACGTGGCCGCATCATCGACCGATAGGTATAGGCGGGCAGCCCCCTGGCGGGTCGGTAGGCGCGGATGGTCACGCGGGGGCGGGTGTCGTCCGTCCACCGCAGCTTGTACGCGTCCGGCCCCCCTAGGAAGTCGTATTCCCGGAGGTCCTCGGAGACCGCCTGCTCAAGGACCGCCGCTCGGAGCACAAGCCCCGGCGAGAAGCGGCCCCAACTCTCGCGGAAGCCGGTCTTGAGAAGAAAGGCGGCGCCGGCGAACGCACACCCGTAGTCGACCGCGATCGGCTCGCCGTCCAGCTCGAGAAGATGCAGGCGCAGCCACCCCCGTGCGGCCGCACGGTGAGCGAAGTCGCGGTAGAGGAGCTCTGTACGGGGATCACTGGTGATTGCCGTCTTGCTGCGCGCTTTCCAACCGGACGCTTCGACCGCGAACACCGCGTCGAGGGCGGCCTCGAGCTCGGGCCGCTGGGTGACCGTGCGCAGCGTGAGCTCGCCCTCGCGTTCGAGTGCCCGGCGCCTATTGCGGACCCGTGCCCGCAATGTCTTGCTCGCTGAGGAGAGCAGGTCTTCCGGCCGATCCGGCAGCGCCATGTAGGGGCTCAGGCGGAGCTCGGAGTGGACCAGGTAGTGCTCTGCTCGCAGCGCATCAACGACGAGGTCGGAGCCGGCTCCGCGGCGCATCGGCCCCAGCGTCAGCCGGCTCGCATCCGTCTCGACCAGCGCCTCCACCACCGACCGGCGCGCCGCCTCCGAGGCTCCCAAGATATCCCAGTCGCCGCTGTGGACGTTTGCGGCCGCAGATACCCCATGCCCGGACATCCCAAGGAAGGCCGCCGCGAGTAGCCTGCCGTCGCCCCCCCAGGCAATGAGGCATTTTGGCTCTCCCTTCCCGAAGGCCCGCCACCACGCTTGGAGCCAGTCACTGGTGAGGAACGGGCTGCCACCTGACTCCGCGAGCTCAGTCCATTCGGCGGAGAGCGCCTGGAGGTCGGCGGTGCAGTCGATCCAAGTGAGACTCAGAGCGCGGGGTGTTCGCTTGTTGGTGGTCATCACCGGCTTGTCTATCGAGCCCGAGGCACGGAGCGTGCCGGGTAGACGGCGTGGGACTTCCCGACGGGTAGTGTAGGCTAACCAGTGCCCGCTCGGCCCGCCCTTCGGTCCAGGTTGCCGTTCACATCCAACCTCAGAGAGAGAAACGCGTTGGGAAAGCTACAGATGCCCGGTGATGGCGAAATCCTTGGCGTGGTAGGTGACGACGGCGGAAACCCTGCACCGCCGTCTGCAGAAGGAGGCGGTAGTTCGCTGTGGAGCCGGACGCGAAGAGGGTAAGCCTGGTGGCCGTTGGAGTGCTCGGTCGGGCAGCGATCCCGCAGGTCCGCCGCCAGCTCGACCGCCGACCCGAGTCCCCTGCGCCGCTCCGGCGGATTCGACGGTGACGCGACTTCCGCGAGCAGTCGTGTTGGACCCGAGCGACAACGGCCCCGGCCTCGTTCGCGCTCTCCGCCGGAGCGGGGTGCCCGTTACACTGCTTGCGACCCCTACGTTTCCGTGGGCCGCATGTGGCTGCGGCTTCGACGGCAGGGTCTTGGGTAGGCTCCCAGAAGAAGGGGAGAGCTGGCTCAAGGTGCTGCGAGAGATCGCCGCGGCGGGGACCGGTGTTCTGATGCCCGCCTCCGACGACGCGTGCGACTTCGTGGCGCGGGAGCGAGCACGGATCCCGTCCGTTCTGCGGTCGTTCGAATCGGCGGGCAGCAGTCATCTCGAGCTGATGGACAAGGCGCGCCTCTATGCCCTCGCGGATCGCTCAAATATCGCGTATCCCGCGACTCATGTGGTCACGAGCCGAGCGGAGATCGAGTCCGTTGGGCGAGATGCTGCATTTCCGCTCCTTATGAAACCTGCTCTCACGCACCGCTGGCGTCACCTTTTCGGCAATCGGCGCGCCTTCCTGGTGGACGACCTACGGGCCCTCCGCGCCGTCGCCATGCCCGCTGTCGACGCCGGGCTTGCGGTGCTCATGAGCGAGTATGTGCCGGGCCCCGTCACAAACATAGAGAGCGCTTTGATAATCCGCCGCGACGACGGATCGCTACCGCTCGCCTACACCAAGCGCAAGCTCTCCGAATATCCGGAGCTCGGTGCCGGAACGATCCACGAGACCGTAAATCTTCCCGACACGCTCGAGCTCGCACGCCGGCTCCTGGAGGAAGCGGGCTTCGTGGGACTCGCGACCGTCGAGACCAAGCGAGACGAGAGGACGGGGCAACCTGTCCTGATCGAAGCCAACCTCCGACTGTCCCAGGCCTTTGACCTCGGGGAAGCGGCCGGCGTCGACGCCTCGTGGCGCCTCTACGCGACGCTCGCCGGTATTCCAGTTTCGCCACAGCCTGCTCCCCGGCAGGGTGCGCGCCTCGTGGTCGCCACGCTGGAGGTTCGCCGGGTCCTCGCCCTTCTTGTCTCCCGCCGGCTCGCCGTCCGACAGCTGCTTGCATCATACCGCGGCGCACGGAGCGTCAGTGGGTTCGACATTCGTGACCCGGGCCCCATCCTGTGCTTCGTCCGGTACTACGCGCGTCGCGCAGCTGAAAAGGCCGCAGGCGCTCTCCTCGCCTCCCTTCTCGGTGCGGGTGGCCCTAGTCACCTGCCTCTCCCAGCCAGCGGACGTTGCGCCCCTGGTTGTCGGCCGATGCGATGAGCGCCCTGCGATACCCCGGCCACGTCGTGAGTTCGATATCCGCGCCGTTGCGACCCCACTCCATGCGCATATAGGCGACCGGAGCGTCCTGCGTGGCGCGAGCACCTGCGGACCTGAGCGTCTTGCGCAGTCGCTGCCGTGTTGCCTCGTCCGGATACTGCTCGAAGAAGGAGTGGAAGACGACCGTTGTAACGCCCGTTGCCTGACGCTCGAGCTGAGCAGCCAGCCATTCGGCGGCGTCTTCGCGATCGACGCACGCCGGCGTTGTCTGGGCCACGTCCAGCGCCGCTTCGAGCATCGCCCGCCGGTTCTCCTGGTCGGGCCATACCAGCGAGCGGAGTGTCAGCCGGTCCGAGTCCGATGCAGGGTCCAGCGGGTTCAGGTCGCACCCGGCTCGCTCGAGCACCCGGGCCGGCAAGTGAAGGGGCGGAGTGCCTCCGACGTAACAGTCGTCGAGCCTCACGGGCGACTCTGGGTCGCCCCACGCGGCGTCGCCTGCCTCATAGCGGTAGAGATCCCACCGAAGGTTCAGGCCCGCGCTCGCGCCGAGCTCGAGTAGCCGAAGCCGACCGGCGGTTCGACGACCAGCGAGTAGGAAGCCCCCGAGGAGAGCGGCCGAGCGCGCGGGCTCGTTGGTCTGCACCGGCCTCTCCATGGCGTCGCGCAGGTCCCCGATGTGCTCGGAGACGACCTCGACGAATGAGGGCCAGGGATCGTGCGTCGCCGCACCGCCAGCGGAGGGATAGTGGCGTGCAAGCTCTGGAGCCCGTCCCTCGAGCACCAGTCGATGCACGCCCGCCATGAAGCTCAAGGGGATGGCCTCGTCCGCCCCGCCGGGGGCCAGCTGTCGCCGGTTGATAGCCGCCCATGTCGGTCCCCTCCCTTCGACGTCCTGTGCAGCGCATCGCAGCAGGTGGGCGTAGAGCGGCGACCCCAGCCTCTCGCACCAGTCGGCCTGGGCACGGAATCGGGACGCGATCAGAGCGCGTTTCCCGCTGCTGGAGAGCCCCTGCCAGTAGAGAGCCTTCGCAACACCAAGCGCCCTGCGAGGAATGCGGCGTCTGACCCGCGCATAACGGTCGGCGGCAAGGGACATCAGAATCTCCTGGAATCGACGTGTTCGGGGGCAGTGACGGGACCGGTCGCGCGCTCGGCGATGCCTCGCCGAAGCGGTGTGACCGAAGTTTGCTCGCTCGAAGGTTGAGGCAGACGGAGAACAGCGTAGAGACTATAAGCGGACCGCAAGTTCACGGCCAGGAGAAGCTCGAGATCTGTTCGCTGGCCTGCGCGGGAGACCGCTCCATCAAGGTCTGCCGCGAGCACGAGATCGCCGAGACGCTTTACTGGTCGTGGCGCCACAAGCTGATCGTGGGCGGCCCCGAGCAGCTCGCCGGCAAGGACCGAGCCCCCAGGCGAGCACGAGCTGAGGTGGCGCCTCCGCGGGTTCGAGCGGACGCTCGGTCGCAAGACCTATGAGCCGACAGAGTGTCGGCGCCAGGCGGCGCCGACAGAGATCGCCGGGTAAGCATTGCGGGTCATCGAGTGAGCGAGCGCGTCGCCCGCGGGCGCTGCTCGCGGTAGTGGCGCGGCGACGCAGGTCTCCCGCCAGGCCGTGTGCGATTCAGGTCTCGCGCCAGGCCATGCGGGAGCTTCACCGGGTCCCGTCCCACGTCCCGGGGGATTTGAGGCGGGCGTAGCCTCCGCTTCGACCGACAAGTCGAGCTCGAGGAGGTACGCCCGCATGGTCAGACTAGCCCCGTCAGAGAGATTCCGCCGTGAGCTCCACGAGGTGCTCGACGGCGTCGAGGGAGAGGCCGACCCGATCGAGGCCGTCGGCCGCGTCGGCGCCCCTCTGATCCTCCAGCAGGCGCTCGAGGACGAGGTCACCGAGTTCCTCGGGCGGGCTCGCTACGAGCGTGCCGGAGAGCCGCTCTCCTACCGCAACGGCTACGAGCGCCCGCATCGTGAAGACGACGAGCGGAGCGGTGGAGCTCGAACGCCCACGCGTCCGGGACGCCAGGGCGCTCGGCTTCGAGTCGAAGGTCCTCGGCAAGAGCGTCGCGCGCACGCATGCGCTCGAGTCGCTCGTCATCTGCTCGTTCCTGCGCGGGCTCTCGGTGCGCGACGTCGAGGCCACGCTCTGCGAGACCTTCGAAGAGCCGGTGGTCTCGAAGTCGACGGTGGCCCGCGTCTGCCGCGACACCGCCGAGCGCTATCGGCGGTGGTGCGCCCGGTGCCTCGAGGAGCACGACCTCGTCTACCTGTTCCTCGACGCCACCTACCTGAAGCCGCGCCTCGGCGACGAGCCGGCCGAGGCGTGCCCGTGGCGTGGGGAGTGACCCTCGAGGGCCGGAAGGTCCTGCTCGGACTGGCCCTCGGCTCGCGCGAGAGCTACGAGTCATGGCTCTCGTTCGGGCGCGGCATGAACGAGCGCGGGCTGCGGTCCCCGGCGCTCGTGGTGGCAGACGGAGCGCCCGGCTTCTGGAAGGCCGCGTGCGAGCTGTGGCCCTCGGCGGACGAGCAGCGCTGCACCGTCCACGCCTTGCCCTCGGTGACCGCCAAGCTCCCCGAGCGACATCACCGCGAGGTCAAGGCCCGCTGGTGGGGGATCTTCACGAGGCCGCCTCGCCGGTCGAGGCAAGGCGCGAGCTGCTCGCGCTCGTCGGCGACTACCGCGAGGGCTACCCCTCCGCCGCGGCGGTGATCGAGCGGGATCTGGACGCCCTCGTCGCCCACCTGCGCTGGCCCTCCGCGCACCGCAAGCGAGTCAGGGTGCACGACGAACCTGCTCGAGCGCACATTCGTCGAGGTCCGCCGGCGCACCAGAGGTGATCGGGCGCTTTCCGGCGAGACCTCGGCGCTGTCGCTGATCTGGGCGGTGCTCGAGCTATCGAGCCGTGGCTGGCGCGGCGTCGTCATGAGGCCGAAGACCGTGGCCGAGATTGAGCGGTTGCGGCGTGGGGAGCTGCCGTCCGGCGCAGCGGGCCCGACCGGCGAGCACGAACGGGAGGTCGCCGCTTTGCATGCCCCGCCAGCGGAGCTACGTCCGAGTGATTTCACCCGGACGCTAGGACGGCACCCTTCACCGGCTGGCGAGCCGCAGCGCGCCAGGCGCGTGTTCAGTGTCTGAGCCCTCAAGGGGGCTCCGGTCGTTTGAGTGGCCACGTTTACCGCAACGGCGTCCTGACCGTGACCCCGCCGCAGCAGGGATAGGTCAGGGCAATCAGGGGCGCTGGGCCCGTGTAAGCCGACACTGCGGTGGCTGATCAGCCGCACCCCCGAGTTGAGTCCCTCGAGCCGACCGTCGGATAGGCCAACGGATCGCGCGAGGACTCCGTCGAGGTACGGCGTCGTGCTCGACCTCCTCCTGATCCCGTCCTTCGGGGTCCCTTGGCGCCGCAGCCTCGGCGCATTCGCGGCCGGCGGCACTGTCGCACTCGGCCTCTTTCCCACGCAGGCGCGCTTCTCTCGCGCCTACTTCTGCCGGGTCGGGCGGACGCACGCCCTATGGGCGCTGGCGCTCCGGCTGATCGCGACGGCGCGGGTTACCGGTCACCGACGCGCGAGAACGCGCGTCGCGCCGGGGTGAGCGACTCGTAGTACACGCGGCGCAGCGTGGGCGAGCTCTTCAGTCGCTTATAGAGCGGTATCCAACGCGTTCGGGCGCCGGCCATCACCCGCCCGAGGGGCGTCTGCGCGAGGCCGATCCCCTGGTGCATGGGTTCCAGCCGATCCGCTAAAGCGAGCTTGTAGCGTTCGGCTCCGCCGAGGAACTCCACCCTCGAGAGACCGTCGGTCGCCGCCGCCTTGATCGCCTCAAGCGTCGCGAGCAGGCCGGGCGAGTATTCGGCGAACGCCGGGTCGAACCCCAGGTTGTGGACGTACATCCGTCCGGCGAGCGCAAAGTAGTAATGGTAGGCAACGGCTCGGCCATCGAGCTTGAGCGTCACGATCCGCGGAATGTCAAGCGCCGCGAGCGCGCGCAGCGCGGCCCGGTGAAACTGCAGGCCCGTCGGCGTCGTGAAGCCGGACCGGTCGGGACGGCCCTCCCAGCGCAGCGCGTGCAGCCGGAGCGCCTCTTCCAGCGCCGGCTCCAGCTCGCCGCTTCGGCGCGCGACGGCGACCTCCAGCGTCCCGAGCGAGGCGAGGCGCTTGCGCGCGCGTGCATTCTGGTTTCGCCTCTTCGACGTCGTCTTCGCTCGGTAGACCGCGTCCCAATCCCCGACCAGGTCGAGGACCGGGGCCTCGACCCGCTCCAGAAGCTGGAGGCGCGCGGGCCCCAGAGCCCGCGAGAGGCGGTTATCGGCCGGTAGCCCGAACAGATCCGCGAAGTCGAACCCGGCATGCGCCGCCTGGTTCGCGACGCCGATGGCGGCGTCGCTGTTCTCGTCCTCGTTCTCGGCCACGAGCAGATCCGCCAGCGCCGAGTCCACGCCGCCGAGGAAACGCGCCACCCGGCCCCCCAAGCCGCGCCGGACGAACAGCGGGAGCGCAGCCACGAGGTTGTCGTCGCGGTGCGCGACATGTACGGTGAGGGCGGCGCCGTTCCCGTGGTGGCGCCACCACTGCAGCAGCCATCCGTGCAGCATGAATGGGCTGGGTCGCGGCATCGCACGAACGAGGCCGTCCCAACCGTGCGCCATCGAGGCGAAGGCGTCCTCGGTGGTGATGGTGTCAAGGCGGAGAGCCATACGTGATTTAGAAGGAGATTAAATCCCCCAAAAACCTGGGGGCTTCGCCGAGAGTTCGCTCTTCGGCTTCGCACGCTTAGCGGAGGCGCTCGAGGAGGCGGTGTTCAAATCCGTTATGAGCTTGTCGAGAGTACGCCCGCTCGCACCCTGATGGCTCGGCTTTGCTCGCCGACACCGGCTTCTATGGCGTCGTCGCTCGCGGTGCCGTCGCCCGACGTCGTCCGCCGCGCAACCGACAAGTGGGTGCTGGCAGAGCTTGCTGCCGGCGCCGGGCTGCAGAGTCCGCCCACGACTGTGGTCGAACGCGCCGAGATCGCCGCCCGAGCGAGCGATCTTCCCACTCCGGCGGTGATCAAGCCGCTGCGGTCGAAGGTCGCCGCAGCCGGGGGGTCTCCAAGAGGAGATGGTAGGCGTGTCGAGTCTCCGTCAGAGCTGCGCGCCGCGGCGATGCCGGGCGAGCGCCTGCTCGTCCAGCCGCCCTTGCCGGTCCGCTCGTATCGATCGCCGGCGTGGCATGGCAGGGGGAACTGGTTTGCGCGAGCCACAGTGCGCGCACATCCTTCCACCGGTGTGCGGCGTGAGCGCGTACGCCGAGACAATCCCTCGGGACACCGCGCGGCTGGAGGAGCGAATCGCGAGATTGCTGCAGTCTATCGGTTGGAGCGGGATCTTCCAGGTGCAGTTCATTCGCTCCGGCGACAGGCACTACCTCATCGACTTGAACCCCGGATCGTCGGATCGCTGGCACTTCCGGTCGCTGCCGGGCTGAATCTTCGCGCGATCTGGGTGGATCTGCTCTTGGGACGGCGGCCGGCCGTCAACGGCGATCGCGTCGGGACAGGTTCCGCTCCGAGGAGAAGGACGTCGTCGCGCTTCTCGGTGCCTTTGCCCGCAGACAGTTCCGCGAGGGCTCGGCGGGCTCATTCCACGGCGGCGAACCGTGCACGCCACTCTCGCTCGGGGGCTGCCGGTCGTTAGGAGCCTCACCAAGGTCGGTGGTCTGCAATCGGCTGCCTGTCCAGGGCGCGGGCAGCTACCTTGTTGAGCCACCCACACACGTTGTGAACGCCTGAGAAGCCATCCGGGCCCACCCGAGGCTTGGGTTGTCTACGCCCGACGTCTCGAGGAGGACCCGGATGAAGGTTCACGCTAACGCCGCGCTCGGACCGGCGGGACGACTCGCACTCTGCGATGCCATCGAGTCGGGGATGACGTTGAGGGCCGCCGCCGCCCTCAACGTCGCTCCGGCGACTGCTCACCGCTGGTGGCACCGCCGCCAGCGGCAAGCACCCATCAGCGGCGCTCGGGCGCTTCGCTCCTCCCGCCCGCGTCGTCATCCTCGCCGCCTCTCGGCGCTCGAAGAGCAGCCGATTTGCGCGCCCGCCGCGAGACTGCCCTCGGAGCCCGGCCGTCTCGCCGGGATCTGTCGCCGCCCGCGCTCGACGATCTGGAAGGTCCTGCATCGAAACGGGATCTCCCGGCGGCGCCCGCAGCCCCGGCCGCCGGCGCGTCGCTATTGGTGGTCGCGCCCCGGAGCCCTGATTCACGTCGACACGGCTCAGCTCGCCGCCTTTGCCACGCCAGGCCACCGGGTCACGGGTCGATCGACCGACGTCTCTCGGGGTCGTAGGGCGCTCGCTTCCTCTACCTGCACGTCGCCGTCGATGACCACACGCGACTGGCCTACGTCGAGCAGCACCCCGACCAGCGCCAGCAGACCGTCGTCCGCTTTATGCGGCGGGCGCGGCCCACTTCGAGCAGGTCGGGCTCGGGTCGCCGGAGGCGGTCATGAGCGACAACGGCAACCCCCTACCGCTCACGCCTGTTCGCCGAGCTGGTGGGGGAGGTGGGCGCCCGCCAGATCTTCACTCCGCCCTATACGCCGCGCTGGAACGGCAAGGCGGAGAAGTTCGTTCAGACGCTCAAGCGCGAGTGGGCCTATGCCCACGTCTGGTCGAGCTCGACCGAGCGCTCGCGGTGCCCTGCGATCCTTTCTGCGCTACTACAACCGCCGCAGGCCACACAGCTCACTGGGAGACCGGCCGCCGATCAGCCGCGTTCCTAACGTCCGTGGCAGGACACCTTAGGTGTAGGTCCCAACCACGTTGTTCCGTTCGGCCAGGCGCTGGGCGGGCGGTGACCCGCTCAACGACCGGTGCGGGCGTCGGTTGTTGTAATAGTCGAGGAAGGCGGGCAGGGCAGGCGCCGTTCGCGGCTCGAGCGGTAGACGGCTCCGTAGGCCCAGCCCTCGACGAGCGTGCGAATGAAGCGCTCTGCCTTTCCGTTGGTTCGCGGGCGGTAGGGCTCGGTCAACAGGTGCCTGATCCCGAGGCGCCGACAGGCGGCCGCGTGGGCCTAGGAGCGATAACCGCCCCCGTTGTCGGTCATCGCCCGCTCGACTGCGACGCCTCGCTGGGCGAACCAGGCGACCGCTCGCTCGAGGAAGCCGCAGACCGTCGCGCGCTCGTCTGCGAGCACCTCGACGCACGGAGCCTGTCAAGTCGAATGAGACGGTTCGCGTGCGAATTTAGTGAGCGACCTCCTCGCTGTCGGGCTTGTTGATCCACGCCGCCACCGGTATCGGCGGCGGCGTGGGCGCGCGGCGCAC
>Ga0136615_10001594_pt1 | contig 11086 bp, 9 predicted proteins | sample AntDrymUQ2882206_2_FD_106647 | JGI IMG/M metagenome (GOLD analysis project Ga0136615, IMG submission 106647) | Polar desert sand microbial communities from Dry Valleys, Antarctica - metaG UQ288 (22.06) | ecosystem: Environmental > Terrestrial > Soil > Desert | place: Antarctica: Dry Valley...
CTGGCCGGCCCCGCTGCTCATCCTCCTCGGCCTGGTCGGTCTTCAGTTGCGGCAGTCGGGGCGTTCCGGCCTGCTGGGGAAACTCGGGTTCTTCGTGGCCATCCTGGGGCTCGTCATGGTCATAGCGGGCGACATCGGCCTGTACTGGCTCGGGGTAGACGACCGCTTTATCGTCACCGCGCCCGCTTACAGTGCCTTCAGGATCGGGCTGCTCGTTCTGGCCGTGGGATCGATCCTCTTCGGCGTCACATCCCCCCGCGACGGCGCTTTGCCGACCTGGGGCCTGCTGCCCTTCGTCGTCGGGTCTCTGTGCGGTTTGATCTCTTTTTCGCGGGACCTCGGCTCCTTCGGCGCCGTGCTTTGGATCCTGTTCGGTGTCGGGTGGGCGTGGTTGGGTCTCTCGCTCGTGGTCGAGGGCTTCTCCTCCTTCCTGCGAACCAGACGTGCCACCCGCGGCGGTGTCGCCGCAAAAAAGTGACAGAGGATACGGCCCGAGACCTTCGAGACTACCCGCCGAACTCGCCCAACCGTCTGGTATGCTGGCGGTTTTTCGGGCGACGTAGAAGGCAGGAACAGTGGACATAGAGGCCGTCCTGAAGAGTGGCGAGGGCGTCGGCAAGAACCTCGGCATCGAGTTCGAGGAGCTCACCCCCGAGCGGGTGGTGGCGACGATGCCTGTGGACGAGAGGCACCACCAGCCGTTCGGATACCTGCACGGCGGGGTGAGCGTGGTGCTGGCGGAGAGCGTGGCGAGCACAGGAGCATTCCTGAACTGTCCGCCGGGGAAGGTGGCTTTCGGCTCGGAGATCAACGCGAGCCACGTCAGGCCCAAGCGCGCCGGCAAGCTAACGGCGGTCGGGGTGCCGGCTCACGTGGGGCGCAGGAGCCAGGTGTGGGAGGTTCGTATCACCGATGAAGATGACAAGACGGTGTGTGTCTCGCGTTGCACCGTCGCCGTAGTGGACGCGGAATGAAGAAGGACGGGATCATTGGAGCAGGAACGTCCTGACCTCTTCGTTGAATGTCCTGGCACGCTCGTCGTGTGGCAAGAGGCCGGCGACCTTGAAGATGCGGGGCTCGGACCGGGGGTTATTCTGCACGAAACGCTGCGCTTCGCTGACGGGGGCCGTACGCGCTTCGAGGCCCCAGCAGATCAGAGTCCTTTGCGGCACCCGCGGCCAGAGGTCGGCGACTCCTAGGTTGAGCTTGCCAGAGACGAAGGCTGCGGGGAAGTACCTGGCCCCGGGCTGGTGGCTCGTGCTGTAGTAATCCTCTACCAGCTCTTCTGTTACGAGATCAGGATCGTGGTAAGCCATGCTCCCGAGGTAGTAGCGGATTCCCCGCAAGGAGACGATGGCGTGGTAGAGCGTGTTCCCGAGGACCGGCGCCAGGAAGAGGCCGTAGATCACATCTCCCAGCCGTCCCGAGGGACGGTCGAGGGTCCCGTAGCCCGTAGGACAGATCAGGACGAGCTTCTTGAAGAGCCTCGGGCTCCGCACGGCCGCTGGCACGACTAGCGCCGCCGTGAGCGAGCTGGCTACGAGGTGGGCTGAACCCCCGATCTCGTCCCGCGCGAAGTCCTCGACCTGCGACGCAACGTCCTCAGGCCCGTAGCGCCGCGAAGGCCTCTCCGACATACCGCACCCAAGGAGGTCCAGAGCGTATACCCTGAAGCTCTTCGATAACTCTTCGAAGTTCCTGCGGAACTCGAAGGAGGAAGCCCCGGCGTAGACGCCGTGCACCAACACCAACGCCTCACCCTCCCCCGCCACCGAGTAAGCGAGATCCCCACCCCGCCACCGGTAGTAGCGCGTCTCGCCGCCGAGCCGGTTCCGAAGTCGCCCGCCACCTCTCTCCAACCGCAGGTTGTTGAGCGCTAGACCCCCGCTTATGCCCCCGACCGCCACGAGCGCCGTCCTCAGCTTCATCCCGCCTCCTCAGAAACCATCGTCGCCAAAATCGTACCCGAAAGCGCCAGCCAGATTCCTCGTTGACAAACCCAGAGCCTAGGATAACATTTAAGCGAGTTATATAAGTAACTTAAATGTATGAGAGAGCTCACATGGACAGGGAACGGCTCGTCGACGAGACCTTGATGTTGCTACCGACTTTGATGCGCCTGGTCGAGCGGCCCAGTCCGGTTGAGATGGGTGAGATCGCAAGCCGTGGGTTGGCGACGGACGTTCAGGTCTCGCCGGGGCACATTCAGGTGTTGATAGCGTTGACGCGTGGGCCGCGGTCTGTCGGGCAGCTCGCCGAGGAGTTGGAGGTTTCGCCGCCGGCTGCCACGCAGCTTGTGGACAAGCTGGCCGAGCATGGGATGGTAGACCGCCACAACGATCCTGCGGACCGGCGGGTCGTCCTCGTAGATTATGTGGCTGGCATGCGCGAGGTAGCCAGGCGGATCGTTGGGGAACGTCGGCGCCCGCTCCAAGACGCCATGAGCAAGATGACGGACATGGAGGCTCTGGCCTTCGTCAAGGGCCTCAGGCTGTTGGCCAGGAGCTTCGGCGCTGCGGCGGGAGAGGTCTGATGCAGAGGATCGTTCGTTGGAGTCTCGAGAACAAGTCCGTCGTCATCCTGGCGACGATCTTGCTCATCGGGAGCGGAGCTTATGCCACGACGCGCCTCAACCAGGAGCTCTTGCCCGACATCTCATTCCCGATCATAACCATCTCGACCCCCGTGGCCGGCGCAGGACCCGACCTGGTCGACGAGCAGGTCACGCAGCCTGTCGAGGATGCCATAGACGGGGTGGAGGGGATAGAGTCTGTCCGGTCCACCTCCTCTGAGGGGTTCTCCGTCGTGCTCGTCGAGTTCGACCTCGACGCCGACACCGAGGAGGCCGAGTCAGACCTCCAGGCTGCTATCGACGGCATACAGCTACCTTCGCAGGCCGGTGATCCCGAGGTCAGGAGCCAGTCGGCTTCGCAGTTCCCTATCATGTCACTCTCGCTGGCAGCCAAGGACCAGGATCTCGCCGACCTCACGGAATACGCCGAGGACGACGTCGTCTCCGCCATCGAAGAGGTCGACGGCGTGGCGAGCGTCGATGTGATCGGGGGCGCCGAGAGACGCATCCAGGTGGATCTCGACCCCGACGAACTAAAGGAGAAGGGCCTCTCGACCGACGCCGTGGTCGGCGCGATAAGCGGGGCTAGAGTGGATGCTCCCGTGGGCAGTGTCTCCGTGAACGGCCGTGAGACCCCCGTCAACACAACCAGCGAGCTCGGAGGGATAAGTGCCCTCGAAGGCCTTCCCGTCGGGGTGGACGGCGGTGATACTGGCGGGGCCCCTCCGGCCGCGTCCGGAGATGTCCCAGAAGGCGCCGTCCCCGGTACTGGATCTCCTCCAGGTGGCGCCCCTGGCGGCGCTTCCGCCCCTGGCGGCGCTTCCGCCCCTGGCGGCGCTTCCGCCCCTGGCGGTGCTTCCGCCCCTCCGACCGGTGCTTCCCCTCCTCCCGCAGGCAGCGCCGCTGGTGCGACTACGGCTCCCGCTGCGGCTGGGGAGCCGGTTTTGCTTGGTGACGTGGCAGAGGTGCGCGAGGTTGGCTCGGACCTATCGGGGATCTCGCGCACCAACGGGGAGCCGAGCGTCGGCCTGAACGTGATCAAGGAGACCGACACCAACACCGTCGAGGTCGCCGCCGAGGTCGAGAGAGTACTCGACGGCGTGAGGGAGGAGATCGGGCGGGATCAGGTCGTGGTCGTGGCCAACACTGCTACCGATGTCGAGGAGTCGGTGAGCGGGCTCGTCGAGGAGGCGCTCGTCGGGGCCGTCCTCGCGATACTCGTGATCTTCGCCTTCCTGCGATCCGTGCGCGCAACGCTGGTCACCGCTGTCTCTCTGCCTACGTCTGTGCTCGCCGCACTCCTCTTCTCCTGGGTAGATAATCTGACGCTGAACGTCATCACCCTCGCCGGCCTGACGATAGCGGTTGGCAGGGTGGTCGACGACGCTATTGTGGTGCTGGAGAACTCCTACCGTTACGTGCAGAATGGCTACGAGCCTGAGGAGGCTGCCCTCAAGGGGACCACAGAGGTGGCCAGCGCCATCACCTCATCGACGCTGACGACGATCGCCGTCTTCGCCCCGCTTGCCCTCGTCGGCGGCATAGTCTCCAGATTCTTCGTCCCGCTCTCGCTGACGGTCGCCCTCGCGCTAATCGCCTCGCTGGTCGTGGCCGTGACCATAATCCCCGTGCTCGTCAGCATCTTCCTCAGGCGCCGTACCACAGACCGCGCGCCGCACACGACGGAAGAGAGCGAGGATTCCGAGGATGAGAGCACGCAAAGGCCCGGGCTGCTCGTGCGGCTCTACACCCCGATGTTGCGCTGGAGTCTGCGCCACAGGCTGGCCGTGTTGCTGCTTGCGCTCCTGGCTTTTGGCGGGGGGCTCGGACTCGTGCGGTTACTGCCCGTCACCTTCTTTCCGCCGAGTGAGGAGCGTCTCCTCATCGCTGACGTGGAGTTGCCGGCCGGCACGGCCCTCGGCCAGACGAGCGACGGGCTGCGCCCGTTCGAAGACTTCCTGCAACAGGACGCCGGCATAAAGAATTACCAGGTCTCCGTCGGTGGTGAGGACACCCAGGACCCAGAGTCCCCGTTCAGGCCGGCCAACAGAGCCCAAGCCTTTATCAACGTGAGAGAGAGCTCCGACGTCAGTCGGACCCTGGATCGGGTGGATAGAGAGGGCGACGAGCTCTACGGGGATAATTTCCAGGTCCAGATCCTCTCCAACGGCCCACCGCAGGGTGGGCTCGAGGCTGTGCTCACCGGTGGTTCCAAAGAAGACCTCGCAAGGGCGGCGGATCTCGTCACAGAAGAGTTCCGCGAACTCGACGACGTGAACAATGTCGAGAGCGACCTCTCGGGCGGCAACCCCGAGATCGAGATCGAAGTCGACCCCGAGAAGGCCGCGAAAGCAGGGCTCTCGCCCGGTGTGGTCTCGGGCTCGCTCGCCTCCCTTCTCGGCGACAGCACCGTGACTACGCTCGGGGATGCGCCGGTCGTGGTCGGCGTGCCCGCAAGTTCCGTCGATTCGCTGGATGAGGTGCGAGGATTGCCGGTCGGGAGCGGCATCACCGTCGGAGACGTCGCCGAGGTCAGGGAGGTAGAGTCTCCAGCGGCCGTCAGCCGCACCGAAGGGGAGCGCGCAGTCACGGTCACCGGTGCGATCACCTCCACAGACACCCAGACGGTCTCGACGGAGGCCCAGAGGGCGATCGCCGATCTGGATCTGCCGGCGAACGTAGCGGCGCAGGTCGGCGGCGAGAACGAGGACATAGACGAGAGCTTCAGGAACCTCTTCCTCTCGATAATCGTGGCGCTCGTGCTCGTCTTTCTGTTGCTCGTGGTGTTTTTCGGCTCGCTACGCGTCCCGTTGGTCATACTGCTCGCCGTGCCCCTAACGACGGTCGGGGTCTTCGGCGCGCTCTACCTGACGAATACCGCGATCTCCGTGCCCTCGCTGCTCGGCATCCTGCTGCTTATCGGGATCGTGGTCTCCAACGCCATCCTGCTCGTCGACTTCGCCATCAAAGCGCAGGACCGTTACGAGACCTCAGACGAGGCTATCCTGGCGGCCGGTAAGGCGCGACTGAGGCCCATCTTGATGACCGCCTTCGCCACCATTTTCGCCCTGCTGCCGCTCGCCCTCGGACTCTCCGGCGGTGGTAACGGCCTGATCTCCTCGAGCCTCGCCATAACGGTCGTCGGAGGCCTCGCGACCTCGACGTTCCTGACCCTGCTCGTCGTGCCTGTCGGCTACTCACTGCTTGGGAGCGGCCGGAAGAGGAAAGCTTAGAAGAGTGGAGCTAACATTTGTCCGCTGATCGGCCGAACATAGACCTTACGTAGTGTTTTATACGACAGTTTCGTTCCTGGGGGAGGGGCAGACTGTCGCGTATCAGAAGAGGAGGTCGGCCATCAGAGAGGGCAGATACCGGACCCCCGACAGGCAGCAGCAGATCAGGATGCGCGAGGTCATAAAGGACAGGTTCGAGAGCATCCCGGTCCAGGTCCCGAGAAGCGAGATCGAAGCTATGGGCGTCGAGATCGGGCTCGACGACCCCGTCGAAGCAGCCAGGATCTTCGACAGGCTAAAGGGCATCTCGTGGAGGGGCGACTACGTGAGGTCGGAAGAAGGCTGGGTCGCCGCCTGGGTCAAAGAAGTGATCTGCTGAAGTACTTGACGAGCCACTAAATGTGGCACGCGCGATTGACATGATCCAGCATGTTGGGTAACGTCATAGTCGCCCTCTTGTAGTGTACCTTGGGTGTCCTCGGGCAGATATACTTATTGCATTCCAAGGTCCTTGCGGTCGAAGGTGGTAAGAGGCTGGAAACGTCGGTTGGAACGGTCCTCGCGGGACGTTACAGGGTAGAGGGCACGCTCGGTTCGGGTGGGATGGCGGTCGTCTACAGGGCTGAAGACGACATCCTCGGCCGTGCCGTCGCGCTGAAGACCCTCCATCACCAGTACGCCGAGATGCCCTCATTCCGGCGGCGTTTCAGGCAGGAAGCCCGCGCGATGGCCTCCCTCGATCACGAAAACATCGTGAAGGTCTACGACATCTCTCAGAATGGCGAGGTGCCATTCATCGTCGTCGAGTGTATCTCGGGCAGGGATATCGGGGACCTCCTCGGAAGCCGCCAAGGCGGCCGCCGCAGCGGCCGCCTCAACGAGCAGTTCGTAAGGAGGATGGCGATACAGCTCTTGCACGCGCTCTCCTACGCCCACGGGCACGGCATCATACACAGGGACATCAAGCCTTCCAACATACTCCTTACGTCGAAGGGAACCGTCAAGGTCGCAGACTTCGGCATAGCCCGCATCGTCGAAGAAGAAGATGTCGCGATGGGCGAGCCCGGTGAGATCGTCGGCAGCGCCCGCTACATGTCCCCCGAGCAGCTCAGGGGCGAGGAAGCGACCCCGAGGAGCGACGTCTACTCCGTGGGTGTCCTCCTCTACCACTGTCTGACGGGAAAGCCGCCGTTCTCGGGCGACGTCAAGAGCCTGGCCAGGCAGCACATACACAAAGACCCGATGCCTCCGCGCAGGCTGAACAAGCGGATCACGCCAGGCATGGAGGCGGTGATCATGAAGGCCCTCTCGAAAAAGCCCAGGGACCGATACTTCTCGGCCAACGCGATGCTCGACGACCTGGAGATAGAAGCCCAGCCAAGGTCGGCGGGGACGAAGGAGGAGACGTTAAGACCAGCGCGCCGCAAGGTTCGTGGTGGCGGGCTCGTTCTGGTCTCGGTGGCCGTTCTGCTCCTCCTCCTTGGCGGAGGAGCGGCACTGGCTTCGGGGCTCGTCGGCCTTCCACAGGATGGCGGCGTGGAGAACGCCCTGAGCCGGATGAACCCCGTCGAGACGAAACCCCCGGCTCCGCCACAGAGCGCGCAGGAGGAAGCCAACCCTGAGGCCGCCGGGGATACGGCGAGCGGGCTCTCGGGCCAGTCCGGTAGCCAGAACGTCGCGTCCGTGACGGAGGCGGCATCCTCCCAGGACAGGACGCCGGCCAGGCGGGAGCTGATCCCTGTCCCGAACGTAACGGCCTACTACGACTACTACGCGGAGAACGCCCTGACCAGAAGAGGCTTCGAAGTGAGGTTCGTCTACGATTACCAGGACGGTTTCGCACCGCGCGGGGTGACGTGGGCCACGGACCCGGCCGCGGGGACGCTGGCCCCCGAGGGCTCCACCGTGACCGTCTACGCAACGCCCAAGGACCTCCCGCTGCCCAAACGGCTCCGCTGAAGCGATTCACTTGTAGTGGCGGTTCGCGAACCGCCCTCACTGCGCCTTCAGCTTCTTCTGGCACCTGTAAGGTAGGCCTCGCGTCTGAGTGCGACGGTAAGGTAGAGTAGGAAGAAGGCGACAGGTAAGGAGCCTAAGTCGCCGGCGTCGAAGACGGCCTCGTAGTTTCGGTTCGTGAGGCCCCCTGTAATGCGCACCTTCGGTTCGTCCCCAGCCTGGCTTGCCTCGGCCGTGTTGCGCAGGAGCGACAGCCGGCCCTGGTAGAGACGGCCTGAGCACCTGATCTCGGGCGTACTCAGAGATCCCACAGCCCCCGCAGCGAGAATCTTCGTGCCGCCGGCGAGCATCGTGTAGACGGCCGGGGCTGAGCGTTCGATGCGAGCCTGCAGGTCCCCGCTCCTGAGTTCGGCGCCCTCGGGTCCGTAGATCTCTAGGCGTCCGATCCGCCCTCCCTCCCTGCCCTGGATGGCGAACTCAGGAGCCCGGATGAGGCTCCCTCGTCCGCGGGCCGCGAAGGAGCCTGCCAGAGTCTCTCCTAGCCCCCTCCAGGGGGCGAGATCGGGGTCTTCCTGCATGAGACTCATGATACCCTCCCCATACGCCGGGGAAGCGGTAGAGTTTCCGGGTGGAAGAGGGTAAATTACGCGAAAACGGAAGAGAGCGTATGGAGCTTAGTAACAAAGAGGAGCTAAGGAACGAGATCCTTCAGTACTGGTTGCGAAGCGCCTGGGTCTATCCTTTCGAGGGGCCTGACGAGCGCACCTACCTGCGCCTCACGCCGGGCGGCAGGCTCAAGATGCGGCGCAGGATCGGGGAGCTTGAGAGGACCCTTGGCGTCGAGGGCGCGGAGCTAGCCAGGCAGGAGGAGGCAGGCACCCTTCCCGTCGAGCGCGACAGGCTCGAGCTCGCAATGATGGTCCATGCATACGACTCCGAGCGGCGTCTGATCCAGAGCCAGGGCGCCACCCTTGGAACCCCCGCGGTGACGCTGGAGGACCAGGAGGAAGGGGCAGGCCAGGATGCGACTTCCTGATCCGGCGGTCCAGATGTTGTGCCTAGGCGCACGAGCTCGTACTCCCCCTGGTGGCGGCCTGCTCCTGCAAACAGCGGCAAAAAAGGTGGCGTACCCACCCCTGCCGTGTTAGGCTTTCCGGGCGGCGCTCGTTCGGGCCTGGGCGAGGGGTCGCCAGCCTAAAGAGAGAGGGGGGACCTCTCCAGGATCTGTCGTTCGGGCGCGTGGAAGGCCGCACGCGGAGGGTGGATAGTTGAGTCTCAAAAACCAGAGAAAGCGGAACAGGCGTGGTGACGGAGATGAGGGTGCGTCTCCCGGCTATTACTCATCCGGCCTGAACCCTTTGGACTCGGGCAAGCACAGTAGCCGGCGTCGGGGGATAGCCGGACCGGTAATCATCATCTGCGCCGTCGTCGCCGTGCTCGTTGCTGCTGACTTCTGGCTGAACTCGGGCAAGATACACCGCGGCGTGGAGGTCGGCAGCGTCTCTTTGGGCGGCGAGACACCGCAAGAAGCGCGCCAGGTCGTCAGGGACCACGTCATGGGTCCCCTCAAAGATATCGACTTCGACGGCCCAGCCCATTTCACCCGCGGAGCCGGCGCGATGGGCATGAGCTTCAACATAGACGAAACGGTGGATGAAGCCTACGCCGTCGGGCGCGAAGGGAACGTCCTTGACCGCCTCTCCGAGCGTCTACGCGCCTCCTTCGGCGGGGCGACGATACCTCCTGACATCGACTACGAGCCTGCGAAAGCGCGGGGCGAGGTCAGGGAGATCGCCTCCAGGGTCAACCAACCCCCGAGAGAGGCCAACGTGAAGGTCTACGGCTCGGAGGTCGAGGTCTCCGAGTCCCGCGACGGCTACGACCTGAACCACGCGGCCACCATGGCTAGCGTGGACAGCGCCATCGACGACATGAGCGGGAAGGTCAGCCTCAGGGGCGACACGCTCGACCCAGGGGTCACGACAGCTGAGGCGGATGCAGCGGCGAAGAAGGCCAGGGGAGCCCTTTCCGAGCCGTTGGTGCTCGAAGCCGAGGGGACTAACTGGACGATCTCACCCGCTCGACTCGGTTCGGCGCTCGACATTAGCAGGCAGGACGGCAAGATAGATGTCAGCCTCGACCGCGACCGTCTGGACGGCGTCCTTACCAACGTCTATAACGACCTTACGGTAAAACCCGTCGAGGCCAGCTACGACTTCGACTCGGACGGCGACGTAATCGTCAGGCCCAGCCGTGAGGGACAAAGCGTCGAAGGCGAGAAGCTGCTCGACTCTATACAGGACGGCCTCTTCGAAGGCAAGCGCGAGTACCAGGTGCCTATTGACGTGGCCAAGCCGAAATACACCACCGAAGGACTCGAGGCCAAGAAGCCGACCAAGCTCCTGGGCACTTACAGGACCGACTACAAAGCGACTACAGACCAGGGCCAGACGCGGGTAGAGAACCTCAAGATCGCTTCTAAAGCAGTCAGCGGCACGTTCGTGGCGCCGGGTGAGACGTTCTCGATGGTCGACCACGTCGCCAACCTCGACTACTTCAAGACGCACGTCATCGTGGACGGCGCGGAGACCGTGGACGAGGGAGGCGGTCTCTGCCAGGTCACATCAACGCTCTACAACGCGGCCCTCTATGCTGGTATGGAGATAACGGAGCGCACCGCCCACTACTCGCAGTTGCCTTATATCAGGCCCGGCATGGACGCGACGGTCTGGTACGGTGGTCCGGGAACTGCCGACGACCTCGACATGAAGTTCAAGAACACCTCGGACGGCTATGTACTCTTGCAGGAGTATGTCTCGAACAACGGCTACATCTACGCCAACGTATACGGTGTACCAGACAACATCGAGGTGGAGATGTCGTCCAAGGCCGTCTACAGAAACGAAGACGCCTCCAAGTGGATGACCTACTACGAGAAAAAGAAGGACGGCAAGGTCGTCTATCGTGATCAATGGGCGACCCCGTACGGTGCCCTGATAGACGACGAGGGCAAGAAGATCCCGACGCCCGATGTGCCCGTGGCAGAGGTAAACGGGACGTACCTCGGGCCCGAGTTTTAGAGCACTTCAGCAAGTCAGCAAGTCAGCACGCCTGCTTCGCAGGCTCGTCAGCACTTCAGCTAGCGCACCGTTCGGAACTGTTTGCGTGCCGCACGGCTTACCTGACCGGCTGACAAGCGGAGGCCGCAGGCCGATGCGTGCTGAAATGCTGACTAGCTAATAGAAGACGTTGCCCTTCAGCTTGTAGTACAGGCGGTAGTATGCCGGCTCGAGCCTGTACCAGGCTTCTGCCCTTGATTTCTTGA